>ERZ1048068.175-NODE-175-length-60479-cov-48.354462_pt1 | contig 60479 bp, 77 predicted proteins | sample MGYA00383098_ERZ1048068 | MGnify/ENA primary metagenome ERZ1048068 (study PRJEB29581, sample SAMEA5548368) | metagenome | biome: marine; feature: coastal; material: water | depth 1 m | study: Short-term variability in the microbial, nano- and picoplankton...
CGCCATCAATGACGTTACTAAATGCTGGTGCACCACCACTATCTGCTTGTAAAATAGATCCATCAGCCGTTGAAGCAGCTGTAACATCTAAAGCATTAGTGCCGGCACCATATACGACACCGTTATCTGTAACTGTTGCTAAACCAGTACCACCATATTCAACTCCGACTGTTGTACCATTCCAAGTGCCTGTTGTAATAGTACCAAGAGTTGTGATTGAGTTCTGACCAACATAAGTTGATGCAATATCAATAGTATCAGCATTAGCAGTAATTCTATTTGCTGTACCTACGACATCAAGTTGGTTACCAGTTTTAGTTAATCCAGCACCGGCTGTAACCTGCCCAAGACCTGAGAATTGAGTAAATGTAACATCATCTGTACCTACAGTACCTACTGGATCGGATAATACAAATCCGCTATTCTCATATACTGTACCACTATCTACGAATACAAAGTCACCGCCTGCCATTTCAGCTGGTGTATCAAAATCATCCGCCCTGGTTAAAACCGTAGTTGATGATATTACATAGATACCGTTATGAGCTGCGTTAGTTTCACCATTAATGATAACCCTATCGCCTGTAGTAATATCTGTAACGCCATCGAAATCACCACCAGCGAAATCATATGTAGCACCTACAACTGTTAACGTTGCACCTACACCGCTGCTTCCATTAAGATAATTTATCGTACCTCCGGTAACTGTTGCAAGAGGTGAAGCTACTAATGCATGTACTTGTTCGTGTACGTGTAAACCTTCAGCAAGTGCATCAACATAAGATTTAGGTACTAATGAGTTATCGCTAAACCCAGTTCTAGATTCATAACCAGCTGGAAGAGTAACTGTACCCTCTCCGTGCGGCGAAAGCACTATATTGGTATCATTAGCAGTTGTACTAATTGTAGAGCCATCAATTGTTAGATCATCTACAACTACAGAGGTTAAACCAGCTATGTCAGTAGATGATGCACCAAGATCAATTTCGGTTGTACCGACTGTGACACTATCGTTGGCCAGTTGTGCGTTGGTAACTGTACCAGACAGCTGAGATGTTAAAATTGTAAGATCTGCTTCGTGTGCCGTAACGTCGCCAGAAGTTACTGCATAACTCGTGATGTATCCAGCGCCATTGGTCAACGATGAGTTATTAGTTGGAATATCACTTGTAAGTGCGACAGTACCAGTTGTTGTTGGAAGCGTTAATGTACCAGTGTTACTAATAGAAGAAATTACAGGTGCCGTCAGAGTCTTATTAGTAAGAGTTTCAGAGCCTGTTAACGTAGCAACTGTCGAATCGATTGCTAATGTCACTTCATTATCAGAAACTGTAGCATCAATACCAGTACCGCCAGTAAATGATAGCGTGTCTGTGCCAACAGTAACGGTATCAGTATTAGTACCGTCACTGATTGTAAGACTAGCAGATAAAGAACTTGTGGCATCATCAACATATTCTTTAGTAACTAATGAGTCATCACCGAAGCCAGTTCTATCTTTATATCCGTCAGGAACATTAACAACTCCAGTGCCATTAGGAGAAAGTACAATACTTCCGTTGGCGGCCGTATTGCTAATTGTGTCACCATTTAAATCTAGATCATCAACCTTTAATTGTGCAAGCTTAGAATCAGCATCTGTAATAAGAGCACTACTTGCTATAAGAGAACCCTTTGCATGATCCATCATATCAGTAAAGTATTTACCACCAATAACTGCTACAGATGTAACAAATCCTGTGCCAGCGTCTTCAGCCGAAGCACCGATATATAGCCTATCACCGTTATTAGAACCATTATCTGCTACATAGGAATATGCTAATTCACCAGTCTTTAGTTGTGCTGGTGCGGTAGTAGTGGCTCCAGTTGTTAATATCTTTATTCTCGTTTTTGCTGCCATATTAGTATAGTCCTGCAGTTATAGTAACGTTTTCGTTTTCAACATTATTATCCAATTCAAATTTTCCGGTAACTGCATTGTAAATTAATACAGCACCATCTACTTTTCCAGTAGCGTCGACATCATTAAGATCTCCAATGCTAAGCTCACCTGCATTAATCTTTAAGGTCTGAGCTACAATTTGATTTTGCTGTGTAGCTTTACCCTTTAATTGATTAGTACTTTTAACCTTAGCCTTTATTGACACTTTAATTAGCCTCTTGTTACGCCAGGCATAACTTCAACTTGTCCTTCTAAAACTCTAATAACGCTAGCTCCTGTTCCGTCTGTGATTTCCACATCATAAACATATCGTCCAGCTTTCATCGAATTAGTTTGGTCTGGCGTTAACGATATTTGTAAATTTCCGTTAGTAGGATTAGGAATTGATGTTCCAAAATCAATAGCAGTAGAAGAACTATATGTTTTTCTAATTTGGCCTGATGCATTATACGGTGTAAGATCTAAAATATTTCCATCAACATCCGTTACAGCAATTTCAGCTGAAAATGTTGTACCTTGATCAACTGTTAAATTTGAAATTATAGCCATTCAATATATTCCTTACTTATTATTTATATTCTTTAATTCTTCAACCGCTGCTTTTAGCTGTTTATTTTCTTCTTTAAGCTCTTTAATTGCTTCAATGAAGAGAGCTGATAGCTGGTTATAATCAACTACCTTATGTTTATCGTCGCCATTGAGTTCTTCCACTTCGCTAACTGCTGATGGCAGTACTTCTTCAACATTTTGTGCAATAACACCAGCTGATTCCTTACCATCTCTCTTCCAATTAAATGTTACGCCGTTTAACTGTGATACTAATTCTAATGCACCGTCTACTTTCTCAATATTTTCTTTCAATTTAGCGTCAGAAGTTGTTGTACTAGAGTATGCTGTAATGTTTCCATCAGCATGGAAGTTACCGTTAGACATGAATAAGAAATCAATTTCATTACCAAACACAATTTGATATTCATTATCAGATGGCATATTCCAATAAGAAGTACTATCATATCCTGCTTTCCTAATAACCCCAGCCTGATCAGTTAATAGACTATATACAATTTGCTGGTCACTATTGGTTCCGCGAATATCAATACCAGGTCCAGAAAACATATATAAATCGTCATCAGGAAGTAGAGCATTGATGGATTGAATACTATCGGTGGATAACGTACCATGTACTCCACTTGGAGCATCTTTAGTATATACTTGAACTGATCTATATGAGTTTTCATTCATCTGAGCAGTAGTAGAAATAGTAATATGATTATCACCACCATAAGTAACATCTACTAAATTACCACCTTCTACATATACCTTATCACCTGTTCCAGCTGTCTCGCCAGTTTTGAGCAGTTCTATTACGCCAACGCTTGCCCCGTTGAACACGAGCTCCTCTGCGGCCGTAGCTTCAATTACATTAAGCTCAAATTGTGAATCTTCGTTTGAAACACCTGCTCCAATAGCTGTTCTAATATTTTCAGCAGTAACAGTGTCTGCTCCAGTGCCGTTATCATCGTTAAGTGTAACACCACCATTAGTAGCAGCATTAGCTGCAACGTATGTAAGTGCTGGGATGCCAGTATCACCAACAATAGCATTCACTGTGGTTTCTAATGCGCTAACTTCTACGCCATCAACAGTACCGCCAGCAGGGAGTGTAATATTACCATTAGATATTACAACCTCATCGGTGAAATCGCTTCCGGAATAGAACCTATGACCTCCTGGAGTTACGTAATCTATACCAAGCTCCCCTATTATCGATATCCCAGCTTTTACTGATTTATATGTATCGGAAGAACCACTATAAGTACGAGTATTATCGGTTAGGGCAACCAGTTGTACAGTATTATAATCAGTAACACCGCTGTTAGTGAGAGTCCCCGAAGCAGAATTCTGCCCTGTAGAAGTAAAGTATAACCCAGTGGCTGAATCATTAAATTGTAATTGAGGATCATACTGGCTACACGCTTGATTAAGCCACGCGTATGTGTCTGCATTAGTAATCTCTGTGGAATCATCTTCGGTGGCGTACCCATAAATTTCACCTGCAGCTCCATCACGTTTTTCCGCATCATTAGTAATGTCCAATACTGTTTGATGTACCACTGTATCGGTGGTTACTGCAGTGAGATGTCCATTATCGTCAACTGTTACTGTTTGTATAAATGTATTATCATTAGTGCTCCCTTGATCTCCGGTCAGATCGGAGGTATTAGCGTGAGCAATTCTAATAGCTTTACTTGTAGCATCACCACTTATATCAATTGAATCCCCAGCCACAATATATAAAGTATCTGCATTGTCATCAGCTGTCATTGAAACATCAGCATCTGTAGTCCAAGCATAACCACCAGCATCTGCTATATCAGTAGCTACTGTTCCATATATAAGCTGATCTGAACCTTTATCATCATTTGTAACTTTAATCCCTAATTTGTGCGCAGGATGTTGATCTTCCGCCGTCAGTTGATACAGGACGTCATCCTGCATTATTATTTCAACGGTATTGCCATCACTTGTTAAAGGTGCGAAATAGAGCACATCATCTTGACTTACATGCTTAATATTATCGCCTTCCGCGCTACTAGCGGAAGCTACAGTAACCATATAGAACTCGCGCATATAACGATTATCAAAATCGTAACTTTCTATATCTGTAACATGGCCCTGATTTAAGGTGATACCAGTAATAGCAGTACTAGTTCCAGCATTTGTTGACGTTGTTGCGGCAAATGCTTTATGTTCAATATAAACATCACTACCGTTTTGAGATAATTCAATTATTCCATTATCATTAATTACGTCTGCATCTCCACCAGTACCAGCTGTAAAGCTACCTTCAATAAAGTCTACAGTATTGGTATTATTAATTGCAGTTGCAGAACCAGATGTGTTAACATCTAACGACCAAGTATCGTAATCAGTATTTTCTGTAATTACTTCATAAGCAACTTCAGTAGTAGCGTCATCACCTGGGAAACTTGCTTTCCATTTATTATCATTTTCGTCCCAGAATAATCTAGCTTGTGTATATTGACCACGTTTTACGGTTAATCCAGAATCATCAGATATTGGAGCTACGTTATTTGCTAAATCTGCATTAAGAACAACTTCGTTATCACCAATGCTAATTTGCTGTGTGGAAACAGTTACGAAATCTTCTCTGACGAATAGATTACCTCTAATAATAAGATCATCGCCGATAATAGCACCACCAGCAGTTTTAAATGATGCAGCAACAACCTCGCCTTCATCACCTTCATCTGTGATCGATGCATTCGTAGTACCTTCAATTTCTAATGTATCAGAAATTTTAACATCTTGTGGCAATCCGATTGTAGCTGATGAGCCTTCACCAGCAGTATGAGTAACTGCAATCTCATTAGTAGTACCAGAAACGCCAGACATGTAGTTACCAGTAGTATGTGTACCTAAAGTGACCGAATCTGCTTGTTGGGCTACAGTAATGGTTGTATCACCAAGATTAGTTACCGTTGCATTACCTGCAACAGCACCAGCTAAGGTAATGACAGGATCGTTAACATCAAACGTAAACTGGGTGCTATTAGCATCCCATGCTACTGTAATACCACTTTGAGTACTATTTTCAACTAGATGCCTAGCATTATCAAATGTAACTATAGGCGTAGTAGCCGCACCCCAAACAGTTCCATCAGCATTAGGTGCTAAATAATCAATAGTCCACGCTCTATCATATTCGGAAGAAGTTGATGGATAAACCTCAGTTTCTCCCGCACCACTAATTAAATTTGTTTCTCTATAAACTATATTAGCATTTGCGCCCGGGGTTTCTATCGCGTGGTTATTTTCGCCCGGTATGTTTATTTCGCTACGATCTATTTCAATACCTTCTATCGCATTATTACTTGCGAATTTTATAAACGCGGTATCAATATCGAAACTACCAGAACCGCCACCAATTAACAATGATCCATTTCTTATATCTAGTTGTGCCCCATCTCTAAATTCAAATACATTAGGGTTCTGACTATCTGGGTTTGTAAATACAAAACTTTGATCAATTGTTTGCGTTTTATCTGCAGTGGTTGTTCTCAATACGGTATCATTTACTGTTAGTCCACCTGCCCCAGTAGATGATGAATACGTGGCTAATAAATTGGTTACAACTAATCCGTGATCATAATCACTAGTATTATTCTCATTTGTATTTAATCCAGATAATGTAAATCCAATTTGTGGTATTACGGCTTCGTTTGGAATTTGAAGAGAAACTGTAAATTCTTGATCACTTGCACTAGAATCGGTGTTTATTACTGTTGTGCTTTCGCCAAGTAAGAAGAACGTACCAGGTTGTAGATACTTAACAAATGCTACTAATGAATATCTATCATCTAAGTCATTAGTAGCATGAGGAATTGTTCCAGTAACAGTAACAAGTTGCCCGATCATATCAGTATTTTCATTGTAAAATGTTGTATCTAAGAATACGCCGCCATCAGTACTACCAGCATTTCTAGCAGATAAACCAGAAGCGCTATAATCATCCGCAAATAGGGAAATATTAGGAGCTATTGTAATTTCAGTTTCATCACCATTAAATGCCAGTCTACCATCAGCTAAAGTAATAGTCGGTACTGCGACTGGGGCCCCGTCTCCTGTAGGTACTTTATCTCCATTAGCGTCAGCATCAAAGGCTGCAACATAGCTGGAGAAATTAGCTTCGCCAGCTGGTATAGAAGTACTAGTATTAGTTGAAAATTCTAGGCCAGGGGTTGTTGGTGAAAGACTAACTGATAATTCTCTACTTGTATTTAAGTTTCCGCCACCAGTCATACCCTGACCAGCAGTAATAGATCTAGCAGCTAATTCCTCTAAGCTACCTTTAATAGTTGTGGAGTTAATTCCCGCCAGTGTAACACTAGTATCGACGGCAGCAATCCTGATTAAATCAACAGCTGCAATCTCATTTGCCGCACCAGTTTTATGTAAAATTTCAGCAGGGTCAAAAGTTCCAGTAATATCTTTTACTAATATTTTATTATTGCCACTACTGACAACTGTAGCGTCAAAGGTATGAGCACCATCAGTCTGATGAACAGCATCACCTTGAGTAAATGCTGATATGTTTGTGCCTTCCTCTACAAAAATTGTACCTGGTCTTTCGCCATCAATTAACTCCATTAGGTTATGAATTTCAGTATCATTGCTGATCATACCTGCTTGAAGTTTATCTAAAGTTCCAGCAACTGTAGTGTTTCCGTAATATCCATCGTTATATGAATCAGTGTCGCCTAGTTCTGCATCAAGTGCATTAAGAGCAGAAGTAACTGTTAATGGATTAGCAGTAGCAAGAGTTGTATCACTACCAGTCCAGGATAGAGCACCTAATTGATCTTCGTGTTCTCTGATTGCCGCGGTTAAGTTTGAAGCAGTGGTTCCTAAGTTATTTGCGGTAACATCACCTACTTCATCATGCAATTGAGCAATAGCTCCACTAAGTGTACTCTCAGCAACTACAATATCAGTAATGTCTACTTGACCAATTTTAGCATCAATTGTATTAACGCCATCTAAAAGATTAGAATCACTGGCCGCAGCTGCAGGTCCGCCAGAAAATACAATATCAGCAGTATCGTCTGCTGTACCGATTTGATCATCTAGCTCATTAATAGCAGCAGCTAAATTCTTAGCTTCTGTACTCAGTATATCTGAAACTAAGTCATTACTAGTTCCTCGTGCTGCGGTATCTAATTCATTTACACCACCAACTAAACCTTCTGTTGAATTGGTTGATATTGTATAATTAGTATCGCTACGATCACCACGAGCAGCTACTTCTAATTCATTTACGCCACCAACTAATCCGTCATCCGAATCAGTATTCAGCGTGTAGTTTTGAAGGGTTGTTCCTCTAGCTGCTTCTTCTAACTCGTCAATTGCAGCAATAATATTATGAGCATTTGTTTGTATAGCATAATTGGTAACTTCACTACTTGCGTCTCGAATAATATTTTCTAATTCGTTAATCCCGCCAACTATACCGTCAGTTGAATCTGTTCCTAGTGTGTAATCACCAAGAGCTGTTCCACGTGCTGCGACTTCTAGTTCGTTAATCGCATTAACGACATCTGAGGTATCAGTAGTTTGTAAATTTGCAATTTCACCAATATCATCTTGCACTTCATTAATTGCTGATACCAAATCAGTAGCAATTACTTTTACCTCTGATCCTATAGGCATTATTCCATTAAGTTCAATTGCAATTCCAGAATCATCTGCGTCACCATAGATTGAGAACGGCCCAAGGTTTGCTTGTGATATTTTTGTAACTGCTCCAGCATTAGCATCGCTTGGATCATATATGCTCATATCAGTGCTTGTGAATGATCCAGAACCACCATATGTTTTAAGATAAACGGTATTATCAGTAGCATGATAAACAGTACCATACCAGCTAGCATTAGCTAAAGTTGATGGAAGATTATTATACCAAGTTCCTTGATAAACAATGGTGCCATTTACCAATTCATCAATTTCAGTAGCAGTACCATCAGTGGTAAACTTAGCAGCTATTTCTGGCACATGAAACCCGCCGGTAGCTAATCCTTGTGTAATATTTGCTCCATTAAAAGTAACTTGAGCTTTACACAATGGATAACTTTCAACAACAAGCCTTGCAATATCATTAGCTGCTATTGAAGAACCAGCCGCGGTTAAAGGCAGTGACGCATCAAATGTTCCACTAGCATTTCTTAAAGCAAGTTTAACTCGGCTATCTGCAGATGTAATATATTCAATTACCGCAGTAAAGCCATTGGTCTGAGTTATCAAAGCGCTCGACACAAACGAAGCGGGTATTGATGCGCTCTTAGCTAAAATAATGTGGCCAGAAGAATTTGTAATATAGCTATCGGAAATTCTGTGGAAATGTAAATCGTTTCCGTCATTATCTTCACCGATAATTATTGATTGACTAGTTCCTTGAACAATATCAAATGGAAACACCTTATCAGTTAATCTTCCACTATCCAATAGATCATCCGCACCAACATTCATAGAAAGCTGATTTGATTTTTGTCTCCATTGCTCAAATGTATTAGACTTTAAAATTTTAATTTCATTATCGGACATTTATTTTCCACCTAATTGTCGTAACATTGCTTTAATTTCTGCTATATCAGATTTTATGTTATCCATCTCTTTAGCCTGTTCTTTTCTAGCTCTTTTTTGTCTTAAGCGCTGTTGATACGCCGCTTCATTAGTATTTATAATAGCACCGCTAATGGTATCTCGCTCTAGATCTAAATTATCTTTTACTTTTACTCTATCCATAATTATGTAGTTGCTATAGCTCTGAAGTCTTTACATGTTGGTACATACGAACTATTAGTACTTCGAAGCACAATCTTAACTTGGAATTTAGCAAAGTCTGGTACGTTTTGTATCTGATAATGTACTTCACCGTAGATAAACTCATCATCAAACGGAATTTCCTCGCCATCCTCAGTAGGTGCTTTAGTCCAAGATACTTCGTCAAATGATTCTTCAACATCTGAAGATATTTTATAATAAACATCGATAGAAGATCCAGTCGGCCGGTTAACATTTAGATACATGTCTAACCCATCTGCCAAATTATCTATTGTAACTTCTTTAGTTACGTAATTACAAACCGAGTTGTTACCATCAGTTGCGGTATCAATATCGGCTGCAGTAGCACCAACCGCTGTTCCTCGAGTATTATACCAGTCAAATCTGGTAGCGGGATCATTAATTCTATTTTGAATTGTAAATAGAGAAGTTCTATTCAGATCAACTACTGGTGTAAGATTATCAACTTCGGTTCTAAAAATACCTTTTATGAACGCGGTATCAGTTCGGTTGCTTATATGATTAGCTGTACTTTGAATCAATTTAGGATCATCCATATCAGTATTGCTGTTAGGAATAATTTCAGTATAAGCTGGATCAACTGTGTAGTTTGTTAATGAAGTTGAATCTGGTGAAGCTGCGCTATATCCTAAGTGTGAAAATTGAGCAAAGGTTTCTGGAAATTCTATTAAACTAGTATTTAATCTTAATAAGTCATAATGTTGATTTTCTGTAAACTCAACTTCGTTTCCTTCACCTGCTGCAGACCCTCTAAATCTATTACCAATCGATGAAGAGTTGGTTACACCTCTAGCAACAGTAATTACATATGAATCTATTTCAGTTTCATAAACATCATGAGTGCCATTGATAACACTAGCTGGTATTCCAGCAACACCATTAGAATTTGAGATCGTAACCTTATGATCTGAAGCTTCAGTAATAGCATTACTAGAAGCAGCTGGGGTATTATACATTCCGTGATTAGGCTGATGTATTCTAATTCTTGTAGTGCCAGGAGAGCCAGCAGAAACATATGGTGTAGAAGTTACAATTTCGAAAGGTTCAGCAATTTCAGTTTTAACTGTATCAAGTTCATCATTCACTAATAATAATTGGTGATCTCGGTTTACTGGATATTTTGCTCGATGCAATTTAAATTTAAGATCCTTATTCTGCTCTGCGGTCCACGTAGAAGCATTAGCAGAAGTAAAGAATACACCGTTATACGGTTGCTTAGTAATTCTATACGATGGGGTTGTTAAATCATTTTTGCTAGTTTCGGCTACATATACCTTATATCTGTCAGAGTTAGAGATACAAACAATTGCGTATTCTGCTCCTTCCTTAAGATGTACTGGGTGATCCCATCTGATCATTGTTTCAGCTGATGCGTCTCCAATTCCATTATTAGCAGCAGCACTATCCCCAGTAGGAATATTAACACCACTAGGATATAATATTTTGTCGCAACCAGGAACTACTCGCTGAGTAGGATATCCGTTTTCAACTTCTCGTATAGAAACATTAATTGGAATCCTAGTATCCTTTTGCTGGAAGAATAGACTAACACCAGTTGTAAATATTCCTCCCTTTGTACTAATTGCAAAGGTTTCTGCTATAGGATCGTAGTATTTTATAAGCTGATGCTTAACCTTTGTACGAGTACGTGTAATAACGCGTTTGCGGCTAACCTCTCTTCTTACTATTTTAGGAATCTTGGTATTAACGATCGTTCTTTGATAAGTTTCTAATATGCCCTTAGCATGATAATTTTCAGATGCTGTAGTTTCAGCCAAATCATCATTATTATTAGCATGATCAGTAAGCTTAAACAATCTGGTTCCACACTTAAATCTTAAACTAGAATTATTTGGAACAAAAAACTCACCGTATAATCTTCCATATTGATCAGTTTTTAAGTAATTAAAGGTTCCGCCAGTGGTTGTAAAGTTTTGTGGTTGAGCTCTTCTAAATGTTCTATTAGCACGTGATCTTTTAGCATAGCTAGTATGACCCGTTGGCCAAGTACCATTATCGTCATGGTGAAGACTATCAGCGCCAGTCATATCTTGTGTCGTGGCTGAATCAGCCGATAGTGGCCATCCGTTACTAGCATTTGCAGCTGTTGTTAAATCTTGGCAATATGCTGTAACATTCACATCGTTAAAGAATGCATATACTCGAGTATTAGGCTTAAGCAACTCTGCCTTAAAGAATACTCGACGAGATCTCATGAATGGTATAAAGTTAGTTTCAATTAATCTGTTGCCTAGTGATTTTCTTTGGATATTGTGCCCAAGCGTGGTTTGTATACCAGTTTTTCTTAAAACAGTTGTTGTTTTAGTTACAGTTGTAGTTTTTTGAACAACAGCTCTCGCTCTATTTCTTCGGTTGATAGTGCCAGTTAGTCTTTCAATATGACTTCTACCTCTTCTTCGGCGACGCCACCAGCCACGACCTGTTACACCACGGCCTGGGGTTCGCGCATTGGCTGTATATCTTTTCGCTGACTTGGTAGTTTTTCTACCAGTCCAATGTGTTTCCCACTCGTTCCAAACTGTACCTAAAATGCCAGTGTTCTTAGCCATTAACGCAAATTGATCGTATTGACTATCGTCATTAATAATTACATCAGGGCGCTGATTAACTTCTTTCCACTCATCAGATTCTGGATCTAGATCAACTACCCCGTCCCATACAACTACATTGTATGGATTAACAAATTCTGCATAAGATGAATATGGTTGATTAATTTCAACTTTATTGTGATATGGTAAAGTTGCTATCCCTGCGCGCTTAGAAACGTATAATCTGTGTATAGAATCTTCACCATGAAGACTTGGGTAGAATGCACGACCCATAGTTGATGCACGGTCAGCGTCAGCTGCTTCTCTAACAAGATTTACGTTTCTTTCATCAAACTGAGGTCTTAAAATTCCGTTTTCTTTATCTATTGCTACAGCATAATCTGGATGTGAGGTATCTGCTACATTATGCCCGAAGAATCCATCTACTAAGAATCCGTTATTAAATCGACCATCTAAAGTTCCAGTATCTGTAATTTGCGACTTAGAAGCCGAATCTTCTAATAAAGAAAGTGAAGTATAGTATTCTAGATTTTTAAGCCTAGCATCTAATTCACCAATATCTCTCATAGTATAGCGTCTATGTTCTTCTGGCTCTACTACTATATCCTGTACGCCGAATACATATGGGTTGAGGAAAATAGTATATAGGTGAATAGCATCATTAATATTTTCTGGCTCAACCGGAAATCTAGATGAAACACCTTTTATTACTTTATATTCGCCGTCTGCAGATAAAAATAGTTTATCAATTCTAGACATATACTGTGACATCGATAGGGTTGAACCAGAAGTCGGCCCTAAAATTCCATCATCAGGTAATGACGCGTCAGTGTCATTAAATTCTCCAGATACATTACCAGCAGGTATAGCTCCAAGCTGGCCAGCACCTCCGGTACCATCTGTCTTATAACCAATGGTTGGTCTAAAGTCTAAAGAATCTCTTAAAGAAATTCCATCGTAAGTTCCAATATTTTCGTAATCAGCATAAGAATCAACTGAATAGTAATTACCCGTAGAAGTAGCTGAATGAGACCAATGGCTAAATGTAATTGTGTGGTTACCGGACGTGCTCGTATCAATTGATGCATTACCACGTTTAATTAATCGACCTATGTCGTAATAAGAATCTCTCTGACCATTATCTAAAATGAATCTGTCTGATACATCATTACCGCTTGGATCTATAATTGAAATAATTTCATCAATATCGGCTTTACCCAAATAGATTGGCTTGTTTTGATCGAAGTCGTTAACAGTGGCATCAAATGCTAGCGTTGTGCTAGGAACATATGTTTTACTCTTAGCTCTATTATTAATTGATGCTGGCTGCACTGAAAGAATAATTTCGTAATCGCCGTTACCTGGTAAGCTTTCAAGGCTAACCTGACTTTGGCCAGCAGTGGTGCCTGAAGCAAGGTTATTTTCAGGATCCGCAATTACAGTACCGTCAATCTTTGATATCATAACGTTATCAGTTGATGCTAACGTAACATCTCCGCCTAAATTAACATTGGCTGTGCCTGTGCCGCCAGTAACGGTAAACGCGTATCCCTTTCTGAAAAAGCTAACGTCAACACTATCGACTGGGTTATTATTTACGTCATCAACCTTTAGTGATTTAACACCATCGGCTGGAAGAGGATATACCAATATGCTTTGGTCTGAACCATAAATCTGCCCTTGGATATCTAGTGTCGCGCGGAAATTGCCACTGCCAGATTGCCCTACGCCTTCAACGTTAGCAAACTGTTGACCTGAATTAATTTTTATATCAAATAGATGCAATCTAAAAGTTGACCCGACATCAGTAAAGTCTCTAACCCTAGCTGTACCTATAACACTTCCACCACCTGCAGCTGCTGTAGTAAGATTAATTTTTTCAAATCTTAAAATGTCTGGCAAGTTAACAGCACTGCTCTTAGTAATTATTACGTAGTTTCCATACCCTAGTCCTAAGCTAAAATCAGCATTAAACGCAACATCGTCTGCTCCGCGAGGTTTTTCAACCGTAACGTGCTCAGTTTCTGTTTTTTCAGCCCTAAACCCATTAATGTATGCTACCGAAGGCTCGACTCCAATTGCAAATCTATTATTACCAAAGGTTTCAGCCGTAGTTGTAGCATCACCTCCAGTAAATCCTTCACCATCTACAATCTGATCAGCAGTTAAAAAGCCATCGTTTTCACCATCATTGAGATATTCTTTAATGTCAAGAACGAATGGATTGAGTACATAATCGCCAGATTCTTCGAAGGTTCTGCTTTCAAATCGACTAGCTAATTCTGTTTGAATAGGTTCGGCCGCATCAGCTTTCTTAATAACCTCACCATTTGTAATTGTAGCAAGATGAATATAGTTATCAGCATCACGCGCAGATAAATCATTTAATTGTTTAATTAGCTCTGTGCCTATGGTGTATCGATCAGCGCCAGGGGCAGTTTCGTTTGAGGTGCCAGTAGCATTATCTAATAGATTAGAGTGGCCAGTAGTTCCTGAATCTACAATACTTTCTGTAATCTTTAAACCTACAATATATGAAGGTATGTTACTATATTTTTCTAGCATTAAGCTAGAAGATGGAACATGAACCATGTTACCAGATATAAAATAAACACCTTCACTAATAGATACTTCGGAACCAGCACCGGTAATATCGCCAGTCATATTAGCATCGCCAGGTTGACCTACTCTGATTGTTTGTGTGATACCTTCTAAATCAAACGAGAATTCTTCTCCTTGCTCTAATGTTTGTACTGATAAAACATCATTTACATCTGTAGCATCTTCACCAGATGTAATATACTTTACATAGAACGTGATAGGATCAAGGCCATCAGCATCAACGACGTCGATAACTTCAGCTTCAATTCCTGAAACAGCGCCAGTAACCAATTGTCCTTTAAATATATTAATATCCAAAGCATTAATATTAACTACTTTTACAAATTTATAGTCGACGTTTAATGATAGCTTACCATTTAGAACTCTATCACCATCTTTAAATGAATATTGCCCAAGCTTGTCAACCTGCGCCTGTAAAGCAGTTTGAAGCTGAGTTAACTCTCGAGCCTGTACAGCAAAACCTGGTTTAAATAAAATTCTTTGATAATTCTTATTTTCGTCAAAATCGTCATGATATGGAGGTTGACTGTAATTTTTTACATGAGTAATAGCCATTTATTTTTCTCTCTTTTTTAAAATTCAATAACGCACTTAATGTCTTCAATCTGGTTAGCATTTCTAGTAATAGGATTTCTATTTTCTAAAAAGATTATATCGCCAGTAGATTTATCGTATTCTGCACTGTATGTTGCAGTAGTGTTGTTAACTGAAACGCCACTGTTAACAGACGGAGATGTAATAGTGTCAGAAGTGGTAAATTCAGTATATCCAGTCTTACTATTTTGATAATAATAAAGCTTTCCGTTTACATCATCCTTTTCTACCAGGAATGCTTCAGCACCAGATTGAGTACCTACAATCAACTCATCAGTCTTAAAACCACCAGCGTCAGTCATAGTAGCTAATTGAATATACGCTAATCCCTTACCAGTATCACTAGTAAAAGCTGCACCGCCTGCTTGCAATGGATTCTTTAAAATTGTAATTTGTCTAAAGTCATTGACATCAGTAATATCACCACTTTCGTTACCATCAATTTGTACATTAACGGAAATGTAGAATCCACCTAGTTCTTTTACTGGATCAGTGCCGTGGCCATTCTTTGGAGCAATAACAGCACGAGCCGTAGCCAATGTGCCAGTATTACTATCAAGTATTTTAATATTAGCATAAGTATAATCTGTTCCAGCAGTTGCTAATGGTATATTAATTAATTCAATAGCGCCATTATTAACTGAAATCTGGCTACCTGTGGTATTATCAACAGAAGCACCTGTTCCATCGCCAGTAATTTCTACTGTTATGTTACTACCAGCAACGTAACCAGAACCACCGTTAGTTACAATGATACGGCCGATGCCACCAGCAGTACTTTGAGAAGCTGAATCTTGTTGAGCCTTTTGCTGTGGGCGATCTACATCAGTATCATTTAAATCACTAGCTGTCTGTAAAGTTTTAACTGGCATATATGAATTAGTCAAAAATGCTTCAGAATCTGCCGCAGTGATTGTGTACATATATTTCCAAGTATAGCCATCGTCTTCAGTAAATGGAGCAGGGCTAATGCTTGTTGGCATTACGGTACTCGAACCTATAGCACCAAGGCATTTATATACCTTAAATTCACTTGTTAAGCAATAAAATGGTTCGTTAAATATGTTTGAATCACTTGAATCCCATGGCACGAACGTCTTTTGATATTCCCAATCATGTCTTGGTATAACATGAGAGATTTGGTTTGTTGCTACCTTTTTGATTCCTAAATTTTGCAATCTAGCTTGGGTAGTATCATCACCATGGTCGCCTGGTGCGAATGGTGTGGTATCAGTGACATCACTAGTAGTTAGAGACCATGCATCGGTTTTACCAAGCCCTATGTATACGTTTGAAGTTGAAACATCCTCTTTAAAATTCTCTGCATTTAGAATCCTAAATGGTGTAGTAATAATTGCTGTCATTTTAAGTACCCTATTGTTTAGCTAAATGATCTTACAAAACTGTTTGTATTGAATTTATTAATAGTATTTATATGATTTGAATCAATGGTTTGATGCCCGAATTGTTCAATTCTTTGATTCATATCAAATCTTTTACTGCTGTCATAATATGCATTTTTCTTTAATTTAAAATATCCATTTTCTTCTAATGTTGAATATCCTTTCTGTAACTTGGTGTAAGGCTGATCATAATCGTTAATATAATTTCCAACCCTATCAACAGTATTATGATTTCCAAGTATGATTCGCTTAATCAATCCCTTAGCACGAGCCTCAGTGCTAAGTAGTCCATCTAAATGAACTCTTGGATTAATAACATATCCATTACCTCTATTAGTAATATTTATTGTATCTATTTCAGTAGCTTCTAGTAAAGCATCGGCTTGCGACGAGTTGCCCGCAATTGTTACTGTTGGCGAATCAGTAAATCCACTACCACCATGAAGTAAATTAATTCCATCGATTGATCCATTCTCTGCAATGTCGACGGTGGCAATAGCTCTGTCATATTTCAATTCAACTGAAACGTCATCAACATAAACTATACCGTCGCTGCCGTCGCCCTGGAATCCGATATAGTCATCATTGGTCGGCGCTAGGTTTCCTATGGCGTACTCAAACTCAAACTCTTGCCAGGTAGTAGTAGGTGTAAACGTTTGCCAATTAGAATCACCATGCTCATCAGTCGAATAGGCAGCTTTCATAGAAGTCGCACCATTACTTGACGGAACCTTAGCTTTAAACTTAACCTTTATAGTATTATTTTTAAAGAGTTGAACGTTATTGGGGTGATATAAATTTAGCTTAGCTACAGCTCCTCCAATATCACCCGAAGCATCAGTATCTAGTCCACCGTTAGTTTGAATTTTTAAAGCTTTGGTTAAGACCGCACTGCCTTCAAACGTTGGAGGATTAGTCTCATCATATTCATACTCTCCCGTTTCAACTGCTGTATCAATTGAAACAGTATGTGTTACACCTACAGTATCTCGACGTCTCCAACTATTCCAATTAACATTACTAACTGACGCATTTTCAAAATCTTCAGTATATAGCGGAGCTTTAGTATATCCAACTTCTGGATCGCTTATGGTCACTAATGGCTGTGAGTGCGGATAGTCATTTTGCCCGTTATGCGTAACTTTAATTTTATTTATTTTAGTAGGTTTAAGTACAAATTCAGCCGTGGCATTTACATTACTTTCTAATAAATCACCTTGATTATTTGTAGCCGTAGGCGCGTCGATTCTTAGTACTGGCTTCTTAGTATATTTTTTATTTTGCAATGGGCTTAAGCTAATTAGTGATATTTTACCACTGCCGTTTTGACCATTAATTTGAGGTTCACCAATTTGAATTGAAGCATCCTCATAATCAGATCCAGCATCAGTAATAGTTGCTCCTGTAATTCTTCCCAGCTCATCAACAATGGCAGTAGCTTCAGCATCTTGTCCAGTATTACTGCTTATAGTGATTGTTGGTGGATTATTTGAATCGTATCCAAAACCAGCTTGAGCTACTGATACGCCAGTTATCTTTAGGTACGTAGCAGCATCACTACTATCTCTACCTATAATTGGTGAAAGTAAAGCACCTCGTGCGATAAAGGCTTCACAGTGAGGACCGAATACATAAGCAATGAGTTCTAATAATAATGGTTTGTCTTCACCACCAATTAACCCAGGCTGCAGCCCTGGTATCGATGAATATAATTTTCTAAATGCTTCATCGTTATCAGCATATGCGGAAGTCATCCAGCTAGGATACGCATTAAGCACATCTTGCTCTCGTTGACCCGGCTGAGGAATAATAGTTAAATCGCTTATAAGTGGATCATAGTGTTCAGATCCTACAGGAGCTGTACTTGGTCGGCCATAAAATGTGGCTGGTTCGTGTCCGAATCTTGGATTAACCGCGCTTTTAACAGCGGCATCTCCACCTAATGCTAATCTTGTTAATTCTAGAATAATACCGATTTCGCCAAAATATCTAAATCCGGCTGGATGCACTAATTTAGTAAATGTATTCGACCAATCATTAAGATTTAATCCACTTTTAATTAGATAAGAAAACTTTTGATAACGATCACCATCATGGATTCTAATATTTTTATCAGATACAAATCCTTTATTAGAAACGAACTGATTAGTACCTTGCTGCCAGTCACCAGCAGAAGGAACGAGTGTATTATCAATCGGCCTTTGAACAACCACTTCCTCATCGAAGAGAAGTCTAAAGAATACTTCAATAGATTCACTTGAACCTCTAAGCTTATAAAAATCTATTATTCGCTTATATAAAGTATTTCTATGCACTGTAGTATTAAGCTTACTAGGTATTGATGCAGCAATTTCTTTCTGCATCATTTCTAAATAATCGTGTGTAGCATCTAACTCGGAATTAGAATTTTTGTCGATGTCCATAGCATCTTCAATTCTATTAAGAGTATACGATGGTCCAGGTCCAACCCAATTCTGTATTGGAGTTGTTATTCTAGCTTCCATAGCATTAAAAGCTTGTAGGCCTGATACAGTGAGCGTCTGGCCGATTGGAGATTCTATTTTAGCGAGTGACCCTGGCAATTCATTACCGTTGCTTATTTCTACGTTTCGAGAATCTAAGGGAAATTCTATAGTATTAGATATCCCTTGGAACGAATGTGTCGCTCCAGTAGCTACGGATAATGCTTTTATGGTATCCAATGTTGAAGCTTCGGATAGTTTAATTTTTCCACCACTACTATAAGCAACATAATAGGTAATATCAACCTGTAATCCAATAGTGTTACTCAAACTACTTGACAAATACTTAATTGGTGTACCAACAGGAAGGCCGGATTGCTGTGTGTTAGTTAATGTAATTGAATTATCACTCACATCGACCACAGCTGAACTTGTTCCATCAAATGTAAATTGTTCTGGTAAAACACCATTATTATTTTTTATTATTAGTGTAGATACCGTCCCTTCAGAATCCGTATAAAATTGATTATTTTCTCCATTAGGATCTTCAATTCTAAATGCCGCTTTATTGTCTAATATAACATCTACATGAGTCTCAGTATCTTGGTATTGAAACTCACTCATATTCATAAATTCATAATACTTATTAAGAAGTGTTTCAATACCAACACCAGAACCCTTTGAAGAGTTTTCTAATATTTCACTCGGTATCAACTGGCTAAGTCTGAGCTTTTCCTTAGACTTCTTTTTAGTAGAAGCTAGTGATTCAATATATCCTGGCGAGTTATTTTCGGCCATATTATCTTAACCTTGAAGTAGTAGTATAGTTTATAGATCCTGTTGAGCCTGCAGTTGAGATAGTATCAATCTCAGCTGTTACATTTACAAACTGTGGATCAATATTAAGTAGCTGATCACGCTTAGGTGCAATATCCAATGAGCTAGGTGTTACGCTAATTCTTATTTGAGTATCAGTATCACTTGCGAAATTATTTAATGTAACCCTACCTTTAGTTGGTTCAATTAAACCAGCGTCTGGAACACTAATAATATCCTTATTGTCTGAAATTCTATATACGACCACGCGACGATTAGTTGTACCTTCAATTGGCATATCACCAAAATAGTACTTAATGCCATTTTGTACGAATTCACTTGAAGAAATCGTATAATCTGTAGAAGATCCTGATTCAAATATGGGAGAAGCAAAGTTTAATATTACACCGTTCTTATTAATGTCAGGTGTAGAAGTAATATACTTAAACATGTATGGTCTTATAATACTATTAAGAATAGATCGGTCCGAAGAATCGATTAGTGTAAGCAATTGAGAATATCTAAATACACCATCAAACTTATTAAGATTATTAAAGTTATAATCGGAAATAGTATCACCAATTAATGATTGTAATTCAACCGGTGTTCTATCTGTAATGTTAGGATTATACTTTATGAATACGTCTAATTCTAAATCCGTAAAGTTTGGATTTACAATTTCAGGAGTAATCGATACAATACTTTTCCCTTGTAAAATTGTGTCCTTAATTTCACTTCTTTCATCAAGAGTTAGTACATTTTCGGTTAAAGGCTTAATTGCAATAAAGACTTTACCATACTCTGGTGGATCGTTACTTTCTCCACCCCATGTAGAAATTGATGAGATATTTGGAAACGATTTTAGAATAATTGATCTATAATCATCAGATGTAATAGCTCTATTTTGAGCAGTAAATGTTAGAGGAGCATTAAACCTAATAGATTCTATTGATTCTCTTTCAGCTCCACCTGAAGCATTTCTACTTGTACTTGCAACAGAATATGTAATACCATCTCCAACGAATGCTTGCCCTGCTTGAGCTCCATCAGTTCTTCTTAGTGAACCAGAAAAGCTAAAGCTTGAAGCACCATTAGAAGTAACACCTTCAGTGTAAATATAGTCTAATGTAACAACGTTATTGTTTGAAGGCTTATTACCAATTACACCATCGCCGAAGAATACATCGTACTTACCACTTGTATTTTCTTCTAAGTAATACACTAAACTTGATGAATCAACATTCAGAAGTGTCTCAAAGCGATTATATACCTGGTATGCTGAAGATCGTTCGTTTTGCTGAACTCTTACTCGCAGTGAGGTAATATCAGCATCGATATCTGGTATCTGAAACTTCTGATTTTCAATATCGTTATCAACGCGATAAAGCATTGTTTTATAAGTGCCCTGTGCTATTTCCACATTATTAAAGTAGTATACTCCAGCTACGTTTCTAGCATCAGTCGAGCTGGTACAAACGAATTCATAAACCTCACCTTGAATCTCAGAGGTAAACTTAGTACCACGTGGAAGAGTTAATGCATCTGGCTTTGAGCCTATAAATCCACTAGCATCTACTCTAAAATTAATTAAAGCACGAGGAGAAAGTATGGACCGTGGAACATATCCTAGCATTTTAGCACGAGTTACAACGTTACCACGGATTTGAGCAGAATCAAGGAATGCCTCGTTAAGAGAATAGTGCGCAGCAATTGCGTTATAATGTGTATTATATGCAAGAACATCAAGCAAAACCGATAAGCCACTACCTTCAAAATCGTAGTCATTAAATTCGCTTTGTTGTTTCAAATAGTTTTTCAGATTATTTTTAATCTGATCAAAGTCGAGTTCTGTTACATTTAAATTAGTAGCCATATAGCATTACCTTATCCGTTTTAAAATAATTTCTACCTGCGACTCCTCATCAGTCTGCTTAATAGAAAATTTAACTGTTATTCGATATGAATTTTTATCTGATATATCAAGAACTTCTATAAAACTTACAACGATTCTAGGTTCTTTTTTCAGCACACCTTTAATCTTATCCTCTAATGCTAATTCAGTAATAGCATCAGCAGGTTCAAATAGCAATCCTCTTAAATTAGCACCAAGCCCATTGTTAAATGGTCTTTCATAAAAGTTAGTTAATATTAGATTTTGAACCGCATTCTTAATTGCCCTGATATCTTTTAAAGGAATGATATCCTTTCTAACTGGGTGAAGATTTAGCGTTAAGTCTAGATCTTTATATGCTTTATTTTTAGCTACAATCGAAGCACGACTAGTTCTATCATGATAGATTTTATCTGATAAATTAGTAGGTGATGAGATTCGTTCTATAGTTGCCATATATCTATTTATACCTCTTAAGTATCTTAATTAGCAGCTTTAGCTAATTTACGCTCTGCCCATTCTCTTGCAGCATCATCAAATGGACCAGCATCCGCAAACTGTGCCTGGCCTACAACACTAGCATAGTCTTCTTTGAGCATAGGCACAAACGCATCAACACAAAGGGCCTTAGCTCCTGGTAGATCATTTTCCAATTGATTTACCATAGCATTGTATTCTTCCTTTGTATAATCTTCCACTTTAAGATCATCAAACGAAGAACCTATAAGTCCAGCAGCATACACGACAAAGCTTGGCCTGGATAGCTTTATGCATCTTATACCATTTTTCTTTCCTAAAAGACTATCAAATTTAGATATACCTCTTGTTAATATTATTCTGCATGTGCTACTCCACGCTTTTTTGAAGGCCTTTTTATTTAAATCTGCCACGTCCTTAGGTGATTTTTCTGTAGCTACTTCAGCTGCCGGAGGTTCATCAGGAACTTTAGGCTCTGCCGGTTGTTCTACTACAGCACCATCAGGGCTTGCTTCAACGTTTGGAACTAATGAACATAAATCTCCACCTTTAAGTAAATCGCCTATAAGACCATCTAAATCTGGTAAAGCACCACTAAATTTAGATTTAATCTCAGCCTGAAGCGCAGCTATCTCTAAAGGGTTTCTAAGATTTAATAGATCATTTAGCATACCCTGTAAACTATCGACCTTCGGAAGCTCTGGAAGAAAGCCAGTTAAATCAGCTTTCATATCATTTAATTTAGCTTCCATATCACCAAGTAAGTCTTTACCTCCTGATAATAATCCGTCTAATTCGCCCTGTTTAGCTTTTAAAGCGTCAAGGGCATCATTCTTTCCACATATGCTCATATTATCCTCCTACGAAAACATCAGATGAACCAGAAGATATTGACGCACCACAACCATACGAATCACCATTACGGCCGAAGTCCTTACCATTTACCTTTACTGTGCTACTGCCGGAACTTAGCCCAGGGGCGTGAGGACCACAGCCCACGTTAGGATGTGAAGCAACTGCATCACCTTTTCTCACAGCACCCACACCATTTACAAATACATCACTAGATCCAGCATCAGTGGATGAGCCACTTGGGCTTGCGCAATTATCTCCACTACCATGAGGAACACTTACTGAATCTGTACCGTCTTTTCTTGCTGCTGCTGGCATATTATTCTCCTAGTTTAAGTTAATGGTTGGAGCAACGATCGTAACATTACCACTTGCTGTTGTATTCTGTTCGGCGCCGTAAGTCTCAGTAACTACGCCATCAATGGTTTCTCCTAATGTACCAACAACTCCAATTGTCTGATTAGCATTAACACTTAATGTATAATCTTTCAAAGAGGTATGACTAAATGTACCAACGTTAGTAATACTCTTATTATTTAAAACAGTCGTTGCCATATTATTTGTAACAGATGTCGTAAAGTCATTACCTACTGTGAGTAGCTTATCGTTAATAACATTTGTTGTAGCGTTATTCATAACACTAAGGTTATCGTCTACACCTACGTTAGTTGCTCGGCTACGTACTATTTCTGTTTCGCGATTACCGCCAATCATTTCTTGTACAGAACCTTTAACGTTAACTGTCATATCTTTTTCTACTTGCAAGTGATAATTGCCATATACCATCTGGCGAAGATCACCATCAACTGTCATATTACAATTACCTTTAATATGAATATTTTTATTATTAATCACGACTTCATAATCGTCACCAACAATTTTAACTTGCCTCGTGCCATCGTTATATATTTCTTCGTATGTACCTGAAGTATGTAAACGATGTGTACGCTCAAAGCCAGGTGTATCATCGATCTCTGTAACATGGCCACCTTCAGATTCATGCACCTTATTAAATGGATACTCCGGCACATGTTCATTCATCGCATCTAATTCTGTCCAAGGTGCTGGCTCATAAAATGTAGCAGCTTTATCAGGTGCAACAGAAGATACTCTAGCAGGGACAGCAGTCTGCACCTCTGGTCGCTCATCTGATTTTCTAGCTTCTAGTTGATTAGAATCTTGATATAATGATTGCCTTCCAGCAAAGTTTATATCAGGCTTATTTTGATATTCGCCACGTGGATATTCGTCTGAAGTAAATCCTAGGGTTTTATCTCTCGGACTATTTTTAGCAGCAACTGATCCCATAATAATAGGATCCTGGGCTGATGGTCCATCTCTAAAGAATCCAACTACCCACGAACCTTCCATCAATCCATGTGGTGTATCGCCTATACCAGAAGTACCAGAAGACGTCGTAGGCATCATAACTGTAGCCCAAGGTAAGTTATCAATACTTAAAACTGCTTTATCTTCTGTGTGATAACCAAAGCATCTTACCTTTACTCTATTCATTTCCTCAGGATCAAATCGATCTTCGACCACCCCCGTAAACCACGCAAACTGTCCACCTACGAACATATCATCTTGCAGCATCTAAATTCACCTCACTTGAATCTTTTTGTATTGTTAAATATTGATAAAAACCTTTTTTAAATATGTGCTGTATTTCTGTTATAATATAAACACCTGATTGTAATTTATCGACATTAGAACTATCAGCATCTTCTTGAGCTTTACGTATTTGAACCTTTATTTTATCACCAGCCTTTATTTCAAAATCACCCGCTATTTGTATTTTATGCGTTTGATAATTTAAATTTTCTAAGTATGCTGCAGCCTTTTGTAAGTCAATAGGTGCTATCGACATATAGTTACCAGTATCCTCAAATGATTTTTCATTTAAAGACACGAAATAATTTTTAGAATCTAAGTGATCACTTATAGCTACATTTCCATGAATAGTCTGATTAAACGAAAACGGATTATGTTTATTTAGTTTATGCAAAGAGTCCTTATACTGATACGTTGTTTTTTTATAAGCTTTATTAGCAATATCCAAGGTATGCATCTTAGAAGAATATGCACCCATAAAGGCTGATGTTAATTTACTCTGGCCATAATCAGAGGTCATTTCACGAATCGTTTCTCTTTCATATTCGTATCCCTTAGATGTTTCTAACTCTATGGCTGTATCTACAAAGGGAATATACTTATAGTCATTAAAAACGTCTTTACTTAATAGTTCTCTATATGATCTCAAATTAACCTGGCCATCATTAGCCATCGTTTGATAAAAGAAATACGGAGTACCATCGTCAAATGCTTGACCCATTAACCATTTAACAGCTTCTAATGGTCTAATGTTTGGAAAAATTCCACGGATATTACTCTTAGAAGTACCTTCAAGAGAAAAGTTGCGTATGTTTAATTCACTATTGCAGATAGTTCTAATAGCATCTGTAGGGCTTCCAGTATATGGTCTATTAAGCTTAACTAAATTATTAACATATAAATGATTAGATACTGCACGAATATTATACGTCTGCAATCCAGGCTTTAATCTAACATAGTCGAATATTTCAGCTACAATTAAATTTAATTTAACAGATTTTCGACCTGATTTTTCAGTCCTTTGTATATGTAAGCTAATGGTTTCACTTCCACTTAGCTTTAGCTTTTCCATTAGGTTTATACCATCACCAATTGAAAGTATAACCTCAAGGGAAGGAGAATCTAGGGATTCATAAATTTCAAAGTATGCAATAAGATCTGTGATATCATATTCAAAGCCTGCGCCATGAGATACAGCATTAGAACTAATAGATGCATACCTTAAATGATATGATGTAGGACTAGATGCAGTTCCATCAGCACCCTGTCTATTAGTTTCAGCAATTCTACTCATTAATTAATCTCTCAAACTCTTCAACAAATGTAGCAATATATTCTGGATTAATTACTCTTATCTTGGATCTTTCTTCATTTAAAGCATTAACGTACTGACGATTGGTAACGTACCTTAATGTAATATCATCATAAACTAATTTATGCGCACCGGTTATAAAATCTGATTCATCTATATCTGGAGTAGTAGGGTCATCTGCTGGAACGTTAATGTACTTATTAATATCATTATCGCCACCTGGATCAATGAACGCGGTATTAGCATATTCTCGTTCAACACCATTTTCATCTAAAATATAGTAATGGTGTGGTGCTGCAGCGTAGTCCCATACCTTATAGCTTTCAATAATACTACCGCTTGTTAATCCTCTAATTTTTTCGTGGTTTTGAGAAGTTCTATCTCCATCACCAATAAAAGGCCCACCGTTAGAATAATCAAGATCTTGTATAATTAACTGGTTTAAATCAATATCCTTTTTAAATATTTTACCCTCGGCCGAACTGTTTTGCCCTCTAACAGTTTCGCCAATTTTAAATTTACCAGCTAAACTTGCGCTATTACGAACCGCATTGTCGCCATCAAATTCAATACGCGTATTAATAGCAACTCCAGAATATTCTTCGTTAATATATGCGGATAGCATCTCTTGGCTCATCGGCCATACTTTATATCCATCATGTAAAAAATCGTTTACTATAAAGAATGTCCAGTAAAAATCTGTAGTTCCATATAGTTTTTGAGACACTATATCTGGTCTTTCGCCGTTTTGAATTTCATAAAATTTGTATAGCGCGGTATCATCAATTAAATTCTGTAATGGTCTAACAGATCTAAAAATGTTAACCATTTGCATAATCGACCCATCACGATTTAGATCATAATTTACTGTTGGAAATTGCTTAAAATAACTCATCTGTTATACCCCGTCTTTACTTTCTGGATAATCAAAGTTTTGCGAGGCCCGGCCAGAGCCCATGAATTCGCTCTCGTCGACATATAAATCTTCTCTAGTAAGCTGTCTTTGCTCCTGGAATGACAGCGCAATAGTAACATCGGTTGGCGATCCATCTGTATGATACATGTTGCCACTGCTGTTATATGTAACATTCATACCGGTTAAATACGAATCAAATATCCTAGGTAAATATTTATTTTCGTTCTTACCCTTCATAAATTTAATTCTAAAAATAGGAGGATATTTTAAAGCAAAATTACCTTCCCTCTTCGCATACATGTACTTTCTAAATGTATGCTCTATAACACGAATCATTTCCGCTTCATTACCACTAGATGCAACTAGCTGAAAACTCATTTCAAACTGTCGTATATTAGAACCTTCATATGTTAAAGTGGTTTGGTTATTAAGAGCAACACCTCTTTTTTCTAGTGTAGCTGCCCCAGCACTTACATCATCGCTAACACCTAGTTTCTGTAATATTGCATTGCCTATCGCTAATGCTTCATTGTTAGTTACGTCAGTTCTATTTACGCGACCACCGGTTACGTCATCGGCCGTCATACCTTTAACAGCATTAATTGTACCAAGATTAATGTTACCAAAGTTAGCACCATCACCCATAGAGAAGTTTGGAGGTATGAATAGATGTATCTTGAAGACATCAGCTTGAGCTTGAATATCTTCGCCGATAATTTCGAAAGATACGTGATTACCGCCTTTAGTAAGACTTTCTCTAATTGTCGGCGGAAAAGCTAGAATAGATGACATATTTTCCTCTTATAAATAACTATTTAATATAACTTTATTTATAATGAATGGAAAGGTAATTTATGGCTTACAAGGGAAAATACCAAATTAAGAATACCAAGAAGTATCTTGGAGACCCAACCAAGGTAACATATCGTTCTTTGTGGGAAAGGCAAGCGTTTAAATGGTGTGAAAACAATCCACGAGTTAAACGATGGAATAGCGAAGAGATCGTTGTACCTTATAAGTGTAAGACCGATGGTAAACTACATCGCTACTTTGTTGATCTTCTTGTAGAGTTTGACAATAAGGATATTATACTTGTAGAGATTAAACCAAAGAAAGAAACGGTTGCTCCTAAAGAATCGTCACGTAAAACCAAAAGGTATATTCGTGAGGTGATGACATACGCTAAGAACACATCTAAGTGGACCGCGGCTGATCAATACGCTAAACACAAAGGTTGGAAGTTTCAGGTATGGACGGAAGACACATTAAAGAATTTAGGCATAAAACTACTAAAGAGTTGATATAAATAGTTATATGGCTTCACTATTCGATACACTACAAGCAAATGCATTCAGAGCTGGAATCACAGCACGGACTAAAGAGTCTCAAAAATGGTTCCAGGCTAATATAGAAAATATGCAAACGCCTGGTCGTAGAGAACTCTTAAAGGATAAAGCGTTAGAACCTACAGATCGCATGATCTTTGGTAACATGTTTATGTACTTTTATGATCCTAAACATAAGGAGACATTACCCTATTACGATAGGTTTCCTTTAACGATTATGCTCGAGCCAACTAAAAATGGTTTCCAAGGTTTAAATCTACATTACTTAAGACCTGATGTAAGGGCACAATTTTTAGATGAATTAATGGGACTTGGCCCTAAGAACGTAACTGATAAATCACGTTTAACCAAATTGCGTTATGATTTAATACAGTCGACTCGTAAATATAAAGAGTTTAAACCATGCTTTAAGAGCTATTTAAATGACCATGTTAAATCTCGTATTGTAAGAGTGCCAATGACCGAATGGGAAATTGCTATCTTCTTACCAACAGAACAATTTAAGAAAGCCGGTAAAGCTAAGATCTGGAAAGATTCAATTAGTATTGCGAGGAACTAATGAGCATAGATAAGATAAAATCAGTAATAGCTAAACGCGGTGGCCTAGCGCGCAATAACAGATTTAATGTTATTATGACTCCACCAACTCAAGCCTTTGCTACTATTGATCCATTTACAGTCGTCGGTACTTTATTAACTAATAAAAATGCTGGTATACAAAACTTCGTATACGACCCGCGGGATATATCTATTTTATGTGAACAGGTTACGCTACCGTCACGAAGCTTTCCTACTATAGATTATCAGGCCGATAAACAAAGCAATAAGTTTCCATATACAAATATTGATGGTGATATAACCATTCACTTTATTGTCACAAATGATTATTACGCTAAGGTAATGTTTGACGATTGGATGTCTTCAATTGTTGATGTTGAAAATTATCAATTAGGTTATAAGGACGATTATGCTGTTGACATTGTAATACAGCAATTAAATCAAGATGATCTTCCAGTATATGGCGTTAAGCTAGAAAAGGCCTATCCCATTGAGGTAGGTGTAATCGCATTAAATAATACTGATGAAGAATTTGTTAGAATAACCGTTACTTTAGCGTATGATAAATATGTAGTGGAAGGACCAATTAGTAGTACGGCTAGTGCGTTTAAAGCTGCTATACCTAATCGATTATTAGATGGATTACCTGAAAAAATATCATCTAAATTTGGTTTACCGCCTAGCACAGAAGGTGAAACTAGAAATAGACTTAATTCAGTTGCACAACAAGCAGCTAATCGTGGATTACCAAGAAAGATACAACAGACTCGTGGTAATCTTAACAGGGTATCTCAAAATAGACCTAGAAAGCTTGAGGATACCATTAGACGTACACGTAATAGGTTAGATGAAGTAAAAAGAAAATTTAAATTGAAATGATAGGAGTAGTAAATTATGGCTTTGCCAACGCTGAATAGTTCTCGGTATCCAGCAACAATTCCGAGTACTGGACAAAAGGTTGAATTTAGACCTTTCTTAGTTAAAGAAGAAAAAATCCTTATGGTTGCAATGGAATCTAAGGATACAGGCATGATGATCTCGGCCTTAAAGGATATTATACAAGCATGCGTATTTGATAAATTGGATGTTGATCAACTTACAAGTTTTGATCTAGAGGAATTATTCCTAAGACTACGTTCAAAATCGGTAGGAGAAAAGGTAAGCATTCAACTCAAATGTTCTGAATGTGGTGGAATGACACCAACAGAAGTTAACTTAGATGAAGTAACAACATCTGAGGTATCGGAACAAAAGCACATTATGCTAACCGATAAGGTTGGAGTAGAGTTTGCTTATCCATCAGTTGAATTAGTATCACAATTAGATTTTGATCCAGATGAAACAACTGGTGAAGAACAACTAGCAATTACTGAAGCTCTGATTAAAAGCTGTATGGTAAATGTGTTTGATGCTGATAACGTATGGGATGTTAGTACTCAGACAGAAGAGGAGTTAAACGACTTTATTGATGGTTTAAACTCAGCACAATTCGCGAAGATTACAGAGTTTTTTGGTAGTATACCAACGCTAACACATACAGTTAAATTTAAATGCATATCATGTGGCCATCCGAACGAGTTGGAAATTAAAGGTTTAGAAAGTTTTTTTATCTAGCCCTTTCGCATGACACATTAGTGAATCATTATAAAACTAATTTTGCGATGGTACAACATCACAAGTATAATTTAACTGAATTAGATAATATGATACCATGGGAAAGGGAGATATATGTAGCGCTCCTTCAACAATGGATCAGAGAAGAAAATGAACGAGTAGCTGAACAGAATAGGAAAATGAAACAATGACAGAAGAAGTAAAAGAAGCATTCCATCCAGCAGATACAAATGGTGATGGTAAAGTAAGTGCGGCTGAAGAGGCATTATACTTAGAGTTTAAACGTAAAGAGTTAGAAGATGCTGACGCAATGCGAGATGCACAACGTAACATGACGTGGTTCGCACTCGGTGGATTATTGTTATATCCATTCGCTGTTGTTATTGCATCACTAGCTGGTTTAGATCAAGCCCAAGAAACATTAGGCGATATGGCACCTACTTATTTTGTAGCTGTTGCTGGTATTGTTGCTGCTTTCTTTGGTACACAAGCAATGGGAAAGAAAAAATAAATGGATCCAGTAGAAGCGTGGAACTCATTATCTTACTTTGATGGAGTGTTATTCTCCATCTGGTTAGGTATTCTTTATTATGGTAAATGTTGGATCGATAGCAAATTTAAGGATTAATTAAATGGCCGACGATAGCAAAGAGATTATAAAAGCTGATAAAGAACAGCTAGGTGAGTCTAAACAGCAAACCAAAAGCTTATCAGATCTTGTAAAAGATATGAAGCAACAATCTAAAAACGTTAAACAAAGCGTTACTGCTAACGTCGATGTGAATCGATCAATTAAAGGTTTAGAAGGGTTCATGGGTATGGACGCTACTGAACAAACAACTGCTCTAAAAGAAGAACTTAAACATCTTCAAAGTATAATGAATGGCCAGGTAGAACTACAAAAACAAGGGTTGCCATTTAATCAACAGTTACTAGATGAATCTCAAAAACAATTAGAAGTACTGCAGGCTGGTGTTAAATCAGAGGAAGAAAAACGAGAAGCCATTAAAAAGCAAGATGAAGCCAATTCAATCCTTATGAGTATGAAGAGCTCGTTTGAGAAGGGTTTAGGTGCAGTAAAAGATACGGGTGGATTCTTAGCTGGTATTGCTGGTTTAGCTACTCTCGTATTAAACCCTGACGCATTCGCTAAAGCAGTTAAAGCGGTTTTAAAAGTTGTAAGCAACATTGCTGATGTTATTAACGGATTTGCTACCGGTGGATTAGCTGGTGGACTTGCTAAAATGAAAGAACACTTTGGAAGTATGACCTTACTGTTTGGTGTTGTATTAGTAGCTAAGCTTGGCAAGATATTGAGTGGATTATATAAAGTTGTAACAGCAGTTAAGAAATTCTCTAAATTCATGAAAGGCACGTTTGTTAAAGATATGTTAACAGCCTTAAGTGAAAAGATGAAAGCATTAGGTGGAACGTTAATGAAGCCTATTAAATTCTTAGTTGCTAAATTCAAAGCCTTTAGAGTGTTTATGACAGGTACGTTTATACCTACTATGATTACTTCTCTTAAGTCAATGATGAGTTCAGTGGGTGGCGCTTTAATTAAAGGATTTAACTTTCTTAAAAATACATTCTTATTATTTAAAGGGTTTATGCTGACTACGTTTATTCCTAATACCATTTCTGCCCTAGGTAGTGCCAAAGGCGCTGTGGGTGGTGGATTTATAAAAGCATTTGGGTTTTTACAAAAAGCCTTTATGGTATTTAGAGGGTTTATGATGACCACAGTAGTACCTACTATGGTCGGAGCACTTAGTGGAATAGGTGCAGCAATGGCTCCAATGCTTGCTGCCTTAGCTCCAATACTTGTTCCTGTATTAGCCATTGCGGCTGTTCTTGGCGCACTTGCACTTGGACTTAAGTTTATTAAAGATAAAATGGGTTTTTCTTCCATAATGGATACACTGAAATTTAGCTTCTTAAAGTTTGCTGACTTTCTAGCTTCGATTATAAACATGGTGACCTTTATACCACGAAAGCTAGCTGAGATGGTTTTAAGCTCGAGGATAGGCAGGTTTTTATTTGGAGATTCAGCTAGGAAAATGGCAGCCAGCGTCGGCGAAGGATTAAGAACAGACAGGGCTGAAAAATTTAAAGAAAAGAAATTAGCAGAAAAGTCAAGCAATGAGTCAATTGACGAAACTTCTAATGTAGAAGCAGGAAAACCGCTGACTCAAGCTGAACGCGATAAAATTGCTAAGGGATTCCCTGGTGGCGCAGTTCCAGCTGGATTAGCCGATATGCTGGGTGGTGCACCTGCTCCAATGCCGGAACAACAGACAACTCAAGCACAGTTAGACGAAATAAAAGCATTGGACGCTAACACTGAAGCATTAAGAGCCAATTCTGCAACCGTAAGTAATACTCCTGATATTCCTGAAGTTATTGCAATTAAACCTGAAGCAATACAGCCTGTAGAAAAGCTAGAGGAAAAGCCTAAAACCCTCAAAGGTATGTTTACTCAAATGCAGGCTGACGGCGACAAAAGAATAGAGAATATTAAACAATTATTTGCTCAAAGTAAAGAGGCTGAAAGCTTTGGTGAAGCATTCTCAATTGGCATGGATGCATTAAAAAATGCAGTGGGTATTACTACATCGCCTGAAATAAAAATGGAAGCTACTGAACCTACTGCTGGAACTCAAATGGCAGAGATGTCAGCTGAAAATCTATTGGCCAATATGCCAGCAACTACAGAGAATAATGTAGTTAACCAGGTTAGTAATCAAAGCACACAAAATAGTGGTAATACATCTACTACTATTATTCAAAGCAGTCGTCCATCACGAACGGCTGATATGATGAGATCAAACCGCGGCTCATTCGCACGCTAAAAAAAATCCCCTAGCCGAAACTAGGGGATTAGTCGTTACTACTTTATTATTATGATTCTTGAGCCAATTTAGCAAAGTAAGATAGTGTATCATCTTCATCGCTACTTGAACTACTCGCAACATCATCTGCAGGAGCTGCTGATTGAATACTTGGAGCTTCCATAGTATTAGTCATGGCTGGTTCTGGTGCACTCATTGGAGCATGACCAGCATCAACACCTAAAACTTTATTCAATTTAGCTTTCAATTCATCATATGATTTATAGTTATTAGGATCAGTAAAGTCTGATAGAGAATTTAACTTATTGTAGATACCCTCTAATCGTTCTTCATCGCCTTCGTACAAAGCACTAGGTGATGCGAACTCTGACTTATCATAATTTACCCAACCTTCAACTTTTCGGATCTTAATCTTAAAGTCGGCGCCTTCCCAGAAGTCATAAGGATTGATAGGAGTCTCATCTTCAAAGTCTGGTTGCATAACATCCATTACTTTGTCAAAGATTTTCTTACCAAACTTATAAAGGAATACTTTACCTTCATTAGACGGGTTAGCAGGATCTGACACTACTAAGACGTTTGATACATAGTGTAGACGTCTCTTTCTTTCTCTAGCGATTGCTTTATCTTCATCACGACCACTATTCCAAAGTACAGCATTGGCTTCTGATACAGGGTCTTGTTGACCTACAGAAGTTAAACTGTTCTCAATATACCAAAGACCGGTAGGACCTTTAAATCCATGATCCCAATAACGTACCCAAGGTAGATCTTCACCTTCCTGAGCAGGTAGGAATCGGACTACAGCGTAGCCATTACCAGCTTTATCACGTGTGGGTTTCCAAAAGCGATTATCGTCGTAACCTTTTGTGCTTTCAGTTTTAGAAGATACAGCTTCCGCTGCCTTTACGAGTTTGTCGATTGACGAGCCTCGTGAGCTCTTAAGGTTTGCAAATGACATGTTGTTTCTCCGTATTAAACATTGTATTGGCTGAATTATCCACTTTATGCATTATATAATAGTCTATTATAACATATTTTCATATGCTTGTAAAGGCCTTTGTCAAAATAATCTTACACTTATTGACATCGTACTTTACGAAGGGTCCGTACTTATCGATCTTCCTTTGGATATCAGGCCATATAATGGTATCCGATATCTTCTTTGATTCACGAGGTATAAACCCTAGTATGGAATTAAGAATGACCACAGTCTCTAATGATATATCTTCTTGCATCCAAATTTGTACAACCGGAGGATGTTGACCATCGACTGATTCAAACAACTCGTCGAATGTGCAGTCCTCTTCGGTTAATCTATTTATATCAACACTGAACACACGATGAATACTTTCTCTTATTCGTTTGTGGTTCTTATAGTTGTCTTCACCTACTTCGTTGATCATGTCGCCAACGTATGAGATACCGTGTTTAAAATTGGCAATATAGTATCCCATTAAATCTTTTTCGTATTGCCTGGCTATCTTTGCAAAGAAGTACTTATCCTTTCGTTTAAGAAAAGACGTTGCCTTCACATTAGTCTTAAAGTTATATTTGATAGCATCGTACGAGTTGCTCTCAAAGTGGAGTTTGAGAGCGTTGTACAATTTAAAAGATTCAAAAGGGTCGATCATTTCATAACGCTTTCGTATAGAGCTTCCACGTCTTCTACCTCACCGATAACTTCATTGAGGTTCTGTTTATAGTGGATAGAGGCTAGCTTTCGTAGGTACTTCTTGTCTACTTCGACTTCCTCTGCGCATGAGGCGACAGCTTCTTTAATAAAATCTTTCTGTGCCTGAATCATAGTCATTGCATTTGCGATCTCTTCAACGCAACCCTTGATTCTTTGTTTGTCTGCATCTGACGATGGCAGTATCACATTACTCATAATCTTTCCTATATTGGTAGTTTATTTCCGGTTTTGGTTTTAATTAATCTTAGTTCAGACGCTTCATGTTCTATTTTAGCTTTGAGCGAATCACTAAGTAATCGTTTTAAATTGGTATAGTCCATACCACGTTTTTCTATGACCATCACTGCAGCATCGATATAAGACACATTCTTATATTGAGCTACTACATTTTCAACAGCCATAGAGAATCTTTTCTTTGTCATGATTTTATGTTTGGTTATTTCTTCATCATCTATCATACAACTCTCAATAATACACAATCGGCATTAAGTCTACCGTTACATTCTTTAACCTTTGTGGTAATGGATTTCCATACCTGAGATTCAATCTGTTTCGGTGTTTTGGTTAATATTAAAGGAAGAACATCATCTGGTTTCCTAAGCTTCGTACACTTGGATAGATTAGGTGCAAAGTTCTTAATACTTGTACCACTAACTTCAAAGCCAGCTGTAGCCGTAGTTACATACTGATAGAGAGTACGTGATTTAGTATTAAAGACGTAGAGTGTTTCCTTTCCAGGTATCGTAACTGGATTAATGGAAGTAATTTTAAACTCGTTATCTTCTGCTTTGTACTTAAGTTTTTTAACTTGAGCATCTGTTGACTTACGCTTGGTTGTCTTAGTAGTAACCGTACGTGTAGCTTTAAATGACTGACGCAACTTTTCAAGATCATCAAATATAGTTTCTATCTGTTTAATCATTTTACGTTTATTGCCAGTAGTAATATGTGAATAAGCTTCTACAGCCTGCTCACAGTTTTTATCAAGTGCATCTTTAATTAGCTGATATTCGGCATCAATCAATTCTTTAAAGCCATTGATTGCGTTACCCTTTAATCCGTGTCTCTTAAATGTATTGAATACATCAAACGTTTCTTTAAAGTTATCGTTTACCCATCCTTCAATAATAGTGTCTTCGAACTCAGGGTAAACTGTATCCATCATCTTCATTCGCGTACGTTCTGCAATAGAGATAACTGGCGCAGCATTAGCTTGTTGCTCTTGCTTTTCTTCCTTAACTGTGTTGCCATACTTGATAGCGATATCAAGCTTCTCTCTCATTTGATCATGTATAGCCTGCTCATGATCCCACCCCCTAAAATGCAACCGAGCGACAGCACCGATGCCATTCACAATTCGCCAATCTTCACAGGCCTTCAGTGCTTTAATGTCGCTCTTATCAAGGGAATGTACTTCTTCGGCGTACTGAATAACGTAAGGAACGTAGTCTTTGAGCTTATAGAAATAGTTGTACCATTGCGCAGCCGTGCCCCATTGTAGCTGGCGTTCTGCTGGATCGGTAGGTGTTTCACCTTTATTCCAAAATGGTTCTGCACCCATGTACTTATCGTCAATGGTATAACGATTCTTACGCATTTTAGTTCTTACTTTATTTTCTGCCATTACTCATCTCCATCTTTTAATATGTGTCTATTATAACACATGTCTTGCAAAATGTACAGGGTTAACTTGAAAATACTGGTGTCTCCTTGATACCTTCAACCCAGTTTTCAGCAGCATCTTCTACCCATGCTTCTGACTTGCCATCATACCACTCAATACCTAAACTATTATCTTCCACAAAAAACTTAACACCGTAGCGATTTTCTGCTACGCATTTAATGACATCAGCTCTTTTGTTTTCGCCAAAATAGCTTGACAATTCCATATAGTTAGACATAGTGTTCTCCTTATTTTTTATTTTCTACTTTATTACCATAGTAATCATGAGTTCCAGCGTCATGGTTCTTACGACGCCATCTTCGTTCTTCATCAGCAGCTACAGCAATTGTTATCATACAATAGCTGAATCCTATAATGCCGATGCCTGCGAATACTGTAGGCCATCCATATAGATTACCAATCGCCATCGCTAAGTAAGTAAATGAGCCGCCAACGCATAGCCCGTCAATAAATGTTTTAGTTGTTTCTTTCATATTATGCTCCAAATAAGCTGTTAATAAAGTTGTAGCCGTATACGGCAATGAACCCCAGTATTACTCCTTGGAAAAAAGGTGTTGCATATTCTATAAGTTGTTTCATTATTATTTACCTATGTGTTTTACGTTTTCACGCGTAATGACTTGATACGCACCCTTATTATATGCGGGTGCTACTGTAAAGTTTTTTGAGGCCTCTGCTCTCCATGACTGGTCGTCGCTAGCTGTCTTCTGAGGCGGTTGAAGAGAAGCCGAGGGGTAATCCTTTATCAGTCTTGGAGGTTGGTGAGTTGGCACGTAGGCTTCTGTAGATTTAGAAACCATTGCCTTAGGTTTGCGAAACGCTTTGGACTTACGCTTTCTGCCGTGCGGATCGTATCGAAGTGAGCCAATATAATTAGTAGCCATTATATTAATCCCAGTCGTTCTTCATAGAATTATATGTGTCAATATAAGAAGTACCTGCTAGATAGCTTTTAGTTTCGCTATCACTGTAGTACATGTTCTTCGGACTATTACATTCTAAGGAGCTTGGTGCTTGATGACCAGCTTTATAAACTTGTTTGGTTAACTTACTTTGTTCTTTCTTGAACTTCTTAGCTTCTACTCGTGCAGCCGAGCGTCTTGCTTTTTTCTCTTTAAAATACTTTGCTTTTTCTGCTTTCAATTCAGCCATTACTTGCTCATATGCTGTTGACATAATATACTTCTCCATTAAATTTATATAGTCATTGTATCACAGTTTAATGTGTTTGTACAGTGTTTATTTCAATTAATTGCAAATAAATTGTTAATCATTAAAACTAAACCAACGCTATTTAATAATATAAGTGCTCTATCTTTCCATATAACCGATACAGCTAACCATAAAAATACGCCTACGATTGATAGCACAAGGTCGTGTATATAGTAACCATCGACTCCTCGTATGGACATTGCAACTAAAAGTAAGATACATGCTGCCCATTTTAAATACCAATCTAGTGTATACTTTGGATTTCTACTCAAGATACATCCTTCTCATATATGTCGATAATATCCGCATCAATACCATCTTTAATTAATTTTTCTTTTAAGAACCAAGGGTCAGGGACATTCCATTCTATACGACGCTCTCCTTGTTTGTTATACCAACTCACGCACCAGACCATTTTCATTGTTTCCTTAATCCTTGTTTTTCTTTTGATAAAGACCTAAACCAACTAGTTCAAACGCACCTATAACAAGTATTAATGAACCAACTGATAAAAATAAACCATATAACATTTAATCTTCGCCTTCTTCGTTTTGATTTGCTGCAGCAACTCCGGCTGCACCTTGTATGAATAAAATAGTAACAATTGTTAAAAGGTTACCGATAAACATTCCACTTGCTATTGTCATAACGTCCATAGCCTTCTCCTTAGCCGTTTAGTTGCTCCCAGTCTTCTGATGTACATCCTGAGATTATGAACTCACGCTCATCAGCGGATAGCTGTGGCATGGCGTCCTGAATAAGTGTACCATCAATCCATGCTATGTACTGCTCATTGGTAGCATTGATCGCCATTGATTTGTCCTTACCAGTTACTGGTGAAGTTCTTTGTACAATGATCATAATCTAATTCCTTGCCTTTTTAATAAATAACCTGCTATAATAAACCCTATGGTCGACATTAATAACGTCTGTGGTATTGACATCGACCCTGTTTCCAGCCCTCCAACGGATCCCATAACTAGGAATCCGCTTAATAGACCAAGAATGAAGTTCATGTTACGCTGCCTCCATGATTGATAATGGTACGTTGAATAATACTGAATCAATATCAACAACGGCTTTAGTACGTTTAACTCTTGACACGATACCAGTCATTCGACCTTTTCTACTGTTAATTACTACATGATCACCAGGTGAGAAAGTAGCACGTTTTTCAGCAGATGTAATAGCTCGTAGCTGCTTCTGCTTAATTTTAATTAAGTCAATTGCTGCATTTAACTCTTCAGTTGAAGAGATGTTGTTAATTGCGTTTAATAAAGATTTTTTCATAATATATTTTCCTTCACTTGTTTTATTAATTTATGGTACCATTCTATACCATTTTCGACAATTTGTACAGGTTTATTTGCAATAACAGGAGACTATTTTACGGTTATTAGTCAGGCCAACACTCAGCGTATAACTTGGCCTCTAGGCGGTGAGCTTCTCGCTCCCATGGTTGATTCTCGTATTTGTATCCACCTGCGTTTCTACCTTTCCATGTAGTAGCGTATCCGTTTAGTTCTTTACGGAAGTATTGTTTGGCATGAACCATTTCATGCGCTAAGGTCTGCATCATATCAGAGAATGGTATCTTCTCACCCTCTAGTTTGCGACCTATATTGATGTCTACATATCCTACTTTAGCATCACCCCAGCAATCGCCGTAACGATCGCCAAGGTCTGTTTTAAAATTTAAAAAGATTAGTTTTGAGTGCATGCGGTTTATATTAAGTGCACGACATAGATTAACAATGTACTGTTCAATCTTTTTCTTCTGTGCTACCTGACCGCTAATCGCCAAATGTGGCATATTACTTTACCTCTATAAACTTCCTACGAGTTTTAGAAAACTGCTTCTTGGGATGATCAAAAGTAATGACTTCTGTTGTCTCCCTCTTTATATATGCTACACAGTGTCCTGCTTTGTTTAAAATATATGTATGATTTGGCCACTCCCATTGAGTGATCTCTTTCAACCATTTATATTCTGACTTAGGATACATCATTTTTTTCTTCACTATAGACTTTACCAAAGGTGATACAGATGAATGGAAGGCATATAACCATACCTTCAAACGGTGCGGTGGTATGCTCCTCTGTAATGTGATTATAGATCCATACCGGACGACTATCAACAAACTCTAGATCAAGACCTACGCCGTTGCGAAACTCAATGGTTAATAGACGATTAAACACTATAAAATTTAACATGTTATGATACCCTCGCTTCAGCAATTGATTCAGCATCAGATTCAGCATTCTTCCATTCGTTGAAGAACTTCATGCGAGCTTCATCGTTTGCCTTTCTGATAGCATCAATTTTCTTAGCAGCTTTACGCTCTGCTTCGAAAGATTCAAAGAACTCCATACGAGCCATTCTCTTATGGTTCCAATCTTCAAATGATTCAGTATCGATACCATTAGCACGTTGCTCAAACATCTGCTCAGCCCACGCTTCTTTTAAAAGTTCTAATTCAGTCATATATTCATTCCTTAATTGATTTATTAATTTATGGTACTATTATATCATATCTAGACAATTTGTACAGGGTAACAAGAGTCTAATATGACTAATATGGTCACGGGCTATAGATCGTTATCTCTTCTTCCTTGCCTTTAACCTTAATACTGCCAATTTTATGGCATGTTTCAGGGTCTTCTAATTGATCTCTCGTATATGACGATATAAGTGTTTTATACTCTTTATATTCATGACGTGCTGCCGTCGCCTCTAAACGTGCTGCAAGGTTAACAGCATCGCCGATAACTGAGTAATCGAACCTTGATTCACTACCCATATTACCTACAATACAATCACCCGTATTAATACCAGTGCCGACGTTTATATCAGGTAGTCCACGTTCCTTATAAACTTCTTTTAATTCGTTTGTTTTAGCTTCTATCTCTCTTGCTGATTTAACTGCCATATCAGCATGATTAGGACAATCCAATGGTGCATTCCAAAACGCCATAATACAATCACCCATATACTTATCGATTGTACCACCATTTGCTAATATAATCTTTGTCATGGCATCAAGGAACTCATTGACCAATTCAACCAATCCTTCTGGATCATCGTTATTTTTATAATGTTCTGATATGGGGGTGAAGCCACATATATCCATAAAGAGGAATGTCATCTCCTTGCGATCACCACCAAGCTTTAATAGCGATGGATCCTTCTGTAATGCATTCACCATATCAGGCGATAGGTATGTACCAAACTGCTTCTTGATCTGTTGCCTTAATACAAACTGTTTATAAAAGTTATTAAATGATGATGACATAAATGTTATTATAAATAATACTATAGAACAGAGTGGTGATAATAATATACTATTCTCTGTCCATATATACCAATAACCATAAGTTAATGATGATGTGAGAACAACAAACAATGAGCCAGAAAACCATACCGGACTATAATATACGGCAAGTAGAAGAAGTACAGCTCCAACTGCCATTCCCACAATCTCCAGAAGATCCGCCCACACGGGACGACGAAGAGTTTCTTGCGCCATTAAGGTGGAAATTGAAGCAGCTTGCAATTGATGAGCAGAACGCAATCCAGTTGAAGTTGGAATTTGAGCAGCTAGACCTTTGGCCGTCAGACCAACCAGAACAGTACGACCTTGCAGATCAGGTAGCGACACATTGGACACGTACTCTATTTCCGTAAACTTATAATTAGGATTGATCCACATAGAACCATTCGCATCTGTTGGTATTCTAAATGGCCTTAATATAATTTCTTCGATACCTATTTCATTTACCTTTACAGTATAAGATGGTTTACCATTCATGACTCTTATTGTTTCAAGTGCGAGTGATGGATATAACTGATCATTTATTTGAGAGATCAAAGGTATTCTTCGTACCACACCATCGACTTCTGGCATGCCGTTAATTAAACCATGACCCCATGCACCTTCTTCTAGTGATGGTATATTAGTGACAAGACCGTCGTATTTAATAACCCAATCAAGTGGATCACCTCTACCAAAGATAGCAGTCCCTACATAAGGTGCACTTGTACTTCTACCAGAAGGATCAGCATCTTGCGATAGTATAATACCATTGTCTTTAATCCACGAGGCGAACACTTCATCACCCCCGAATCTATCTTCTTCTGGAAACATCATAGTGAATGCAATCATACCAGCATTAGCGTTACGCAGATCAGATATCATTTGAGCATATGTTTGGCGAGGGAATGGATACTGACCTAATGAACCTAACGACTCTTCTGATATATTAAGTAACACTATATCGTTTGATTCTTTTAATGGTATCGATTTAATATATTGATCAAAGACTGTTAACCTTAACTCTTGTATTATATTAGAGTCATTAACTCTTAAACCGATTAAACATGCTACGATTATAAATGTAAACCAAATAGACGTTATATATTTCATTGTTGTGTCACCGATATAGAACAACCGCTAGGGTTTAAACAGTTTTGAGTTAAACTATAAGATTGATTAAACGCACTATCTTGATCTAACTGTAAGGTTGTTCCATACGTTCCATCAAGAGATATAGATGCTGTATGGCTACCCATATTACGTTGTAGAACAGATACATCGTTGTCTTCATTATTGATGTTTAAATCGACCACATGCGATCCACCGTACTCTTGCATGACAAACACGCTATTAGTATCACCTATAATATCCATCATGGTTGTATGACCAGACTCATGCTGTGACACCATAATAAGGTTACCCTCACCTGTAACCTCTGCCGTTACAGTATGATCATGGCCTATCTGTTCAATCCATAGCTCAAAGTCGTCACCAGTCTGTTGGATTGATATAAGGTTGTCATCGCTTCTTGCCTTATCTGATGCAAAGACATAGCACCCTAATAATATAAAGGAGCATGTATATAAAATATATTCTTTTATGTTTTCCATTTATCCACCTTGGTTTATAATAACCATAATATCTTCTGCATCATTACCTGTTATAACACCTTCCCATGTCGGTGTTGTTGTATCAAGAGTAAAGTTTGCGCCTGTCTCAAATTGTATTTCAATTCCTGTACCAACATTACGATAGAAGACTAGATCACCATCACGTAGAAACACGTTATATTGTGATTCATCGTTAAATCCTCTCATCGCACCTTTTATATCAAACTCTCCAAGGGTATCAAATAGGTCTTCTGCTGACATAATATCTAATACGTCTACAAGTAACTCAATATCTAGTTCATCAACATCAAGCTCAGATGATTCGTCTAATGCATCCTCCTCTAGCTCGTCTTCTTCTAGTTCGGTAAACTCTAAAAAGTCTATATCTAATAAACCTTGATCCTTATTGTTATCGTTATCGACTTCTTCTTCTATACGATCTCGTACTTCCTTTGGAGGTTGTACAATAAACATGTTATCAATTAATGAAGGTGTAATCCCTTTAATAACAGTAGACGATGTCGGTACAGAGTCTGTAGTTGCGACCATTGTAGCTGCATAAGCTTGGTCTAATGTAACAGAACCAGCATCGTTTGATACGATTATCGTACCTGATGGATCACCTTTATCATCTGGTAGTAATATAACTAATGATCTTCCGAGTTCATCAATAGTTGTTGTAAAATCTGTTCCACGTACGGCAATAGATGCAGTAGGTGTTTGTATATCTATATTGGCTTTATTAACTAATCCTAATCGACCTGAAGCAAACCGTGCAGTACCCATTGCCATTTTTAGCGACATCTTAGAAAGGTTAGGGTTTGGATCGTAGTATATTTCGTCGATTAATACAAGTGAATGCTCTTTTAATTGTAGCTCTGCTTTGTCTTTAAACTCTATTAACATACGACCCTTTGCTGTTTGAGCCTGATCGTATAGTTCTACTTGCTGTGTTTGGATTGATTCCTTATTACGGAGTATTGACGTAACTCCTGTTGATTCCCTTACGTCACCTATGGAACTAGCAAATACACTAGAACCATAGGATAGTAAGAAAATACAATTAAGAGTCGCCTGCTTGATCTTTCTGTACAAGCTGAATAATCGCATTGTCTGATGTAACATCTAGAACGATGTTAGCATTTGGAGAAGTACAAGATGTGTCGCCACTATTTGCGCATGTACCTGAGATCTGGCTGATATCTACATCACCACTATCGCCTACGAAAGTAAACTCAAGATTTTGAGCACCATCGTTCTGCAATGTGTTAATGTCATTTGAATCACCCGTTACGTCTAATGTCCAAACGTTATCATCACTTTCAAAGTCTACATCGAATGCATTTGAACTACCTAATAGAATAAGATCAGCGTCTAGTCTTTCTGCACTAAACTCATACCCTTGGTCTATATCAAATGTATTAGAATCTCCTGTGATATCGAAGTTGATATCTGAACTGTCCGCACTACCGATATAACCAATATTCCAATCTGTAGTATTTGAATCACCTGTTACATTTAGAGTAATATTACTGCTATCTGATACAACTGGTCCAAACAATACGTTTGAATTACCGGTAAAATCAAGATCAATAACTAGTGATGAACCTGTAATAGACATGTTAGTTCCAGAGCCAGAGGAGAAATCATCTCCACCAACTTTGTTACCATAACCGATTTGATCGATATACAATTCTAAGGTATCACCAGATTGAGTAATCTTAATTTCGTTATCGTCAGTGGAGCCAAAAACAAAAGATGTCGACAATAGTAACACTATACTAATTAGTTTCTTCATTTTGGTTATCCTCTAACTTATGACCTTCGTTAGTCCCATCAACTTGATGAGGGTGGCGATGGCCGTCCTTTATTACCCAAAAGCCTCTGTCATGGCCCTGGTATATTAGTTCCAGTACTCCCGCTTCAATAGCCGTTCGTACCGCGTATGTCACTGACTCATTATTACCCACTCCGTCCTCATACTCTAATAACCGTGTGCCTTGTTCATAGTATCTGAACACATCACCATTGGATCCATAAGACAATATAGTCTTACGAGCCTGGACGTTTAACAAAACTTCACCAGTAAGAACAGACACTGCTCTAATGGCTACTGTTACTACATCCTTGTGATACTTCTTGGAGAAACCAACACCGAGCGTTCGTGCGCCTCGACCACCAGTTAATACGTTAGTATCATACCCTATAATTCCACCTTCAATAATAATCCCAGCAAATAATAGTGGAGCTACACCTTGCGGCTTATCCTTGTCCGCAAATTCTTTTCTAGCACTTCGTATAATCTGTCGCTCTCTGACTAGATTATCAATGCCTTGACGTTCAACAACTCTAAACCACTTACCATTAGCAGCAGTTTTAAGAGCATCGACTAACATTTCTGTTCCGCCTTGAGTTACTGCTGTAGAAAAATCAGCAATACCTTGTCTATTCTTTCGTTGGCCTGTCTTATCAGTAAATCCATATACAGCAACGACAGGCATTTCTATTGCAGCTGGTAGGTTTAATAGATCTACAAATGATGGTAACCTTATTGCTTCTGGTTGATCAACACATACGTATTTACGAGAGATATGTTTTCGAAATATATCTTCCTTTAAACAATTCTGAGGGTCGGCTGAATACTTAGGAAAGCCTGCGCATCCTGATAAGAATACAACTGACAGTAATAATAACTTATACATCTATATCAGGATCCTGTGCAAAGTTACCAGTTCCTACAGGTATTTCAATAAGTGTTTCAGTGCCGTATTCGTCTACGATTCTTAATTGTATTACGTCTTCGCCTGAAGCTTGAGTGAGTGTCTCATAGGTTACAACATTACCCTCGAGAGTAAATGAACCAAACGTTGCAGCATTATCGTTAGAGAACATTGATTCAACAAGTTGTTTAGACATTTGAGAATAGATACGACTCTCTAAGTTACGAATAAACTTAGCCATTGTGGTATTATCAGCATCTCGTTCTGCAGCCTTTCGTGCAGCTTCTAATGCGTCTTCAATTGCTTTCTTACGTGAGTGTTCTTGGTTCTCAATGGTTAAATAATGAGCACCAGTTCCTACACCACTAAATGATGGATTTTTAAAATCGAATACTATATCTGCTTGTACGATACCACTGAGTAGTATTAATGCGAATATGCTATTTTTCATTATCCTTTAGTTTTTCACTCTCAATAATCTTTTGCCGTTCTCGATATTCCAAGACTACGTTTACTTTCTGCTGTAATCGTATCATGTCTTGATCAAGCATCCGTGTTTGGTCTATCACACGAATTAAGGCTATATGCATTTCATCTATTTTAGGTTGAATATGTTCATTAATAAAGGCCCACACATACCAAATAAAATAGCCCATGCCTACAGATAAGACTGTAGGGAATCCATATTGCGAAATTAATCCAGCTATATCTTCCATTAATCTCTTCTCACATCTACTTTGCCATCTTCAACAAAGTTTTCGGATCGAGCTACCCTATCAATATCAGGCCTTAAATCTAAAGCACTCGATACTAATAGATCTATTTTCACTATTTCGTTACTCATAGTCCTTGCTCTATTCTGTAAAGAGTTACAGAACATTGTTAGTGTTTCTATCTGATCGACAATACCTTGCAGGATTTGTTTAATTACAATGAATATAAACAACCCCATAACCAAGGAGCCCGCTATTGGAGCTCCTACTTGTGCGATTAAACCAAAAACTTCACCCATTAATTATATATAATGTTTAGTTAGTGAAGGCAACCGGTACTCGTTTTGCAGTTCCGCCTAAACCAGATATTTTATCCGTACTTCCTTTTACTAAGGTAATTACTTCACCTGCTACTACGGTGACTGATCGAGTATCACCACCAGCAGCATCAGTAATAGTTACTACTGCACTTTCTGTCGCGTGAGCATTATGAACTCTAACCAACTGAGCTCCATCTACATTCGTCGCCGAGGCTGCAGCTTCCAAATCAGCTTCTGCGTCTAATAATTTTGTTATACTTGCCATTTCCTTTAAACCTCTTCTAGTCGAGACATTAACCTTTCGGCTCTATTTGTTACTTGACGATACCAACGAGAATCTCTACCTTCTTTAGCAGCTTCTTTCCAATCACCAGCTACAAGAGCTTTATTATGATTCTTAAATTTGCTTAGTCGAGTACGACCCATATTAAACATCATGTTAGCAACAACCTGTTTTACTTCTTCTGGATAATCTTCCCAGCCTTCATGTAGAATCTTACAGTCGTCAATAACAGACTGTACATCTTTCTCAAAAACTTCGACGACACGGTCTTCTGATACAGCCGTACCAACCTCTGCTTGGTATTCGCCATCTGATTCTAGTACCAAATGTCCAATACCAAACGTTGGATAACCTAAGTGATCTAAGTATATCTCATTCACTTGGCCTTCATCAATTATTAATTGTTCTCTTAGTTTATCTGTATTCATTATAACTCCTATCGTATAATTTTGCTTATTAAGTCTTCAAATTGTTCTATCTTATCCACTCTATTTGGCCATAGAATATATTCCTTATCAGGATTTTTCTTTAGGTTACTTAGTAGTGGTAGGATAGCGTTGTAAAGTTTGTTTAATTTATCTTCTAGGTCTTTAGCTTCGGCAGATGCGTCAGAAGCTACAGTCTTGACCGACTGTACTGCTTCTAGTTCATCTTCATCAACTGCTGTAAACCCAAAATCAAAATCTAAAAGATTATCTGACATATATCTATTCCTCGTTAATAGATCTATTTATAATCTTTTTGACCTCATTGCGAGAGTTTTGTTTCTTTTTATTTGGTACAACTTGGTGGCGTTTGAAAGGGCTATCCTGGTCGAATAGTACTTTGTGGAATCTTGTCTTTGGCCTCTGTGGCCTTCTCACTTGTTTCATCTTTATTCTCTACGGGCTTCTTGCCAAATATTGCATCATAATTATCGTTATACTTTTGGGTATCAACAGCCCTTTGACGACTGCCTTTACCACCTTCCCATTGTCCAGACATATTAATTATTACTCTTTATATACATTAAGTTAGGTGAAAAGTTTCTTTCTCTTTGATCCATATGTTCTGAATGTAGACTATACCACTCAAGTGCTAGTGTTTTCTTAGTAAATGTAGGACTTACAACCTCTCCTGAACTTTTCCAAAAGTAGTCAATCCAACCGTCTTGAACAACAGATTCTAATTTCATTTATTAACCTTCTACATTCCAATTTGTTTTTTCTTTAAGTGCATACTGACAACCTTGGATATAATCACTATCCTCGTCGTTTAAATGTGCCCAATAAAGGCTCACTTTATCTATAAGATTTATAACCTTATCAGGATCTTTAAGATGAACTTGTGATTCCATCATAGCTTGAAGTTCGTCCATCATTGGTGTTACTTTAGCATAAATTCTATTCATAAACTTTCCTAGCATTTAATTTCCTACAATATGATTATATATTTCTTTCCATTTCCAATAACGTGGAATATCTCCATCGTAATCTTTATTATGTTCATGAGCTACAAGTATTGAATTAAGTCCTAGTGATTCTCCTAGCTTTGCATTCTTTGGTTTATCTTCGATCCACCAACATTCTGTATCACGGTATGGTTCCAAGGCTTCGTCCTTATCGTCACCACAGCCAAGTATGATATAATCATCAAATAGGTTATCGCCGAACAGTAGCTCTAGGTTTTGAATACGTAGCTTCTGTGCATATTTATTTGTGCTTAACGATGTAATGCAATGAAAGCGATAGCCATGAAACATGTTTAAACGCTTCATATAATACACTGCATCTCTGAGTGGAGGTAGAAACGCTATAGCAGCAGAGTCGTTAAACTCGCGAACTAGCTTTTTACCTTCAGCTCTTGTAATACCAAATTGAGCACCTACGTTGTACTCTTGAGGATTGGTAGGTTTTAACTTCTTTTCTAATTGCATCCAATGACGAAACGCGTATTCCCAATCACATAATACGCCATCACAATCTGTCAATATAATATTTTCTTTCATAATTTATCTGCCGAATAGTTTTTCTCTTCTGTATTCATTAATTACGTTCAACAGCTTCTCGGTCCAATTGTCTCTATGTTCTATAAACACTTGTGGTTCATCGTTATCCACAGCAATCATTACAACTAATTGTGTAATAGGAATACCAGTGCGCTCTTCCCACATGATTGAATAAGCACAGCATTGCATGAAGTAACTTTCAATCCATTCTTTTCTCTTTGGTTTACGAGAAGTCTTGTAGTCGATAATAGAATCTTTACCATCCCATACACCAACACAATCTACACGGCCTGCTAATCCTAAGTGTGAAGAATATAGCGGAGCTTCTTGTGCATAGACTTTATTGAGTCGAGTATCTAGGATGTCCTTTACGTCGTAGAACGATTGCATAATATGTGGCATTACATCTTTGCCAAAATCTTCATCGTTATCTACATATTTTTCTAATAAGTCGTGTACTGCAGTACCACGTGTAGAAGCTTTACGACTAATTTTATTAGCTTCTTCCTCTCCTACTCGAGCTCTCCACTCTGCTATTTTATCTCTCGATAGAATAGATAGGACCGTAGTGATACTAGGGTATTTAGTTCCATCAGGTGTAGTATACATTCTACCATTGCCTGTTGAATTAGCGGATAGATCATCATAACCTAGATCTACTGGCTCGTGAATAAAACTCATGATTGTTTCCGCCAAGGCTTTTTAGCACCGTCCTTTGGTTTACCTTTTGCTGCCATTTCTGTTTTATATCCATTAAGGATAAAATCTAATCTGTACTTGTCAATCATAGGAGATTTTTCAATTGCTTTCTTTACTGCTACGAGTTCTTTCATTCTTTTATCTGAACACGATCGTTGAGTTTGTTTATGCGCAATACCATATAGTTCATATTGCTGAGATAGACTTAAGGGTTTGATTAACTCTCTAGCTTCTTGGTCGTAATTACGATTTTCTACCTTCTCTTCATATCGCCATTTGCTACTCATATTATAACTCGCTCTATTTAATTTATGGTACTATTATAACACAATACAAAAGGAATGTACACATTTATTTGCTATAATTTGCCATTTTCATACAATTCTTTTGTCATTATAAAGTCTCGTACAAATCCACTTCGTACGATATCGTCCCATTTAAATTCAATGTGCTCAAAGCGATTCATATGTTCAATGATATTAATAAACTCTCTGATGCCATTCTTATCGTTATTACCTCTAAAGTCTGATTGGTAATAATCACCTGCCATTATAAATCGACACCCTTCATCAAGTCTGGTGATGACTGAGCATAACTCGTGGTAGTTACAGTTTTGAGATTCATCGACTATGACAACCGCATTCTTAATTGTTAGACCTCTTATAAATGAAGTTGTTTGGAACTCTACTATCTTTTTAAACTTAGTTAGTTTGTCCCATGCCTCGTTGTCGTCGAATAAATCGTTAACTATTGCTCTATATGGTGCAGTGTATGCGTCTTCTTTTTCCTCTTGCGTACCAGGTAAGAAACCCATGTCTCTTGTTGGTACAGCAGATCGCACAATGACAACCTTTTCGTATTCTTTCTTTAACACAGCTTCGAGTGCTAGGTATAGAGAGATGAATGTTTTACCTGTACCAGCAGAGCCATCTAAACACATATGATTACCAGAAGCAAATGACTCAAAGGCTTTTTTCTGGTTATTGGTTAATGGATCTAATTTAGCAAGGTGTTCTATTCTTAAAACTGAAGGTTTCTTACTCATTTAGTTTCAATCCGATGTCTATCTTTTGGTGGCATTCCGCTTTTAATTCTTTCTTGCACATCTTTCCATCCACTACCAGCCTTTGTTAACATATCAGGTCCTGCTGAATAGTTTAAAGCTGCAACTTTAGTATACACTCTTTGCAGGTTTGGATTATCTAATAAAAACTGATCATATTCAGATATCTTAACCATATGTTCTTCGAGCTCATCAGTCTCGCTATTTTTAAAATCATACAATGGCATAATTAAACCACTCCGGTACGTTACGTTTGGTCCACTTCATTGCGAACCGCTCTTGTTTAGTTTGGTAAAATGCACGATACGATTTAACAGCATCTTCGAACATACACTCAGGGTTAGAACCCATAGCCAATCTGAAAGGAGATTTGCTGTCAGTATATTCGATATTCTTTGGTGGATTTCTCAACACCGTAGCAAGTTTAGTTTCAGTAGCATGAACTTTACCATACCTATATGTATACTCATCACAGAGTGCAATGAAATGTTTATAGTGCCATTCGTAATTACTTGCATTTTCTCTAGACCAGACTGTACAGGGATGGTTCATATGTACAGCTTTGTATAGAATGTTTTCTTTATAGCCATCAAGTTTCCAGTACTTAACAATACGTTTACCAGATTTAGATGGTCGCATTTCAATTGTACCATCCAGCATTCGATGCACCGTAGAGAGCATCTGGCCAGACTCAACAACCATTTTGGGGATGTGTTTATCGCACTGTAATTGTGCAGCTTTCACGGGATCATTGTCTAAAATAAATATATTCATAATGTATATTCTAATGTATATTCTAATGTATATTTGAATGTATATTATATCACAGTTTGAGTAAAAAGTAAACCCCCTTTCGAGGGTTTACCTGAGTTTTTTTGCGGTTACCCTCCGGCGGCTCGCATGTATCTAATTGTCTCGTCGATATACTCGGCTTTCCTTTGCATCTTATATGCTAGAGTTTCTTTACCTTTCTTCAATAAATTTTTACGATAGTGTAGTATCTCATTACGATCTTTTTTCAAACGTTCAATTTCTTGACAATTCATAAAAGCCTTCCTTATGTTAGTTATGAGTGTTATTACTATCATAATATAGCCTACTCTGCTATTAAATCAGGGAACGCTTCCCGACATAGCTTTTTGGTTATGCCAATGTAATTTAAAGAGCCATCCTTTACCTTACATAGCAATTCGGCCTCAGCTGGAGATACTGCTTCCAATAGCCGAATAAATTGAGTTTCTCTTTTTATTTGAGTGAGTGTTGCTGAATAAGCATTTTTAAAAAACTGTTTAAATGCACCTTGTTTGACTGCTACGTCTAAATTAGATTTAGCAGTTTTAGCTGGAGTGTATGGAGGCGCACCTTCAGGCAATAGGCCTATATTTCTAATGGAAGGATCAAAATTCCATTTTAGAACTACGCGTAAAACTTGTGAATCATTTTCTTTCAATGCTTCTAGTCTTTCGTCTCTTGATTTTAATTTATTAATATCTTTTAAAGTTTCTGCTACGGTTTTACCCATTGTAAAATTCCTCTACTACTTCAATCAAATGTTTGCATCGTTTCTTAATAAGATAGTTTAGCACTTTCATTTTCATTGGCAGTTTCTGTGTGTTAAATGTATTTATAATTTTTTGATTTAGATCATCAGGTGTTTCTGTTAGATCAATCAGTTTTTTATTGCGTTGGTAATTGCGATAAATCTCTTCTGGCATGACCTCTCTTAATCTATCTGAAGACTCGATCCACTCGTCAATTCTGGTCTGACGTAATGGTGTTTGTTTGAGTGAGTCCACAAAAGTATTATCTGCGGATAGTATATTCGGGACACCGTCTCCAGTATCGCCACGCATAATATGATTCCACATATATGTAAGAGGGTTCTTGTCTGCAACCATTTTCTTTTGAATTGGAGAAAACTGCTTAACATTGTTAAACCTATGTAATTGAATAAAATCTTTATCTGAAGATACGATCATTACTGGTTCGTGTTGGCCAAACTCTTGTGTCTGTAGCGTAAGAGAACCAATGATATCATCAGCTTCTGCGCCTTCAACTTGTATCACCTTATATGGAAAGTTTTGTTGCAACTCTTCTCGTATCGTATTAATAATTCTAAATACTTCTGGCCAATCCATATCAGATGAGCTATCACGTTTCTTTTTACGGTTTGCTTTATATGCTGGATATACAGTCTTTCGCCAATTGTTTGGACTATCAACACATATAACCATTTGGCCATATTCTTTTCGGTATCGCTTATTGTACATACGAATACTGTTTAGAATCATATGCCTTATCATGTTTTCATCATTTAACTTCTGCACTATAATATTGCTTAGTGCTATCTGACTATAATCAAGTAGTATCATCGTCGTCCCATTCACCTAATTGTTGTTTCAATTCTATAGCTTTTAACTTAATATAAAGACTATCTGCTTCTTTCTGTAACTTATGGTCTACACCTAAAAACCTAACAAGTGCTGTATGTAGTAGATTAACTATAACATGAAAGTCTCTAGCCTCTGCAAATTCTTGGTTTTGAGCGTCAAAGCCTTTTAACCAAGTAACGTCTTCTTCCGAGAGCCTATCAATTTCATCTGCCATTGTTAGTATCAAATGCTGCGCAACTTCCGTGCATTCACCTAGATAATCTTGTAAGATTTCTGTAGGTTCTCTTGGTTCGTCTACTACTTTTCCCGAAGGAAACTCTATTATCTTTCCCATAATGTGTATATTATATCACAGTCTCTGTCATTTGTACAGGGTTTTTATTGCATTACCGCCAAGTTTTATTTGAATGATTCCATTATAATAGTCATCAGTTAGAAGAACACCTCGATCGAATTGTTCCTTAGCTTCTAAGTAAGCGCACTCTCCACGAGTCTTACACAGATGAAGGATCTCTCGTGTAAAGAGATCCTCACCATGTTTTTCTACGTCAGATTTTAAATGCTTGTTAGATCCATAATAAGTTTTCCAATCACTCTCAACTAATAAGCGTTGGCGACGTTTTCTCGTCTTGGTCTTAGGTTTAGTCTTTTTAAACCAGAAGAATTTCTTACCCACATACATTTGGCCCGTCTGAGTGTTTGTAATTAAATAGACAAATCCATATAGTTCCTTTGGATCACACTCTTCAGGTAATAGGTATTCTTCTCCGTCATAGACCCATTTCATTATTCGTTAAAATCTAGCTCAAGGTCTTCAGTAAGTTGTTGTTCTGCGCCACAATAAGGGCAATGGATAGTTTTTGGTGGTTCGTCTTCAAATGTAATATCACATGTTGAAAAGCAGTTGATACACTCGAGTGAAACTTGGCCAGCTTGAAACATTAGTGCTCCTTAATTATCTTTGTTTTGAATCCAACGACTAAACTCTGGATAGCCACCAATTGGTGTATCATCTGAGCTAATCTGTGGTACAGACATTGCGTTTGGAAATATTTCCAATAGATCTTCCTTAGTGTAATCAACACCAAGCTTTTTATACACATACTCAACGCCACCTTGTTCTGCAATATTCTTAGCCATATCGCAACGAGGGCATTGATCTTTTCCGTAAATATTAATCATAAACTTAAACCTTTTAGTACGTTATCGTCAACATCTTGTTTTACACCACCAACAACATAAGAACTAATTTCTGTTTCCTGTGGTGCTACTTGTACATCGCTTCCACCAATCCACTTCTGGGTCCATGGTAGAGGATTAGCTTGTGGTACAGTGTATGAGCAAGGAAGACTCAATGCTCTCATTCTTTTGCAACCAATCCATTCTATATATTCTTTTAGAATAGCCTCATTTAAGCCAATCATTGAGCCATCTCTAAAGAGATAATGCGCCCACTCTTTTTCTTGCTCGATTACTGATTCAAATAGTTTTACTACATCTGATTCCATTTCTTTTGCAATCTTAACAAAGTCTTTATCTTCTTGTAATAGCTTCTTGATCATCATTGTAGTACCAGCAAGGTGAGTGTTCTCATCTCTTGCGATAAACTTAATAATCTTAGCATTACCTTCCATCTTCTTGAGCTCAGCAAATGCCCATGAACATGCAAAGGATACATAGAACCTAATACCTTCAAGAGCATTAGCGCTCATTAAGCACATCCATATCGCTCTCTTATGATCCATCTTACTAATATCTTTATTCTCATTTGCTTCAATAAGAGTATCATAGTATTGTGCGATGTCCTTACCGCACTCTAGTATTTCCTTAACATCTAGCATTCCATCAAATACGAACGAAGGATCTGGATAAATGTTACGGATAATATGTGTATATGATCGACTATGAATAGTTTCAAAGAACGACCAAGTTTCAATCCAGTTCTCTACTTCAGGTAAAGAACAGATAGGTAAAAATGCTAGGTTAGGTGCACGACCTTGTACAGAGTCGAGCAATATTTGTCTCTTGAGGTTAGAAGTAAAGATATGCTTTTCATGCTCAGTTAATCCATTGAAGTCTTTCTTATCTTTAGAAATATCTACTTCTTCTGGACGCCAAAAGAATCCTAATTGCTTTTCTGTTACCTTATCAATTGATGGATACTTTAGCTCATCAAATCTTTGAATATCAACCGCCTCATCAAGAAACATCTTCTTTGTTAGGTGAGATTTTCTATTCTTTTTCAATACTGTCATTTATATTCCCTTTATTAGATTTTGCACGATTCACAATCGTCTTCGTCGTAGTCTGACATTACATTAGCAGCATCGTCAACAGCCGAAGGTAAGTCCTCTTTCATTTCTCCAGCACCATCAAAGGTGTTGAAATAGTACAATTGTTTTAATCCAAACTTATATGCAGTAACCAAATCTTGTATCATAACTGACATTGGAATTTTATTATCTTCAAAGTGTTCAGGGTTATAAGAAGTATTGACCGATATGCCTTGATCAATATACTTCTGTAGGATTGCACATATTTTTAGATAGCCATCTGGTGATTTCTGATCCCATAAGAGATCGTACTTATTTTTTAGATGGTGGTAACCGGGTACAACTTGAGCGAGTACGCCATCCTTGCTTTGCTTATATGAAACCAAAGCACGAGGAGGTTCAATACCGTTTGTACTGTTACTAATTTGTGCGGATGTTTCTGCTGGCATTAATGCCATGAGAGTGCTGTTACGAATACCTGTCTCTTTTAACTGAGACCGTAATGAATCCCAAGGTAGACGTTCGCTATGCTCTATTAAATTATCTACCGCACCTTTATATGTATCAATTGGAAGAGCTCCAGAGCCGTATTTTGTCTCATTATTTAAAGGAATTTTGCCTTTTTCTTTAGCAATATCTGCAGAAGCTTTAATGAGATAATATGACCATGCCTCAGCATATTGATCAACTGTTTCAAATGCACCTTCGTCGTACTTCATTCCACGTTTAGCTAAGAAGTATGCTAGGTTAATAATACCAATACCAAGTGGACGACGATTCATTGTGCTACGTTCTGCAGCTTCGATAGGATAGTCTTGATAGTCTAATAGTTCATCAAGAGATCTTACAGCTAGATCACAATACTTTTCAAACTCATTAGGGTGATTAATCAGACCCCAGTTAATTGCTGATAAGGTGCAAAGCGAGATTTCACCGTCAGGGTCATCGTATGATTTCAATGGCTTGGTTGGTAGATCAATTTCACAACATAGGTTACTCATCTTAATTGGAGCAACATTAGGGTCGAATGAGCCGTGATCGTTAGCATGATCTACATTCATTACATATATTCTACCAGTGTCTTTACGCTCTGTTAGTAATGATTGGAATACTTCTAAAGCTGGTAAAGTTTTCTTACGGATAGAACGAGTCTTTTCGTACTTCTCATATAACTCTTTAAACTTATCTTGATCTGCAAAGAATGATTCATATAGACCTGGCACATCGTTTGGATCAAAGAAGCTAATCTCACCGCCTGTAATTAGACGCTCATACATTAACTTATTTAGTTGGAATGTATAGTCCATGTGACGTACACGATTTTCTTCAGTACCTTTGTTGTTCTTTAATACAACTAGATCTTCAAACTCATAGTGCCAGATTGGTAGATAAACAGTAGCTGCACCACCACGAACACCACCTTGAGAACAAGACTTAACGGCTGATTGGAAGTACTTCAGGAATGGAATCAAACCTGTATGTACTACTGAACCATCACCAACTCTTGAACCTTCTGCTCTAATTGAACCAGCACCAATACCAATACCTGCTTTCTTAGAGATATATTTTACGATACTGGTAGAAGTAGCATTAATACTATCAAGAGAATCGCCTGATTCAATAAGCACACAGCTTGAGAATTGGCGAGTCGGAGTTCTAACTCCTGCCATAATTGGAGTGGGTAACGAAATATAGAAGAGAGATATTGCATCATAGTAGTCCTTAACATACTTTAGTCTTGTTTCTTTTGGATAGTTAATAAAGAGCGTAGCAGCAACCATCATATACAGCGTCTGTGGCGTTTCGTAATGCTGCTTTGTTTTACGATCTTGGACAAGATACTTACCACGAAATTGTTCCATACCAGCATAAGTAAATGAATCGTCACGATCATGTTTGATATAAGCATCTAGTTCATCGATTTCTGTATGCTCATAATTTTCCATGATAGCACCATCATATACTCCACGGCTTACGTTCTCAATAATAATACGTCTAAGAGTCCATGGCGTATATTGACCATATACTTCTTTACGCAACTTATAAGAGATAAGTCGAGCAGCTACAAACTGGTAATTCGGCGTGTGCTCTGAGATAAGCTCTGCGGCCGATTTAATAAGTAGCTCATGAATATCATAAGCTGGTATTTTATCATATAGCTGGATATTAGCTTTCAATTCAATCTCTGACATTGATACGCCAGCGATACCTTCAATTGCCCACTCTAAAACCTTGTGAACTTTTTCTAAGTCAAACTCTTGAGACGTGCCATCACGTTTGGTGACCTTTATAGACATAGTATTATTTCCAATCATTGCTTTATAATGGGTATATTATATCACAAATTAGTGTAAAAGTAAACAATTATTTTGATTTATCTTTGATTCTTTTTTCTATCCAAATAGGCATTTCACCACTAGGTGCTATATTCTGCAACTCTGTAGTAAGATGTTTAGCCAACTCTTTTCGTACAGTTGGCAATGCCCATATAATACCAAGATCTTCTTCTAATGCGTCTAGCCGATCGGCCTGTAGAGGAAACTTCTTGCGAAACTTAGCATCTTTCTTAGCTACTTCAAGATCATACTTATCAGCAAAGTATTCCATAAACTGATCGACCTTTTGTTGAAACCAGATGCCACCTTTTGTATCTTGAAACCATTGGTAGAACGAACTACCAATGATACTAGAGAGAATAGATTTTAATGCCAATACGCCTAACCAACTCATTTTGTTTCCTCTTCTACTTTACGTGCTACGTTATTTACATAGTTACCTATGCCATGATCTGTAAACATATCGAAGAATTTGCCTTGCTTCCAACCAGCCCAAATACCACGAAACATGTCTTTAGTTTTTTGCCATGCAGTTAGATTACGCACGTTACCATACGCATTAAAGTATACACATTCGCCATCATGCTTAAAGAGCAATAGAGCAGGTGGTACTTTACATACGATATCGTTATTATTAACAAAACGATAGTGAGGACAATCTAATGTATTAACAAATTTACGATTACCAACTCGTGGTGAACCGAATGTATACACTGCTTTAGCTTCGCACCGACTTGCTGCGATTGTTGCCATACCACCGCCGAGTGAATGACCTGTTACATATACATCTCTTGGCTTTTGGCGTTGGTCGTTCTTAATTAATTCTAGTTTAAGGTCGTCCCATAATTCATCTACTTCATCTTGGAAGCCACTATGAACTCTACCGCCAGCTTCAGCTTTACGCTTTAATACTTTTAAATCGGCCAACACATCATTTAGCTTTGAGGGTTCTGTACCTCGGAATGCGAACCATAATGATGTTGGACTATACGCTACTAATACTTCTGCACCATCTTTAGCAATCAATCGTGCCTTTGTGAATCCCATTGCTTTACTTGCTTTCTGACCTTTGGTTGCATTCATATATGCTATTGCTGATAAGTTTGCAGCAATCTCTGCGCTTTCCCATTTAGTCATTTCTTTTTTAATCTTTGCCATCTTCTTTTACCTTTATCTCTACCGCACCTGCGTCTTCGTCATTTATTGTTACGTTTCGGTAATATACTATCACTTCGCCTAATTGGTTAATATACCTTTTTAGTTCTTGTGTATTGTATGCCATGTGCTTATAATCTTGTACACTCATAGCTACAAACACTATATCACCCCCATGCTTCTTCTTTATATCATCTATGAATCTATCTAAATATGTATGTCCTTCCGGATATAGATCTTCCTTTCCAAGCTTACAGTCTCTTTTTTTAGTCTCTGGATTCTTAATGCAGTTTTCAATAATAACCGCGTCAGAAACAACGTACCATTTAGGATCTTTAAGATTGAGTGGTCTGGGAAGAACTGGTTGTACTATATCTAGTTCAATAGGTTTTGTAATTACTTCTACTTCTCTTGGTCCTAATAACGAGCATGCACTAGTCGTTAAGAGTACTAATCCGAGCACTATCCTCTTCAATACCATTGAATACCTCCTTTGTTGCATTATTAAATCGAATTTGAATTAAGCCTGGTTTTGCACTTGCTAATTTGGCGATATTATGTCGCTCAAATATATCAAGATATTCAGCCATTTCTACTTCGTACTGTTGGTTTTTGACCTGGAGACCAGTCAACGCTTTAGAGGTTTTTTCTAGATTTTGTTGCACTGCTTCGATAGCAGCTTTTTGCTCAGCATCTCTTACCTCATATGCTGTATTGAGCCGTTGCAGCTCAATATTCTTATTATAGAGGAAGTATCCTCCTAAACCCATAATAACAATCACTCCAATCAATATTTTACTCATAATATTATTTCTCTAGTTTTTTAGATTCTCTCGCTTGTCGTTTAGCTAGCATTCTTTCTACAAATTTACGGCCTTCACGAGTTCTACCGTCATAAATGCCTTTCTTCTTTTTCTTCTTTGGAAGCGACGGCGTTAAGTCGACATTCAAAGTAGTTGTATCTTCAATAGCTTGTTGCCAAGCATCCTTAAACGATTTCATCTCTTGATATCCTCATTTGTTATATATACATCTAAGCCAGTTTTGCGATGGCTTACCTTGTAAATATTCTGGTTAAATAGACGATCAGTTGGTTCTAAAAATTCATTTACTTTAACTTTATCCTTAGGAAACCCAATAATTTCGCCTGTAATTGGATGAGCTACTTCTTGTACCAATTGATATTCACCTGGCTTTAGTTTACTATCTTCTTGGAACCAAGTAGCTTCTTCTAAACTTTCCAATTCTTGAGCATCTAATACTTCACTCATTACAGCTTTAATTTCTTCTTCACTTAGTTCGCTGTGCTCTTTAATAAGAAACAGTGCAGCTGCATATGAACCAATTGTGCTTTTACCACCAGGCACTTTACCAACTAAACGCTTAACATTAAAAACTAACCTATGAAAAATTGTATAAGCTGATTTTTCTTGTGGTGTTTCTAGCTCTTTAGATTTTTTAAGTACCTTACCATCTTTGTCGATAATGCCAAGTTTAAAAGCCTCCATTTTATTCCAAGGCTTAGTTAGCGTACGCAGAAACTTAAATGCGTATATTACGTCACCTGTTCTTGAAAGTAAACTCATTATAGCTTCCTTAGCTTATCTACAATAAATGGATCCAATGGCACATGAACCTTTTCATCTATTGGTAAGTAATTTAAAAATACCAAAAATGGTTTGATATAAGTCCAATGTTCTTCTTGTAACTTAAACCAAATCATCTTATTAGCAGCATCAATACCAAACACGTTGTATATTACAATAATATGATTGATAATCAATCGCTCTTGTAAAT
>ERZ1048068.178-NODE-178-length-60188-cov-7.080372_pt1 | contig 60188 bp, 52 predicted proteins | sample MGYA00383098_ERZ1048068 | MGnify/ENA primary metagenome ERZ1048068 (study PRJEB29581, sample SAMEA5548368) | metagenome | biome: marine; feature: coastal; material: water | depth 1 m | study: Short-term variability in the microbial, nano- and picoplankton dynamics...
GTGGCATGTTTGCCATTATCGCCATGATTTTACCGGGTGTTTCGGGAGCGTTCATTTTGGTTTTATTAGGCGCTTACGAAATTGCATTGGAAACCTTAGACAGGGCACAACGTCTAGACCCTGATGCCTTTGTTACTTTGTTGGTAATGGGACTGGGAGCCCTTGTTGGATTGAAGTTGTTCTCAAAAATACTGAATTGGATGTTTGATCACCACAAAAATACGACCCTAGCTACCTTAGTAGGTTTTATGATTGGGTCGTTGCATAAAATTTGGCCCTGGAAACAACAAATCGCAGAGACAGAACAGTCAATAAATGTATTGCCCAATGCGTATGACGGAGACCCACAAATTGGGGTTGCCATTGGTATGGCCGTTTTGGGAATTGGTATCATTTTGTTGTTGGAACAAATTGCTAAAAAAAGCACTCCATGATCCCCCAAACTCGAACCATACAGGATCGAATACTTTTGGTCATTAAGGGATTGGTGATGGGCGCTGCCAATAAAGTCCCAGGAGTTTCTGGAGGGATTGTTGCTATTGTCGCTGGGTTTTATGAAGAATTTATTGGCTCCCTAAAAAAGTTTGACACAAAAGCGTTTCAATACCTAAAAAAACTTCAATTTTCGAAATTTTTCAACCATGTAAATGGTGGTTTTCTGGGGTTGTTGTTTTTGGGAATGATCATTAGCTATTTTAGCATTTCTCGTTTGTTGGATTTGGCATTGATACACTACGAAATTCAAGTTTGGGGGTTGTTTTTCGGAATGATTTTAGGCTCTGCTTATATTTTATTGAAAGATTTTGGCAAATGGAATCGAAGTACCGCTGCATTTGCTGTTATGGGATTGGTAACAGGTTTAACACTTAGTTTTATTGAACCCGCAAGAGGCAATGATCATTTGTTATTTGTGTTCGTGTGTGGCGTAATTGGCGTTACAGGTATGACGTTACCCGGACTGTCGGGCTCCTTTTTGGTGCTGCTCCTAGGTAATTATGTGCTATTGCTTGTTGACTCAGTGAATGCTCTTTTTGAAACAATTACAAGCCTTCTTCGCGGAGATTTTGATAGCGCTTTTTCCTCAAAACAAGTGTACTATTTAAAAATCATTACTTCGTTTTCGTTAGGCTCATTAACGGGGCTTATCAGCCTATCGCATTTACTGCATTATCTTTTAAAAAACTTTAAAAACAACACTAACGCTATTTTGATAGGGTTTATTTCGGGTTCCTTGGGAGTGGTTTGGCCATGGAAAGAAACCCTTTACAGACTCGGAGTCAATCAAGAAGTACTGTTAAATTCTGGAGGGAAGCCCGTAGTAAGTAATTATGTTCGCTACCTTCCTGAAATTGAAAATAGCACCACTTGGTGGACAATTCTTTGTATTATTGTAGGAGCAATCATTGTGGTTGTATTGGAATATTATGGACACAAAAAAAGAACTTAAGCTTTTTGGTTTGCTTGGAAGGAACATCAGTTATTCCTTTTCCAAAGGGTATTTTGAAAAAAAATTCGAAACACTAAAACTAGAAAATTACGACTATATTAATTTTGATATTTCCTCAATAGAAGAATTCAGTTCGTTGTGGAAAAAACACACTATATCCGGAATGAATGTAACCATTCCTTATAAAGAAGAAGTGATATCAAAATTGGACTCCCTAGATGCAACGGCCGCCGCAATAGGAGCTGTAAACACCATCAAACTTTTGTCGGATGGGACGTTACGCGGATACAATACCGATTGTGTTGGGTTTAGAAACAGCCTAGAGCCCCTACTCGATTCCCATCATCAGAAGGCGTTGCTTTTAGGAACTGGAGGTGCTTCAAAAGCTGTCGCTTATGTATTGGAACAATTAGGAATTGAGTACCAATACGTCTCTCGAAAAAAATCAAAATCTCAGTTGACCTATAACGAACTTACCGAATCTGTCATGGTCGATCACACTGTCATTATCAACTGTTCGCCTCTGGGAACATTTCCAAAAATCGAGGAAAAACCGGATATTCCCTACGAATTTCTTACAGCGAATCACTTGTTATTTGATCTCATTTACAATCCTTCGAAAACAACATTTTTAAAAATAGGCGAAGAAAAAGGATGTAAAATTCAGAACGGTTATGACATGTTGGTAGGTCAGGCTGAAGCTTCTTGGGACTTGTGGTCTTCATAACTTAAATTCTTTTTCATCTAAAAAGGAATCCCTATATTAGAGGTTGAATTCAATTTCTAAATGACTTACTTATGGTGGATATCGACCAAAACGAACTGCAACCAGCAGCCGACGAACCAACGAACCTTGAACCCAAAAAGGCCTCTTCTAGCGAAACAAAACAAGTAGATAAAGCTGTTCAAACATCGGATGAAAAGACTACTGATGCGCTTCCAAAAAATTATTCAGAAAAGAGCTTTGAAGAACTTATTTTGCTTTTTGAAAAACTCCTCAAAGCAGCTAAAATTTCATCTGTCAAAGAAGATGCTGAACTCATACGGTCTACTTTCAACCAAAAGTACAGTGATATTTTTGAAGAAAAAAAGGCCGCATTCCTCAAAGAGGGTGGTAATGAAATAGACTTTGAATATCAAATAAGAGAGAAAAGAACTTTTGACAAACTTTTTCAAGAATACAAAAGAAAACGCACGGATCATTACAAATCCGTAGAACAAAATCTTAAAGAAAATTTAGAAAAACGAAAAGCACTTATTGAAGAACTCAAAAGTCTAATAGGTATTGATCAAAGCATTAATACTACCTATCAACAATTCAAAAAACTTCAAGAATCGTGGAGAAACGTTGGAGCCATTCCTAGAACCGAAGCCAATAATATCTGGAAGACCTACCACCACCATGTTGAGCGTTTTTATGATTTCTTACACCTCAATCGGGAATTAAGAGAATTGGATTTTAAGTTCAATTTTGAGCAAAAAACAATGCTCATCGAGCAAGCTGAAAAATTAATAGAACATCCCGATCCTTCGAGGAGTTTTAGGGATTTACAGCGTCTTCACAGGCGGTGGAAAGATGAATTGGGGCCTGTGGCCAAAGAACACAAAGACGCCTTGTGGGAACGGTTTAGTGCTGCTACCAAAAAAGTGCATGCCAACCGACAATTTTACCTCGAAAACCAAGAAATTATTTTTAAAGAAAACCTTGCAAAAAAAAATGCGCTCATTGGTGAAATGGAACAAATGCTTTCCCAAAATCCAACATCTCACCGCGAGTGGAGTCAATTATCAAAATCGTTTGAGGAATTACGAGAAACTTTCTTTACCGCCGGAAAAGTTCCTAAATCTGAAAACAGCAACGTATGGGGAAAGTTCAAAGAATTGCTTCGCGCTTTTAATAAAAAAAGAAATGTTTTTTACAAATCTATCAAAAAAGAATCTGCGAAAAACTTAGAGTTAAAAAGAGCCTTGATTGCAAAAGTTGACGAATTGAAGGACAGCAAAGACTTTAAAACCACTACACCTCTTATCATCCAACTACAAAAAGACTGGAAAGAAATTGGCGCTGTAGATCGTAAACACAGAGAAAAAGTTTGGAAGCAATTTAAAGCGGCATGCAACCACTATTTCAATCAAATGGATGCCAGTCGCAATCAAGAGTCGCAAGAGCATTTGGATAATTTAGAAAAGAAACAAGCTATTCTTGATGCACTCACTAAATTGACAGAAAATGAGGAGGACTCAAAAAAAATGAAAGTTGCCATTGAAGAATATTTAAACGAATGGAAACAAATCGGTGATGTTCCCCGAAAAAACAACAACATCCAAAATCACTTCAACACCTTACTCAAAAAATGTTATGAAAAGTCTGGAGTCAAAAAATCAGAGGTTGCCAAAATAATGTATGATAACAAACTTCAATTGATTGAAGGCGATCAAAACACTATTAATAAAGAACTCATCTCGATTCAGAAAAAAATAGATGAGACTAAAAATGAATTGAATCAACTAGAAAACAATCTTCAATTCTTTGCCGATGGCTCAGAAGACAGTCCTTTGGTCAAAAAAGTTCGTGCGGATATTAAAAAACATCAGAAAAACTTAGAAATACTAAGTCAGAAGAAAAGCCAGCTTAAGAATATTTGAATCAACTCTTGGTTTTTGACAGTTGCCAAAGACTTTCCATTTCTTCTAAAGAAAGTTCATCAATCGTTTTTCCTTTTTTGTGCACTTGGTTTTCCATAAAATGAAACCGTTTTAAAAACTTTTTATTAGTGCGTTCTAGGGCATCTTCGGCATTGATTCCTAAAAATCGGGCGTAGTTAATCATAGAAAACAGCACGTCTCCAAACTCCGCTTCTTGACGGGCAAGGGATCCTGTCATTACTTCACTGTGAAGTTCATTTAACTCCTCATCCAATTTGCTTTTTACATCTTCGATTTGCTTCCAATCAAAACCTACTCCAGCGGCTTTGTCCTGAATTCTACTCGCTTTGACCAATGCGGGTAAACTCTTGGGAACTCCATCAAAAACACTTTTTTTGCCTTCTTTTAATTTCAATTTTTCCCAGTTTTTTTTAACGGTTTCTTCGTCGGTGACCGAAACATCACCATATACATGAGGATGTCTAAAAATAAGTTTTTTAGAAATCGCTTCAGCTACATCCGAAATATCAAAATCATTCGTTTCACTTGCAATTTTGGAGTAAAAAACAATATGAAGAAGCAAATCACCCAACTCGCCTTTTATTCCCTCCAAATCTTTGTCCAAAATAGCATCGCCAAGCTCGTAGGTTTCCTCAATTGTCAAATGACGAAGACTTTCAAAGGTTTGCTTTTGATCCCAGGGACACTTTTCGCGAAGTTCGTCCATAATGGTTAGCAATTTATCAAGAGATGCTAACTGCTTTTTACGATCAGAAGTCATTTACAGCTGTATTTTTTTGGATGGAAATCGCATGAGATAATCTACTTTTACTTTTCCTTTGGAAATATTAACCAATCGACTTTTAATCAATCGTTTTTTAAGAGGGCTGAGTTTATCCGTAAACAAAATCCCTTCGATATGATCGTATTCATGCTGAACCACTCGAGCCGATATCCCATTCAATTCCAACTCTTGTTTTTCAAAATTTTCGTCTAAAAACTCAATTGTAATATCAAACAATCTATCGACATCTTCACGCACATTGGGGATGCTCAAGCATCCTTCATTGAAAGATTCTGTGATTCCAAATCGAGAGGTAATTACTGGGTTGATGAATACTTTTTTAAAGGATCGCAATTCTTTTTGTTCGATAGGATCCAAATCGGGATCAGCGGCAAACGGTTGCGCATCTACTAAAAATAATCGGATGGGCAATCCAATTTGAGGTGCAGCAAGCCCAACACCTTGAGCAGCATACATCGTCTCCCACATATTGTCAATAAGGGTGGTCAACTCGGGATAATTGGCATCAATATCTTTTGCTTTGGCTCTAAGAACAGGGTCGCCGTATGCGACTATCGGTAAAATCATTTCAATGGTGTTTTTTGTTGATCTAAATAGCTTTGTAAAATTAGAGTTGCACTAATTTCATCAATCGCTTCTTTTTGTTTTCGGTGCTTTTTTTTTGCGCCACTGTCAATAAGCGATTGTTTTGCCATTTTGGAGGTAAAGCGTTCATCTACTCTAGTTAGAGCAATTTGGGGAAACAAGTGGCTCAATCGTTCTAAAAAAGAAGCAATATACGGCTCACTTTCAGAGTCTTGAAAATTCATTTGATAGGGTTTTCCTATTACAAAGCCCACAACTTTTTCTTTGGAAACGTATTCTTTCAAAAAATCTTCTAGTTGATGCGTTTGAACCGTTGTAAGTCCAGAAGCTATCAGCTGCATCGGATCTGTAACCGCTATTCCGCATCGCTTAAGTCCAAAATCAATCGCAAGGATTTGCCCCATAGTTATACAAAAATAAGATTAAAATTGTTACATTTCTATATTCCATTCCGTTATTTGAGGGAAGGCTGTATCTTTGGCAAAAAATATTTCGAATGTCATCATTACAATTTACCATAGAGGCCGCTTGGGACAACCGCGAACTCCTAAAAACTGAAGAAACACAAACTGCAATTCGTTCCGTCATTTCGGAATTGGACGAAGGGAAACTCCGCGTGGCCGAACCCACTAACGATGGTTGGAAAGTCAATGAATGGGTGAAAAAAGCCGTAGTACTATATTTTCCTATTCAACAAATGGAAACTATCGAAGCCGGACCCATGGAATTTCACGATAAAATCCCTTTAAAAAGAAATTATGCTGAAAAAGGAATTCGAGTCGTTCCCCATGCAGTAGCGCGTCACGGTGCTTATATTTCAAAAGGAGTCATTCTGATGCCTAGCTATGTAAATATCGGTGCGTATGTTGACGAAGGAAGCATGGTTGATACTTGGGCAACAGTTGGTAGCTGTGCTCAAATTGGAAAAAATGTTCATCTCAGTGGAGGGGTTGGAATTGGTGGTGTTTTAGAACCATTACAAGCAGCTCCCGTTATCATTGGAGACAATGCCTTTATAGGTTCGCGATGTATTGTTGTAGAAGGAGTCCGTGTTGGAGAAGAAGCCGTATTGGGAGCCAATGTGGTACTTACAGCTTCTACAAAAATTATTGATGTTACAGGTGAAAAACCAATTGAAGTCAAAGGATATGTTCCCCCTCGTTCTGTGGTAATTCCAGGCAGTTACACCAAGACGTTTCAAGCAGGAGATTTTCAAGTTCCATGTGCTTTAATCATTGGAACTCGCAAAGAAAGCACCAACAAAAAGACTTCATTAAACGATGCTTTAAGAGAATACAACGTTTCGGCTTAATTAAGTTTGGAGCCAGTGTTTTTATTCCGCAAATTATCGATAGTTTTGTTTGTATTGATTTTTATACATTTCAGTTTTAACTAAAATAAAATCAACCTTTTGAAGAAGACTAACAAACTATCAGTACTATTAATCACCTACAACGAAATCGATAACATCAAACGGTGTATTGAAAGCATCTCGTTTGCCGATGAAATTGTGGTTGTAGATTCTTATAGTACAGACGGAACTTGGGAGTTTTTACAGTCTCAAAAAAGCATACGTTGCTTTCAAAATCCTTTTGAAAATTTTACACAACAAAAGTCCTATACCCTTTCATTAGCTACTTACGATTGGGTGTACTTTATTGACGCTGATGAAGAAATAACTGCTTCTTTACAAAAAGAGATACAAACTACTATCAATAACACTCAAGATATTGCTGCCTATTGGAATTATCGTGAATTTATGTTTGATAAAAAACCCCTCAGGTTCGGTGGGTGTCAAAACGATAAAATTCAGCGACTTTTCAAAAAAAGTGTGTGCTATTTTGATCCCAACCTAACAGTTCACGAAAAACTTATTGTCAACGGAAAAGAAGGAACACTAAGCCATAAAATCATTCATTATTGTTATAAAAACTACGATGATTTTAAAGACAAAACCATCAAGTACGGTCGAATGAGTGCTGTTGATCGGTATAAAAAAGGTACTCGGTATCATTTTATATTAGCAAAAGTCAAACCTGTATGGAAGTTCATCACTCGATATATATTTAAATTCGGAATTTTGGACGGGAAAAATGGAGTAATTTTCGCCTACTTGAGTGCTCTCGGAATTACCGAAAGGTACAAAGAATTAAAAAAACTATCCTTACAACAAGACACAAGCGAAACATTAAAAATGGGTTATGAGGCTAAGCGTATTTTTCATAATAAAAGCGGATTAGGAAATTACAGTCGAAACTTGGTTTCAAAACTTAGTAGTTACTTTCCTGAACACTCATATTTTTTATACAATCCAAAAAAACCATCCAGCAACCTTTTTAAGACTAACAATCAAAATGTATTTGAAAAAAGGCCAACTTCGGCTATTTACAAGTTTTTTTACAACTACTGGAGGCAAAAAGGCATTGTTAAAGACCTTGTCAAGGATGGCGTTCACGTATATCATGGATTGTCGGGTGAGCTTCCGGCGGGGCTTAAAAAAAACAACATAAAAAGTGTCGTTACCATTCATGATTTGATTTTTTTAAACCTTCCAAAATTATATCCTTTTATTGATAGAAAAATTTACACTTACAAAAGTAAAAAAGCGGCTAAAAATGCAGACTTGATAATTGCCATAAGCAAACAAACCAAAAATGACATTGTTAAATTTTATGGGGTTAATTCCTCCAAAATAAAAGTAATTTATCAAGGTTGTGATCCTGTTTTTGACGGAAAATTTAATGCAAAAGAATGTGAAAACACACTCTCAAAGTACAATCTTCCCAAAAACTATATATTAAACGTAGGCACTATTGAGGAGCGAAAAAATCTTTTAATAATTGTCAAAGCAATTTCAAGCCTAGACACTCATTTGGTTGTGGTAGGAAAGGAAACTCCGTACACTAAAATCGTCAAAGATTATATTACAAAATACAATATGGAAAGCAAAGTGCATTTTGTAAAAAATATTGAATCGAATGAGCTCGCAATTTTATATCAATGCGCTAAAATATTTGTTTATCCTTCTATATACGAAGGATTTGGGATTCCTATAATCGAAGCAATGATGTCCAAAACACCTGTAATTACTACAAAAGGGGGTGTTTTTGAAGAAGTTGGAGGGCAACAATCTGTATATGTAAATCCTTTCGACGCTGATGAACTCCGTGTTGCAATTCAAAAACTATTGACAGATCCCGAAACTTGTAAAAAAATGATTGATGAAGGATCCAAACACGTTCAGAAGTTTAACAATAATAAAGTAACTCGAGAAGTCTTTGAATGCTATAAGGAACTCTTAAGCAATCCCGAATAATCACTAAAAACTCTTATACAATTCAATATATTTTTTAGCCGCTTTGTCCCAGTCAAAGTTACTCGCATGACTTTGGATTTTATCCTGGTGAGCTTGACGATCGGCATTGTACGTTTGAAGACCTTTAGTAATTTTCAATTTCATGCTCCTTTTGTCAAAATTTTCGAAATAAAAAGCCGCATCACCTCCTATTTCCAATAAAGAAGTAAACTTACTCAAAAAAACAGGCTTCCCCAATTTCATGGCCTCAACAGCAGGCATCCCAAATCCTTCGGCAAGAGAAGGAAAAAGAAATGCTGCGCAGTTTGCATACAGCCATGATTTTTCCTCATTGGAAATTGGTCCACTCAAAACAATTCGATCCGTCAACCCTTTTTGTTGAATAATTTCTTTGCACTGATTGCCATAAGCTGTGTCGTTGAATCCACTTATAATTAAATGATAATCAGGAAATTCTGTCATCATATCTATAAGTACTTCCCAGTTTTTTTTGGCGGAAAAATATCCGATTGAAAAAAAGAATTTTTTGTCGGAAGCCCATTGTGGACGACATGGAGCAAATTTGGCAGGAGACTCTACTCCGTTGTATATCACATGAACCTTTTTTCCATGCAATGCAATGTGTTGCTCAATCAAAGATTTTGTATAATACGAAATCGAGGTAATTGCGTCAGCTCGATCTACTTTATTCTGTAGTTTTTTTAAATACGTAACGCGCTTTTTTGGCTTTTTTTCAATTAAAAAATTCAAGTCATGAATTGTTAAAATAAATTTGGTTTTTTTGGGCGGTAATATTTTAGGAAGTTGAGAAGAAGAATGCCAAACATCATAGGTTTTGTTTACTTTGGGGAAGAGTATCCGAAGAAAAGAAACAAAAATAATATTGACCGAAATGGGCGGTGAGAAATTAAAATATTTGGGTAATAAAAAGGTGAAATCAACTCGTTTAACTCCTTGAGAGGCCAAGGCTCTTCCCAATTGATTTGAAAAATAACCCAACCCGGAGTTCACTTCCTTCAATCTGTAAAAATCTACCAAAACTTTTAGCATCTATAGACGTTTTTTAGCTATGTAAAATTAATCATTTACCAATGATAGCAAGGTATAAAAAACTAATTTCTAAAACACTGTAATTTACTTGAAAACAAAACTTCAAAAATCAAGCGTTGTTTATATTCTATCTTATGGTATCTTTATGCGGTATATCAAATTATGGCTTCTTGGAAGGGAAGAAAGTAATCGGAATACCTTTTTGAAACGGTGAATGCAAACCAACAAATAGAACAGATCTGCTTTTCTTTGGAAAAAGGAAAAACCATTTTATACCCTACAGATACGGTATGGGGACTGGGCTGTGATGCAACAAACGAAAAAGCAGTTTCGAAAATTTATACTCTAAAAAACAGATCCGATTCAAAGGCATTGATTTGTTTGATGAAAGATCTGGAGATGGTTAAAGACTATGTGGAGAGCATACCTGTTGAGGCGAAAAAACTCCTCGAAGAAACCACCAAACCATTGACTATTATTTATCCCAAAGCCAAAAATTTAGCATCTAACCTAGTCGCTGAAGATGGCTCTATCGCTATTCGAATTCCCGACCATTCATTTTGCCAAAAGGTGTTGACTCATTTCAACAAACCTATCGTTTCGACCTCAGCCAACCAAAGTGGAAAAAAAACTCCTCAATCCTTTGATGAAATCACACACAATATTTTGGAACAGGTAGACTATGTTGTAAATTTGCAAGAAAAAGAAGCCACAGGAACACCTTCCACTCTTGTAAAGATTGAGTCAGACGGTTCAATGTTGGTTATTCGTCCATAAAATGCATCAAAACAACTATAAAGACGCACTTACAGATTCTATTTTCAGAATCATTTCCGACGCAGCCGATGCGCTGAACATGGAATGTTATGTTATTGGAGGATTTGTACGTGATTTTCTATTGGAAAGAGGCACTCCCAAAGACATTGACATTGTTGCTGTTGGTAGCGGTATCGCATTGGCAAAAAAAGTAGCCAAAGCTTTACCTCATCAACCCAAAGTTCAGGTTTTTAAAAATTTTGGGACAGCGATGATTAAATCCGATGACTTGGAAATTGAATTTGTCGGTGCTCGCAAAGAAAGCTACCAAGAAAATAGCCGAAAGCCAACCGTAGAAAACGGCTCTTTAGAAGACGATCAAAAACGAAGAGATTTTACTATTAATACGCTAGCCTTTGGATTGAATCGTGAAAATTTTGGAAGATTATTAGATCCCTTTGCTGGCGTCAAGGACTTGAAAAACAAATGCATTCGTACGCCACTTGATCCAACTATTACGTATTCCGATGATCCGTTGCGGATGCTTCGTGCCATTCGTTTTGCAACTCAACTGGACTTTACCATACATCCTGACTCGCTTCAAGCCATTGATGAGCAAAAAAATAGAATTGAAATTATCTCGAACGAACGAATCGTTGACGAGCTTCACAAGATATTGCTAACACCAAAACCTTCCAAAGGATTTTTATTGCTTGAAAAAACCGGATTGTTGCACTTTATACTTCCCGAACTAACGGCTCTAAAAGGTGTTGAAGAAATCGAAGGTCAGCTTCACAAAGATAATTTTTACCACACACTGGAAGTCGTGGACAACATCTGTCCAAATACTGATAATTTGTGGTTGCGTTGGGCCGCCCTTTTGCACGATATTGGAAAAGCACCCACCAAAAAGTTCAGTAAAAAAGTAGGCTGGACTTTTCATGCTCATGAGTTTGTGGGCGCTAAAATGGTATTTCAATTGTTCAAACGACTTCGGATGCCGTTGAACGACAAAATGAAATACGTTCAAAAATTGGTATTTATGAGTTCGCGACCTATCGTATTATCTCAAGATACCGTTACCGATTCGGCTGTAAGAAGATTGGTTTTTGATGCAGGAGATTATGTCGAGGATCTGATCACTCTTTGTGAGGCCGACATCACCACAAAAAATCCAAATCGTTTTAAAAGATACCATCAAAACTTTAAGTTGGTACGAGAAAAAATTATCGAAGTTGAAGAAAAAGACAGCATTCGAAACTTTCAACCTCCTATAACAGGAGAAGAAATTATGGAAACTTTTGACTTGTCTCCCTGTCGCGAAATTGGCATCCTAAAAGAATACATCAAAGAAGCTATTTTGGAAGGAGATATTCCAAACGAATACGAATCTGCCAAAAAAATAATGTTTGAAAAAGCAACTGAATTGGGATTGCAAGCCCGTAACTAAATTGTAACTATCTATGAAGTCACGATTTTATTTTATTGCCAAAGCAACACTTCTGCTGGTTTATGCTGTAATTTTGGCAGGAGCAGTGGTTCGAATGACTGGAAGTGGTATGGGATGTCCTGATTGGCCCAAATGTTTTGGTTATCTAATCCCTCCCACAGAAGCATCGCAACTGGAGTGGATCCCCAATCACGCATACGAAAAAGGAAATATAATCATTGTTGACGAGTCGTTGCGTGTTGCTATAGACGATTTCAAATCTTCGTCAGATTACGACGATTCTCAATGGGGCAAATACACCAAACACGATTATGCCCAATTCAACCCATTTCATACCTGGGTTGAATTTATCAATAGATTGCTAGGAGCCATTGCAGGTCTTGCAACGGTCATCATGTTTGTTTTTTCACTGAGTTTTTGGAAATCCAAAAAACGAATTCCGATACTCTCATTTTTAGCAGTTTTGGGCATGGGCTTTCAGGCATGGCTGGGAAAAACAGTGGTTGATTCAAATTTAGCTCCCTTTAAAATTACCATTCACATGGTCATGGCTTTAGTAATTGTCGCTTTGTTACTGTGGATACTCAAGCCCTATGCGCGAGCAACTCGCAATACTGTTTTGAGAAACACCCTATTAATTGCTATCGGCTTTACGCTTTTGCAAATCATTATGGGAACGCAAGTTCGTCAATTTGTAGATGTTCAGGTAGGTTTGTGGGGATACAACCAACCAAGCCGTTGGTTAGACAATGTTCCCGAAGTGTTTTACATCCATCGTTCCTTTTCCATAGCTGTTGTAATTCTTCATTTGTTTCTCTTGAAATTGAGCTTTACTCAACAAGAAAAAACACGTCATATTTATTGGATATTGGGGTGTATCGTTCTTGAAGTAATTACTGGGATTTTAATGTATTACTGGGATTTTCCCTTTGCTAGTCAACCCATACATTTGTTTGTAGCGAGTGTTTTATTTGGAATTCAAATGGATTGGTGGCTACACGAAACCAACACAAAAAAAAAATACAATGATTTATAGATTTAGGATAATTTTTGACTCTAAAAAAGACGATATCTTTAGAGATATTGAGATTGAAGCCTCGGCGACATTTGAAGAGTTTCACAATACCATTACACAAGCATTTGGATTTGGAGGAAGCGAAATGGCTTCTTTTTATCTGAGTGACGACAATTGGAGTCAAGGGGAAGAAATTGCACTTTTTGACGTAAGTGAAGGCATGGATGAGGTGCTTTTAATGTCTAATACAACATTAGAAAGTCAATTTTTTGACAACCAAAAAAGATTGATTTATGTTTATGATTTTTTAAGCATGTGGACGTTTCTGATAGAGCTTATGGATACTGCCGAACACCCGTCAGGAACAAGCTATCCCAGTTTGATTTATTCGCATGGAATGCTTCCTGAAGATGCTCCCGAAAAACAATTTGAGGCAGAAACAGAAAACGACTCGGAGTGGGAAAGTGAAAACGAGGATTTTTATGATGATAACGAGGAAGATCTTTGGAATTAATGAATCCCTAACGCTTCATGATTCTCGTAGTTTCTTTTTACAAAATCAAATCCGGATTGCACAATTTGCCCCATCGTATTGCAGGCTAAAAAATTACGATCCAAGGTCAATTGATACACTTGATTTTTGAGTATATCAACGTTTTTTTGGGGTGCCAATTGGTCTGAAACCATTGCGTTCATCAAACTTTTAATTCGTCTTCCTGAACTAATGAGTCGCTTGGCAATAATGGATCGTTCTTCAATCTTGTATTGATCTATCGATGCCTTGTCGAGCTTGTTTTTAACCAACTCAACCATCTTGTAATTTTCTTTGAAAAATTGTGGGCGGTAAATCTTTAAGTTGCTTTCAAAAGATTGTTGATCAAAATCGATGGCTCTTATTTTATAAATCACTTGATCAAAATCGTGTGTAGGAACAATCACATAATTGTATGCTCGCATATCTCCAAGAAGTCGAATCATAGAACGTTCATTAAATTTTACGAATTCTTTGGTGATCTGCGCTTTTTCGGACTCCAAGCAATTGGGTAAAAAATGTTGAATAAATTCGTCTCCTGGAATACCCGCAATATGCTCCTCTATGAGCGTTTTTTTATAAACTAAAAAATTAAGATTGTAAGGAGACAACATATGTTCAAGTGCCAAGCCATAGATACGAGAAGCATCTGCTTTTTTGACATAGAAATAAACGAAATTGTCATTTAAAATATTTCTTATTTTGATACGAAAAGGCTTGGAGTTCCCAAAAGTACAATAGTCAATTGCATCAACATTTAAATACGGGAGCGAGGCTTCGCTTCCGTCTGAATGAAACAAGGTGTAAACCTTTTTTAAATTCATATCAATTTCTGATCGTTCATGCTCCGCATAAAAAACACGAATCCAAAGCGTGTCTTCATCTTTTTGGTTGTAAACCGACACCGAACCCGAAAAACGTTCCAAATCTTCATAAGAAATGGGGATTTTCATGTACCTATTGTATTGATTCAAATATTTTTCAAGGAGATTTGAAATTGGGTACGAAGGTTTTTTTTGCGACATGCGTGGCTCAGACATCAGAATATTTTTATCAAAGTTAGTATCTTTTTCGTAACAAAATGTAATTTAGTGCGTCTTAGCAGTGAGCTTGCTTATGAAACAGATACTTCGCCTTCACAATCTTTCCAAAAATTACGGTCGTGTCCACGCCGTAAAAAACCTGTCTTTTTCGATTGAAAAGGGAAATGTATACGGAATTTTGGGGCCTAATGGTAGTGGAAAATCAACTACCCTAGGCATGGTGCTCAATGTCATCAATCCAAGTTCAGGAAGTTTTGAATGGTTTAACTCCACCCTCAGCACACATCATGCTTTAAAAAAAGTAGGAGCGATTATCGAAAGGCCCAACTTCTATCCGTATATGTCAGCGTATCAAAATTTAAAGTTGGTTTGTAGAATTAAAGAAGTTTCTCTAAAAAAAATCGATGAAAAGTTAGCATTGGTAGGGTTGTTGGATCGAAAAAGTGACAAATTCAAAACATTTTCTTTGGGGATGAAACAGCGACTTGCCATAGCCTCTGCGCTTCTTAACGATCCTGAAATTTTGATTTTAGATGAGCCTACCAATGGATTGGATCCTCAAGGGATTTTTCAAATCCGAGAATTGATCAAAAAAATCTCTCAAATGGGGACAACTATTTTGTTGGCTTCACATCTTTTGGACGAGGTAGAAAAAGTATGTACTCATGTGTTGATTCTTCAAAAGGGAGTTGGTTTGTATAGTGGATCGGTAGATACACTAATTTCTTCTGAAGGATATTTTGAAATTCAGGCAAAAGATGCTGATCAACTGGTCAAGCTTTTACAAGAAATTGAGGCTGTTGGAGAAATTAAACAAACTCGTTCACACTTCCAAGCTTATCTAAAAAGCCCTCTTGAGGTTGATGAACTTCAAAACTATTTGATCGAAAACAAATGTACGGTCACTCACCTTGTAAAGCGAAAGGAACGTCTTGAGGAACAATTTTTAGAACTTACCAAAAATCAAAACCTATGAAAAGGCTATTTCTGATAGAGTTTGACAAACTATATGCCAATCGAATCAGTCGTATTTTGATCGTAGGTTATTTTGCTTTAATGACTTCCATTGCCTTGATTGCGGCTATTAAATTTGATATTGGCCCTATAAAATTTCATTTGGCGGAGCAAGGTATTTTTAATTTTCCCTATATATGGCATTTCAACACCTTTGTAGCTGCATGGTTCAAATTATTTTTAGCGATTGTCATTGTGTCTATGATTGCTAATGAATACAGCAATAAAACCATCAAACAAAATCTTATCGACGGACTTAGTAAAAAGGAGTTTTTACTATCAAAATTTCTAATGATTCTTTTTTTATCGTTGGTGTCAACTCTTTATATTTTCGTTATATCCTTAGCGCTGGGACTTACTTTTTCCAACTATACTGAGTTGGGAATTGTTTTTTCGGAAATGGAATACTTACTCGCTTTTTTTATAAAACTTGTTGGTTTTTTTAGTTTTTGTTTCTTTTTGGGAGTGCTAATCAAGCGCTCTGCATTTGCGCTCGGCTTTCTAATTTTATGGCAAGCCTTTGAAGGCATCTTTTATGGATTTATGAGGTGGAAACTATTTCATGACGAAAAAACAGCCGATATAATTGCGCAGTTTTTGCCCTTAAACTCAATGAGCAACTTAATAAACGAGCCCCTTTCGAGATTATCCGCTGTAAAAAAAGTTGCTAGTGAAATAGGACAAGATATTGGAAATCATGGTGGAGTTGAGTTTTATGAAATTTTTATTGTTCTTGGGTGGATAGGTGTTTTTATTTTTCTTTCACTTAAGCTTCTTCAATCAAGAGATTTATAGTATTTTAGAATCGTGAACTTTTATAGTTCTCTTTTTTTAAAACAACGGTCCCAACGTTTACATCTTACTTTTATTAAATTATGGCAGCATTTAAATTATGTTTAAACTGTTTAATGGTTGCGTTTTATTTTTCCTAATTGTTTTTTCTTTTTCAAAGGGAAACTCTCAATTAAGCAAGGTACACTATATCCCACCCATAACAGATAATGGAACAGACTCCACCACTGGAGACCAATATCTATATATTTCTACTCCATCAAACTCTAATGTTGCATATACAGTAACTTCTATTGGCAATCCTTTGGGTATCACTCAAGGGTTTGTTTCCAATGCAAATCCCGTTGAAATTCCAATCGGTTCAGGAGTTTCACAGCTCATATTGGATTACAACGAAATTGGTCAAAAAGTTGATAACAAAGGATTTTATATTCAAGCAGATGACGTGGTGTATGTTTCGGTAAGAATGAATAAGGATTTGAACAATTCAGGTACATCTTACTTTCAAGCAGGAGCACTTGTAAGCAAAGGAATGGCTGCTTTGGGGCAAGATTTCAGAATCGGAACGTTCACAACACCCGATTCCGATGATGGGCATTTAAGTTTTTTTTCTATACTGGCAACAGTGGACAATACAACTATCAGTTTTGATTTCCCAAAAGCTGCTCAATACATCAATATAGGAACCAGCCCTCCCTTGTCTATTGTTCTCAATGAATTGGAAAGCTATACCATTGCGATTGAAGGGGGTTTAGGAAATCTCGGAACCCTAGACCAGCTTATTGGCACACTTATTCAATCCGACAAACCCGTTGTTGTCAATTGTGGCTCTTCGAACGGAAGTTTTTCCGAGACCGAAAATGGAAGAGATATTGGAATTGACCAAATCGTTGACGCTTCCCGTATAGGAAAAGAATATATTTTAGTAAAAGGGCGTGGTCCCGATAGCATCGAAAATATTCTTGTTGTAGCCCATTATGACAACACACAAATTTCAGTAAATAGCTATGACATCGGAGTCACATTAAACAAAGGAAACTACTACTCTATTGAGGGAGATTCTTATTCCCCTGAAGGGAATATGTTCGTAGAAACCACAAAGGATGTTTTTGTTTATCAAGGAACCGGTTTAACTTATAATTTTACTTCTGCTGCCAATCAGGGATTGTTTTTTGTCCCTCCTTTGAGTTGTGAAAATAAAGGCAGTGTAAACAACATCGCTTCCATAGACAAAATTGGAAACACTACTTTTACAGGAGCACTAAACTTGGTAGTCAACAAAGGTGTCGAAGTGAAAATAAATGACACTACTCTTAACAACTTAAATCCTTCTATTACAATCGATGGGCCTCACGATGTCCTAAATCTAAACTACCAAACGTATGTAGTAACGGGATTGACTGGAGATATTGAGGTCAGTGTTTCTTCGGGAGAGCTTTATTGTTCCTATTTTACTCAGAATGGGCCAGCAACGTCAGGTAGTTTTTACTCTGGATTCCCCTTAGCTCCAGAAATTAATTTCTTACCCACTTTTGAAAAGCTTGGAAATTGCATTCCAAATATTGTTCTTGAAGGTGCAAATATGGCGGTTTTTGATTCCTTTAAATGGATGTATGATGATGGATCTGGATATATAGATACTGGGATTTCAGCTTCTACGATTACACCCAGCAGTCCCGGAAAATACAAGTTAATTGGAATTATAGATTGTTCAGGCATGAATTTAGAATCTTTTGAAATTCCTGTTAGTATTTGCCCCTCCGATAGTGATAACGATGGAGTTATTGACAATATCGATTTGGATAACGACAACGATGGAATTTTAGATGAATTAGAATCTTTGGGAACTGCTACCCTAAATCTTACTGACAAGGACACTCCAAGCATCAGTTTAGATAACGGAAGTTCTTCGTCAATTAGTGCTTCAGGAGCTTATACTTCTTCCAGTTTTTCTGGAGCTACCAATTCATTCACTGGAGACTCAAGCGGAAATTTTACTAGCATGCTGATTCCAGATGCAAGTGCAGTAGGGAAGTATGTACTTTCTTTTAATGAACCCGTCAATGCAACATTGAATCCGAGTAATGGATCAAGTCACACATACAGAGACGGTGAGCGATTTAGTGTAAAAGCAATTCCTTCCAACAAAAACATCACACTAATAAATGACAACAATCATTTATTGATTGACACCAACTACGATGGTGAGTATGAATCTGGAGTAACTAGTTTTACGAACTCTGAAGTGAGATTTATATACAATTCCAACAATACTGGCAATTCTTATGTGTTGTATGCCAGCCGAATTAATGGAATAGAATTCAACCACCAATCAAACAATTTGACGGATTCCTCTACATATAACGCACAGATTTCTTTATATAACGTTTCCTTGGATACCGATGGAGATTTAACCTTGGATGCTTTTGATAATGACAGTGATGAAGATGGCTGTTTTGACACCCTTGAGGCGGGATTTTCAGATGATGATATGAACGGAGTTTTGGGAGTAAGCCCCATCATTGTTGGAGATCGAGGTCGAGTCTTAAGTCAGGGAGGCTATACGCCACCTGCCAACAATAATGGCAATGCAACTTTTGATTTTCAAGAAATAGAAAGCGGTGTTGGCATTATCACACAGCCTATTTCACAATCTATTTGCAGTGGAGAAAATGTCACTTTTTCTGTGACCACAGACGCATCTAACGCCATATATCAGTGGCAAGTAAAACCTCCAAGTGGGGCTTGGGAAGACATAACTCCTTCAACCATTTATAGCGATTTCAATACGAACACACTCTCACTTTCGTCTGTTCCCAATGCCTTTTCGGGAAATGCATATCGAGTACTCGTAAAATCCCCATCTTATCAATGCTATACCCCTTCTGATGATAATAAAGTGTTAAATGTAAATCTTGCTCCAAGCGATGCAGTTGTTGAGCCTCTTCAAACTTTTTGTAATGATGATAGTCCAAGCGTTTCAAATTTAACAGTTGTTTCTGGAGCTAATATAGAATGGTATGAGACTGCAACAGGAGGCACTCCTCTGAATCCTACAACTCCTTTGATTCACAACAAGGCCTATTTCGCACTTGCCAAAGATGCTCTGGGCTGTGAGAGTGTCAATAGAACCGAAACAACGGTATTCATTAGCAATCCTGAAATTTCAGCCTCCTCAAATGAGATTTGTGTTGGTGATAGTATTACGTTAACAGTGAATGGCATTCCAAAAACTCCACAAGATTTTATTGAAGCGCATCCTGAACTTATACAAATTCAAGAGTACAATGAGGCTTATTATTTCGTAAAAGAGGAGTCGATGTCTTGGGAAGCTGCAAACACACTGGGCGATAGTTTGGAAGGGACGACCATGTATATCATTAATGATTTGGCTGAGGAGCAAGCTATTTATAGTGGGATACAGGCGCTTGGCTTAACAGGAGACGATAATATTAGTTTTTGGTTTGGACTCAAACAAAATTCAAACGCTTCTGGCACTAACTCCGAATGGTTCTGGGTAGATGGAACTCCTTTGAGTTATCAAAATTGGGCAAGCGATGAACCCAACGATTGCTGTAGCACCGAAGATGATGAGGATAATGAAGAAAATTACGGGCAATTTGAATTTGACGATAACGGCATGCAATGGAACGATATTCCAAACAATTCAGGTGGAAATTCCTGGCCTTTGTTTGAATACACAGGAACCACCAATGTTGTTTGGGGGTGTTATGACCCTTCCACTGGCAATAAAGTTGAATTTCCGGATGCCGAAACTAGTAATTTGGTTGTTAACCCTTCCGAAACTACTACTTATTATATTGAAGTAACAACCAATAATCAAGTTTGCGAAAACACTTTTGAAGTGGTTGTAAAACCTCTTCCTGAAAGCAACCCTGCTGACGACTTAATGATGTGTGATAACACAACCGTAGGAACCGATACCGATGGTTTTATAAATGATTTTGATTTGGAATCGCGAACCAATCAGATTTTAGGAACCCAAGCTGCATCCGGGAATTTTAAGGTAACCTATCACCTAAGTGCATCGGATGCAAACGACGAAGCCAAAATAGGCTTGAGTTCTCCTTTTCAAAACACCGTAAAAGATGGACAGCCAATCTATATAAGGGTTCAAAATCTAACTACAGGATGTTTTAAAGCTACTGAATCCTTCAATTTGGTTGTCAATCAATTGCCCGAGAGCAATCCCGCCGACGACTTAATGGTGTGTGACAACACAACTGTAGGAACCGATGTTGATGGTTTTATAGGTAATTTTGATTTGGAATCGCGAACCAATCAAATTTTAGGAGCCCAAGCTGCATCCGGGAATTTTAAGGTAACCTATCACCTAACCGCAACAGATGCAAACGACGAATCCAAAGTAGGCTTGAGCTCTCCTTTTCAAAACACCGTAAAAGACGGACAGCCGATCTATATAAGGGTTCAAAATCTACTTACAGAATGTTTTAGAGCTACTGAATCCTTCAATTTGGTGGTTGATCCACTTCCTATTCTAAAAAATAGTGGCTCTATTGTTGTCAAACAGTGTGACGACGAAGCCTCCAATGATGGAGTTCTTTTAACGAATCTCACGTTTTATGAAACCCAACTTTCGCAAGATGCACTCAATGAGACTTTCGAATATTTTGAAGACTCGAGTTTTGATCCTTCATCAAAAATTATGGATCCCACTCAATATGAAAATAGCAATAGCCCAATTTCAGCAGACATTCATGTTAAAATAACAACTACCGATGGCTGTGAGCGAAATGCACTTATTGAATTACGAGTGGGTGCTAACTCAGTTGACGGAAGCTTTATGAAGAATCTTGCTGTATGCGAAAATTCTCCTCCAACCAATCAAGATGGTATTTCAGTTTTTCCAAAAGAATTTTTCGATGATTTACGAAACGAAATCCTAGCATCGGATCCCAAATTCAGTTTTTTTACTTCTTACAAAATAAGTTTCTACGAAAGTGAGGAGGATGCCTTGACCAAAATGAATCCAATTGACGAGTCTATAGATTATACCAATTCGACTGCTTGGACACAAGAAATATGGGTTAATATTGAAAATATGGAATTAGGCACCTTTGAGTGTGTCGGGTTAAAACAAGTAGCTACACTGACCGTAGAGCGCCTACCCGTAGCCAACGCCGTTTCAATTGCTAGACAGTGCGATGACGATCAAGATGGAGAATATCCTTTTGATACAAGCACTATTGAAAATCAGATTTTGTTAGGGCAAACAGGCGTTAAGATATCCTATACGGATGAAAATGGAGACGCACTACCCAGCCCTCTTCCCAATCCTTTTACTACGCATTCACAGATAATAAACATTACCGTGGAAAATTCGCCCTCAGAAGTATCTCCTGCTTGTTATGACACAACTACCTTAGAATTTATTGTTGACGACTTTCCTGAGGTATATCCCGTAAATATTTCTTCTCAATGTGATGATGGATTGGATGACGCAGACGGTTACTCAGAATTTGACACAAGTAATATACAAGCTGATTTGCTCGGTGGACAAACGGGAATGGTTGTTACTTATGCAGATCAAAATGGTAACCCTCTTGACAGCCCCTTACCCAACCCATTTAACACACCAACTCAAATCATAACAGCTACCGTCACCAATCCTATCAATGCTACTTGCAGCATGACATTGGGTATTGAGTTTGTTGTTGACGAGCTCCCAGTTTTTGAAGTGGATGGTGATCAAATTGTGTGTTTAAATCTACCTCCTATTCCTATTGAGGCTTTTAACCCTTCGGGTGTATATTCCTATTCATGGACCCGAACTGACAGTTCATCAACAACAACTTCCTTGCCTGATACCACTTCGAAAATATTGATAAGTGAGGGTGGTATTTACACCGTAACCGCTACCACTACAGACGGAACGAATTGTGAAAGAAGTAAGGAAATTTTGGTAAAGGAGTCAAGCATTGCTTCTATTGAGCTGAACGATATTCAAGTAAACGACTTAACCAACAACGGAACTAATAATATTGTTATTGATACAACCAACCTTGGCATTGGAGATTACGAGTTTGCGCTTGATAATGCCTTTGGCCCCTATCAAGACAATCCTTTGTTTGAAAACGTTGCTCCAGGAATGCATACGATATATGTTCAAGACAAGAACAACTGTGGCATTAAGCAAATCGATGTGTCTGTGGTTGGATATCCAAAATATTTTACACCCAATGGTGACGGATACAATGACCGATGGAATATTTTAGGAGTAAGCAGTCAATTTCAGGCCGCTTCTACAATTTATATTTTTGATCGGTTTGGAAAATTAATAAAAGAAATTCACCCTCTAGGATTGGGGTGGGATGGAAATTATTTAGGAAAACCTTTACCTGCGTCCGATTATTGGTTTCGAGTGTATTTGGAAGACGGCAGAGAGTTCAGAGGTCACTTTACGCTAAAGCGCTAGATAAAATCGTATTTTTGCATTTGTAAGACATTCGCTGTTATGAATTTTTCTTTAGTTTCAAACTTCCTACCCACCGGTGATCAGCCTGAAGCTATCAAACAGCTTGTTCAAGGAATTTCTGACAGTCAAAAATTTCAAACACTTCAAGGAGTTACAGGTTCTGGAAAAACATTTACGGTTGCGAATGTCATTAAAGAAGTACAACGCCCCACGCTTGTTTTGGCCCACAATAAAACGTTGGCTGCGCAATTGTATTCGGAATTCAAGCAATTTTTTCCAAACAATGCCGTGGAATATTTTGTTTCGTATTACGATTATTATCAGCCCGAAGCCTATATCCCCGTAACGGGAACTTATATCGAAAAGGATTTATCTATAAATGATGAAATCGAAAAATTGCGACTTAGCACAACATCTTCATTGCTCTCTGGTCGAAGAGACATCATTGTAGTTGCTTCGGTTTCGTGTTTGTACGGTATTGGAAATCCCGTGGAATTTAAAAAGAATGTAATTCCCATTTCGGTAGATCAAATTATTCCAAGAACCCAATTTTTACATCAACTCGTTCAAAGTTTGTATGCTCGAACGACCGCCGAATTTTTACACGGGACGTTTCGCGTAAAGGGAGACATTGTAGATGTGTTTCCGAGTTATGCCGATCATGCTTATAAAATTCACTTTTTTGGTGATGAAATTGAAGCCATCGAATCGTTCGATCCGATTTCTAATAGTGTAAAAGAAAGTCACGAATCGTTGACCATTTATCCCGCAAATATGTTTGCCACTTCTCCCGAAGTTCTGCAAAATGCCATTCATCAAATTCAAGAAGATTTGACTGCTCAAGTAGCGTACTTCAAAGAAATAGGTAAACACTTGGAAGCTAAACGATTGGAAGAACGCACCAATTTTGATTTAGAAATGATTCGAGAATTGGGGTATTGTTCGGGAATTGAAAATTATTCACGCTACATTGACGGCAGAGCTCCAGGAACACGTCCTTTTTGCTTATTGGATTATTTTCCTAGTGATTATTTAATGGTTGTTGATGAAAGCCATGTGACTTTATCCCAAGTACATGCTATGTATGGAGGAGATCGAAGTCGCAAAGAAAACTTGGTTGAATTTGGATTTCGGTTGCCTGCGGCCATGGACAATCGTCCGCTTAAATATGAGGAATTTGAACAGCTACAAAGTCAAGTAATTTATGTTAGTGCAACGCCTTCGGATTATGAACTTCAAAAAACAGAAGGGGTTTTTGTAGAACAAATTATTCGTCCTACTGGCCTGTTGGATCCCATTATAGAGGTACGTCCAAGTTTAAATCAAATTGATGATTTGGTAGAAGAAATTCAACTTTGCACTGAAAAAGATGAGCGTGTGCTCGTTACAACACTTACCAAAAGAATGGCGGAAGAACTGACCAAATATTTGAGTAGAATTCAGATTCGTTGTCGATACATTCATAGCGATATTGACACCCTAGAACGTGTTGAAATTATGCAAGACTTACGAAAAGGATTGTTTGATGTATTGGTGGGAGTGAACTTGCTTCGCGAAGGGTTGGACTTACCGGAAGTATCTTTAGTAGCCATTTTAGATGCCGATAAAGAAGGTTTTTTAAGAAGTGCTCGGTCGTTAACGCAAACTATTGGAAGAGCAGCAAGAAATTTAAACGGAAAAGCGCTTATGTATGCGGATAAAATTACCAAAAGCATGCAAAAAACAATGGATGAAACTACCTATCGACGTGAAAAACAAATTGCATACAACACCTTAAACAATGTGACACCACAAGCACTAAATAAGACCATCGAAGACACGTTTGAACGCAATGAAAAAGAAGTTGAAAATGGCTCTTTTCAACAAATAGCCGCAGAACCCGATTTGGAATATTTGACCAAAGATCAAATACAACAACGGATTCGAACAACTCGAAAAGAAATGGAAAAAGCTGCCAAAGACTTAAATTTCATAGAAGCTGCCAAACTTCGTGACCGTATCGAATTGCTTAAAAAAGAACTTTAACAAAAAAAAGACTGCCTTTTCAGACAGCCTCTTTTAATTTAAGACGTAACCGAAATTACTTTTTTAGGAATTTTCAGTGCTTCTTTTCGTTTGGGAAGACTTACTCGTAAAATTCCATCTTTGTAATGTGCGTCAATTTTTTCAAGATTTACTGAATCTGGAAGTGTAAAAGATCGAGAAAAAGACCCGTACTTGTACTCTCTAAGCGTAAATCGATCGTTGTTTTGAGCATCTTCTTCTTCAATTTCTGAAGATATCGTTAATACTCCGTCCTCCAATTCAAGTTGAAAATCATCACGAGTCATTCCTGGAGCAACAAGGCTCAATTCAAATCCTTTGTCTAGTTCTTTAACATTGACTGAAGGAACTTCAGGATATCTGTTGGGAGATTTCAATCGGAAATCTGGGTAAAACAATTCATCAAAAAATGATGGAAACTGTGCGATAGGTTTTTTAATTAAATGCATAATCATTTGTTTTTTAAGTGATACTTTATTGTACTCCTGAAAAGGACAAACTCAATACCAAATCAAAAAACAAGACAATTTGTCGTAAAATCATGGAAATAGTGTGACTTTTTGTCATTAAAAATACAAGCATAGGCACGTCACGAATGTGTAGTCATTAATTGCATCAAACCAGTAAAAAAACAAAAACTACCGCATACCTGATTCTTCGCCATAGTTTTTTTTAAAATTTCACCCATAAAGCTTTTGTTACAGGACGTGACAACAGCGCCAACAGTTCTGCCAGTTATTCACTAATTGGGGGTTTTGGTAACACCTCAACAGCTGCTTCTAGTTTGGTTGCAGGAATTGGAAATATTGCGGCCACCAACTACCAGGCCGTTGTGGGGAAATACAACAACTCGGTGGCTGGTAATTTGTTTACTGTGGGCAATGGAACAAACAGCAGCAGTAGAAGTAATGCCTTGGAGGTTTATGAAAATGGTACAGTTAAAATAAAAGACCTTTCAGGGCAAGGTACACTGCCTGGCACAGGTGTAAGAACTGTTTTTGTAAATGATGCTGGAATACTTACTACCACAAGTCCTATTAGAATTTTATCAATACCTCCTCAATTATTTACAGCTCAAGACTCTGACAATTATACAGTAACCCCATCAGGAATAACAACTCCTTATGATGGGTTCTTTGCTGATAGCTATTTATATGCCCCTATACAACTTCCTTATGGAAGCACATTAGAGAGTTTAAACTTTCATTATACAGATGAAAATCAAAATAGAAGTATATCTATTACTATGTATAAAGTTAACTTAATAACAGGGCTAGCCACAGTTGTTTGGAGCTCATGACAGACAACACAAAATGCACTAGGCAGAATTTACTCTGGAGCTATTGATGAAACTATTAATAATAACTCTTTCGTATATTCTATTGTTGCAAATTTTAATGGCGCAAATAACAATAATGATGATTTATGGATAAGGGGAATAACCATAAACTACACAGAACAATGAAAAAAACAATCACTTTATTAATTTTCTTCATTTTAGTACAACTCACAACCGCCCAAACTGCCACCATCCAATCCATAGATGCTGGAGGCGAAAGCACCACAGGTAGCATACAAGCTGTTTATAGTATTGGTGAAACCGTAGTTTCGGAATATAGTGGAAGCGTCTTAAAAGTATCAGAAGGGTTTGTTAATGATGTCTCGGTCGAGGGAACACTTTCCATACAGGAGGAAGCTGGTCTTTTTGAAGTGCGCCCCTACCCAAATCCTACGCAAAATCACTTATATATTGATTATCCCTCGGAAAGATCTGTGACTTATCATCTTTATGATCCTCAAGGAAAACGCTTGTTCTCCAAAATACTTAATGGACCAAAACACCGCCTGGACATTTCAAACCTATCAATAGGCATATATATCATTCAGGCAACCCATAAACAACAAAGTCTAGGCAGCTTTAAAATTATCAAAAATTAAGAACTTAAAAATAATTGCTGAAAAAGAACTAAGACAATACCGCTTGCACCTTATCAGCCGCTTCTTGGAACTCAACGGCACTGTGTACTTCAAGTCCTGAATTGTCGATGAGTTCTTTGGCAATGTCGGCGTTGGTTCCTTGCAATCGCACAATGATAGGCACCTGAATCGCATCTCCCATATTTTTATAGGCATCCACAATTCCTTGGGCTACTCGATCACAACGAACGATTCCTCCAAAAATATTTACCAAAATAGCTTTTACGTTTGGGTCTTTTAGGATCAAACGAAAAGCGGTTTCTACTCGAGCAGCATCAGCCGTTCCACCCACATCTAAAAAGTTGGCAGGATCACCACCGGCTTGTTTGATCAAATCCATAGTCGCCATCGCCAATCCGGCTCCGTTAACCATACAACCCACGTTGCCATCCAAATCAACATAATTCAAGCCAACAGCACGCGCTTCGACCTCAACGGGATTTTCTTCACGCAAGTCACGCATTGCTTCGTAATCTTTATGGCGAAACAAGGCATTCTCATCAATGGAAACCTTGGCATCTACGGCTAAAATTTTATCATCCGATGTTTTAAGAACAGGATTGATTTCAAACAAAGAAGAATCCGAATTGACATAAGCTTTGTACAAAGAGGTTACAAAGCGTGTCATTTCTTTAAAAGCGTTTCCACTCAACCCCAAATTAAAAGCAACCCTTCTGGCCTGAAAAGGAAGCAGCCCCGTTGCAGGGTCTATTTCTTCAGTAAAAATCAAATGAGGGGTTTCCTCAGCAACGGTTTCAATGTCCACTCCACCTTCGGTTGAATACATGATCATTGTGCGTCCTGAAGCTCTGTTAAGCAACACCGACATATAGTATTCGTCGGGCTCCGAAGCCCCTGGATAATAGACATCCTCTGCTACCAAAACTTGATGCACAGGCTTACCTTCAGGAGGCGTTTGTGGTGTAATCAAATCCATTCCAATAATCTGAGAAGCGATTGTGGAAACTTCTTCTAAATTCTTGGCAAGCTTAACACCTCCGCCTTTTCCTCTACCTCCAGCATGAATTTGCGCTTTAATAACAAACCAACTTGTACCTGTTTCTTCAGACAGCTGTTTTGCTGCGGTAACTGCCTCTTCAGGAGTTTGAGCAACCAAGCCTCGTTGAATTTGAACGCCAAAACTGGCTAAAATTTCTTTCCCTTGATATTCGTGTAAATTCATGGATATGGATTGTTTATTTACTGGCAAAAATAGCAAACTTATCAAGATATTTTGACTCCTATTGGGATTTATTATTGTTATATTTATAACAAATTGTTGGTTAATTAATACGATAAGTTTGGCTACTTTTGTAAACCTCATTTAAATACGTATCGTTATGAATCGAAACGAGTTACTTTCTGTTGCCAATCAATTTGGAAGCCCTGTGTATGTATATGACAGTGCTAAAATTAAAAGCCAGTACACACGATTGACTTCAGCCTTTGGTAAAGTTAAAAACTTAAAGATTAACTATGCCGTAAAGGCGTTATCCAATATAAGTGTCTTAAAATATATCCATCATTTGGGAGCTGGCTTGGACACCGTTTCATTGCAAGAGGTTCAGCTAGGGCTGGCAGCAGGAGTTCCTGCGGAGCAAATCATCTTTACACCCAACGGCGTATCTCTAGGAGAAATCGAAGAAGTTGCCAAACTTGGTGCCCAAATCAATATTGACAACCTTTCGATCTTGGAACAATTTGGAAACAAATATCCTGAAACTCCTGTTTGTATTCGTATCAATCCGCATGTAATGGCAGGTGGAAATGCCAATATTTCTGTGGGACACATTGATTCTAAGTTTGGAATTAGCATTCATCAAATTCCACACATTCAACGAATTGTTACCAATACAGGTATGAGAATCAACGGGATTCACATGCATACGGGTAGCGATATCCTAGACATTGATGTGTTTCTTCATGCATCCGAAATTTTATTTGAAACGGCTCAACACTTTGATAATTTAGAATTTATTGATTTTGGAAGTGGATTTAAAGTTCCTTATTCAGAAAATGATATTGAAACCAACATAGAAGAATTGGGTGAACGCCTGAGTGAACGCTTTAATAGATTTTGTAAAAAATACGGGCGTGATTTGACACTCACTTTTGAACCGGGTAAATTTTTGGTCAGTCAAGCGGGTTATTTTTTAGCCAATGTGAATGTAATCAAACAAACTACATCCACCGTTTTTGCGCAAGTTGATTCTGGATTCAATCACTTGATTCGACCCATGCTTTATGGATCGCAACACCACATCGAAAACATTTCCAATCCAGAGGGTCGCGAACGATTTTATTCGGTAGTGGGCTACATCTGTGAAACGGACACCTTTGCCAACAATCGTAGAATTAGTGAGATCAAAGAAGGCGATATTCTTTGTTTTCAAAATGCAGGAGCTTATTGCTTTACAATGGCAAGCAATTACAATTCTCGGTTTAGACCACCGGAAGTTTTGTGGCATGAAGGTGAAGCGCTTTTGATTCGCAAAAGGGAAGATTTCAATAATTTGATTGAAAATCAGGTTGTGGTAGATTTTAAAAAAATCTCTACGGTAGAAATCTAGTTTTTTAGGCTATAACTCCCGAACCTACAAGTTCATCTTGAAGGTACCAAGCGGCAAACTGACCCTGAGTAATTGCTGATTGTGGCGTTTCAAAGAGCAAATATCCTCCAGACGCTACGCGGTGCAAAGTAGCTTTTTGAAGCGGTTGTCGATAGCGAATCCGAGCTGAAACTTTGAGTTGCTGACCTTCGGATAACTCCAAATCTGGGCGTACCCAATGCAATTCTTTTTGATCGATAAACAATCCTTGACGGTACAATCCTGGGTGTTTTTTCCCTTCACCCACATAAATTGTATTGGTTTTCACGTCGGTAGCTATAACAAATAAGGGTTCTTGGGTTCCGCCTACCGCCAAGCCCTTTCGCTGACCTACGGTAAAAAAATGAGCACCTTGATGCACTCCTAGCTGAACTCCGTCGGTAGGCTGATAAGTCAGTTGAGTTGATAAATACTTCGCTTTCTCTTCTAAAGAATGCAACGAAGGCTCTGATAAATGGTAGGCAGGATGTTCTTTTGGAATCGCAACAATAGCCCCTTTTTTAGGCTGCAGTTGTTGCTGAAGAAAATCAGGCAAACGAACTTTTCCAATAAAACAAAGACCTTGTGAATCTTTTTTATCGGCAGTTACAAGCTGCATTTCAGAAGCAATATTTCGAACTTCCGACTTTGTCAATTCTCCAATAGGAAAAAGTGTTTGGGAGAGTTGATTTTGCGATAATTGACACAAAAAATAGGATTGATCTTTGTTGTTATCAACACCTGCTAGCAAACGATGAATGCCATTTTGGGTGTCTTTTCTACAATAGTGACCCGTTGCCACAAAATCTGCTCCAAGCTCCAATGCAATTTTTAAAAAAACATCAAATTTGATTTCACGATTGCATAACACATCTGGATTTGGCGTACGTCCGCATTCATATTCACGAAACATATAGTCAACGATTCTCGTTTTATATTCAACACTTAAATCTACCGTTTGAAAGGGAATTCCCAGTTTTTGCGCAACAATCATGGCGTCGTTGCTGTCCTCGAGCCAAGGACATTCATCGGAAATAGTAACCGAGTCGTCGTGCCAATTTTTCATAAAAAGACCAATGACCTCGTAGCCTTGCTGGACCAATAAATGGGCAGCTACACTCGAGTCAACACCTCCAGAGAGGCCAACTACAACACGTTGTTTAGAAGATTTCATAACAGCACAAAGTTACAAAAAAGCAACTGCTATTTGCGTTTGTTTAATTTTTGCTGTTCTTCTGCCTGCTCCATTACTTCTTGGAGTTTGCGCTGAAAACGATTTTGTTTTTTGGGTTTTTTCTTGTTTTCCTCGATTTGAGCATGAATTTTATCGTCATTGATGATGTAATTTTTAATAACCAACATAATGACAATTGTAATCAAGTTCGAAATAAAATAATACAAACTCAAACCACTGGCATAGTTATTAAAGAAAACCAACATCATTACTGGCATTAAATACATGATAAACTTCATGTTGGGCATACCGGGTTGTGGGTTTTGCATTTGTTGTCCAGTAGTCATCATTGTGTAAAAGAAAATCGCAATGGATGCTAATATGGGAAACAAGCTTACATGATCTCCATAAAAAGGAATGTAAAACGGAAGTTCTGCTATAACGTCATAGGAAGAAAGATCTTCTGCCCATAAGAACGATTTTTGTCGCAATGCAAAAGCCACAGGAAAAAAGCAAAACAAGGCATAGAATACAGGCAATTGAAGAAGCGCAGGGACACAACCAGACATCGGATTTACGCCTGCTTTACGGTACAGCTTCATGGTTTCTTGCTGACGTTTAACTGCGTCTTTTTTGAATTTATCGTTCAAAGCTGTAATCTCAGGCTTCAGCACTTTCATCTTGGCTTGAGACAGGTATGACTTGTATGTGACTGGAGACATAGCAAATCGAACAATAACCGTCATTAAGATAATTGCAATACCGTGTGGTAAAAACCCGCTTAAAAAACCAAAAAGTGGGAAAAATACAAATCGATTGATCCATCCAAATATTCCCCAACCAAAGGAAATAGAGTCCGTTAGATCATTGTCTAATTTTTTCAACACATCATAATCTGCAGGGCCTACATACCATTGAAAATGTGAATTTAACTCACCTTGTGAAGTTTTGAGTGGGATTTGGGAACGAAAATTTTTGGTAAAAACCACATCTTTACCTTCATCTTCTACAAGGTTTTCAGAAGTAAAACTAACCGAATCAAACGAAACATCCGGTATTAAAATCATACTGAAAAAATGCTGATTGTAAGATACCCAAGAAACGTCTTCGTCCTTGTCATCATCATTGCTAGCAGCCGATAAGTAGCCTATTTTATCTCCTTCGTATTGATATTTTAGCTCGGTATAACGGTTTTCATAAATAACACTTTTGGCTTGGCGAAATCCTTTTAAATTCCAGTCCAGTGCAACTTCTTTGTCACCATTTGTCAAAGCCGAAAATCCTTGTGAAACAATTGAAAAATCAAGCATATATCCGTCGTTTGGCAACGTATATCGGTACTCAATAAACTGGGTTTCAGAAACCACCATCTTCATAGAAAGCACTTGTGCGTTGTCTTGTGTTGACAGCGATGGTGTAAAATACAGTTGTCGGGTTTGAATTTTTTGATTCGCCCGATTGAAAAAAGTTAAATCAAAATGCTCGTTACCATCTTTGATTAAATAAATAGGGGCTCCTTTAAAGTCATTCAGCCCTTTCAACTGAGCTTCGGAAATAAAACCCCCTTGAGTACTAACCGATAAATACAATTGTTCGTTTTCTAAAACAATTTGTTTTTGGTCTTGCTCTCCTGAAGCCAATTCTGTAAAATCCCCTAAATTGGGTGAGACGATAGCATTGGTTGAAACTTGCGTATTTGGAGTTGTATTTTCTGACTGAACGTTTTCTTGCGCAGGAGTATTTTCTGAGCTTTCCTCAGTCACAGGCTCTTGAACACTGAGCATCCAAGTGAAAATTCCTGCAATCAATATAAAACCTATAAGTTGATACGGATCAAATTTTTTCTCTTCCATAATTATGCGTTCTTTTTCAAAGAATGTTTTTTACAAGCAGCTACAAAAGCTACAAAAAGTGGGTGGGGATTTACAACCGTACTTTTATACTCGGGGTGGTACTGAACACCCACAAACCAAGGATGGTTTGAAATTTCAATAATTTCAACCAAACCAGTATCAGGATTTAATCCAGAGGTAACCATTCCCGCCTCGGTGAGTTGTTTTTTATATGCGTCATTGAACTCATAACGATGTCGATGACGTTCCATTATTTCGGATGTTTTGTAAACATTTGAGGCAATCGTTCCTTCGCTGATGGAACATTTCCATGCACCCAGTCGCATTGTTCCTCCTTTATCAATAACTGCTTTTTGTTCTTCCATGATAGAAATAACAGGATGAGGAGTTTGTTCGTCCATTTCGCTAGAATTGGCCTCTTTAAGACCCAATACATTTCTAGCAAACTCAATAACTGCCATTTGCATTCCAAGGCAAATTCCTAAAAAGGGGATGTTATTTTCTCGAGCGTATTGTATCGCATCTATTTTTCCTTCCACTCCGCGAGATCCAAATCCTGGAGCTACCAAAACACCGTCAAGGTGTGCGATTTTCTTTTCTATAGTAGAGGCTTCAATGTATTCGGAATGAATAGAATGTACCTTTACTTTTACTTCATTTTGGGCACCGGCATGAATGAATGCTTCCAAAATGGATTTGTAGGAATCTTGCAACTCAACATATTTCCCAATCAATCCAATATTTACAGTAGATTTTGGATTTTTTAACCGTTCTAAAAAGTCAGACCATTGTGACAAATTCAAGGTTTGATCTTTGGGTAGGGCTAATTTATCGAGAACCACTTCGTCCAAACGCTCTTCTTGCATAAGAATAGGCACATCGTAAATGGTTGGAGCATCAATAGACTGAATAACAGCCTCTCTTTTTACGTTACAAAACAAGGCTAGTTTATGCCGCAATTCTTCACTTAATTCGTGTTCTGTTCTACAGACCAAGACATCGGCATTGATTCCGCTTTGCATTAAGGTTTTGACAGAATGTTGGGTGGGTTTGGTTTTGAGTTCACCTGCTGCCGATAAAAAGGGTATTAAGGTAAGATGAATGACCAATCCATTATGTTCACCAAGTTCCCATCGCAACTGCCGAACCGCTTCGATATAAGGTAACGATTCAATATCTCCAACAGTACCGCCAATTTCAGTGATAACAACATCGTATTCTCCTGTTTGTCCAAGGAGCTGTATTCGCTCTTTGATTTCATTGGTAATATGAGGAACTACTTGAACTGTTTTTCCTAAAAACTCACCTCGGCGTTCTTTTTCAATCACACTTTGGTATATACGGCCCGTTGTTACGTTATTGGCTTGTGTAGTCGCCACATTTAAAAATCGCTCATAATGCCCTAAATCAAGATCTGTTTCAGCACCATCGTCGGTAACATAACACTCTCCGTGTTCGTAAGGGTTCAGAGTTCCTGGATCTACGTTAATATAGGGGTCGAATTTTTGGATGGTCGTTTTAAACCCTCTCGCTTGAAGCAATTTGGCGAGTGAAGCGGAAATAATTCCTTTTCCTAAGGAGGAAGTGACACCACCGGTAACAAAAATATATTTTGTGTTTGGCATTAAAGCTGATGCTTTGTTGATTTAACAGCCTCAAAAATACAAAAAGTATTGTGAACTGATACGAATTATATCAATCAAAAAAAGGAGATAAAATCGACTTCAACAAAACCTAATTTCAGAGCTTAGTCTTTAATTTCATTAATGGTAAGGTCTTCATGCTGAATCAAATATACGCCTGTGTTGGTGTATCCTCCACTAAAAACACTTTGATAGTTGAATTTATTATGCAAGTATTTGGTCTCTCCAACTAGGGTTGGGCTTACCATGCTTTCTTGAAATGCAATACGGAGCAACGCATCCAATGTAACATCATAGGCGCGAACTACCACTTTATTGGGTAGCGTACCGTATTGATTTTTGTATTTTCTAGAAAACTCTTTAAACGGATTGTTTTCAATGGGTTTTTGAATAGAAGGATACAGAAAATGTAGCTTTCCCAAATACTCGTAAGAAATATTTTCGTTGTCATAAACATCCCCTCGGTAAGTGGTCATTAAAGTAATATCTCTATCATCACTACTTTGTGCATTTAACATCGAGGTAATGCTCGTAATAAGGTTTAGTTTTTGTGTTTCTAAAAACACCCAATTGTTTTGGACATCTACCAATAACGAATCGGTCAAATCGGGTTTTACAAATCCACCCATTTCGTCAGGATCAATTACTTCTGCTAAAGGAAAACGTTTTAGCAATTCTTTTTTTATAGCCTGGTTTTCCTTGTCTGCAATAATCATCACACAAGGATTGATTGCTTTTTCAAGTTTTCTGTCCAAATAATTTAACATTGTTTTTCGTAACAACTTCTCGTCTGGAATTGATTGATAGACATTGGTTTTTAAATCGACTTTTTTGGTGGAAAGAGGCGAAATAACAGGTACTCCTTTTGAATGCAAACGCTTTGAAACCTGATTGACATGACTTGGAATCAAAGGTCCTATTACTACATCTTTTTGTTCCAAACTTTGACTGTTGAGAATAGCCTGCACTTTGGAGGAATTGTTTTCGGTGTCATACACATCAACTTCCAAAGAGACTCCTAAGGAGGTAAGTTCTTGAAAAGCCAATGAAGCGCCTGAATAAAAATCCAATGAAATGGTGTGTAAATTTCGTTTTTGCAATAGCAAATTGGTGTTCTCAACCGAATCAAGATCAACTTCAGAAGCTTTAAACGGAGCCATTAATGCTACTTTTATAAATCGATTACTGAGCACGCTGTCTTTCAGTGAAATCGTTTCTACTAATAACGAATTCTTCACAGACATATCACTTTTTTGAGATTTGGGAACACGAATTACCATTCCAACCTGAAGCCCCATTTCCTTTATATTAGGATTGAGAGAGTCAATAACTTTTCGATCTACTCCTAATTTTTTATAAAGCCTGTAATACCCTTCTTTGGGTTTTAGCGTGTAGTAAAAATAATCTTCGTCCAAGGTGTTCTTAACAATGTTCGGAGAGGACAAAGGAATTATGAGCTTTTGACCAATACTCAATATTTCTCCCAATGATGGATTGGATTCTTTTAATTCTTCGACACTAATACCGTAGGTGTAAGCAATACGCCAAAGGGTTTCTTTAGGTTGTACCAAATGCAGCTTTTTGTTACTTTTTTGGGTAACCGTTACGGTTCGATACCTTGGGATTTGAAGCTTCATTCGCTTCTTGAGTTTAGAATTTATTAATTTCGGATTGTGCTCAAGAATTTGATCTGTAGTGATTCCGTACCGTTTAGCGATTCCAAACAAGGTTTCTTTTCGTTTGACTTTGTGTCTTACAAAACTTGAAACTTCTTGAATTTCATGTGTTTCAGTCAATACAGTATCCTGCTCCTGTGCAAAAGAAAGCACAGAAAAAAAGAGCATACTAACAATTAGGGCTTTATACATAATAAAATTATTCCCATTCAATAGTAGCCGGAGGCTTCGAACTAATATCATAAACCACTCTATTCACTCCTTTTACTTTATTAATGATTTGATTGGATGTTTTTTGTAAAAATTCATAGGGTAAATTAACCCAATCGGCAGTCATCCCATCGGTGGACTCAACAGCACGAAGTGCAACGCATTTTTCATACGTCCTTTCATCACCCATAACTCCAACACTATTAACTGGTAATAACATAGCTCCAGCCTGCCATACCTGATCGTAAAGACCGGCTTGTCGAAGTCCATCGATAAAAATATGATCGACCTCCTGCAATATACGTACTTTTTCGGGAGTGATGTCTCCAAGAATGCGAATCGCTAGACCCGGCCCAGGAAAGGGATGTCTGCCTAACAAATCAGGATGCATTCCCATACTGGCTCCTACTCTTCTGACTTCATCTTTAAACAACATGCGCAATGGCTCAACTACTGAAAGCTTCATATAATCGGGCAAACCACCCACATTGTGATGGGATTTGATAGTTGCAGAAGGCCCATTAACCGAAATGGATTCGATAACATCTGGATAAATAGTTCCTTGTCCAAGCCATTTGGCCCCTTCAACAAGATGCGCTTCATCATCGAAAACATCTACAAAAACTCCTCCTATAATTTTTCGCTTTTGCTCGGGATCTTCAACTCCCTGAAGGCCCTCCAAAAATCGTTTTGAAGCATCCACTCCTTTAACGTTCAAGCCCATTCCTTGGTATTGATCCAATACACTTTGATATTCATTTTTGCGCAGCAATCCGTTGTTTACAAAAATGCAATGCAAATTTTTTCCGATGGCTTTATGTAACAAAATAGCCGCAACGGAAGAATCCACTCCTCCTGAAAGCCCCAAAATGACTTTGTCATTCCCTAATTGTTGTTTGAGTTCTTTGACCGTCATTTCAACGAAAGAATCGGGTGTCCAGTCTTGAGAAACACCGGCAATTTTTACCAGAAAGTTCTCGAGCAATTGCTTTCCATCTTTGGTGTGATATACTTCAGGGTGAAATTGAATCGCGTAAGTAGATTCCCCTTCTATTCTGTAAGCTGCATTTTCAACATCCGAAGTACTTGCCAAACAAATTCCATTCGTAGGCAACGTTTTGATAGTGTCGCTATGACTCATCCAAACTTGACTTCCCTCGGTTATGTTTTCAAAAAACTGCGTACCACTTTTCACATAGGATAAATTGGCTCTTCCGTATTCACGAATGTTGGAAGGACTTACTTGTCCTCCCGAAAAATGCGCTAGATATTGTGCTCCGTAACACACCGCCAATAAGGGCATTTTCCCTCTAATAGCCGATAAATCGGGATGAGGGGCTTCTTCAGAACGAACAGAGAAGGGTGACCCCGACAATATGGTAGCCTGAAAGCTTTCAATATCCTTAGGCGGATTGTTGTAGGGATGAATTTCGCAGTAAATAAAAAGCTCTCGAACTCGCCTTGCAATAAGTTGAGTGTACTGAGAGCCGAAGTCTAAAATAAGTACTTTGTGTTGCATTTTCAAAAATAATACATCTGATGAAATTGGTTGCGCTGAATACTGCTTTTTTTCAACAAAGTTTTACAGTTTTTTTTAAGGAATTAATCTTGCTGGCTCAATTCCAAAACCATATATTCAAAATGCAACGGATCGAAGGACTGCATAAGCATGGGAATCAATTCGTCACCATATTCCAAATACAATTCTGAGAAATTCAATTGTCTTTCTTGTAAAGATTTGTTTGGGAAAAGATCGTTTTGTAAATCCGATATTCTACGCACCTCATCTGTCAATTTTCTACGCTGCGCCAATAACAGCCTTTTTTCCAAGGCATCTAGACCGTTGAGCTGTTTTTTTTCTTGTGCTGTTACTGCACCTAAAAAAGAAGCATCCGTTTGTTCGGCAATTTCATACAATTGCTGAAACTGACGAATGAGTGTTTCTTTTTGTGGGGTGAAATCAATATCAATATTGCTTATTGCTCGAACTCGAAAATTAATAAGCGAAGAAGATTCCAAAAACAAATCGGCATAGGAAAGCGCCAATTTTTTAATTTTTTTAGCTTGCTTAGAACTGACAAGCAAGGCGGATGTTCGGAGCTTTAGAATCGGAAACGGCACGTGAAACTGTTCAAAAGTGCTTTTCAATTGAAACCAATAAGACAATTCTCCAGCGCCACCAATATACCCCAAATTAGGAAGCAATACCTCCTGATATAAGGGTCTCAACAAAACATTGGGCGAAAATCGTTCTGGGTATTGATTCATTTCATCCACGATTTCTTGTTTGGAGAATGAAATATCTGTATGTAAAACCGTAAAATAATTTTCTTTTTCAACGATTCGGTTTCGTTGTTGATCCTTACAATAAAACAGGTTTATTTTTCTTGGATTTACTTGAATCTTGGTGTTTTTGCCCAAGGCTTTGAGCAACTTTTGATTGGTTTTAGAAACAGATTTAAAAGTAATATTTTCAAGGAGTTCTTTCTGAAAATAAGGAATCATACTGCGTTTTAGATCAGCATCATTAGCATCAAGGATGATCAATCCGTATTCTCCAAAGAGTTGATGAATTAAAAAGCGAGTTGCTTCCGAAAGTGTAGGGTGTGAAAGATAGCTTTCTTGAAACCATTTTTTAAGGGTTTCAGCAGCAATGCTTTTGCCTAAAGCATTTGAAAAGTGACTCAGGAGAAGGTCTAAGCCTTTTGTTGAAAAAGATCCAACTACTCCTTTTTCTTTTGATTCCCATCGCACCTTTTGCCCCTTGAAATGAAAATGATTGATTTCCTCAAAATCATGGTCTTCGCTTGCCATCCAAAAAACAGGAAGTATGGTTTTTTCTGGTTGTTTTTTTTGAAGTTCTTGTGCCAGTAATAGGGTGTCTATAATTTTATATAAAAAATAAATAGGACCCGTAAACAAATTCAATTGATGGCCCGTAGTTACCGTATATGCATTCGATTCTGAAAGAGCATCGATATGCTTCATGACTTTTTGATTGTTAGGTAACGGTTGGTGTTGTCTTCTCAACACCTTGACCAAAAGCGAGCGTTGTGATGATGAAACGTGTGCTTGTTTTTCCTCGCATTGCAACTTGAAATTTTCAAAAGTGGGTGTGCGATTAAAAAAAGGTCGGACAGCCTTGTGATTCTCTAAATAGTTGAGAAGTAAAGATGAGAATTTACCTGTTTTGGCAAATGAAATGAACTCTTTAGTCACCGAATTGCTTTTTAACAAATATACAAAAGTAAAGTTCGATAAAAACGGACTTGAATGTTAGGCGGGAATTGCGATTAAATCGTAGTCATGAGCTTCGACAATTTTTAGCAAGGCGTAATCACCGACTTTTAAATAATGTTGTTTTGCATCAACCAACACTTCATTATCCACGTCTGGAGAATCGAATTCGGTTCTTCCCACAAAATGGTTTCCTTCTTTTCGATCGATAACGCATCGGAATGTTTTTCCTACTTTTTCTTGATTCAATTCCCACGAAATTTGAGATTGAAGCTCCATAATCTCATTTACGCGTTGTTGTTTGATTTCATCAGGAACATTATCTTCCAAAGAATATGCATGGGTGTTTTCTTCGTGACTGTACGCAAAGCATCCCAATCGATCAAAGCGCATTTCGGCAACCCATTTTTTTAAGATTTGAAAATCTTCTTCCGTTTCGCCAGGATATCCAACAATGAGGGTAGTTCGGATGGCCATAGCAGGAACTGCTATCCTAAAATCCTTTAGGAGTTGAGTGGTTTTGGCCTGAGTAGTTCCTCTTCGCATAGATTTCAGAACAGCATCGGAAATATGTTGCAAGGGAATGTCTATATAATTACAAACTTTGGTTTCTTCACGAATCACATCAAGCACATCGGTTGGGAATCCGGTAGGAAAAGCGTAATGAAGGCGAATCCACTCAATTCCCTCAACTTTAACCAAGGCCTTAAGCAAATCTGCCAAACGCCTTTTTTTGTACAAGTCCAGCCCATAATAAGTAAGGTCTTGAGCAATAAGAACCAACTCTTTTACTCCATTGGAAGCTAGTTTTTGAGCTTCAATTACCAGATCTTCAATAGGAGTCGACCGATGTTTTCCACGCATCAAAGGAATGGCACAAAAAGAGCAAGGACGATCGCATCCTTCAGCTATTTTAAGGTATGCATAGTTTTTGGGTGTGGTAGTCAATCGTTCCCCAATTAATTCGTGTTTGTAATCTGCCCCCAATGCCTTTAAAAGCAATGGCAAATCGGTAGTGCCAAAAAACTGATCTATATTGGGAATTTCTGTTTCTAAATCAGGTTTGTAACGCTCACTTAAGCAACCCGTTACAAAAACTTTATCAACCGAACCTTCTTCTTTTTTGTGGGCATACTCCAAAATAGTATTTACCGATTCTTCTTTGGCATTGTCAATAAATCCACAGGTATTGATAACCACAATGTTTCCCTCTTTCTCGTGAACAACCTCTTTGCCGTTGGCACGAAGCTGACCCATCAGTACTTCAGAATCATACACGTTTTTGGAACAGCCTAAGGTTACAACGTTAATTTTATTTTTTTTAGAAGATTTTGTTCGCATATGGGTTCAATCGTTTTATTGTTTAAAGAAAGAATCTACAAACTCTACCTTGTCAAAAACTTGCAAATCAGCGATTCCCTCGCCAACGCCTATAAATTTTACGGGGATTTGAAACTGATCGGAAATTCCGATTACAACGCCTCCTTTTGCAGTTCCATCGAGTTTAGTGACTGTTAGGGCAGAAACTTCGGTGGCCGCAGTAAACTGTTTGGCTTGTTCAAAAGCATTTTGACCTGTAGAGCCGTCCAAAACTAACATAACTTCGTGAGGAGCATCTGGAATTACTTTTTGCATAACGCGCTTTACTTTAGTCAACTCATTCATAAGATTTACCTTATTGTGAAGTCTTCCAGCGGTATCAATCAAAACCACATCGGCTTTTTGTCGGACGGCAGCCTGTAAAGTATCATAAGCAACTGAAGCCGGATCGCTTCCCATTTGTTGTTTGACAATGGGTATTCCAACTCGATCTGCCCAAATTTGGAGTTGATCGATAGCTGCCGCTCGAAACGTGTCAGCAGCGCCCAACACAACCGAATATCCTTGTTGTTTGTATTGATGAGCCAACTTTCCAATAGTGGTGGTTTTCCCAACACCGTTCACACCCACAACCATGATAACAAAAGGGTGTTCTTTATCAGTTGGTGTTTTTTGGTGTACGCTTGTTTCAGATTCCGAAAGCAATCCCGAAATTTCTTCCCGCAAGATACTATTGAGTTCGCTTGTTCCCATATAAGAATCTTTCGACACTCTTTTTTCAATGCGATCAATAATTTTTAGGGTGGTTTCTACGCCTACATCAGAAGTTATAAGAACTTCTTCTAAGTCGTCCAAAACAGCGTCATCTACGGTGTTTTTACCTACTAGCGCTCTGCCTAATTTATCAAAAAAAGAGGTTTTGGACTTTTCCAATCCTTTGTCTAAGGATTCTTTTTTTTCAGCAGAAAATATTTTTTTAAAAAAGCTCATTGACTATAACAGTTTGCGATCAAAGATATGAAAACAAAAAAAGCCACTTAAAAAGCGACTTTTGTTTAGGTTCCTATTTTGAAACACTTATTTTTTTGCCAACCATTCATTTACTTTACTAGGGTCTAAAATTGTTTCCACAAACATATAAGAATCGGATTTCGGACTTTTCACCATTTTGATGGCTTTGGTCAATCTTTTAGATGAAGTTTGTAAGGTTGCTACGGTTTTCTTTGCCATGACGTAATTTATTTAATTTCTTTATGAACAGTCATACGCTTTAAAATCGGATTGAATTTTTTAAGTTCAATACGGTCTGGCGTGTTTTTTTTACTTTTCGTAGTAATGTAGCGAGACATTCCGGGTTTTCCAGACTCTTTGTGCTCTGTACATTCTAAGATAACTTGTACTCTATTTCCTTTTTTAGCCATTGTTCAATAAATTATTTGATCAATCCTTGAGCGCGTGCTTCTTTCAAAACCGCAGAAATCCCTTTTTTGTTAATGGTTTTTAGAGCCGAAGTAGAAACTTTTAGCTGAACCCACTTATCTTCTTCAGGGATGAAAAAACGCTTTTTAATGAGGTTTGCCTCAAATCTTCGCTTGGTTTTATTCATCGCGTGGGAAACGTTGTTTCCTACTATGGCTTTCTTTCCGGTAAGCTGACAAACTTTAGACATTGATTCTTGTTTTTAAACAGGATGCAAATTAACAACTTTTTTAATGGATTGACAAATAATTTTTAAGGGTTCTTTAAAATTTCTATTCGCAGCATTTCCAAGGCTTTGTTGACTGTTTTTTGTAGGGTTTTTTCACGATGAAGCCCAAATGTGAATTTTTCAACTGCAACGCCACTAGGAGAAGCGATAGCTATAAAAACAGTTCCTATTTCCTCTTCAGACTCTCCTTTGTTGGGTCCCGCGTTTCCGGTGGTAGCAATCGCATAATCTACTTGCAGTTGTTGTTGTGCTCCAAGTGCCATTTCTTGGACAACTGCCTCACTTACTACAGAATGCTTTTTGATAGAAGATTCTGACACGCCCAAAAGGGACTTTTTTAAAGAAGTAGCATAACTAACAACACTTCCCCTGAAATACACAGAAGCTCCTGATATAGCTGTTATTCGCGAGGCAATTCTTCCTCCTGTGCAGCTTTCAGCAGTAGCGAGACTTTGTTTTTTTTTGGTCAATAACGCACCTATTTCAGATTCAATAGCCGAACCTGTATCCAGTCCAACAATGATATCTCCTATCAAGGGATGCAAACTTTCGATTAATTGATCGATTTCGGATTCTAAGATTTTTTTGGAACTTCCCTTTGCTGACAAACGCAACCGCACACGACCTAAGTTGGGTAAATAAGCGAGTTTGACATGACTTGGAAGACTGTTTTCCCAATCTTCAATTCGTTCTGCAATAGCACTTTCGCCAAGACCATAAGTCATAACGGTTTTGTGCAATATGGCAGGGCGTTTGAAGGTGGTTTGTAGTTTAGGGATTACCTGATTGGAGACCATTTCTTTCATTTCGTAAGGAACTCCAGGCATTGAAATAAAAACTGCATGCTCGTTTTCCATCCACATTCCCGCTGCAGTTCCAAATCGATTTTCGATCAGGGTCGCTTTTGAAGGCAACAAAGCTTGAGCCCGATTCAAATCGTTGATGGGAGTAGATACGTATTTTGAAAACAAGACTTCAATGTGTTGAAGAACGGTTTCGTTTAAAACCAACTCATCCGCAAAATACTCACAAAAAGTATGCTTGGTAATGTCATCCTTTGTAGGTCCCAAACCTCCGGTAAGCAAAACCAAAGAACTCCGACTTTGAGCTTGACGCATAGCTGTTGTTATGGCTTCTTTACGATCTGAAATTGAAGTGATTTGCACAACCTCAATGCCTATGTCGTTCAATTGATTTGCTATAAACGCAGAATTTGAATCTACAATTTGACCAATCAAAATTTCATCTCCGATAGTAATTATTTCTGCTTTCATCTTATTTTATTTTAAGAGAAAACAACTGCTGATTTTCCAAAAAGCCTGTTAATTGATCTCCAGAAGCAACTTTCCCGACACCGGACGGCGTTCCCGTAAAAATAATATCTCCTATTTTAAGTGTAAAGAACTGAGAAATATACGCAATAAGTTCATCGATTTTCCAAAGCATCGACTGTGTAGATGATTGCTGAACCACTTCGTTGTTTTTTTGCAGTTGGAATGAAAGATTGTTAATGTCTGTGAATTTTGACTTTTTTACCCACGGACTTACCAATGCCGATCCGTCAAATCCTTTGGCTTTTTCCCAAGGAAGCCCTTTTTCTTTGAGCTGATTTTGGAGATCTCGAGCAGTAAAATCGACTCCCAAACCAATTTCATCGTAATATTTGTGTGAAAACTTGGGCTGAATGTGCTTTCCGATCCGATTGATTTTTATCAAAACCTCAACTTCGTACTGCACATTGTCGGAAAAATCGGGAATAAAAAACGATTGGTTTTTTAGAATCAAGGAAGTATCTGGCTTTAAAAACAAAACAGGCTCGGAAGGTCGTTCGTTTTCCAATTCTTTAATATGATCCCCATAATTTCTTCCTACACAAATAATTTTCATGTGCTCCTCTTTAGTATTGTTGGAAATGGCCTATCCAAAAATCAGTTCAATTTATTGTTCATTTTTTGGAGTCGAAGTGCTGTCAACACTTTTTTTGTGTACAGAGGAAAATCAGCATTGAGTAGCCATCCAAAATACCCTGGCTCCTTGTCAAGTACCTCATCAACCGTTTTTCCTTTGTGTTTACCAAAACCAAAACACACAACTCCATCTTTGTTATACTGAAGGTATCCCGCCAGATCTGCGCTTTTTCTTCGAGTAGAAAATACACTGAGGACGTCAATGTTGTTTTCAAGTTCGTCGTATCGATCCAATTGAGCTTTCAGCACTTCATAGGTAGCTTTTGTATCGGCAGCAGCTGTATGTGCATTATCGAGTGTTTTGTTGCAATAAAAAGTATAAGCAGCAGACAATGTTCGTTGTTCCATTTTGTGAAAAATAGTCTGAACATCAACTGTTTTTTTGTTTTTAAGATCAAAGTCAATTCCCGATCGAAGCAATTCTTCGGCAAGAAGAGGAATGTCAAATTTATCCGAATTATATCCTGCCAAATCTGCGTCATTAATCATGGTATATATCTCTGGAGCCAATGTTTTAAAAGGGGGTTCGTTGGCAACTTTTTCATCCGTAATCCCATGAATGGCCGAAACCACTGGAGGTATGGGTCTTTCTGGGTTGACCAACCAGGTTTTACTTTCTTTATTTCCGTTGGGAAAAACTTTAAGTATGGATATTTCAACGATGCGATCTGTTGCAATATTGGTGCCTGTAGTTTCGAGGTCAAAAAAGCAGATTGGTTTACTGAGTTGCAATTCCATGGCTATTGATTTTTAATTTGATTTCCTAAAAAACTTCCAAAACTAAAGTTGAGTTGATTCGTCCCAAGCTTCAAGGTCGTCTTTTAGTTTTTTGATAAACAATCCTCCTTGCGCTCCATTAACAACTCGATGATCGTAGCTGTGAGAAAGCATCATTTTATGGCGTATTCCAATAAAATCACCCTCAGCAGTTTCCACAACAGCAGGCACTTTTCGGATGGCTCCAATTGCCAAAATCCCCACTTGAGGCTGGTTGATTATGGGAGTTCCTGTAAGGCTTCCAAAAGCACCCACATTAGTTACTGTATAGGTTCCATCCTGAACATCATCGGGTAGGAGTTTTTGATTTCTTGCACGACTTGCCAAATCATTTACAGCTTTGGTCATTCCTAAAAGACTTAATTGATCGGCATTTTTAATTACAGGAACAATTAAATTCCCGTCTGGCAACGCAGTTGCCATCCCCAAATTGATATTTTTCTTTTTAATAATTTGATTTCCATTTACCGAAACATTAATCATAGGGAACTCTCGAAGCGCTTTGGCGACAAGGGTCATAAATATAGGAGTGAACGTAATTTTTTCTCCTTCGGACTTGAAAAAGTTGTCTTTTACACGATTTCTCCAATTCCACAATTTAGTGACATCTACTTCAATAAAAGACTGAACGTGTGCTGAAGTTTTTAGACTTTCAGTCATATGCGTAGCAATAAGTTGCTCCATTCTTCCCATCTCAATAATTTCTTCGGTCTGAGGGTTGAATGAAAGTTCTTTTACAACTTCTTTACTGATTGTTGGCTTGGAAGTGGATTTGGAAGAAAGGTAATTCATCATATCTTTCTTAGTCACTCGACCGTTTTTTCCAGTACCTACAATAGTATCTAATTCGGCTTGAGAAATTTTTTCTTTTTTAGCGATATTTTTTACTAGGGGAGAATAAAATCGATCTGCATTTGAGGAAACGGAGGAAGGCTCCGAAGCTGTTTCTTTGGCTACTTCAACAGTTTGTTCAACTTCTGGAGTCATGGGAGCGATCGCTTCTAAAGACTCACTATTTTCTGACTGTTGATTTGTTTCAATAATCGCAACTGCTTGCCCCACTTGCACAACATCGTTTTCGTTAAATAACCGCTCTACCAAAACTCCTTCTACTTCGCTAGGAATTTCGGAATCGACTTTATCAGTGGCAATTTCTACTACAGCGTCGTCTACCTGAATTTGATCACCAACCTCAAACAACCAGTTGGTTATGGTCGCTTCAGCAACACTTTCTCCCATTTTAGGCATGATGAGTTCGTACTTTGACATCAGAGGTATGTAATCAGTTACAGATGCAAAAATATCAAATTATGCTGGGCTTTTGAAGTTTTTTGGCATGAGATTCACCCAACATCAATATTTCTCCCCTACAAACGGCATCGTTACTACCAATCATTACTTGAGAATCTTCAGCCTTTATTTTAAACGTACAGGGGGTTTTATGAGATTCCATAAAAAGCATCATGTCTTTAATCGATACTAAATCCATGTCAAAAATGATTTCTGCGTTCAATGAAAAATGAGGTTGTAACATTTTTAGAATACTCGGAAAGTTACTTACAGGCTTCAGTGTGCTTTTTGAAAACAACTTTACAAACTTTGGATCCTTGGTGATCAACACATATTGAGAAGGCGGTAAAACTCGTTGGTTATCTTTATATGAGGAAGAAAAACGTTTGAAAATAGTAAAAATAAATATTCCAAAAGACAAGCAGAATTTTGTGATAATGCTGGTTGTAAAGTGTTTATTGAAAAAGCACTGCAGTCCTTTTTGAAAACGCAACTGATAATCCGTGTCTTTAGGAGTGCTTTCTCCTTTGTAGTGAATAATTGTGGTTTCTGCTAAAAAATAATTGTGATATCCGGCCTTTAAAGATCGATATGAAAAATCATCATCTTCAAGGTACATAAAGAAATTTTCATCGAACCCGCCCAACTCCTTATACAACGAAGTTTTCATAAACATACAAGCCCCTACAAGCATATCGACTCTTCCGGTTTGGTTTTCGCTCAGATGGGATGCGTAGTATTTTCCAAACCATTTTTTAGATATTTTATACAGCCCCAACACTTTCGTAAAAGCCACAAAAGGAGTGGACAATCCGCGTTTGGACTCTGGTAAAAAATGACCCGATCCGTCAATCAATTTGGGTCCTACAATCCCACAATTGGGGGTGTTTTTATGAAATTCCAAAAGTTTTTCAAATGTATCTTCTGCAACAACCGTGTCAGGGTTGAGAATACAAACATATTCTCCCTTGGCAACATTGACTCCTATATTATTTCCTTTGGGAAAACCATGATTAACCGTATTGGCAATACAGATAATTTCGGGAAAATTCTTTTGAACCATTTCCACACTAGCGTCCTTAGAAGCATTGTCAACAACAATAATCTCTGCATCAATGTTTTTAATGGCTCTCTGAACACTTTGAAGACAGACATTCAAAAAATACTTAACGTTATAGTTAAGTACAACGATGGATAATTTCAAAATATTAGGTTGTTTTTAGTGAATTTTCATAAGGTATTCGTTTGGAAATACTTCTACCTAACGTAATTTCGTCTGCATATTCCAAATCATCACCCACAGAAATCCCACGTGCAATGGTTGAGAACAAAACGTCCGAATGTTCTAACTGTTTAAAAACATAAAAAATAGTAGTGTCTCCTTCCATTGTAGGACTTAACGCAAAGATGACTTCTGATATTGTTTTTAAATTGACTTTTTGTATTAAAGTTTCAATGTTTAGCTGTTGGGGACCGATTCCATCAATGGGTGAAATTTTTCCGCCCAGCACATGGTAAAGCCCATTGAACTGACCCGTGCTCTCAATAGCCATTACATCCCGAACATCCTCTACAACGCATACCAAGCTTTCATTGCGCTTTGGGTTGGCACAAATTTCACAAAGTTCAACATCTGAAATATTATGGCACTTCTTACAAAAATTTATAGCTGATCTAAATTGAATGAGGGCGTTTCCTAAATCCAAAGACTGCTCTTTTGGACGTCCTAATAAATGTAAAAGCAACCGCAAAGCGGTGCGTTTTCCAATACCAGGAAGTTGAGCGACTTCATTTACAGCCTTTTCAAGAAGTTTTGAAGAAAAATCCACAAAACAAAAATACACTTTTTGAAACGAACGCCCACAATTAATTTGTACATTTGAATAAACAACCTCTATATGTCTCCCTCATTAACGCTGCTCATAATTTTAGGTTATTTTGGAGTCTTGATGCTCATTTCTTTTTTAACCAAAGGGAAAGAAAACAATGCTACTTTCTTTAGTGCTAACAAGTCGTCTCCATGGTATTTAGTTGCTTTCGGAATGATTGGTGCTTCATTATCGGGAGTGACGTTTATTTCGGTTCCTGGATGGGTTGCCGACTCACAGTTCAGTTATTTTCAGGTTGTGCTTGGGTATTTTGTAGGATATTTTGTGGTCGCATATCTACTGTTGCCCATCTATTATAAAAACAATGTTACTTCTATTTATGAATTTCTAAAAATTCGTCTAGGAAGACAAAGTCACAAAGCGGGTGCTCTTTTCTTTTTTATATCCAGAGTTTTAGGAGCTTCTTTTCGACTTTTTTTGGTGGCTATTGTCATGCAACAGTTTATTTTTGACACTTGGAATGTTCCTTTTGAACTTACGGTTGTTCTTTCCATTTTGCTTATATGGGTTTACACCCACAAGGGTGGAATCAAAACCATTGTTTGGACAGACACCCTTCAAACTTCATTGATGATTGCTTCTGTAGTTTTGTGCATTGTTTATATGAACGAAGCTTTGGGGTGGACATTTACCGAGTTTCTTCAATCGTCTGAATTGGCAGCTTACAACGAGGTGTTTGTTACAGACTCTTTTTTGGAACGTAATTATTTTTTAAAATCGTTTATTGGAGGGGCATTTGTAACCATCTGCATGACAGGCTTGGATCAGGACATGATGCAAAAAAACTTGACTTGTAAAAATGTAAAAGATGCACAAAAAAACATGGTGGTTTTTAGCGTTGTTTTAGTAATTGTTACAGGAGTATTTATGTTGTTGGGAGCCTTGCTGTTTATATATGCAGACGCCCAATCGATAAGCATTCCATTAATGGATGGAGCGCCAAAATCCGATTTATTATTTCCAGAAATTGCACTCAATGATTCCCTTGGGACTGGAGTGGCAATTACGTTTCTTTTGGGGTTAATAGCTGCTGCTTATAGCAGTGCTGATAGCGCTTTGACATCTTTGACAACCTCATTCTGTGTTGACTTTTTAGGTATTGATGGTAAAGATCAATCCAAACAACTGAAACAACGAAAATGGACCCATATTGGCATGAGTTTACTGCTAATTTTAGTCGTAATTGCCTTCAAACATTTGTTGAATCGAAACGTTGTAGATGGTTTGTTAACCGTTGCAGGGTATACATATGGCCCGCTGTTGGGACTATTTGCATTTGGTATTTTTACTAAATATACGATTCACGACACCTACGTTTGGTGGGTGGTGTTTCTTTCGGCAGTAATAACAGCTTTAATAGGAACCATTGATTCTGAGCTATTGTGGGGATATAAGATAGGATATGAGTTATTACCTTTAAACGGTCTTATTACGTTTTTAGGACTTTATTTAATCAGAAAAAAGCCTACCATTGAATGATGGCACTTCCCCAAGTAAATCCACTGCCAAATGCCGCCAAAACTACCTTATCACCTTCTTTGATAGCCTTCTCTTGAACTGCCTCTGAAAGGGCAATAGGAATCGATGCGGCCGTGGTATTTCCGTACTTCATAATATTGTTATAGACCTGATGATCTTCCAAACCAAATCGACGTTGAATAAATTGAGAAATTCGAAGATTGGCTTGATGAGGAACCAACATATCAATGTCAGATGCTTGCCACTTATTTTTATTTAAACCCTCATTAATAACTTCACTAAAACGTGTTACGGCATTCTTAAAAACCAATTGACCGTTCATGTATGGGTAGTATGACAAATCTTCAGGATCGTTTTTGTCAATGAGTTCGGGAATCCAATGATTGGTATTGGGACCTATCATTGACAATTCGGCAGCATGTTTTCCTTCTGAGTGAAGATGCGTAGATAAGATCCCCTTACTTAAATCCGTTTCACGAGTCATAACCACAGCACCTGCACCATCGCCAAAAATAACTGAAACTGTCCTTCCTCGAGTGCTCATGTCCAAACCTCCCGAAACATTTTCTGAACCAATGACCAATACGTTTTTATACATGCCTGTTTTTATGAATTGGTCGGCTACCGATACTCCGTAAATAAAACCAGAGCATTGATTTCGAATATCAATTGCAGGACAGGTACCTATTCCCATAAGTTCTTGAACCAATACTCCCGATCCTGGAAAATAATAATCCGGACTTAGAGTAGCAAAGACTATAAGATCAATATCGGATGCTTCTATGCCTGCATTCTTCAGTGCCATTTCAGATGCTTTTACCCCCATAGTAGCCGTTCCATCGCCACTTCCTTTCTTGATGTGCCGACGTTCGTTAATTCCAGTGCGTTCAACAATCCATTCATCATTGGTATCCATTAGCTGAGAAAGATCATCATTTGTTATAACTTTCTCTGGTAAATAATGGCCTAAACCTGCAATTTTTGAATTGTACATAAGTGTATATTTTTACTGCAATTTATGTTTTTTTTAGTTAATAAAATTAATAAAGGGATGTATCGTTGAATACACCCCTTTAATAACTTAACCAAAAAACTAATCAATATGAAAGAGTGTAAGTATTTGTTTTTTCACAGCAAATTCCCAGAAAAAAAAATTTTAATATGAACTCTTGATCATACGATCTATATAAAACCAATACAAAGATAAGTTTTGTTTAAGTATTTTACAAATTTATTAAACAAAAAGATGTCAATTTGTCACGAACTCAATGTTTGGTACTCCTTTTGACTAATAGCTTGCAACAAAATTAATAGTAATAAAAATGACAAAAGGTAAAATTAACGTCTCGGTAGAAAATATATTTCCACTCATAAAAAAATTCTTGTACAGTGATCATGAGATTTTTTTGAGAGAATTAATTTCCAATGCTACTGATGCCACATTAAAACTCAAGCACCTATCCAATATTGGTGAAGCCAAAGTTGAATACGGAAACCCTCTCATTGATGTAAAGGTAGATAAGAAAGGGAAAAAAATTCACATTATCGATCAAGGAGTTGGAATGACACAAGAAGAAGTTGGAAAATATATCAATGAAGTCGCTTTTTCGGGTGCCGAAGAATTTCTAGAAAAGTATAAAGATAGTGCCAAAGATAGTGGTATCATTGGACACTTTGGACTGGGTTTTTATTCAGCATTTATGGTCGCTGAAAAAGTAGAAATCTTTACCAAATCATATAAAGATGAGTCTGGCGCCCATTGGAGTTGTGATGGATCTCCTTCGTATTCCTTAGAAGCTTTTGATAAAAAAGAAAGAGGAACAGAAATTGTATTACACATCGCTAAAGATTCTAAGGAATTTTTAGAAGATGCTAAAATTCAAGAGCTGTTGACCAAATACAACAAGTTTATGCCCATTCCCATCAGAATGGGAACCAAAGAGATTTCTCGTACAGAAGGAGAAGGGGAAAACACCCAAGAAATTAAAGAAACAGTCGATAACATCATCAACAATCCGTCTCCTGCTTGGATAAAGAAACCTGCAGATTTGGAAGATCAAGATTACAAAGATTTTTATCGGGAGTTGTATCCTTCACAGTTTGAGGAACCTTTGTTTAACATTCACTTAAACGTTGATTATCCGTTCAACTTAACGGGAGTTTTGTATTTCCCCAAAATTGCCAACGATTTGAACGTACAGCGTGATCGAATTCAACTGTATCAAAATCAAGTGTTTGTAACCGATAATGTAGAGGGAATTGTTCCTGAATTTTTAACAATGCTTCGTGGAGTAATTGATTCTCCCGATATTCCATTGAACGTTTCTAGAAGTTACTTACAAGCCGATGGCGCTGTTAAAAAAATTAGCAGTTACATTACACGAAAAGTAGGAGACAAACTCAATTCTCTTTTCAAAAACGACCGAGAAGCTTTTGAACAAAAATGGAACGATATCAAAGTTGTTATTGAGTACGGAATGCTTAGCGAAGAAAAGTTTTTTGACAAAGCACAAAAATTCGCACTCTACCCTACCGTTGATGGAAACTTCCACACTTTTGAGGAACTCAAAGATAAAATTGCTGCAAATCAAACCGATAAAGACGACAAACTGGTGGTATTGTATGCCTCAAACAAAGAAGAACAACATGCTTACATTCAAACCGCTAAAGAAAAAGGATACGAGGTTTTATTATTAGATTCACCAATAGTCGGACATTTGATTCAAAAGCTAGAAACTAGTAACGAAAAAGTTTCTTTTGCTCGTGTAGATGCAGACCATATCGATAAGTTGATTCAAAAAGAGGAAGAAGCGATTTCGAAATTAACAGAGGAACAGAAAGAAGCGCTTAAACCTATTATTGAAGAAGTTGTTCCAAAAGAAACCTATACGGTTCAATTGGAAGCAATGAATAGCCAAGCGTCACCATTTATCATTACGCAACCCGAATTTATGCGAAGAATGAAAGAGATGCAACAAACTGGCGGCGGTGGAATGTTTGGAAATTTTCCTGAAATGTACACCCTGTCGGTCAATGTAAACCATCCACTTGTTGGACAAATTCTTGGAACCAAAACAAAGAAAAAGCAAGAGCGATTGATTCGTCAATCCTTGGATTTAGCAAAATTATCTCAGAACCTATTAAAAGGAGAAGAATTGACTTCTTTTGTTCAGCGTAGCTTTGAGATGATTAAATAAATTTATCTGTTTTAGAAATAAGAAAAACCGCCCTTATCGGCGGTTTTTTTATTTTTTTATATATTAGTAAGGTAAAACTAACCCTAAATCATTTTACTTTCATGACTACCTGCTCTCTTCTGTTGCTCTTTTTAAAAGAAATCGGCAAATCACTCATTTTAGTAAGTGGTGAGGTTCGTTATTACAAAACTTTATCTATTAACACTTAAATATTTTTAAAATGGGAATTCTTACCACAATTATTATTGGAGCCGTCGCCGGATGGCTAGGCAGTATGGTTTTTAAGGGAAGTAGTCTTGGAATCATCGGAAACATTATCGTAGGTATCATTGGAAGTTTTGTAGGAGGATGGCTTTTTGGCCTGTTGGGAATCAGTTTAGGTTCAGGTTGGATTGGAGCCATACTTACCGGAGCCATTGGGGCGATTGTAATTTTGTTTTTGCTCAATGCATTTTTTAAGAAAAAATAGCTTTGCCAAACAAAAAAATCATGAAGCCCCTCAAAATTTGAGGGGCTTTTTTTATTGAGTGATCAAAAAAGCCTATTTTTATAAAAAAATGGGGGCTATTCAATTATACATCATGGGGATTATATACATTGTTTTGGGTGTATTTCATTTTACAAGTCCCGAGTTCTACAAACCGCTAATGCCCAAATTTTTGCCAGCCCATGCAGCGCTCATTTTTTGGAGTGGGGTTGTAGAAATTGTTTTAGGAGCTGCGGTATTTTTTTCCGCCACAAAAAATATAGCATTATGGGGAATCGTAGCCATGTTGACCGTGTTTTTAATCGTTCATATTAATATGCTCTTTCCTGGCAACCAACTCGGAATGCCTATATGGGCGTTGTGGCTTCGAATTATGTTTCAGTTTTTGCTCATCTATTGGGCGTATGTAAATATCTCATAAAATGTCGTTCATACCTCTTCCCGATGCCACCATTGCCTTTTATCCCGACTTTTTAAAAAAAAATCAAGCCAATGAAATGTTTGAAACCCTATATAAAGAAACCCCTTGGCAACAAGACCCTATTACCGTTTTTGGAAAAACATATCCTCAGCCTCGATTAACAGCTTTGTATGGAAACAAGGGGCTTCCCTATTCTTATTCCAATATCACTATGCATCCCCATCCATTGACACAGGAAATGAATTTGTTATTAAACAACATTAAAGCGGTGTGCTCAACAGAATTCACTTCTGTTTTGATGAATTTGTACAGAAATGGATCGGACAGCAACGGTTGGCATTCAGACGATGAAAAAGAACTAGGGACTGATCCTGTTATTGCCTCATTGAGTTTGGGTGCGACACGTATGTTTCACCTGCGGCACAAATTTGATAAAAGTCAACGGCACAAAATGGAGCTTACCCACGGTAGCCTACTTCTAATGAGTGGAAAAACCCAACATTTCTGGCAACATCAAATTCCAAAAACAAAAAAAGAGGTAGCCCCAAGAATTAATTTAACATTTAGGAAAATTAGGGTAGTAAAAAAATAACCATATTTGTGTCACAAAAAATGAATCTATCAAGACAATAAATATTAACAAATGAAACAACCAAAAATTATATTTCTTTTTGTGGCTATTTTTGCTACCCTTAGCTCGTGTTCGGACACCCCAAAAGACATGCTTGTAAACATCTCCGTAAAAGGGCTGAAAAAAGGGACCGTATATCTTCAAAAAATTGAGGACTCTTTAATCGTGAATGTAGATTCTATTTTTGTTAATACAGAAACCCCTTTTTCGTTAGAAGCCAATATCGAATCTCCTGAATTGTTTTATTTGTTTTTGGATAGAAAAAGTAACAATCCAAACGACGATCGCATTTTGTTTTTTGGCGAGAAAGGAACGATAACAATCGAAACTAGCTTGGAAAATTATTTTTTGGGTGCCAAAATTACTGGGTCCGCTTCACAGGATATATTAAATGAATATCAAGCAATGAAAAAACAATTTCAAAACAAACGACTGGAATTGTTTCAGACTTATTTTGAAGCAGAAAAAGCAAACAACAAAGACACCTTGGTAATTTTATCAAAAGCCTCTCAGAATTTAGAAAAAAGACAACTGTTATACACTATTAATTATGCCATTTCTAATGCGGACTCTGAGGTAGCACCATATTTGGCAATCACTGATTTTCCAGCCTCGGCCACTTCATTTTTGGACACATTACAAAAAAGTCTTAGCCCAAAGGTAAAGGCTTCCAAATACGGAAAAATGTTGGAAGAATATCTTTCTGAAAACGCAGATTAAAGCGCGTTTAACTTTTCGAGCAAAGCGTTTCCTTGTGCTTCAAGTTCCGCACTAATTGACTTGTAGTGGGCTTTTTTGTCTTCAACTTCTTTTTGATGAATTTTTGAAATCAGCGTATCAAAAGTTGCAATCGCCTCATCCACCAATGCTTCGCTTTTTTTCAAATCAATTTCAGGGTTTTCCAATTCTTTGACATAGATTTCTTCGATGATATCTGCCAATACAAAATTGATGTCTTTTTTAAGGGTTTTGATACTTGCCATAATAAGGAATGTTTGTTGTTACAAATCTAAGTAAAATAACTCAGCTTATTGAAATGCTCCTACTCACCTGAGTACTGAACATAATTTCGAGGCGTTTCGTACAGCGTTATTGAAAGAGAATTATTGGAAGGAATGTGAGGACGAAGCGTATCCCAGATCATTACAGCCATGTTTTCAGCGGTAGGATTGACTGTTTTGAAAAAAGGAACCTCGATATTTAGATTTTTATGATCCAATGCTTCTTCAACATGTTCTTTGATGGTGTTTTTTAACAATTTCATATCCATTACAAATCCCGTTTCAGGATCTATTTCTCCTGTAACATGAACTATCAACTCGTAGTTATGTCCATGAAAATTAGGATTGCTACACTTTCCAAACACTTCGTTGTTTTTGGCATCGCTCCAATCGCTTCGGTACAAACGATGGGCTGCATTGAAATGAGCATGACGGCTAACGGTTACTTTCATGAGAAGCATTGTTTAAGTGAGTATAAAAACGGTCGAAAATAATTCGAAACCAAACGGTGTATTGATTTGGATGGATCTGTATATCGGAATGAACCTCTTCGAGAGTCATCCATTTCCAGTCAGCAACCTCCTCGGGATTGATTTTTGGTTGGTCGTCAAATTTTCCTGTCAACACATGATCCAATTCGTGTTCGGTAAGACCGTTGTCAAAAGGAGCTTTGTAAATAAATGAAATTTCTTCTTGCAAAGGCACGGAAAAACCCATTTCTTCCTCAAGGCGCCTTACACCGGCCTCTAGGGAAGTTTCTTCATGGCGTTGATGGCTGCAACATGTATTGGTCCACAATCCAGGCGAATGGTATTTGTGAAGTGCGCGTTGTTGCAACATCAGTTCCCCTTTGGAATTAAAAATAAATACCGAAAAGGCACGATGCAACACCCCTTTTTCATGTGCCTCCATTTTGGGCATCAATCCAATGGGTGTATCCTTTTCATCAACCAAAATTACCTGTTCTTCCTTCATAAATACACTACGAAGTTACAAAATTTGAAACTATTAATGTTGTAAACCCAACAGTATGCTTGAAAACATTACATTTATTTTTCATATCTTTATTTACGGTATAATTAAATTTATTAAATGTTCAAAAGATATTCCATTTTATTCGCTTTACTTGTGTTTTCGTTCGTCTCTGCTCAAGATGAATTTTTAGTAAAAATTCCTATAAAACAGCAAGTTGCGATGGCTTCAACTGTGGTTGAAGGCAAGGTGGTTTCCAAAAAATCCTATTGGGATACGGGAAGAAAAAACATTTATACTGTGCATACTATTGATGTTAGTAAAGTCTATAAAGGAGCTTCCAAACAACAAATACACCTTGTTAGCTTGGGAGGAGTTGTTGGGTTTCAAGCTCAAATTGCAAAACCTCAATTATCATTAAGGCCCAATGCTGTAGGTGTTTTTGTCGTCAATGCTTTTGACAGAACTCTCGAAGATTTTGAATCCACTGTCCCTCTTTACAAAGCAATTGGCTTGAGCCAAGGATTTTATCGATACAATCTAGAAAATACGAGCGTATCCAATCCTTTTGTAAGATTCTCCAACCCTCAAAAATTGGACGATACATTAAAGTCGCTTACAGGCATAGAGCCCAAACAAATGAAAGCAGTGGATTATTTTAACAAAAAAAAAAGCAGTCCACTAACTCAAACGAATGTTGCTGCTGTTGCTGCTGCCTCAGCCATTAGTTCTATAAGTCCAACGCAAATAGCTGCAGGAAACAAATCAGTGCTTACCATTAGCGGATCGGGTTTTGGAGCATCGCAAGGCGAGGTCTTTTTTCGATTGGCCGATGATGGAGGTGCTACCGATTTTGCGGTCTTAGAAACACAAATTGTCAGTTGGACCGACTCAGAAATACAAGTAGAGGTTCCAGGAGATGCTGGCTCAGGAGCTGTGAAAGTAAAAACAGTTTCCAATACTGAATTTTCAATAAGTGGCTTAGTGATTAGTCATAGCTATATAACTGTAAACTATTCCGACGCAAATATACAAGGCGGAAAAGAGGTGGAATATAGACCCCATCATATATCAAGTGCTCAATCGGGCGGTGCGCCTTCCGGAAACTTTGATAACGGTTCGTATGTTTTTAGCTATCATACCGATTTTAAAAACAATACCGCAGCAGTAACCGCTTTCGAAGACGGATTTGACGATATTGTGTGTGGAGCAGGAATAGATTTTAAAATCAGTTCCTTATCAACCTCAGTAAAAACTCCTGCTGACGACAACATTAATAGCATATCCTTTGATCTGGTAAATACAGGTATTTTGGGGCAAGCCATTAGCCGTTTCTCTGGAGGTTATATTTCGGATGTGAATGGGGATCTCTCTTTGTATTGGGCTTTTAAAGAAATTGACTACGTATTTGACGAATCCCAAACGTGGGACTTTGACTTGGATGGAAATACCACATCCTCAGAATTTGATTTTAATGCAGTAGCCAGACACGAAACGGGACACGCCGCTGGGTTGGGTCATGTAATTGACAACCAAAAAATAATGTATTTTTCTGCAACAACGGGGCCATTACAAACGATAACCTCCAACTCCATGTTCAACCCAATTCTGTCAAAAATAACAAACGATAAAAACACAACTCCTCCAAGCTTTTTTACTGCTACAGATTTTTCCAGCTGCTATCAAACTTCTCTTCATGCTCAAATTTTTAAAGAAAAATCATTTATTGTATTCCCCAATCCGGTTGCAGAAATACTTTCAGTAGAAAGTATATCTCCTATTCAAAACGCATTTATTTATGATTTGAAAGGTTCCGTTTTAATGCATTCGTCACAAAGAGAGGATAAAACATCTTTTTCAATGGATGTGAGTCATCTCAATCCTGGGATTTATTTTATATCCCTTCGAAATGATCAAGGCGTTTACAGTCAAAAATTTATAAAAAATTAATTGACAAACTTCTAAAAAGAGCCACTCAACCGTCTTCCTTTTTTTAGCGATAATCCAAGAGGTCATTTCAAAAACAATGTTATTTTTGCATTGCGAAACCACACTATGAGTTTTACTAAAGAAATTGCACGACGCCGAACATTTGGAATCATTTCCCATCCTGATGCTGGAAAAACCACCCTAACCGAAAAGCTGTTGCTTTTTGGTGGTGCCATTCAAGAAGCAGGAGCTGTGAAATCTCATAAAATTAAAAAAGGAGCCACGAGTGATTTTATGGAAATCGAGCGTCAACGTGGGATTTCGGTGGCTACTTCGGTATTGGCTTTTAATTATCAAAACAAAAAAATCAATATACTGGATACGCCCGGTCACAAAGATTTTGCGGAAGACACCTTTCGAACACTAACGGCTGTGGATAGTGTGATTGTTGTTATTGACGTTGCTAAAGGGGTTGAAGAGCAAACAGAAAAATTGGTTGAAGTATGTCGTATGCGAAACATTCCCATGATTGTGTTTATCAACAAACTCGATCGCGAAGGAAAAGACGCCTTTGACTTGCTTGATGAAGTAGAGCAAAAGTTGGGGCTCAAAGTATGCCCCTTGAGTTTTCCGATTGGAATGGGCTATGATTTTCAGGGAATTTACAACCTGTGGGAACAAAACATTCGATTGTTTAGCGAAGACAACAAGCAACGTATCAGCGAAACTCTTGAGTTTAAAGACCTCGCTCATCCAGATCTTGACAAGCACATTGGTGAAAAAGCAGCTACTACACTCCGAGAAGAAATTGAACTGGTAACAGAAGTCTATCCAAATTTTGACAAACAAGCCTATGCAGACGGAACGTTGCAACCTGTATTTTTTGGTTCAGCATTGAACAATTTTGGCGTCAAAGAACTGTTGGATTGTTTTATAGAAATCGCTCCGCCTCCGCGCCCCAAAGCCAGTGAAGAACGCCTCGTAGTTCCCGAAGAAGAAAAATTCAGTGGATTTGTATTTAAAATTCATGCCAATATGGATCCCAAACACCGCGATCGTTTGGCGTTTATAAAAATTGTTTCGGGAACTTTTAAGCGCAATACGCCCTATTTGCACGTACGACACAATAAAAAACTCAAGTTCAGCAGTCCCAATGCATTTTTTGCCGAAAAAAAAGAAATCGTTGAGGAATCGTTTCCAGGTGATATTGTTGGATTGCACGATACAGGGAATTTTAAGATTGGTGATACGCTTACCGAAGGTGAAAAAATACATTTTAGAGGTATTCCCAGTTTTTCGCCCGAGCATTTTCGATACATCAACAATGCCGATCCGATGAAGTCCAAACAACTCGCCAAAGGTATTGACCAGTTGATGGACGAAGGGGTTGCCCAATTGTTTGTGCTAGAAATTAACAACCGAAAAGCCATTGGAACTGTGGGAGCCCTTCAGTTTGAGGTCATTCAATATCGATTGGAACACGAATACGGAGCCAGCTGTTCGTACGAAAACTTGAACGTTCACAAAGCCTGTTGGGTTGATCCAGAAGACGACACCAACGATGAATACATGGAGTTTTTGCGTGTAAAAAGCAAGTTTTTAGCACGCGACAAACAAGAACAATTGGTGTTTTTGGCAGACTCGATGTTTTCGTTACAAATGACACAACAAAAATATCCTAGTATTCGTCTCCACGCCACCTCAGAGTTTTAATGTTTTTTTGTTACCTTAGCGTAGAACAGTCCCCAAATTTGTTCTGCACGCATGAATAGCCTACAAACTACTTCAATAGATCTGAAAAATTCACTCAG
>ERZ1048068.179-NODE-179-length-60130-cov-11.991494_pt1 | contig 60130 bp, 50 predicted proteins | sample MGYA00383098_ERZ1048068 | MGnify/ENA primary metagenome ERZ1048068 (study PRJEB29581, sample SAMEA5548368) | metagenome | biome: marine; feature: coastal; material: water | depth 1 m | study: Short-term variability in the microbial, nano- and picoplankton...
ACCATGCCGCAGATGGCGCCTGCGGCGCGGCTGAAGATGATTTTGGAAATGGAGTTGAGTCCTGCGACATCGACGATGGATGGCATCATGGTGATGTCTTTGGTTCCCAGGTAGTGGGCGGTGTTGCCGCTGGCTAACGTGGATACCATCAGCTTCGGGAAGCCGATCGGCAGGGCACGCATAGCGGCTGTGCCAAGGGCTGTGCCACCGCCACCACCGAGTGAGATAACACCTTGGATTTTTTCTTCTGCAACGAGCTGAGCTAACAAAACGGGTGCAGCCTTGGACATGGCAACGACGCATTCGCCACGGTCTTGTTGGTCAATGAGTGGTTGGAGGTCGAGACCGGCGGACTGTGCGACTTCGAAGCGTGTGATGTCTGGCGTGATTTGTGGCTCGGCTCCCGTACCGAGGTCGATCAGTAATGCTGTGTGTCCACGCTTACGGATGAGGTCTGCCACAAAGGCGTGTTCGCGGCCTTTGGAGTCGAGGGTGCCGATTACTGCAATCGTTGCCATGGTGAGTCCGGAATTTAAAATTTACGTTTAACGGGGATGGCCTTGAACTGCTCGGTCAGAGCAGTGAGTGGCTGCTCCACAGCCATGCGCTCAAGGCTGGAGGCGCCCACGAAGCCAACGGCGTCGGTGTGTTCGTTGACGTAGGCGGCATCTTCTGGCTTGAGAATAGGTCCACCATGGCTGAGCACCATGACGTCTTTGTTCACTGAGTGTGCTGCTTCACAGATCGACTGAGTGGCGGATACGGCGTCGTCCATGCCAACGGTGGCATCAGTGACGCCAATCGAGCCGCCGACGGTGCAGCCGACATGGGCAATAATGACATCGGCTCCTGCTTCTGCCATGCTCTTGGCTTCATCGGGCGTGACCACGTAGGGCATGGTGAACATGTCCATTTTGTGGGCGAGGGCAATCATGTCGATTTCCTTCTGCACGCTCATGCCGGTTTCTTCGAGAGTCTGACGATAATGCCCGTCGACAATGGTGTGGGTGGGGAAGTTGTTGACTCCACTGAAGCCCATGTCTTTGACCTGGCCGAGGAAGTGCCACATGCGGCGGCGCGGGTCAGTGGCGTGCACGCCACAAATAACGGGGATTTCTTCCACGACAGGGAGGACTTCAAATTCACCGATTTCCATGGCGATGGCATTGGCGTCACCGTAGGACATTAAACCAGCGGTCGAGCCGGCACCGGCCATGCGAAATCGGCCGGAGTTGTAGATGATGATGAGGTCAGCGCCTCCTTTTTCGATAAATTTGGCACTGATACCAGTGCCTGCTCCGGCAGCGATGATGGATTCACCTTTTGATAGGGTATCGCGAAGTCGCTCGATCATTTCGTTACGTGTGTAGGGGTTCCCTACTCCTGTCCATGGATTTGGCATATTGATTTATTGTGTTTTCTTGCATTATTTTTACGTTGATAGATTGCTATTGCAATGATGAACAAGGCACTATTGCATATCAGAAATGCACATCATGAGAATTTGTGTGCTATATTGTCACCATGTCACGAGATGCATCCAAAGGTAATCGGAAAATACGGCAGAATGTTCGTGATATTTCAGAGGATATACACCGGCTTGGTGACAATACCCAAGCGGAGGTGGTGGTCGCTGATGATTCTGATGAGCGCGATTGGCTTGCAGATGCTTCGATCTGTCCTTTACTTGCTCAGTATAAAATTGCGCACACTGGAATTATGTCCGCCGAGTCGGGCTTGGAGGTGATACGAGCAGATCAGTCAGGTTCTTATTTTATGGCCTGTATCGAGGGTGAGGGGGAGGTGCTCGTCAATGGTAGATGGAAAAAGCTTAAGCCGGGTAATGCCTGCTTGTTGCCTCCCTTTATTCAAAATGCACTTCGTTCCGTGCCGGGTAAATCTTGGAGCTTTGTCTGGGTGCGTTATTTGGAAGCAAGGGATGTGGTGCCGATTGCAACTTCCCGCTCACCTGTTCAGGGTGCATTCAATGTCACTTCTCTGAAAGCCGCTGTTGAAGGCCTTTGTGCAGAATGTAAGTCAAGCAATGCTCCATCTGCCTTAAGTCAGTGGACAGAATTGATTCACCAGTATGTATTGAAGTTTGCCCAGCCAGAGCATAGTGATGACCGGCTATGGAAGTTGTGGACGGGGATTGAGCAAAATCTCTCATATCAGTGGACATTAGCTGAGCTTGCTGATGCTGCATTTATGAGTTCAGAACATTTGCGACGCTTGTGCAAAAAGGAACTTGGGCGGAGCCCGATGCAACATTTGACTTTTTTGCGCATGAAGCATGCGAGACAGCTTCTGGCAACCACAGGAGATAAGGTGGAGGTGATAGCACGATCAGTCGGTTACGAGAGCTCTTTTACGTTCTCAAATACCTTCAAGAAGTGGGTTGGGTTGAGACCCTCAGAGCTGCGGTGATGATTGCAGCGGTTCCTCTAAGGGGACTCACAGCTTGAGTTAGCCACTTGCCACGACAAAGTCGGTGGCTGCGTGGCAGTTGAGGTTTGAGGTGGCTGGTTTCGAAGCTAACCGTCATCCGGCGCGAAGCGGCTAGCTCAAAATTAATACTCAAAACTCACCATTCAAGCGCTGCGCTTGCGGCGTAGCATCAGGGCAAGGCCACCAAGGCCGAGTAGGGCAGCAGACGAGGGTTCGGGGACTGCGACATCAAGAGTCACAAGTTGATGAGTTACATGATTTCCGGTTCCTGAATCAGCAATGACCTGGAACTGTGTTCCTGCAGCCACACCTCCTGTCACATCAAAGAAATACATATCCATGGTCGCATTAGCATTAACAGTGGCCGCCACTTCGGCCAGTCCGCCGCCACCGCCAAGTTCGACCAGACCGATTGACCCCGGCGCGAAAACACCGGAATTCAAACCATCGGTGCCTATGCCCACGCGAAGAGTCTCCCATGCCTCCACGCTCGTATTCAGCCCGAAGGTATACATGACGATATCTGTTCCAGTGGCGCCCTCATTTGTGGTCGTCCTGACCTGTCGATCCGGATCACCGATCGTGACGTCATCAATGGTTGCATAGCCGGCGAAAGGCCCGACCTGTTTTTGTGCTGAAATAAAGGTCATAGCCCCATACACGATATCTCCAAAAGCAATGCCGCCGAAAGTTCCGTAGATGTTATCACCATCGATATCAGCAGATTTGGTGGTGGACGCCGTCCGCCACTCCGTTACTTCATTTCCGGAGTTATCTACGACGCTTGTAGCAGTCACGATTGTGGCGGCTTCAGCCGAGCTTAGTATGGCTGATAGACAAAGCATGCCCGTGATGGTGGTTAATGATTTCATAACTATTGTTTTAAATGTTTTGATCATGTTGTTGTGCGGTTGGGGGGGGATATTCATGGCGTGTTTTTTTAATTGGTGATTTGCGGTGATTTGCCGGGGCTTGCGGGTTGCTGCGCGACAAACCTGAAATTTACTTAATAATCATCATACTGCGTTGAGCAATCTTGACCATAGCCTCAGTCCACAATCGCATGTGCTAAACCCACATGGCTCACTCAGGGCTGCCAATAAGCCGTCATCGCTGAATCTTTGAACTGAGCTGATCCATCAATACGTGTTGAGCTTTGCCCAGCCGGAACACAGTGATGACCGATTATGGAAGTTATGGACGGGGATTGAGCAAAATCTCTCATATCAGTGGACACTAGCTGAGCTTGCTGATGCTGCATTTATGAGTTCAGAACATTTGCGACGCTTGTGCAAAAAGGAACTTGGGCGGAGCCCGATGCAACATTTGACTTTTTTGCGCATGAAGCATGCGAGACAGCTTCTGGCAACCACAGGAGATAAGGTGGAGGTGATAGCACGATCAGTCGGTTACGAGAGCTCTTTTACGTTCTCAAATACCTTCAAGAAGTGGGTTGGGTTGAGACCCTCAGAGCTGCGCTAGTGCTCATTGCGCAAGGCAGTGGCATGGGGCTTTGTTCTTGAGGTAATATTGATGATTACGCTCGAGTAGGACTTGGATCTAGGTGCTATCTTTTGCGGCGCATTATCAAAGCAAGGCTTGCTAGGCTGAGCAGGGCTGTGGAGCTGGGCTCGGGGACTGCATAGGCCTCGAGCACGAGGTCGCTGCCACTCAGAACAATTTCCCATTCCCATGACGGAGCGTTGCTAAAGCCGCTTGAGTCGAGGATGAAGTCAGCTGCATCGAAGCCAGTGATACCTGATGAAGCCGTAGCGATGATGAAGCTGTAATCAACATCACCTGGTGTTCCCTTGGTCCAGGTGTCAAAGCCAACTGCGTCTCCGGCAATATTGCCTGATGTCAGTGAGTCGATGTCGATGGTGAAGCCGCCAGCGCTCAGGTTAGTGAGGTCAAGAGCTCCGGTGATATCGAGCCAGTCCCAGCCGGGATCTGCACCCTGAGTGCCGTCACTGTCATTAATTTCCCAGAGGTAGGAGCCACCGTCGTTCCAGAGCTGAGCACCTGTAGCCAGTGTGCCGGGGGAGTTGCCGGGAGCAAGAACACCATTTACTGTCAGCAGGCTAGCACCAATCGTGCCGCTACCAGCGAGGCTTCCATTGACATTGATGGTCATCGCACCTGTCGCGCTAGCCTGATTGCCGTCGATGATGAGGGTGCCATCGTTGATGGTCGTTGTGCCAGTGTAGGTGTTAGCGCCCGAGAGCGTCTGGGTGCCGCTACCATTCTTGGTGAAGGAGGGTGTGCCAGCATTGGTGCCGTCTGCAATGACTCCAGAAAAAGATCCAGTGCCATTGTCAACACCTACAGTCATACCGCCTGATGTGATGACCGTGCCACTGCCATTGAGCGCATCCACAACGGTCGGGGTAGCGGCGCCATTAAAGGTGGCACCACTGTCTACCTGCATGTCAGAGAGGTTGCTGCTCCAATCACCTATACCATTTTCGCCGAACCGGTAGATACCAGACTCGACATGGAAGAGGGCGCCACTTCCCATGTTCACGTTGGAGCCAGCAGAAGTTTGAATGATTTCCTCTGAGCCAGATTTCTTGAAGGTTCCCGCTCCGCTGAGGTTGAGTGTACCCGGGCTATCTGAGCCCCCGGTACGGCTGAATTCCAAAGTAGCTCCACTCGCCACTGAGTAGTTATGACTACCACGGATAGCATTACCCGCGGAACTGTTGACCATGCGAAGAGTGCCTTCGTTGACGGTAGTCGTTCCCGTGTAGGTGTTTGTGCTGGTAAGCTCCATGGTGCCGGCCCCTGTTTTAGTGAGTGAATTGCCGCCTATGGGATTGTTGTTTTGAACAATGGCGGAGATGGTCAGGTCTGCGCTAGCGTCACTGGTTGCATCTGCTACATCAAACACAGTGGCACCAAGATTGTTGTCGCCGATACTGATCCTGCTAAAGTTGCCTGATGTGTAATTGATCTGTGAGGCTTGAGATCCGCCTACAGTCACAGTGCCTTTGAGGGCAAGTGCAGGGTATTGGGCGTTGACTCCGCCCGTCAATGCAACGGTGCCGCCATTGAGATTGAGATCTCGGATAGTGGTGAAAAAGCCATTTGACTCCAGAGTGCCGCCTGCGTTGATGGTAATGGAAGAGGATGTGTCAGTTCCAGCATTTCCCCAGGTGTCATTTTTGTCGAAACGAAGTGTGCCGGTATTGTTGATCACAATAGGAATGTACTCAGCTGTGGTGCCGCTGCCCGCGAAGACGAGCGTTCCTCCGTTGATGGTGGCCGATCCGCCGTGGTTATTAGCGGCGGAAAGTGTCAGCCTGCCGTCACCTGTCTTAATGATACCCTGAGGACCAGTGATCACTCCGCTCACGGTGAGGTTGTGATCAGTGCCCATGTTGAAAGTTCTGGTGCCTGCGGTTGTCCGCAGATTTAGCGAGATGGTGTCCTCAATGGTGCCGCCACCGACTACGGCGGCAGTACTGACGGTGCCGTAAAGGTTTAGCTGATTGCCGCTGAGACTAAAACTCTGCCCAGCGGTCGTGTTGTTTAATGTTATGTTGCCAAAACTGTTGCTAATATCATTATTGGTAGCGGTGTTAGTTGTTCCGCTGAAAATCAGGTTGTGTTGGTAATTTCCCGGAATTCCGTTATCCCAGTTGCCTGCATCGTTCCAATCGCCGTCGACCCCGCCCGTCCAGTTATAATCGTTTGCTGAGGTTTGTGCTGTGCCGGCGATAGTAAGTGCGGTCATTGTAATCATTACGGCGGATGAAAAACTGCCTGCCTTGAATAGGTTCTTGGTAATGTGGTTAGATGGGATAGTTTTCATGGTTAGATATGATTAGACATGATTAGGGGGTATGGAGCGGCTGGGTGTGGAGGATTTAAACGCTGTGGGCATTGCAATGATATGCTTTGGAATCCTTAATATTTAATATATTGTGCTTATGTGAGTATCGAAAGCATCATTATTATACAAAATATACAGATTGTGACCATGGCTTGCATGCACCTCCGCATATCTCAAATGCACACGTGTTTATGGGGGCTATCTAGCTATCTGATTGATCGGAGTATTTTTTCCTTATGGCCGGGAGCTAATAAATCCATCTCGGGCATGGCCATGAACGGTTATTATGATCAAACAGGCAATACTGACAAAAAAATACGGTTTCATGCTGTAAACATGAAACCGCACAGATGAATAAAATTAATTGAAGGTGGATGGTTACTTCCACTGCTTCATGTAAGCGACGATGTCGGCAACGTCTTGTGCTGTGAGTCCAAGCTGATCAGCAGATAGCATAAGAGAGCGATTAAGGTTCCCAGGCCTGCCGTTGATGAGTCCGCGGGGGATCATCTGAGTCAGGCCACCGGTTGATTTGATGATGGTGGGGTCAGAGTCAGTGGTGATGAGTCCATGAATTTCTCCTCCTGTTTTGAGTTTAACGACACGGCCACCATAGCCGTGGGCGATATCGTGAGATGGTTCAACGATGGCACGTGCGATGACTTCGCGAGGCTGACCAGTTCCCCATCCTTTGAGTGCTGGGCCGTAGCTGGGCCCAGCAAGGGTGGGCTCGCCAACTTGGTGACACATGATGCATCTTGTCATGGTTGCTCGGCCGCGTGTGATGTCGCCTTTCAGAGCTATGACATCTTCGACTGTGTAGCTTGGTTTGCCAGAGGGGGCGGGAACGGTAACGGCAACGGGCTTAATTTTGGAAGGGTCATAAATACCCCGTGTTTTGAGCTCTCCTGCGATGTTGTAGGAGCGCCACTCTCCGTGACCATTACGAAGTAGCCAGTAGGATGCGTCTGCTTTGGTGCGCTCATCATCGGCGAGCTCAAGCATAGCCTCGACGGATGATTTATGATTGATGAAGGCAAGAGATTCGACGGTAAGCTTACGAGCTTCAGGAGAGAGTGAGGGGTGTAGTGCTCGTGCTTTGAGATTATCAACGGCAACGGATGGCCAGAGGCGCCAGGTAAGCTTGGCAAATTGGTCTGACCACTGGTGAGGCTCTCCGGGGTTCATTGACTCCCTGATAGCTAGCCAAATTTCGTTCTCTTGGTTGGCGGCACCGAGACCAATGGCTTCGATGGCGTTTTTATCGTTGTGATCTACTTGGGGTGCTAGGGTGGTAAAGATAGATTTGGTGTCTGCTGCAGGTAAATCACGCAGGGAGAGGGCGACATCGCGACGGATGCCAGGGTCTGGATCATTGGCGAGCTGTTTTGCAAATGGTATGATAGCAGTGCCTTGTGAACCTATCGGGTTAATGCGGCGCAGGGCTCGGTAGGCTGTGAGGCGAATGTGAGCGTGATCAGACTTGAGTAGCTTGATGCACTCAGCTTTTCCCTTCTCTCCAAGGTGGGGCAGGAGCCAAATGGCACGGGCAGCAATATGTTTGTTGCTGTGTTTGAGAAGCTTGGTAAGGGCTGGTAGTGATTTCTCTCCGTGTTTTTTGAGGGCGCGTAAGCCTAAGTGGCGAGTGTTGATGGCTGGGCTGCTGAGGGCAGTGATCGCACCATCAATGGTTTGTAGGTTGAAACTAGGTGCTTTGCTTTTGAAGCCTTTGGGGGCGATGCGGTAGATGGTTCCGGAGCAAGAGCGGTCACTATCTCCGTGACCACCAACACGAGGGTCATACCAGTCGCAGATGTAGATAGCGCCGTCAGGTCCTACACTGATGTCTGAGGGGCGGAAGAGGATCTTGTTTTGATCGTGATTACCTTTGCCACGGCCTACGAAGTCAGATCCCGCGTAATTTTTGTCTGGATTGGATGTGATCAGGTTGCGCTGCTCGAGCTTGAAGGTGGCACCTTGGGGTGTGGGGTGATAATGAAAGATGGTGTTCTTGCCCGGCTCGGCAGAGAAGAAGGATCCATTGAAACGCTCGGGAAGAGCTCCGTTTTCATACATGGTGACACCAGTCGGTGAGCCTCCTCCGTAGATGTGTCCGACATCCATGGTTCCTGGATCATCTTGGCGCCAGTGCGCTCTTCCGTGGTCTTGTCCAGGGCGTTTGACGCTCCTATACATGCGCTTGGCATCGCGAGTGAAGTATCCTGCTGAGCCATACTCAAGTATGTAGGAGACACGGCAGGCTGGGGGGTCATCGTTGTCATTTTGAAAGGCGTTGCCGAATGAATCGAGGGACTGCTCGTATGAGTTGCGATATCCTTGACCAACAATTTCACAATCGGTGCCGTCGGGGTTCATGCGGACGGTAAATCCTGATGACCAGATGTGGCCGTCGTCGGAGCGTTTGCCAGATGCTGCAATGTGATCGACAAACCAATCGCCACCACCCCCTTTGTAGGGGCCGCCCATGTAGAAGTTTTTGCCGGAACGATCTTTGAAGATGGCTCCACAGTTGCCGTTGTTGAAATAGAATTTGCCATCGGGGCCAGCGGTAAGTGAGTGGAGGGAGTGGTCGTGATTTCGTGCATTGAAGCCGGTTAGGAGGACCTCGCGTTTGTCGACAGCAGGGTCGAATTTGAGGTCTCGATTGACATCGGTGTAGACGAGTAGCTCGGGTGGTTGTGAGACATAGATGACATTGTCAAAGACAGCTACTCCAAGTGGAGCGATGAGGCCTTTCTCCTGAACGAAGGTGTGTGACTTGTCGCAATGACCATCACCATTAGTGTCTTCTAGCACAGCGATACGATCTCCACCAGGCCGGCGCCCGTTATGGCGACGGTAGTTGACTCCTTCTGCAACCCAAATGCGACCTTTGTGGTCGATGTCCATGTTGGTGGGGTTGTAGAGGTGAGGGGACGTCGCCCAGATAGTGACTTCAAGATCGTCTGGGAGGGCAAACTGGTCGAGATTTACATACTCAGGCTCAAAGTTGGATTCCCATTCGGTTTCAATGGGATGAGTGATAGGTCCAGGTTTGTGGACAGAAAAGCGAACGGATGCGGAAGTGGGTTTGCCATTACGAAGCGCGCTGCTGTCGTCGAGACCTGCTAATGCAGTGAAGGTGATGCTGCCATCTGGGACGTTGAGAATAATGGTGGAGGTAGCGTGCGTTCCGAGGCCGGTTTCATATTTTTTACCGTCTACGGTGAGAGCCTTGTTGTCAACATTGAGGTTGTATTTGAGGCTGCCCCAAGCCTGAGTGGCTCGAGCGATGTGTTTCTTTTCGACAGGAGTAGATTTACCATCCGCACCAATGAATGTGGGGTTGATCCAGTTGGCCCAGTCGTGATCTTTGGCGCCGAGATCGCTCACATGAAGTTGGATTTGAGACAGCCCTTTGATGTTAACGCTGAGCTCATGGCTTCGCTTTTGACTCGAGGCCCGAAGTTTGGGGCTCTGGTAAAGTGATGACGGCTCGTTGCTAGCAGGGGTTTCTTTTTTAGAATCTGATAATGTTTGGGCATTTGATGCGGCTTTGGCATTTGATGCGGCTTTGTTTTTGCGATCTTTTTCTTGTTGAGCCTTAAGCTTGGCCGCGGCCCGAGCTTTCAGATTAGGCTGTTTCATCGGCTTTTGTGTCAGAAGCTCTGGTGTAGGGAGTTGCACTGGTTTGCCTTTGACAGGGCGATCAAGATTGGCGTTGAGCATGGCGAGGGTGATGGGCTTAGACTTGACGCCGCCATCAGGAACTTGGCCGCGTGCCAACCAGACGATTGAGTTGAGGACGAGCTTACGGAAGTCATCAATGGCCCAGTTACGATGGTAGTGGCCGCCAACAAATCCGATACCGCGGCCTCCATTCTCGACTTTGGGATCACGACACCACATGAGAGCTTGCTCAGTGCCGAAACAATTTTCGCCGTGTTCATTCCAGAGGTTGATGTAGCGGATGGTTTTTTCTGGGGTGGGTGTTGCTGTTGCCAGGGAGTGGCAGCAATCACATTCCTCTTTGGTCGGGAAGCGCATGTTGTAGTAAAACTCATCGTAGGCGGTGATGGGCTTGCCTAGGCCTTGGGCAACGGGGTGACCATCTCTGGCTGTCATATCAGCAATCCAGTGCGGGTTTACTGACCAACCGGTTTCCATGAAGCCTCCGATCCATGGTTTGAAATATTTCTCGCCTATTTCTTTAGTGGGGTGAACCCCGTAGTGCATGAACATGATGCCCATGCCGGCTTTAACTTTCTTATCTAGGAACTCTACTTTTTTACCAAGTCTTCCGCCGGCATCTGCATAGATGATGCAGGCATCAACTCCTTCGAAAATTGATTCGTCTTTGGGCCATCCATACCAGTGTACCTTGGCTTCTAGGTCGAGACCACTTTGATTGAGCGCGTCAGCGAGTAGCATGCAACCAGCACGGAATTCATGTTCTCCGTTAGCGTGGCTTGGTGGGCCAGCAAGAAAGAGGATTTTTTTCTTAGCTTGCGCTGGAGCTATACAGATCAAGATTGCGAATGCGAGAAAGGTAATGCGGGTAAGATAATTCATATTATATGCTAAACATACTATCGTTAATTGCCGATATTTCAAGTGATTGACACGAATATGATCCAGTGCACTTGTGGATAACCCGTATGGGTGATGTTTTTGGGTAGCAAAGAAAACAGGCGACCCGAATGGGGCGCCTGTTGGTAAAAAGTAGCTGTTGATGCTGATCTAACTGCGTCTTTGCTTGCTTGGTAATTAAGGCAGGTTGGGCAGCTCGATGAAGCCTTCGAGTTTGCGAATACGGGTGGGGTGTCGCATTTTACGAAGTGCTTTGGCTTCGATCTGACGAATACGCTCACGGGTGACCTGAAATTGGCGGCCAACTTCCTCGAGGGTGCGGGAGTATCCGTCCTTGAGGCCGAAGCGCTGTTCGAGGACTTCACGCTCACGTTCGGTTAAGGTATCGAGCACGTCACCGATCTTTTCTTTGAGCATTGCAAAGCCAGCTTCCTCCATGGGGTTTTCAGCTGCTTTGTCCTCAATGAAGTCACCAAATGATGTGTCATCTGAATCACCAACAGGAGCCTGCAGAGAAATTGGCTGCTGAGCCATCTTCAGCACAGCGCGGACACGCTCTACAGGGAGGTGGATCTCCTCGGCAATCTCATCAGGGCTTGGCTCACGACCATATTCTTGCACGAGCTGTTTCTGAACGCGCATCAGTTTGTTGATGGTCTCGATCATGTGGACTGGGATACGGATTGTCCGTGCCTGGTCAGCGATGGAGCGAGTGATTGCTTGGCGAATCCACCATGTTGCGTAGGTGGAGAATTTGTAACCGCGGCGATATTCGAACTTCTCCACAGCCTTCATGAGGCCCATGTTGCCTTCTTGAATGAGGTCTAGGAAGGAAAGTCCACGGTTGGTGTATTTCTTGGCGATGGAGATGACGAGACGTAAGTTAGCCTCGACCATTTCTGTCTTTGCTTGATAAGCCTCGCGGGTGCGCTTTCGCAGGTTCTTGCGGCATTCTGTGAAATCATCGACTTTATGCCACGCGAGTTGCTGTAATTCGCGAATCTTTGTTTCGAACTCTTTGTCACCTGGCTTGGCCTTAAGCTTACGATCGTATTTCCAGATTTTCTTCTGGTTGCTTTCAACTTCAGCATTGAAGTCTTCTACAACCTTTTGCTTGTAGTAGAAACGATTGTAGAGTCGCGCAATGGAGACGAGGTTTTTGTCAAAACTCTCGGTAAGCTTTTTCTTGCCGCGAGGATTTTTGGCCTGCAGTTTGCGGAATACTTGATCGTTGTCCTCGTGTAGGTTGCGAACTTGTTCGCAAAGCTTGGGGAGGGCGCGCATGTAGCGTTCGCGGCTTTCAATCTTCTTGTCTTGAATGACACGATCAAAGCGCTCCTTGCCTCTGGTGAGTCTGTCGGCGAGATCGAGGTAGCAAGTCGCTACGTAGCCGAATTTGTGCAGTTCTGTGTTAGCAGCAATTTCAGCGTCTTCAATACGCTTCGAGATTTCGACTTCTTGTTCACGAGTTAACAGGGGTACTTGTCCCATCTGCTTGAGATACATCCTTACTGGGTCATCTAGGATGTCGAGTTTCTGGTCGGTCTTGGTTGCGTTGACAGCATCACCTTCTTTCTTTCGATCGCGATACGAATCAACTTCGGAGGCATCAATGATGTCAAACTCCATCTTGCGGAGGCGGTCAAGGATGGCTTCGACATCACCGGGGTCAACGAGGTCGTTGGGAAGCACTTCGTTGACATCATCGTAAGTGAGATACTCTTGCTCTTTAGCGAGTTTGATGAGTTCGCGAATCTTTTCCTGAATTTCAGGAGTGTCGATCCTGCTTTTAGGCGCTTTCTTAGTGGCTTTTTTAACGGCCTTCTTTGGGCTGCTCTTTTTGGCTGCAGGCGTTTCTTTGTTACTCGATGCCTTGCTCGATTTTTTAGTGGCTTTTTTGGCGGCACTTTTAGTGGCTTTTTTGGCGACTTTCTTGGTGACCTTTTTAGCTGATTTTTTAGGAGCCTTTTTAGCTACTTTCTTGGGAGCCTTTTTAGCTGCTTTCTTGGGAGCCTTTTTAGCTGCTTTCTTGGGAGCCTTTTTAGCTGCTTTTTTAGCGGGCTTTTTAGCTGCTTTCTTAGCAGGTTTTTTGACTGCTTTTTTGACTGCTTTTTTGGAAGTTTTTTTTGCCGCTACTTTTTTCTTAGCCATAGGAATGATTTTAGTAAGAGGGGAGATTATCTATTGGGATACAGTTCTCCCATTAAAGTATGCATGTGATGCATTGGAGAAGGGCGTGAATCTCAATGACGTCACATGATTGGTCAAGAGTAAAGTTAGCCCAGCAGCCTGTTTTCTTAGGGTTTGCGAGCTTTTACTACGGGCGCCCGCTGGGTAGCATGCCAAGAGATACTATTCTCTGACTCGCTCAATATTGGCACCAAGCATGATGAGTTTGTCGTCGATGTTTTCGTAGCCGCGGTCGATATGGTAAAGGCGGTTGATTTCTGTGGTTCCTTCAGAGCGCAATCCTGAAAGGACGAGGGCAGCCGAGGCACGTAGGTCAGACGCCATCACGGGGGCTCCAGACATGCTGTCATTGCCTTGGATGATTGCTGTTCCATTATCAACTTTGATGTCTGCGCCCATACGAGTCATTTCAGCACAATGCATGAAGCGCTGAGGGAAAATGGTGTCTTCGACGACAGATATTCCCGGTGTGACGGCAAAAAGTGAGGTGAATTGAGCCTGCATGTCTGTTGGGAAACCCGGAAAAGGGGCTGTGACAATGTTAGCTCCTTTTGGGGCTTTGCCTGGCTTTACAGTGCAGCTGGTGCCGGCTTCGTTGAACTCGACGCTGTGCCCAGATTCGATAAGTTTCTCGGAGGAGGATTGAAGGTCTTTTTCGCAGACGCGGTGTAATGTAACGCCGTTCTCCGGACAGCCAGCCATTGCTGCGGCTACCATGAATGTACCGGCTTCGATGCGGTCAGGAATAACGGTGTGCTCAACACCATTGAGCTTTTTGACACCCTCGATAGTGATGCGGCGAGTGCCCGCACCGTTGATTTTGGCTCCCATTTTGTTCAAGAAATTTGCAAGATCTACTACTTCGGGCTCGCAGGCTGCAGATTCGATGACGGTTGTTCCTTCGGCGAGTACTGCTGCCATCATGAGGTTGTCGGTGCCAAGAACGGTGGGGCCGTGTTTGCCGCGAAGGTCAACTTCTCGACCGTGGAGTCCATCAGGGGCCTCCATAATCATGTTGCCTCCGGCCATATCGATATCAGCACCTATGCCTTCAAGGCCTTTGAGGTGCAGGTCAACAGGACGGTCACCAATGACACAGCCACCGGGTAGTGAGACACTGGCTTTGTGAAGTCGAGCAAGCAGTGGACCCATTACACAAATGGAGGCGCGCATTTTGCGCACAATTTCGTAAGGCGCGTTGTGGTCGATGTTGGCTGCAGTAATGCGGACTGTGCCACTAGAGCGCTCAACTTCAGCCCCCAATGCAGTGAGGATTTGAAGCATGTAATTGGTATCTGAAACATCAGGGACTCTGCGAATGATACAGGTCTGATCGGTCAGAAGTGTGGCAGCAAGAATAGGAAGTGAGGCGTTTTTTGAACCTGATATGTGAACGGATCCTTTGATTGTGGATCCACCGTGTACGAGAAGTTTGTCCATGTGGGCGATAAGTTATGAGTGATCTGCGCTGAGATGTTGAGTTTCTGGGGCTTCTGATTGAGCGTCTGGGGCCTCTGAAGGTGGGTTAATCGGGGGTGGTGATCCCGGGATTTTGGCGATTGGGAATCGAGCCACACCGTTGAGGTCATGATGTGTCTTGATATCAATAAATTGATGTTCAGCCAGCATTGCCTCCACGGCCTCAGATTGATCATAGCCGATTTCTAGTGCGACTATGCCGCCAGGATGCAGGTGGCGGGGGGCTTGCTTAATGAAATCACGTAAGATGTCCAGCCCATCTTTTCCTCCATAGAGAGCAAGTGCAGGATCTCTTTGGACTTCGCCTGAGAGTGTATCCTGATCAGATTCGGCAATGTAGGGTAGATTGGCGGTGATGAGGTGGAATTTACGATCTTCTAGTTTTGAGAAGAGATCAGACCAAAGCAGCTTAATTCGGCCCAGACCAAGAAGTGCTGTATTTTCCTCTGTAAGTTTGAGGGCATCATGTGAGATGTCTGTGAGGGTTGCTGAGTGACACTTGCCGCCTAGCTCTGCGGCGAGGCTTAAGCCCAGCACTCCACTGCCAGTGCCTACATCGAGTAGGTCTAGTTCTGCTGGCAGGCTTTGGTCGAGTATGATGGATACGAGCTCTTCAGTCTCAGGGCGAGGTATCAATGCTCGCGAGTCGGTTTTGAATTCGCGCCGGTAGAACTCAACGCTGCCAAGGATGTGTTGGAGTGGTTCACCGCTGGCGCGTCGTTTTAGCTTTTCCCGAAGAGGGGTGAGCTCGTCTTCGGTCATGGGTCTATCAAACTGCATGTAGAGCTCTACTTTAGAACATCCAAGTTGGTGGGTGACGAGTAGCTGCATGTTGCGGCGTGCGTCTTCGATACCTTTGCTTTCGAGGTAGGTAGTGCCTTTTTCGATGGAGTCGAGAACGGAGGTCATGGCTGAGATGCTGTGGCTGAAGCCGCTAGATTAAAATGGGCTTTGTTTGTTTGGGGAGATCGATTTCAGAGGGTGGTCCGGGGAAATGATCTTTGATGTAGGTATCCCAAAATTTGCGGGTTTCATCTGAGATGGTTGCTGCGATGCGAGCTTCGCAATCATCGCATATGAGGAGAGGGAACGGGCCTTTGATTAGATGGTCACCAGTAAACATGGCACCGAGGGTGAAGCTTTTGGCCTCATGGCGGTGTTTCTCGCAGGTCACACAGGATTCAATGTAGGCTTCTGTTTCCGAGTCATGAGAGAGCTTTTCTAACCGGGCCTCCATGTCTGCGTTGTCATGCATGAAGTCGAACATTGCGACGCGCGATTCCTCGGAGAGTTGTTCATTCATTTGCTCTCTGCAAGGCATGCACATAGCAAGCTCAAAGACGCATTCATCACCAACGAATGATTGGTTGATGATATACATTTCTACATCGTGCAAGTTGCAGCCGCAGTCGCAGCATACGGTGAATGCTAGGTCGGTCTCGTATGAGTGGAATGTGGTGAGCACCTCAGTATTAATGTTCCTTTGTTAGGAGATTTCAAGAGAGACTGGGCAGTGATCTGATCCTAGCACGTCTGAAAGGATTTCTGCTGTTTTAACGCGATTCATAAATGCATCCGATACGCAAAAGTAATCGAGTCGCCAGCCAATATTCTTACCGCGGGCCCCAGCTCGATAGCTCCACCATGAGTAGGCGTCTGTTTTTTCGGGGTGAAAGTGGCGAAAGCTATCGGTGAATCCTTGAGCTGTGATGTTGTCGAAATTGGCGCGCTCTTCGTCAGAGAAACCAGCTGAGTTTCGGTTTTGCTTGGGTCGGGCAAGGTCAATCTCTTTGTGGGCTACGTTGAGATCACCACAAAAAATGACGGGTTTACTCAGCTCTAGCTCTTTGCAGTAGCGGAGAAAGTCGGCGTCCCATTGCTGGCGATAGGGTAGTCTTCGTAGTTCATTTTGAGAGTTGGGTGTGTATACCGTTACCAGGTGGAAGTCGTCAAACTCGGCTGTAATGACGCGACCTTCGGTATCGTGTTTTTCGATACCGATACCATAGCTAATGGCAAGGGGTTCATGCTTGGAGAAGATTGCTGTGCCCGAGTAGCCTGGTTTATCAGCTGAACACCAGTAGGTTTTGTAGCTGGAGAGCTCCAGTGGCAGGTCTACCTGTTCGGCACGAGCTTTAGTTTCTTGCAAACAAAGAACGTCAGGTTGGTGATCGCTGATAAACTCGGCGAAGTTTTTTTTGATGACGGCTCGAATGCCGTTTACATTCCACGATATGATTTTCATGAGAAAAAATGAGGTGTAGGTTAGCCGGGCGGCCAGCTTAGCTTGCGCCCAGCAAGAATATGAAGATGTAGATGGGGGACTTCTTCGCCACCGTCGTCACCGTTGTTTATTACGGTCCGAAATCCAGATTCGGCAAAGCCTTCTTGCTTCGAAACTTTGTTGGCGGTCAATAAGAGATGGCCTAGGATGCTCGTATCGTGGTCAGTAGTTTCTGAAATCCGTGTAATGGGCTTACGCGGCACAATGAGCAAATGGACTGGGGCCTGGGGGTTGATGTCTCTGATGCAGAGGCACTGTTCGTCTTCGTAAACAATATCGGCCGGTATTTCACGATCAGCAATTTTCTCAAAAAGGGTTTTATCTGGCATTTCTTTTTATTGTGTCAAGTTGAGCCTGATTTCTCGTTGGTTAGGTAGTGTGGAGTGACCGTGTGTTTTGAGGAAGTCAAGGATCTCGCCGTGCAGTTGCTCGCATGGGCTAGTCCAGCGCTCGACGCCACGCAAAACTTTGACGCAGTCTCGGGTGCCAGTGAAGTTGAGCTCCTCGACGCCGTGGATGCGGAGGTCTTCGATCTCGTCGTGTATTTGATTAAAGAAGGCCAGTTCGAAGCCATTGCCTGCTTCCTTAGCGGCACGCATCAAGGATAGGGTGACCGGCGGGGAGATGAGCGGGAGTGTGCTTGCAATGGCGTTGCAGCCGATGCGCTCGAGCATTCTACGCACTCTGGAATGGAGTTCTTCAATGGTGAGCACTCGAAGTGAACATTTGTTCTCCAAATAATGAATGATGCCTTCCATCAAGTCATCGATGAAAGGAAAGTCTTCTCTCTCCGCTGCAATAGCCCCACGGATGATGGTTTCGCGCAACCATACGGTATCGTAGCCTGTCAACTGATGACGACCCACTTGCAAAACCGGGCGATTGCCTACGAGGCATATCATGGGTGTTGGTAGTATGGTTGAAGTGGATGCATTCTGGTGACGAGGCTGAAATGGTGACCGCGAGGGCTACTCTTTGAAAAGTTTGCGCTGGTATGGATCTCTGGAAGACCGACGCTCTAATGCTTGAATTTCCCGAATAAATTCACCCACATCTTCAAATTGGCGGTAAACGGAGACGTAACGCACGTAGGCCACAGGGTCTATGTCATGTAGCTTGGCCATGACGCGCGGCCCTATACTGCTCGAGGGCACCTCAGAGAGGTGATCTTTGTGAAGTTCGGTGAGAATCTCTTCTACTGCACGGTCGAGTCGGTCCATGTGAACGGGGCGCTTTTCGCATGCTTTAACAAGTCCCCTAAATATTTTTTCACGGTTAAGGGATTCACGTGTGCCATCGCGTTTTACTACTTGAAGCTCGGTTCGCTCAATCTGCTCGTAGGTGGTGTAACGATAATCACAAGTAAGGCATACTCTGCGCCGACGCGTGGTGGTGCCGTCTTTTGACATTCGAGAGTCGATGACTTTGTCTTTGAGCGATCCGCACTGAATACAACGCATAATGATGACAACTCTTGTGAGCTGATGTCGCGAAGACTAGGGTAGTATATGTTGTGGTATCAAAGCTAAAATCATACAATATTGTGTTGTTGCCGATGATTTTTAATGGATCAGTAAAGTATTTTTTAAATACCGCACAACTCTGTGTTTGTTCGGTGTAAAGGAACAAAAAAACAGCCCGTTAGCATGCTCATTGTGAATAACTCTGATTTTATTTTATCAGCGTTTTTTCACTGGTGCCTTGATTATTCCTTCGGCTGTTTCCTTTTTTAGCCTTAATTGACCACATGCGGCGTTAATGTCGCCACCTTTCTCAAGCCTGAGGGTGGTGTTGATGCCTTGATTTGCAATGACATCGCGAAATGCTATGCAGTGACTCTCACTTGGCCTTTTCCATGTTAGCCCCTCAACGGTATTGTAGGGAATGAGGTTGACCTTGGCGTTGATGCTTTTTGCCCTCTTTGCAAGTATGGCTGCTTGTTCAAGGTCGTCGTTTACGCCGTCGATTAAGATATATTCTAATGATATTTTTTGCTTTTTGTGGGTGCGCCAGTGGTGGAGTGCATCAAACAATTCCTGTATTGGGTATTTCTTGTTGATGGGCATGATGACGTCACGAACATCATCCGTTGCGCCATGAAGTGAGATGGCCAGTCTGATGGGGGCAGGAAATTCGGCGAGCTTACGGATCTGTGGTGCCAGGCCTGAGGTCGATACAGTGATGCTTCGTGCACCTATGTTAAGTCCCCAGTGACCAGTGATAACTTCAAGGGCTTTGGTGAGGTTAGTCAGGTTTGCGAGAGGCTCGCCCATGCCCATAAAGACAATATTGTTGATGGACTGGCCTGAAATTTTCTCGACTGAGAGCATTTGGCCAATAATTTCTGCGGCCTTAAGATTACGTGTAAATCCCGCAAGTCCTGATGCGCAAAATTTACAGCCGTAGGCACAGCCAACTTGGGATGAGACGCAGATTGTTTTGCGCGACGATTGCTTCCCCTTAAGTCCTACTGATGCTGGTATGAAAACGGTTTCAACGTAGCGGCCATCATGAAGGCGAAATAAGAATTTACGGGTGGTGTCTGCAGCACCCTTTGTTTCGATGTGCTCTAGGTCGTTAAGGTAGTGCGATTGGGATAGATGTTGGCGCAAGTCAGCTGGCAAATTGCTCATCTCTTCGATGTCAGTGATGCGCTGCTTGTATATCCACTCCATGGTTTGTTTGACGCGATAGGGCTTTTGTCCCATCTCGTCGTAGAGGGCTTCCAAATCAGCGTGGGAGTATCCCAATAGCGATGATGATTCTGATTGCTTGGCTAGTTTTGTGTCGCTCACGGTGCGCTTTTAGCACGAATTTGAGGAATGGCACGGATGTTTTGTATTTCTATTCCAAGTGCAGTTGATGACGAATTCAGGAGTGAATGAGGCTTGATTATGGCGCGATTTCATTGATGCTACGAACCGTATTTAACCATTACTGAATCCATCATGAGCCAAATTGCTAACAACCTAGTAGAAACCGTCGGTAACACTCCACTTGTCAAACTCAACAATGTCACGAAGGGCTTGGAGGCAGAAATCTTGGTGAAGGCCGAGTTTTTTAATCCTTTGTTTAGTGTCAAAGATCGTATCGGCCGTTCGATGGTTGAGGCTGCCGAGAGAGATGGCCTACTCAAACCCGGAGGCACAATCATTGAGCCAACATCGGGCAATACCGGTATTGCACTTGCTTTTGTCGCTCGAGCTAAGGGGTATCGTTGTATTCTTACGATGCCAGAGACGATGTCTCTTGAACGTCGTGTTTTGTTGCGTATGCTGGGAGCTGAGATTGTTCTTACCCCGGGGCCCAAGGGAATGGGAGGTGCAATTGCTAAGGCAAAGCAACTCATCGAGCAAGCTGATGAAGGAGCTTTTGGTCCTAGCCAGTTTGACAACCCTGCTAACCCCGAGGCGCACCGCCAAACCACAGCAGAGGAAATTTGGTCTGCAACTGACGGGAAGATCGATGCTTTTGTTGCTGGGGTCGGAACCGGAGGAACAATTACTGGGGTGGCTGAGGTGCTCAAGCCAAGGTCAAGCATGCATGTGGTTGCGGTCGAGCCTGCAGCTAGTCCTGTGATCTCCGGAGGTCAACCAGGACCACACAAGATACAAGGTATTGGTGCAGGCTTTATTCCTGGCAACTTGAATGTGGATGTGATTGACGAGACAATTTGTGTGACCAATGAAGATGCTTTTGAGACGGCGCAAGCGGTCGCCCAGAATGATGGCTTACCAGTGGGCATCTCAAGTGGTGCTAATATTTGGTCTGCTATTGAGTTAGCCAAGCGTCCTGAGTTCAAAGGGAAGCGCATTGTTACGGTCGCCTGCAGCTCAACGGAGCGTTACTTGAGCACGCCTCTTGCTGAGCATATCAGGCAGGAGGTGAGCCAGCTTCCCGTTTCTGACATTTAATTCAGATAGAGACACTTCATTGATGGATAAGTTGGAGATTAAAGAAATCATCCTTGAGATGGGATCCAAGGCACGCGCAGCAGCGCATGCTTTAACTATTCTCAGCGCAGATAAAAAAAATACGATTTTGCGTGCCATGGCAACTTCCTTGCGCGAGCAGGAGATTGATATTCTAGAGGCTAATGCAAAAGATATCGCTGCTGGTGAAGCCAATGATCTAACCGCTGCAATGCTAGACAGGCTCCGCCTTGATCATGATAGGATTGAGGCCATTGCCACGGGCATTGAGGAGGTGGCAGCTCTTGCGGATCCGGTGGGAGAGGTTCTGTCTGATTGGGTGCGGCCCAATGATATCCATTTCGAGCAGGTGCGTGTCCCGATTGGGGTGATTGGTATTATTTACGAAAGTCGACCTAATGTGACTAGTGATGCTGCTGTGCTATGTCTAAAATCGGGCAATGCTACGATTTTGCGTGGAGGATCTGAGGCAATACATTCGAATAAGGCGATTGCGTTTGCGCTGCAGTCCGGTGGTGAGCAAGCCGGCTTGCCAGCTAATGCGATCCAGTTGATTCCATTTACCGATAGAGAGAGTGTCAGCGTAATGGCCTCTATGGATCAATGGCTCGATGTGATTATCCCACGCGGGGGAAAGGGTCTTATTGAGACGGTAGTATCTCTGGCTCGTATGCCAGTGATCAAACACTATGACGGCATTTGCCATACCTACATCGATAAAGATGCGGACATGGAAATGGCGGTGGCGATTGCGGATGACGCTAAGACTCACAAGCCAGGCGTTTGTAATGCGCTGGAAACATTGCTGGTGCACCGAGATGTAGCAGCTGATTTCCTGCCTAAAATTGCAGATGTTTATCAATCAAAGGGTGTTGAAATGCGCGGTGATGCTGCAGTCCTTGAGCTCCTCGGGGATCGTGCCTCGGCCGCTAGCGATGAGGATTGGGACACCGAGTATCTGGATTTGATTATCGCCATCAAGGTGGTGGATTCACTTGATGAAGCCGTGAAGCACATCAATACTCATAGTTCACGACATAGTGACTGTATTGTAACATCAAATCAGTCGTGTGCGCAGCTATTCATGACTCAAGTCGACAGCGCCTGTGTTTTTCATAATGTCTCAACTCGTTTTAGTGATGGCGGAGAGTTCGGCTTTGGGGCGGAAATTGGTATATCCACCGATAAACTGCATGCTCGTGGACCAATGGCTCTAAGAGAGCTTACTTCCTACCAGTATAGGGTCAGAGGTGACGGCCAGATCAGGGCGACACATGCGACGACTTAATTGATTAGAGGCGCGTTAGTTGCGAGGTAGTCTTCAGTCAGGAAAGACAATCGCTCTGTTTTGGTGAATGATGGTTCTGTCATTTACGTGCAAGCGAATGCCTCGTGCAAGTGCGTCTCTCTCACAGTCTCGACCTAAGCGCATCAGGTCTTTGGGCTTGTGGAAATGTTGCACGCGTTTGACCTCTTGTTCAATAATAGGCCCTCCATCAAGCTCGGTAGTGACGTAGTGACATGTTGCTCCGATGAGTTTGACGCCGCGCTCATGTGCTTGGCGATAAGGATTAGCACCAATAAATGCAGGTAGGAAGGAGTGGTGGATGTTGATGATTTTACCACTGTATTGATCGCAAAACCAGGTGGGTAAGATCTGCATAAATCGAGCGAGTACGGTAAGCTCAACTTGTTCGTCATCGAGTATGGTTTTAATCTGCTGAAATCCTGCTTCTTTGTTATCGCCATCAAGGTTGATATGGTGAAAGGGGATGCCTGCTTGTTCGGCAATTTTTTGGCAGTTGTCACGGTTGCCTATGATGGATGTGATCTTGATCGGCATTTCGCCAAGTTTGGTTCTCCATAGAATTTCGTTAAGGCAGTGGTCGGTCTTGGTGACGAGGACGGCTGTGCGCATTTTGTAAGGCATTTCACGAAAATGCCAGGATGCGGATAATGATTTGCCGAGCGTGCTGAAACCAGCAATGAAGTCCTCCACGCTGACTTTGAGATTAGAAGTATCAATCTCAACCCGGGCAAAAAATTTGCTGTGTTCGTCGTCGGTGAATTGTGAAAACTCACATAAGTTGGCTTCATAATCAGCAACGTATGATGCAATTTTAGCAACGATACCGTGTTGGTCGGGGCAGTCGATTTTTAATATGAGTCCTTGCATGTCGATGGGTATGAGTGAAGTCGAAAGATTGTTACAAATGCTGTTTTTAATGCGAGCTGAAATAAATAGAGCAGGTAGTGATGATCACCACCTGCCTAGGACAGCAGAGAATGTGAGTGTTGTGGCTTCTCCTTTTTTGATGAGTGTGTTGCCAATGGTGGCTGAAGGAAGGCTAGCCCCTAAGAATGGGCTGTTAGTAAAGCTGCCGCTGCTGGTATGAATGGTGCCTTCATGAGTGTGACCTCCATAGGAGTCGACGTATTTTATCCTGTAGCTATTAGGGCTGTTTTTTAGAGTAGTCGTTGTTTCGATAATGACAATAAAGTGGGCGCTGATAGGCCACCATGATTTCGTTTTGAGCTCTTTGCTGTTTCGGTAAGCATATCGCCGTATGCATAAAATAGGAGGTAGGCCTTTTTTGAGTGATTTAACAATACGTTGGTGGCTACGTTGCAGAAGGGTGGTTGCGGCTTCATCTGGCGCGCGTGTTAGCACTTCATACTTTATTTTGGGTAACCAATGGTAGTCACACATTTCATTGGCGACATCTTGAAGATCAACGAGGTTTATACCTTGTTGATTCCATCGTCTGACGCCTTCAATGTGTTTGGATGGTTTGAGGCCCCATCTTGAGATGACATAGTTAATGCGGGTTTTGCTGTCGTCTCCTGGCACGGCATTGAATGCCCGTTGCCATCTTTTTGATCCATAATGAAAGGCATTCAATAATGAGGCTGGCCCACAGGCGTTACCGTGTGCTCTACGCTGATTGGTTGGAGATGCGTTCGTATTCTCTGCACGGATGATCTCTGCACCAGATAATATGGTGTGCATCGCAATCAAGAGGAATATGGCGGCCCAAGAGGTCATAAATTCAAGTAAGAGGTGAGCTACTTAAATGTAAAACATGGGGGTCTGGGTGCCCAGTGAATCCAAGGTGATGGAGCTCAGCTCTCTGCAAAGGGACTCGTGCACCTGATTCCATGCATCATGGATTGCTCGTCCTGATTCACCCTCACCCATGGTATGACTGCTCAGCATGCCAGGGTCAGCAGCTTTGGTGATGTCTAAAAGGTTGATTTCTCTTGGGTCACGAGCGAGGAGGTAGCCGCCAGTTTTGCCCCTTTTGCTAATAATAAGATCACCGCGCTTGAGGTCATTGAGGATTTGGACTAGAAAGTTGGCAGAAACTGCTTCACGCTGAGCAATGTCATCCAGCTGTATCAAAGTTTGCCCGTCATGATGTTGTGCAAGTTGAACCATGGCACGACAGGCATACTCAAGTTTCTGTGAAATACGCATACGGAGAATGGAACATAAAAAAGAAAATAATACCAGCGCCAAGCCAGTGAACCTTTGCAATGGATCCTTGCTCAAAAGCGTGGATCTTGAACGTATTTGGAGCGCAATACGTGATGCGGCTGTCGTCATGTCAGAAAGTGAGCCTCATCTTAAGCGCATGCTTGATGATGTTGTTATTAGTCGTGAGGATTTAGCAGGTAGCTTAGCGGCTCGGCTTGCTAGGCGAATGTCGCGTGAGGACATGCAGCGATCTGAGCTTGAGCCGCTGATTGCAGATGTGCTTGAGTCAAATGATCAAATTTTGTTGGCAGTCGCTGGAGATATGCGGGCGATTGTTGATCGTGATCCTGCATGCAGTTCTGCTCTAGAGCCTCTTTTGTTCTACAAGGGTTTCTTGGCGATTTCAGCTTATCGAGTAGCTCATAGTTTGTGGACAGATCAACGCCAGTCTCTGGCACTTTATTTTCAAAGCATTGTCAGCGAGACTTTCGCAGTAGATATACACCCAGCCGCTCGTATTGGTTGTGGCATTCTGCTAGATCATGCTACCAGTGTTGTCATCGGGGAAACTTCGATTGTTGAGGATAATGTATCTATTTTGCATGAAGTTACACTGGGTGGCACTGGCAAAATGACTGGTGATCGTCACCCTGTTGTTAGGTCTGGTGTCCTTATTGGTGCTGGAGCTAAAGTTTTAGGACGGGTTGAGATTGGTGAGTGCGCTAAAATTGGCGCGGGAAGTGTTGTGCTGGAGGATGTGGCACCTCACAAGACGGTAGCGGGTGTGCCGGCTGTGCCTATGGGGAAAACTACTGAAGGTAGCCCAGCTTTAGATATGGATCAACAGCTGCACGAGGGGAATGCAATCTAACCGCATCTCTATTGCTGATCGCTGTTTACAGCAACGATTCGGCCTTTGCTGAAATCGTATGGTGTAAGTTCTAGATCAACCTTACACTGGGGCTTGATCTCTTGGTGAAGAGCAATCATGGCTTTGGCGACATGGCCAACGATGATTTTGCCATTGGGTAGCTCTACTTGGTAAATATTCTCCTTCGGCGAGTCAATTACGGTACCGGTGGTTTTTATGGGTGGATCAAACATGATGGGTTGATTGAGGGTTTTAGCAAATAAGTTGTTACTTGAGTTAGCCGATATCTTTCCACTTAACAAGGGAGGCGATAGGAGCAATGCCGTCGTGATGCCAAAATAAGCTTGGGTTTTGGCTCTCGCCTAAAGGGCAAATTCGATGTGCGGGAAGGCTTTCTGCTAATGTAGTGTTTGCGTCTATGAAGGGGTGAATAGCGACGGTCGATAAGTGGTCTGATTCGGCGCCAAGGATCTCGCTGTCTATTGTAGGCGGTAGAGGCTTGACGAAAACGCAGCGATTTAAGCACGAGAGATGTAGTAATGGATCATTTTGATGAATAACGGTCCAGTTAAGTGTGTCCTTACTTTCCCAGAGTTGAACTGAGGTGTCATTGGCTGCGCAAAAACGATTCGTTTCCCTGAGGTTTCTGATCGCGCCTGCCTCTGATATAGTTACTGGCTTAGGTGGGTTATTGTTGGAAAACTGTTCCATTTCTCTAGCCAGTAATTCAGCGAAGTGCATAGAGTCTCCTTGCACATATATGGCGTGTATGGATAGGCAACCACGTTGGTTGAAGAGGGAGGCGTCACGGGCGGCTCGTCGTGCGGCTGTTTTGAAATCATCATAGACAATAGCGATAGAGACTTTGTGGCCGTGAGCAATGAAATGCTGGTTAGGTTTTATTTGCTGTTGAATAGCTGCAATGGATTTGTCTGATCCAATCGCGACAACAACATCAGCTCTGAGCCAATCTTCATTTTCCAGTGCACTATGTATCTCAATGAGATCTCTGAGTGGTTCCGGGAAATGAACAAGGGCGTCGGTGAATGCGTCTAGTCCGCTGGTGGGTATTTTAACTATATTGTGCGACCCTACAATTAGCCCTCTGATAATGCTTTGGAAGGCTGCATGTGGTGTGTTGCCGCTTACAATATGCAGGATGCATTGAGGGGCGATGGCTTTGCTTTTGAGTGGTCCATGAGGAAGAAACTGATCTAGGGCCAGCTCGCTGCCTAGTTCTTGTTTGAGCCATGCATGAAGATCGTCAACAGTCATTAAGCCGGTCCATTGTTGCACTTCACGGTGAGAACAAGCTTTGAAGATGTGCTGAATGCGCTCTTGTGTGGGTGTCATGAGCTTAGGGATTCGTCGCTGGATCTTGAGCATCCTCTTGGTAGGGCGCTTGGGTCGCGTCCGATAAGTTTAAAAGAGGGGTTTTCGTGTTCAAGCCTTGTTTGGCTTTGCATGGCAAGATCTTGAGTGCGGATCGCCATAACAGAATCGACATTGGCGAGATCATAAATCACGAGGTGGCCTAGCTCACCCGGTTTAGCATCTGTGTTGGTGATCGGGTCAATAACGCGGATGCGAGTCCAGCTCGGACCTTTATGCGCACAATTCAGGCCTCGGCTGTAGAATTGGCTACTGAGCTCGGTCATTGAGTATTCATTGATGATCGAGTCGGAATGAAGACCAAGATTAGTATTAAATAATTGGTGTAGTTCGCTTTTACTGAGTTGGTGGTGCGTTCCTTTGTAACCCCCTGTTTCCATTGCCCAGCTTCCTTTGGGGAGTATGATGGGGGAGTTCATGGAGTCGAATAGGTGCAGGAATGATAGGGCAGTACCAATTAATACCACGGCTTGCTTTTCTTTGATCGAGTTGGTTAGGCTATCAAAATCTATAGATCCAGATTCAGTAATCAGCCATTTGGATTGACTAGCTAGTTGGTTGGAAACAACCCCCATCATGTGCGATAAAGAGGATTGCGGGGCTTGCCGAGGGGAAGGGATTAAAAAAAGTGAACTGCAAACTTCAGGTAAGCTGAGCTCACGCCAGGTGCTAATGATGGACCGTTCATAAAGTTCGGTGCATCTGAAATGATGCCTGCCTCTGGATTCTGTGGTTGTTCCGGAGGTAAGGAAGGTTTTTTCTGCATCCTTAGGAGGGAAGGTGGTCAAAGGGTAAGCTTCTGCTTTGAAGGCGTCTGTGGGAAGCGCTGGAACATGATGCCAATGATTGACGAGATCCGGAGTTTGGCCATGTGCGTCGCAAAAGTTTTTGTATGCGCTGTTTTCTCGATATTGATATTGGAAAAGCTTGAGAGCTAAGCTGTTAAACTCCTTCTCGCGAAGGATACTGCCATTGCCAGCTTGCTCAATGCGTTCTTTGATCGTTGTAGAAATGGAAATGTCGGTGCTCACAACAAATAATAATGAGCTGATCCTCATTAGAATGATTACTCTAATCAAGTGCCGATTGATGAACTTGCTCAATATTTAATTGTTTTATATTATTTTTAGCGCCTTTGATGGCTGCGCTTTCGTAATGATATAGCTAGGACTTGACTTGCCATAAAGTAAGGCTAAATATCCAAAACGTCATTCGCGGGTGACTTAACTCATACCTGTTATTATTCGCGTCTACCATCTCAATCAACAAGTTAACTATCTATATATCATGGATTTATCAAAGAGCATATTATTGCCACTCGCTGTCATTTTCCTCCTCGGGGCATGTTACCCTTACCCATCTAATTATGGTAGACGTGATGCCAAACCTACACGCCTACAAGTTGAGCAGACAATCACCAGTGAGGAGCAGAGACGAATCGAGGAAAATCGTCAATTACTAGAACAGCAAGCGGCTAATGGTGGCGTCAACAGCGTAGGTAGCCAATATGGTAATCAGCCCGCAGATGGAGGTCAATGGACAGAACCTAGTGGTGCAAACTCTGGGCCAGTGTCAGCAACCAAGTCAAAATATCCAACGGCGGCAGCCGTTCCTGGGAAGCCAGGTTTCGTATTCAATCCCTATACGACCAACATTGTTGATGTGAAGGGGATTGGTTCAGGCCGCCTCTGTCGTGATCCAGAAGATCCCGATCCAAATCACAAATTTAGAGTACCATAAACTGGTGCTGTGTTTTTTTACTGCGGTGCCAGAATTTATTGATAGCCGAGCAATACAGATATTGCAGTAACTTGGTAGCCTCGGTTCTTGCTTTTAAGCTGGCACCTGCCAGTCATAGCTCTGTATGAAACGTATCGCCGTATTAGGAAGTGGTTTACTGGGTGGGTCCATTGCTCTTGCTGTGCAATCCCGTCTGCCATCGGCATCTGTGTCTTTGTGGGGTCGGCGTGAGCAGGGAGTATTACAGGCACAAGATCGCGGAGTTAAGACCGCCAGCACGGATCTTAAGGTGGTGGTTGAAGGCGCAGAGATGATTGTGCTGGCATCACCAGTGGGGGCGATGCTAGAAATTTTGGATGCTTGTGCAGCTCACTGCAACCTTGAAGGAGTTCTGGTGACGGATGTAGGTAGTGTCAAAATGACGCCTCGAGACCTCTTGGGACCAACGATTAACAAGCTAGGTGCCAAATACATCGGAAGCCACCCTATGGCAGGCTCGGAGCAAGCAGGGGCTTCTTCAGCCAGGGATGATCTATTTGAAGGAGCTGCTTGTATCATCACAAACGATTTCGAACATTCTGAAGAGGATGTCAGCGTGATACGCTCGCTGTGGCAGGGCATTGGATGTCAGTGTTATTCGACTACTTCCGAGGAGCATGACCGCGTAATAGCTAGAGTTAGCCACATGCCTCATATGTTAGCATCAGTGGGCGCACTAGTTGGCCTCAAAGATCCTAATCAGGGAAAGTTTGCAGGTAATGGCATGCGAGACACCACACGAGTTGCTTCTGGGCATCCCGTCATGTGGGCTGAGATTCTTATGCGTAATAAGGATGCTCTTCGAGAGCCTGTAGAGGAGGCTATTACCTATTTGCGTGAAATGCTTGCTTTAATGGATGATTCAAGCGATGAAGCGTTAGCTGAATTGTTGGCCAAAGCTAAACATCTCAGAGACGAGCTTTAACCCATTGAGCTTCACTTTATTTCTGCTGCGTCAGACCGTCAGGCAGTTATATCAATTATCAGCATACCCTTATTTCAACGATATATGTCTAGTATTAGCGTTCACTCTATTAATCATCTTGTAGCTGAGTTTGAAGTTCCAGGAGACAAGAGTATTTCGCATCGCGCAGCGATCCTCGGCGGCTTGTCTGATGGCCCATGTCGTATTGATAATTTCTTGCCCAGTGAGGACTGTATTTGCACTTTAAATGCGATGGCTCAGTTAGGTGCCACGTATGATGTCATTGAGGAAAAGTCGGGCTACGGGCCAACTTCTCTGGTCATTCACGGTCGCAGCATGAAATTGAGTGCTCCGGTTGGCAATGTGGATTGCGGAAACTCCGGAACGGGGATGAGACTGCTGGCAGGGATGCTGGCAGCACAGCCATTCCAATCTATTTTGACCGGTGATGCATCATTGCAATCTCGACCGATGGGCAGAATCATAAAGCCTCTAGAGCAAATGGGGGCTTCTATAGAGGCTTGTGGAGATGATCCGGGCTGCGCTCCATTGCATATATCAGGTGGTGAATTAAAGCCAACATGTTACGAGATGCCTGTCGCTAGTGCTCAAGTGAAGAGTGCGGTTCTGCTAGCTGGCTTATTCGCTGAGGGTATTACCTCTGTCATTCAACCTTCAGAAACTCGCGACCATACCGAACGTATGTTGGAATATTTTAAAATGCCTTCACAGCGGGAAGGACAAACTATTTCTGTTACTGGAGGCAAGACTCCTGAAGCTGGTAATCTCCGAGTTCCGGGAGATATTTCATCTGCAGCATTCTGGCTTGTGGCTGCAGCCTCCATGCCCGGAGCTCATTTGGTCATTAAAAATGTAGGTTTAAACCCTACTCGGACTGCTATATTAGATGTGCTCATTCGCATGGGAGCTGATATCAAAGTTGTGGCGCACCCTGATGAATGTGGTGAATCATATGGTGATGTTGAAGTTCACGGTAAGGCCTTGGATGGTACTGAGATTAAGCCTGAGGAAGTGCCAAATTTGATTGATGAGATTCCAGTGCTTGCGGTAGCCGGTGCTTTAGCAAATGGCAGAATGGTGATACGGAATGCCAAGGAGCTGAGGGTTAAGGAGAGCGACAGAATAGCCACGGTTGTCGAAAATTTGAAGGCAATGGGCGCCGACCTTGTGGAGTTTGAAGACGGCATGGAGATCTCAGGAGGTAAGCCCTTGCATGGTGCAAACTTAGATAGTTTTGGGGATCACCGTATTGCGATGGCATTTGCTATTGCTGGTTTGTTTGCTGCGAGTGAAACGGTGATCAATAATACTGCGTGTATTGATACATCCTACCCTGGCTTTGCAGATCATCTAGAAACTATTCTAGCGGGGTAACCAGTATGATCGTTATATTTTACTAAAAATGTCTGAGCTAAATAAAAAGAACTTTTATGCGATTGCGATCGATGGCCCTGCGGCATCTGGCAAGAGTACTGTTGCCCGTCGTCTTGCTGAACGCCTCGGTTTGATCATGATCAACACAGGGGCAATGTATCGTGCGATAGCATGGGCTAGTTTGAAGAAGAATGTTGATGCTTCGGACCCTGAGGCCGTTGCTACCATGCTTCGTCAAATCATAATCAGTTGTGGAGTCTCTGATGGTCAGTCGACAATACTGATCGATGGCATTGATCCTGGGAGGGCTCTTCGCGAGGATCAGGTAAATGCTCGTGTATCACAGGTAGCCGCTGTGCCTGAGGTGCGTCAGCTGCTTGTCGAGAAGCAACGGGCATTTTTGAAGTGGGATAGCTTGGTGATGGAAGGGCGTGATATTGGTTCGGTGGTTTTCCCCGATACACCCTACAAGCTCTACATTGACGCCTCAGAGGAGGTTCGGCTTGCAAGGCGCTCAGCGGAGGGCCTGACAGATGTGGTGAGCAAAAGGGATGAAGAAGATAGTAAGCGTGAAAATTCGCCACTGATCGTGGCGGAGGGCGCTGCTGTCATAGATAGTTCTGAAATGAACATTGATGAGGTGGTCGAAGCTGCATTAGTTGAGCTTCAAAAACGTGGTTTGGTTCTTTAATATTATTTAACTATGAAAACGATTTATTGGTTTTGCTGTAACTTGTGGAGATTGTGCTTCGTGTGTTTTTTCTCATACCGTGTGGTTGGAAAAGAGAAGCTGGTTACAGATGGTCCTGTGTTAATTGCATCGAATCATGAAAGCTACCTTGATCCGCCGCTGGTAGGAGTTGCTTACGATAAAGCAGTCTATTACCTGGCACGTAAAACCTTGTTTACCGGTTTCGGCGCATGGCTATACCCTCGATTAAATTCGATTCCAGTGGATCAAGATCGGCCTGATATGACGAGTTTAAAGACAATTATCAAATTGCTGCGAGCAGGTAATCAAGTCGTTGTGTTTCCAGAGGGTTCCCGCACTCTAGATGGCGAGCTACAGCCTGCTGAGGCAGGAACAGGTCTGATCGTGGCCAAAAGCAAGGCGGTGGTTCAGCCGGTTCGCATTTTTGGCGCTCGTGATGCTCTGCCACGCGGATCTGGCAAGATATGTTTTCGCCCCATTACTCTGGTGGTTGGTGATCCAATCACTTTTAGTGCTGAAGAGCTCAAAGCGAAGGGGAGAGATGACTATCAGAAGATTTCTGACAAGATCATGAAAAGTATTTCTGAGATAGAGTTGAGCTAAGCTCAAATGGCCTCAATTAGTAGTCTTCAACAGGGGAGCGTTTCTGCCCTGTATAGTCAGTTGCCTCACGGGCTTGCTGTTCACCCATGACGTCGATTCTAAGCTGCATAATATCGCCATCGATTTGATCCCAAAGCTCGCTACTAAAGGCTAACGGTTTGTAGGCGTTCTTTTGCAATTTTTCGATTCTCTTCAGTGAGTCATCAATGCGGTGATGGGGGATTTTCTTGAGGTGCTTAAGCGCTTCTTTGGTGGTGCCGATTTGGTGGCAAATCATGACCATGTCATTGCCTGCCGATATGGCGTTGGTAACATCTGGGCCTCTGCCATAGTGATTGATGATGGCTCCCATGTCGAGGTCGTCAGTCATAATTACGCCTTCATAACCAAGTTGATCGCGCAGTAATCGTGTCAGTAGGTTGTGTGACATTGATCCCGGTAGTCCGGGTGTCTCTGGGTCAATCGCAGAAAAGTGGGTGTGGCAACTCATGATGGCATCTAATTCCGGCATGAGGCTGGTGTAGGGAAGGAGGTCGCTCATTAGCATCTCTGCCACTGATTTATCTACTTGAGGAAGGGTGTGGTGTGGGTCATCGGTGGCAAGTCCGCACGAGGGGAAGTGTTTGCCACAAGACAAGATTCTGCAGTGACGTAGGTTGCTATTGAAGATGCCAGCGTTGGTGATCACTTGCTGTGCGTCTTTGCCGTAGCACCTTCCCTTGAGTGCATTGTCAGCATCATCATCATAGGATATATCTAATACGGGGCAGAGATCCATGTTGCATCCCATAAGTCGAAGCAGGAAGGCGGTAAGTTTGCCGTGTTGGGCTATTAAGCCCGGATCATTCTTGATGCGGAGGCTTTCGGCGGATGGGGGCTCATTACCAATGAGGCGTGTTCGGGATACACGGCCGCCTTCTTGGTCAATGGAGATGATGGGCGTGTGATTGCTGAGATCGCGCAAATCATCGGTAAGTTTTCGAACTTGCTCAGGAGATTCAATATTACGACCAAATAGGACGTAGCCTCCTGGTTGGACCGATTTGTAAAGTTCAGCTTCTTCGCAGGTAAGCTCAGTTCCTTGAATTCCGAGAATCAGAAGTTGACCGTGCATGTTGTTTTGGGAGTGCTAAAATTTTAGCGAGTGGTAATTGCAGCGTTCAGGTTACAATTTGTTAGAGTGGTGCTCGGCAAGTTTTGCTAAGATGGATTTTTGGGCATGCAGACGATTTTCTGCCTGCTGAAATATGACATCGGCATAGGTTTCGAGAACCTCTTCGGTGATTTCTTTGCCCCGGTAGGCAGGAAGACAGTGCAACACAATGTGGGATGGGTTAGCGTGCTTGAGTAGTGCAGTGTTTACTTGGTAGTTGTCAAATTGAGCCTCTTTCTCAGCTTGATCTTCTTGCCCCATGGAAAGCCAAACATCCGTGTTGATGACGTCAGCACCGTCGACGGCTTCGACTGGGTCAGTGTGTAGGCTTATATTAGATGAACCCAGCCGATTGATGTAACTCTCTGATGGCAGGCAGTTTGCTGGTGCTGCTATGGCTAGGTGGAAGTTGAGCTCTTTGGCTGCCCACATCCAAGATCTCGACATGTTATTGAAACCGTCACCCACGAAAGCAATTTTCTTGTTTTCCCATGTGCCTAGACGCTCGCGAATCGTTAGTAAATCCGCAAGTATTTGGCACGGGTGAGCGTCATCAGTGAGTGCATTGATGGTGGGGATACCCGAGTATTTGGCGAAGTCTAGAACGTCTTGCTGGGCGAAGGTGCGTATGATAGCGCCGTGAACCATTCGGCCCATCACGCGTGCAGTGTCCTTGATTGGCTCGCCTCGACCAAGTTGAATATCATTAGATGATAGGAACATAACGGAGCCGCCGAGCTCGCGGACGCCTACTTCGAAAGATACTCGAGTGCGCGTCGAGGCCTTAGTGAAAATCATGGCCCAAGTTTGATCTTGAAGTGGCTTGTGCTCATGGGTTCCTTTTTGACGCTCGTTTTTGAGGGTGGCGGCGTGATCGATAAGTTTCCAGATGAGTTCTTTGGAGAGTTCCTCAATTGAGAGTAGATGTGTCATGTAAGTAAAAAGATGGTAAAGGGAAATACGTATGATGATCTATAGGCTGTCGATCGTTTCTTTGAGTATGCTTAGAGCCTGATCAACTTCGTCGTCAGACACATTGAGTGGTGGTAGCCAGCGCAAGGTTTCGGTTCCTGCAGGAACAGTGAGTAGACCGTTTTTCATAAGGGCCTGGCATAACTGAAGGGCAGGAGGGGTACTATTGTCCGATGCTGTGCTATCAGCATTGAGCGCGAAGCCTAGTAATAGACCTTTTCCTCTGATGCCAGCAATGTGAGGGTGCTGCCAAGAGTTGACTTCCTCACGTATGCGGTGCTCTTGTCGGGCAGCATTTGTCGGTAGCTCTGAAGATAGGATTTCTCCGAGAACAGCGGATGATGCTGCGCAAGCTAGTGGGTTGCCTCCGTAGGTTGAACCATGAGAGCCGGCATTCATCAGTGATGATAAGGGGGTGCCTTGGACGTCAATTGCTCGGTCGCTGGTCCAAAAGGAACCTATCGGGAAGCCGCCGCCGAGGCTTTTAGCCCATGAGATGGTATCTGGCTCTAGTTCTGGGCAAAAAGCTTGCCAACCCATTAAGGTGCCAGTCCTGCCTAAGCCGCATTGAACTTCGTCAAGCATGAGCAATAGATCATGTTGCTTGCAGAGTTTGTCAACGTAATGAAGAAACTCGGGAGTAACTTCGTTGATACCTCCTTCGCCTTGAATAGGCTCAAGCATGATGCCTGCTGTGATGTCACTTATTGCTTCTGAGAGCGCATCGATGTCATTGAGCGGAACATAGCGAAAGCCAGGAAGCATTGGGTCAAAGCCCTGTTGGATTTTCTTTTGAGCGGTGGCCGCCATGGAGCCAAGAGTTCTGCCATGAAATGAATTACTAAAGGTAATTACCTCGTAGCGAGGCTGGCCTGACTTGCTGGGCCGCGCGTGGCCAAAGCGCCGTGCTGTTTTGATCATTCCGTCATTCGCCTCTGCCCCAGAATTGGAGAAAAACATTTTGCCGGAAATCTTAACAAAATCTTCTACGATAGTGGTAGCCAATTCCTGTTGTTGCGGAATTTGGTATAGGTTGGAGCAATGCATCAAGGTGCTCGATTGTTTCGCTATCGCAGTAGTTAATGCTGGGTGGCAATGCCCAATACTGCATGTGGCAATGCCTGAACAAAAATCGAGGTAGCGTTTGCCTTCATCATCCCATAGCCAAGAGCCTTCTCCTTTTACAATAGTAACAGGGAAGTTGGCATAGGTAGCAAGCACGTGCGACATAATGCTATTTCTAGGTTTAAAATCACAAAATCCAAGTGCGAATCAAGGCAGTTACGCATATTCTTTGATTTGATGTTTGGCATTTACAGCATTGGGATTATTTTGTGTTTGCCGCTCCCCGGACGATCGCAGTCACTCTTTTGAATGGTTGAGGAAAGTCCGGACGCTAAAGGGCAGCGCGCCTTGTGAATAACAGGGGACGGTCGGTTCAAGCCGATTGGACGGAAAGTGCAGCAGAAAGTAGACCGCCAAAGATTCTTAGGAGACTGAGGTAAGGGTGAAAAGGTGGGGTAAGAGCCCACCGCTCCAATGGTAACTGAGGAGGCATTGCAAACCCCGCGTAGCGCAAGACATAACAGGAGAAGGGTAGCCCGCCCGTTAAGAATCTCCGGGTATTAGTTGCACCATCCCTCACGGGAGGTTCCTCACAAAGTGAGGTAAGATAAATGATCGTACATTATTACTTAGGTGATAAGGACAGAATCCGGCTTACAGGGGAGCGGCAATTTTCTCACTGAAGAGCCTTCGGATTAGTATCCTACCGATGCAATTCTCTCATAACAGCATTCAAACGACTGTTTGATTACGTGGTAATATGATATTGTCAGATTGCGGGTTTTGCTATAGCCTCTAACTCAAGAGGGACGATTTACGTCCCTTCGCAGTTTAGTCGAAGCAAAGATATTATCGTCGAGTCCATGATGCTCACCTACTTCCTCTAAAGCTACTTTTCTCTCTATCTATATCCTAACTATTTTTATGGGTTTTATTGATGCTTTCAAGCGTTGGCGCCTCGCAAACAAGGGCATGTCATCTGGTAAGAAGCGCCGCACCTCTACAACAAGCGAGAATGCTGTTGTTGGTTCGATGCAAAGAAGTACGTGGATGAAATTACTCATTTATCCCTTATTCATGGTATTGATCTGTCTCATTGTTGCTTTTTATAGGTCAGATGAGACCCTGTTTCATGATGATGGTTTGCGCAGAGCAATGTTATGTCTCATTGTTGCTGCTGGCTTAATTCTTATCTTCCACACACGGCATGCTTTAAACTACGCCAATGAAAAGGTGTTGCTCGTGTTCGGTGGAATTGCTTTCCATTTATTGTTGGTGAGGATAGCGATACACACCATTGATGTGAATGCATGGTCGTCAGATTACAGGATTTTACTGCCCCCTCTGGCATTTGCCCCCATGATTGCATCGGTGCTCTGTGGCCGTCATGCGGGTATTTTTTCTGCTCTTAGTGTGAGTTTGTTCGGGGCTCTTCTGGTGCCTGAAGCTGATGTTTTTTGTTTCCTTGTAACCAGTTTGATTTCTGGGGTTATGGCAGTGGTATTAACTCGATCTGTGCGGAGGCGTGGCAGCGTGTTGCGAGCTGGCTTCTATGTGGGTCTGACTGCTTTCGTTTTAGCCCTCGCTTTCAACAAAATTGATTTCTCTGACTTAACAATGGGAGATAGCTGGTCAGTTATGGCAGGCAAGACCTTGTTGCCAGTATCCATTGGCCTGTTGACTGGGATGTTGGTTAGTGGCTTGCTGCCAGCATTAGAAAGCTTGTTTTTCATTACGACGAATATTAGCTGGCTTGAGCTTAGTGACCTTAATCATAAGTTGCTAAGAAAGCTGCAGCTAGAAGCTCCAGGCACCTATCACCATAGCATGGTGGTAGCTACGTTGGCTGAATCAGCAGCAGAAGATGTCGGCGCCAACGCAGCGATGTGTCGTGTATGTTCTTATTTCCACGATATCGGAAAACTCAGTAAGCCTGAGTATTTCATTGAGAACCAAGGGGATCGGAATCCTCATGATTCTCTGACACCAACGATGAGTGCGATTGTGATTATTGCGCATGTGAAAGACGGTGTTGATATGGCAATCAAGCATAAGCTTAACCCAAAGATTGTTGAGGTTATTAGGGAACATCATGGTGATTCTCTGGTGCAGTATTTTTATCATAAGGCAATAGATCAGCGTGATGATATGGCTGAAAAGGTAAAGCAGGGATTGGAAAATAAGGAGGATATCCCTGAGGTAGACCGTAAAAATTTCCGCTATCCAGGCCCGTGTCCTAGCAGCCGTGAAAGTGCCATAATAAGTCTTGCTGATGCGGTTGAGAGTGCCTCTAGAAGCCTCACTAAGCCTACACCTGAAAAAATACGCAACCTAGTTCATGAGATTATCATGTCTCGTGTAACAGATGGGCAGCTTGATGGTTGTGATCTGTCGATGAGTGACATCAAAAAAATCAGCAAAAGTTTCGCTTCGACTATTCGTAGTATGATGCATTCTAGGATTAATTATCCAAAAGAAGAGGGGGGCTCGAAAAAGCCAAAGAAATCAGCTACCCACAAGCAAAGGAAGAGCGAAACTAATGCAGTGGCTGGGAAGGTCTAGTGGGGGTATATTTGGCGTATAGTTTCTATGTTGGATCTCAACATCTACAACCATCAGAAAGCGATTCGCTTGTCACCGGATCAATGTAAGCGTCTTCAGCTGTCGGGTCGCCAAGCTGTGACTGAGGTGCTTGAGTTTGCTAAGCATGATTCTAACCTTGGTAAAATTGATGAGGTCGAGATTAACTTTGTCGATGACGAGACGATAGCAGATCTACATCTTCAATTTATGCAGATTCCTGGGCCAACAGATGTGATTACTTTTAGCCACGGTGAAATTCACATCAGTGTAGAAACGGCACGGGATCAAGCACAGCAATACGCTAATGATTTTGATCGTGAGCTCATGCTTTATATCGTGCATGGCTTGTTGCATCTCGCAGGTTATGAGGATGCCACAGAGCGGCAAAGTAATGAGATGGATGATATTCAGAGCACTATCCTTGCGCGGGTTTGGTAATATAAATACCGCTCTCACTGACCAAGGAATCCATGGTCGCATCCTGGATCGTATGAGGGACGCTCGCTGTGATTTGGTGATCTAGGGCGATGCCCAGTTTGATTCCTGAAAACCCATCCAGTGCTCGGTCGTAGTAGCCTTGCCCTCTACCCAGTCGTGTGCCGTCGATGCCAAAGGCTAATCCGGGACATAGAATCATATCTATTTGATCTGTATCAAGCTCGGGATGTAAGCATGGCTGAGGCTCAGGAATTTGCATGGAATTTAGAATAAGCTGATTTTCGTTTGTCACATGATGGAAAGAAAGTCGGTGTCCTGGTTGGCAGCGGGGATAAAGTAACTGCTTGTCGGGTATGAGTTTATGTAATTTTGATAGAGATATCTCATTTTGAATTGCAGCGTATATCGCGATGGTCTTGCTTTTTACGAGAAGTTCGTGGGCGCTCGCAATATGGTGAGCTATAGTAATTGAACAGGATTGAATGTGATCTTTGGAAGTTGTAGCCAAATAAGATCTCATATTTGATCTAAGCTGTGCCTTGCTCGTTGCGTGCTTACTCATGCATACATGGAAACTAATAATACGGTAGCTGGCACGAATAAATTTTACCAATCTAGATTACTGATCTGATTCAACAATGAATCCCGACTTGATGGTCAGCTTGATTGATGAGATAATACCAACGTTATGTCTTATTTGCAATGGTTGCTGACATGCTTGCTTGCACTGGTATTCTTAGTGTCCTGCGCAAGCAAGAGAACGGTGACTAAATCACAGGCTAGGGTTGACGTTTGGGGAAATCCTGAGCGCTTTAGTGTTGGTAAAGATGAGGCTGGAAATCCGCAGATGAAGTCAGATCTTCGTAGTACATTTGAGGGCAAAGCAAGTAATATGGTGTCGAACCGAGATTTCAGCGGCAAGGACTATACGACACGTTCCTATGCGAAGAAAAGGTGGGCAGGTAGTCGAGGGATTGAGCGCAAGAAGTATGAGGGGAATACTGACGCAAGTAGATACAAGATGGAGCCCTGGTTTGTTCAAAAACAAGCACTGGCTGAGGGTCAGAGGGCAAGAGCGAATGACCGAGTTTATGAGACAGGTCGGTATAGTAAAACGACCGCAGTTGAGCAGCAGGGCAGGCGGCTGGCACGGCCTAGTGACGCTGAAACCGATGTACGCAGGCGAGTCTTTCGAGAGCCTGATATAATCGATTGGAAAGAGCAGCAGGGCCTTGGTGTAAAAGATACCAATAAGCTATTAGGGCGATCTGAGTAAGAGGCAGCTAGAAGGGTAGCTTCGGTAGTTTTCCTCCGCCGCCACCCACACCGCCCATCATGTCACCCATGTCGTCCATTCCACCCAGTTGCTTCATCATTTCTTTCATCTTACCCTTGGATTTCATCATTTTACGCATTTGGGTGAATTGCTTAATGAAGCGGTTTACCTCAATAATGGTGTTGCCTGATCCTGCCGCGATTCTTTTACGGCGTGTACCCTTGATGAGTTGTGGGGTTGATCTTTCTCTCTGAGTCATGGATAAGACAATAGCTTCCATGCGCTTCATCCGGTTTTCATCAAATGCATCTGCTGGAATTTGCTTCTTAATTTTACTGAATCCTGGAAGCATGCCCATCAGTCCGTCAAGTGGGCCGAGCTTGCGGAGCATGTTCATTTGGTCGAGGAAATCATTAAAATCAAATTTGCCTGATTGAAGTCGTTTGGCCGCATTCATGGCCTCTTCTTCGTCAATATTCTCTGCAGCTGTTTCGACCATGCTAACGACATCGCCCATGCCCAGAATTCGGCTGGCCATGCGGTCTGGGTGGAAGATGTTAAGCTGATCTAGCTTTTCGCCCTCACCGATAAATTTGATCGGCTTGCCTGTGACTGCACGCATCGAGAGTGCGGCGCCGCCACGAGCATCACCATCAAGTTTAGTCAGGATGATGCCAGTAATGCCTATGGCATCATCAAAGTGCTTGGCAACTGATACTGCTTGTTGTCCTGTTGCTGAATCTGCGACTAGTAAAGTTTCGCCAGGTTCAACAAACTTATGCAAGTCCTTGAGCTCAGCTATGAGGTGGTCATCAATCTCTTGCCGACCCGCGGTATCAAAAATAAGTGTGGTTCCGTTTTGAGTTTTTGCCCACTTGAGAGCTTGTTTTGCTACTTTTATGAGGTTTTTTTCACCTGGGTCTGGGGTGAAGCAGGGCACATCAATTTGCTGCGCGAGGGTAGCAAGCTGGTCAATAGCGGCAGGTCTGTAGAGGTCGCAGGCAATGAGTAATGGGCGGCGACCTTCTTTTTTGAGGCGCAAAGCTAGCTTGCCTGAAGTGGTTGTTTTACCGGCGCCATTGAGTCCACACAAAAGGATGTGTGCTGGTGGGTTCAGATTGAGTGGGGCTGCGTCTCCGCCCAGCAGTGCGGTGAGCTCATCGTTGAATATTTTGACAATTTGCTCACCTGGCTTGATCGACTTGAGCACATCTACGCCCATTGATTTATCCTTAATCTTTGCGATGAGATCTTTGGCAACTCCAAACTCTACGTCTGCCTCTAGCAGTGCGAGACGAATTTCACGAAGAGCATCGGTGATGTTTTTTTCCGAAATTTTGCCTACGCCTCTGAGGTTTCTAAATGTTTTATCTAGGCTGTCTGATAATGATGAGAACATAATGTGTAAGTATGGTTAATCTATTTGAGTTGGTATGCTGCTTGCCTATTTATAAGGAAAGTCCACGTGATTGGCTTGTCGTATTTGCTGTCGTTGAGCGTGTGCCACTGCAGGCTGACTTCGCAAGTTTGACCTCGTAAACGACGGTTTACCTTCCATTCGGCTGTTTTACGAGCTGGATCATATTGAACGGGTACTTTACCAAAGCCTGTGACACGCATCACGAGAGATTCAGGGTCGATATTTTCGACGTTAGATAGGTCAGCTGTAATGCTCGGTAGGCGGGTGGAGATGATTGAGCCCGGTGCGGGAATAACAGGGTGCCGAGTTGTTTGCACGATTGCGCCAATCGTCGCGGCTGAAGTTTTGGTTGCATTGAAGCTTGTAGCATTGCGAAAGATATAATCGTGTGTCCCCAGAATGATATAGCGTGGGATGGTGAAGTTGGATGTGGATTGGGTGGTTTTGCCGGGGATAACCGTAAATAAACATTGGTATCCATGCTCGGCTGCTATGGGTAGCATTTCACCTGTGATGAACCCCCCTGGGTATGCATAAGAGGTTACTACGCCTCCAAATTGTTGTTGCAGTTTTTTGCGTGATTGACCCATTTCACGGTGCAAAAAAGACCGGTAGGAGGTGTCTCCTTTTGCTCGTTCTGCCTTGAAGTCACTGGGGTATGGATGTGAAATCGAGTGGCTTCCAATGCTGCAACCGTGTCGTTGCATTTCTTTAATCATTTTTGATGTAAGTGCATGTGATCCTCCTCCTATGTAATCGGTGTAGAGGAAGATGGTGAAGGGGAATCCCATTTCTTTGAGAATAGGATAAGCATCGGTGTAAATAGACTTCCAGCCATCGTCGATGGTTATCAAGACAGATCGGTCATTTATTGTGATTTCGCCTTTTTTCCACGCGATGAACTGTTCGAGGCTGATAACCTCGAGTCCGAGGTCTTTGATGGCTTGCATTTGTCGTCGGAACTTGCCCGTCGTAATGAGCATCTCTGTAGCATCTTTGGTTGAAGAAAAATCATGGTATCCAAGAACGGTGACGCGAGCCTGAGGCTTCGCATTTAGTCCTCTGGCATTTCTTTGCTTTGGTGATATAGATGCGGATGACTTATTCGCTGTCAGCGGTGCGCGAGTAATGGTTTGAGCTAATGTAGAGCCTGAAAAATTGCTCTTGCTGAAGTTGATGGGACCATAGCCTTGGGATACGGTGGTCGTCATAATTGCAGTGATTGTAATGTATATTAGCTTTAGCATCATTAGTGACAATATTGCAATATGGCTCAATTAATTTGCTTGGGGAATAGGAGGCTTTCCTAGACCCTTTGTGATTTTTTATAAGAGGCGAAAGTTTCTCGCAGTCCTTGCTCGAGAGTATGCTTGGGTTTCCACCCTGCAGCTTTAAGTTCATGAGCTGAAGCAAGAGAATGTTCAATGTCACCTATTCGCGATGGTTTGTGTTCGATGGCGCACTCGGTGTCGTCCATGCCTATAATGGTCTCAGCTAGGTGATTAATGCTGGTTGGCTGTCCATATCCTGCATTATATACACCTTTCATTTGTTTGTTTGTGACAGCATAAACAAGTGCCTCAACGATATCTTTAACATATATAAAATCACGTGTCTGCTGACCGTCTCCGAATATGGTTATATTCCTACTGTGAAGTGTATTTTCCATGAAAATAGGCACAGCGGCAGCGTAAGCACCTTGGGGGTCTTGGCGGGGGCCGAAAACGTTAAAGAATCTCAGTGAAGTTGTTTGTATCTTGTTTTCGTTGTGAAACATTTCCATGTAATATTCGCCATCGAGCTTAGTGATTGCATATGGGCTTTTGGGAGCTGGGCACATAGTCTCCAGTTTGGGGGATGTTGGGTTGTCGCCATATACAGCGGCTGAGGACGCGAACACTATTTTTTTCACGCCAGCTTCAGATGCCGCTTCTAGCAGATTCAATGTTCCGTTTACATTAATTTCGATACATTCAGAAATTTTAGTCATTGATTCAGGGACAGAAACCAATGCGGCGAGGTGGAAAATGTAATCGATGTCTTGAACAGATTTTTGGACCAAGTCACGGTCATTAATTGAGCCCTTGATGAAGGTGTGGTCGAGCCCAATAAGATTGTCCAGATTGCCAGTGCGTAGATTATCTAACACTCTTATTTCAGAGGCTTCTTCTTGAAAGTGCTCTACGATGTGTGAGCCGATGAAGCCGGCACCGCCAGTAATAAGTACTTTCATGATAGCAGAGAGTTATAAAGTCAGAATTGGAATTAACTCAGCGGGCTAGGGTAGGTGCCTTGATCAACAAGTTTTGAGATAGCCTCAACAACATGCGGTTTATCATCGGGATAGGTGACGCCGAACCACGAGCCTGTCGTTTCGATCAGGCTGCAGTCGGCTTTTGCCTGGGCAATCAAGTCATCAACGAGAGTAGGTATGTAACACTCGGATTTAAGCTCGTGACCTGATTCCTTCAGGAATTTTATGAAATGTTCTTCTAGTTGAGCGAAAAAGCTGTGATCGAACCCCCAGAAGTTCATTGAGGCCAGTGCATGTTCGGTGATTTCAATGCGGGTGCCGTTGAGTTGATTGCCGTAGATTTTACCGTCTTGATCTCTTTTGATTTCAGTGATTTCCTCTACATTGCTCAATAGGCCATTAGATTCAGAGCAGATGCCTCTGTTTACATCACCGTGATCCGACAGGGTCTTGTTGATGTGGTAACCAACCATGCAATAATGAGAGGTTGAATTGTTTTGTTGGTGAGAGCTTTTGAAGTAATCGATAATGCGAAGGTAGGCGTCAGCACCATAAAAGTCATCGGCATTGATGACGGCAAACGGTCCACTCACCACATGTCTTGCTGCACGAATGGCATGTGTTGTGCCCCACGGTTTTTCGCGACCATCAGGGACTTCAAAGCCATTGGGTAAATCGTTGAGTTTTTGAAATGCGTATTCGACTTGGATTTTGCCTTCGAAGCGCGCTCCAACTCCATCGCGAAAGGCGTCGGCAAAGTCTTCACGAATAATAAAAACAACTTTCTTAAAGCCAGCCCGAATGGCATCGTAAACGGAATAATCGAGCACGGTCTCGCCATTTGGTCCCATTGGATCCATTTGTTTGAGGCCACCGTAACGGCTGCCCATACCGGCGGCTAGGATGAGAAGTGTTGTTTCCATGATTCTATGTGCTTCAGTTTGTTGCCGAAGCAGGCTTTTTATGAAGATAATGCTGCGTTAATGCAATGGTTTCTTGAGAAAAAGAAGAGGTTCTTTGATGAAAAATGCTATTGCAGGCAAGGGCTAGCTACCGCTATCATACGAGCGTGCACGGACTTTTTTAGGTTCCTGGCACGAGCTTGTTTATCTAGCAGCTAGGTGATACAACGCGCAAACAACTTCACCCTATAATTAATACCCCGTCTACATTGCATGGATGAAATCACTAAATATCAAGATCAGAGCTCAGGGCGAGATCATGTGCGCAGAGTGTTCAATGCCATGCTTACCGCCCGCGTCTTGGAAAATAAACTAGGAAGTCTCTACAAAGCTGGTAAAATTGTAGGAGGTGTTTACTTGGGTAAAGGGCAAGAAGCGGTCAGTGCGGCTATGGCCTCATGTTTGGAGAAAGGTAAAGATGTATACGCACCTCTCATTCGCGATCAGGCTGGACGCACTGCTTTTGGTGAAGAGTTGATCGATTGCACTCGCACGTATTTAGGATCTGTGAATGGTCCGATGCGTGGTAGAGATGGTAATATACACCGTGGTCGACCTGCTGAGGGTATGCTAGCAATGATTTCTCATTTGGGCGCAGCTATTCCCGTAGTTGCAGGTATGCTTCTTGCCAAACGTCTCAAAGGTGAGCTGGATGGAGTGGTAGGGGCAACCTGTGTCGGTGATGGCTGCACCTCAACAGGGGCTTTTCATGAGGGTTTGAACACTGCGGCGGTTGAGAAGCTGCCGCTTGTATTGACTGTGGCTAACAATCAATATGCATATTCTACCCCAAACGATAGGCAATTTGCTTGTGAGAATTTGGTTGATAAGGCGGTTGGGTATGGCGTGCGCGGACACAGTGTTGATGGAACTGATATGCTTGCCTGTATCGAGGTAATGCATGAAGCGGTATCGCGTGCGAGAGCAGGTGACGGCCCTCAATTAGTGGTGGCGTCGATGCTCAGACTGACTGGGCACGGAGAGCACGACGATGGCTCTTATGTGGATGCGGCATTAAGAAACTCAGGCCTCGGCCGAGATAGTATTGAGATTGGGATCAAGCAGTTGGTTGAAGGTGGTTTTGCGTCTGTGGAGGAGGTTGAACAGTGGCAAGATGATGCTGCGAATCGAGTGCAGGAAGCTGTGGCGATCGCGCAGAAGGAAGATAGCCCTGATCCGTATCAGGATGATTGGATGGCATATTCGAATGCTGAGATGCAAATGCAGAAATAATAATGAGCGATGTAACTTACATAGAGGCTATTCACGCAGCCTTGGATGAATCCATGGACCAAGATTCTAGTGTTTTTCTGTATGGTCAAGATATTGGAAAGTTCGGAGGTGCCTTTAAGGCTACAAAAGGTTTGCTTGAAAAGTATCCTGGTAGAGTTCTGGATGCACCCATTAGTGAGGATGCGATGGCAGGTGTAGCCATTGGTGCTGCCATCGAAGGCGCAAGGCCAGTTTTGGAGATGCAGTTTGCCGATTTCTCATCTGTAGCTTTCAATCAGATTATCAACCAAGCGGCGACTCACTATTACAGAACTGGTGTGCCTGTGCCGTTGACAATGCGTTTACCCTCAGGTGGAACTCCCGGCTCTGGGCCATTCCATAGCCAGAGTATGGAGTCGATTTATGCTCATTATCCTGGTTTGGTCGTAGTGACACCTGCTACGGTAGCGGACGCTTATAGCATGTTGCTTGACTCCATTAAACTTGATGACCCTGTCATTTATTGTGAGCACAAGTTTTTATATCGTTGGCTTAAGTCCAAGGACTTGGCGGGGGACAATTTGCCGATTGGTCAGGCTCGTATTACCAGACCAGGCAAGCACGCTACGGTCGTTACTTACAGTGCAATGGTGCATGAAGCTGTTCGAGCCGCTGAAATGTTACAAAAAGACGGCGGTTGGGAAATCGAGGTGGTTGATCTGCGTTCAGTAAAGCCATTGGATACCGACACGATTATTGCTTCTGTTGCTCGCACGGGTAGATTACTTGCTTTAGGAGAAGCTTTTCCGTGGGGTGGCGTTACTGCTGAAGTTGTCTCTCGGGTTTGTGCTGACGGCTTCCATTTGCTGGATGCACCACCTGTGAGGCTCAATGCCAAGGATACGCCAATACCTTACCACCCGAAATTATGGTCGTCTCATCGCCCGACCCCTGAGTCAATAGCAGAAGAGCTTCGTAAGTTGTTGGCTTACTGATTGTTAAGTATTATTTAAACTCAAATAACATAACCAAAAAATTATGCCTAAAGTACCTATTATGATGCCGCAGCTCGGCGAATCTATCGCTGAAGCGACGATTATTAGGCTCAATATTGCTGTGGGTGATCAAGTGCACGCAGACCAGGAAGTCATCGAAGTTGAGACAAACAAAGCGACGATGGAGGTTACTGCTTTGTGTGCTGGAGAAGTCGTTGAAATTTTAGCCGAAGAGGGCGTGAGTTATGCTGTGGGTAGTTTACTTGGGATCGTTGAGGTCACCGAGGAGGAGCTGGAACGTACTGGTGAAAAATCCATGGAGGAAATGGATTCAGAGGCGTCTCAAGCCGATAATCCTGATACCAAGGATGAAGAGCAAAACCTTCATTTTAAAACTGAAGATGGAGGTTACCGCGAGCCTGTTTTAGTCGAGCCAAGCATTAAGGGTTTACCTGTTCCTACCGGCAAGCAAGGTGCCCACTATATCTCGCCTCGCATGCGGGCCCGTATGGCAGAACTTGGCCTAAGGGCAGCAGACATTTCAGCTGTAACAGGCAGCGGCGCGGGTGGCCGCGTAACTGTGGAAGACCTTGAGGCATTTCTCGAACATATCAAAACTTGGCCATACACGAAGGCTTCTCCAATGCGACTGGCTGTTGCTGATGCAATGAGGCGGAGTTGGACAAGGCCCCTCGCTACTGTCGCTCGCCCCCTCGTGATGGACAAAATTCTAGACCATCGTCGTAGCCAGCCTGTGAAGCCAGGGCCAGCTCTTTATTTGTTGAGAGCTTTGGCGCTAGCTCTGGCTGAAAACCCTACGACTGCGGGTTACTTGATCGGTGAAAATGTGGTTCATCCACGTGCATTTGATATTGGTGTCGCTGTTCAAGTTGATGATGGAGTGCTCGTTCCCATCATTCGTAATGCGGACACGAAGTCTTTGAGTGAGTTAGTAGAAGATTACAATCGACTTGTGGATTTAGCACGTTCGAGAAAACTTCCAGAAGATGCGACCAAGCATGGTATCGCAACTGTGACGAACTTCGGTACTTTCGGACTCACATGGGGGACCCCGATTCCGCTTCCTAACGAAACACTGATTTTGGGCCTGAGTGCTGGCGTTAAGCGTCCTGTTTGGAGCGACGAGACCGGAACTTTTGTGCCTGTTACCGAAGCTGAAATCGACTTAACTTTTGACCACAGAGTAGTGGATGGTGGTGGAGCAGGAATGCTGCTCAATCGTATTTCAGAACTTCTACAGCGTCCTGAGGTGCTCTAAGTAGACTGGTGACGTTGTAGTATAACGACTACTGAGCTTAAATGCTGAGTTCCTCTTGGACCAGTGTCATGAGTTTATCTTGGACTTCTATAATACTCGTGTTCGCGTCGATGATGTGTGCGCCATCTTGTTGCTTCAAGCTCAGGAATAGATCGCGGCAGAAATTGAGTGACTCACGTTTTTCAAACTCGTTGGCCTCACCATCTCTGACCCCGATTCTTCGAAGGGCGGTATCAACATCAAGATCGAGAACAATCAGCAGGTCTGGCTTGGGCGCGAAGCTCTCGTTTTCTACGCGAATAGAGGTGGTGTCGATCCCGCGCGCACCCTGGTAAGCCATCGTGGAAAAATAATAACGGTCGAGGACGACGATACCTCCTCGTGCCATTGTAGGTTTAATAACTTGGTCGACGTGTTCACGACGATCATTGACGAAGTATGATAGTTCATCTTGGATGCTAAGTCGTCCTGAGGTGGCGCTATCTCTCAGTTTTTTGCCCCACGGGCCATTAGTGGGTTCAAAGCTTTGAATGACTTCGTGTTTATTCTTTCTCAACGCTTCAGCGATCATGCTAGCTTGGGTTGATTTACCGGTGCCATCGATGCCTTCTATAACGATGAGGTATCCGTTGGCGTTCGAGATTTTATTATTTTCGGACATGAAGGGCAAAAAAAGTGTGGTTTGTGGCAATTACGGGTTGAGCTTGGACCATGCATCCATACCGCCAATTACGTTGTAGACGTTGGTGAATCCTTGGTCTTGCAGATAGTCCATGACTCTTGCACTGCGGCCGCCTGATTTACAAATAATGAGTAGCTCTTGCTCGGTGCCCATATTGTTGAGCTCGGGAATATACTCTGGTATCGCTCCCATGGGAATATGTTTAGCCGAATCGATGTTTATGACATCGTGTTCCCAGGATTCACGCACGTCGATTAAGAGACCGTCAAACGCTTGATTTAGTCTATTCTTGAGTTGCTCGACGTTGATTTCGTTTGGTTGTGCCATGATGGTATTGTTATTGAGCTTTGTTTTCGGCTCGGTGCAGGTCTGCTGGTAATCTACTGGTTCAGTAATACTCGGATTTTTTCCACAAAGTGGACACTCAGGATCTGTGCGCAGGTTGAACTCTCGAAAGCTAGTGCTGAGTGCGTCATAGTGAATGAGTTTACCCAAAGGAGGAATACCACAGCCTAATATTATTTTGATCGCCTCCATGGCTTGGAGGCTACCCATGATTCCCGGTAAGACGCCAAGCACTCCTGCTTCTGCGCAGCTAGGAACACTACCAGCATCAGGTGGGTCGGGAAGCATGCATCGGTAGCAGGGGCCACCGAGGTGAGGTGCGAAGACGCTTAGCTGACCTTCGAAGCGAAAAATGCTTGCGTAGATGTTGGGTTTCTTCAGTAGATAGGCTACATCGTTGCTGAGATAGCGTGTGGGGAAATTGTCCGTGCCATCGATGATGACATCATATTGAGATGCAATATCAAGGGCGTTGACGGCACTAAATCGAACGTTGTGTTGTTCAACACTCACATGAGGGTTGATTTCTTGGATACGGGAGGCGCCGCTTTTGAGTTTGCTCTGCCCGATGCTGGATTGTCCGTGCAGTATTTGTCGTTGAAGATTAGACAGTTCGACAATGTCGGGGTCAACGATACCTATGCGTCCTATGCCAGCGGCAGCCAAGTAAAGGCATGAGGGGGAGCCTAATCCGCCAGCACCTATGCAGAGAACCGATGCTTGTTTAAGTTTTTCCTGTCCAGCTATGCCGACCTGTTCGAGGGAGAAATGTCGGGCATAACGGGCCTGTTCTTCTTTGCTAAACATTGTGCGGGGGAGGGGCTGTAGCTAGGGCAGATTGAGGGGGGACTCGGCTTATTTCAGTGGTGAATACCAAGGTGGCAAAGGCCATGCATTGGCTTTCAGCTTTTGAACTTCTTCTCCATAGCCAGATCGGGCTGAGCCCCATTGCTGAGCGCTTGTTGGTAGTAGCTCTGAGCTTCCTCTTTACGTTTTTGCTGCAGATATAGAACGGATAAATTATAATAAGCGTCAGCTATTGTTGGGTTTATTTTGATAGTGCAAAGGAAATGATCTTCGGCCTCTTGGTAGCGCTTATCCGCTCCTGCCATATTACCAAGATATAAGTGAGCCTTGGCATTATCAGGGTTGATAACAAGCGATCTTTCAAAGGCGCTTTCTGCTTTTTGTAAGTCCTTGTTTTTGTATTGGGCAATACCCATCATAAAGTGTGCATACCCGCTATTTTCACGCATGGTAATAGCTTCGTCCATACAATCAATGGCTTTGTCGTAACGCCCTAATTTCATTTCTACAACTCCGAGTTTGCATAAAATGCTGTAATTGCCTGGAGCTCTCTCGTTGATATCGATTAACACAGAGTGGGCTGCCTGAGTGCGTCCTTTCTCAATATGACGAATAATTAGTCCTTCGACGTATGATGTCTCTGACTGAAGAGCATTTGCATGGCTCTGTGCATGTGCCTGAGTGACTCTCTCTGGACTGGTGAATTCGCCATCTGGGCGACGATGAGCGGCGACATATTTTTTCTCTTCGTCGCTTAGGTTGATAGTGATTTTGCGAATGTCGTTGATTGCTTCAGACAAACCCTCGACCTGAATTTTTGATTTTTGATAGGTGTCCCAGAGTATTTGCTCTCCCATGCGACGCCTTTCTTGTGCGGCGAGTAGCCGCTTGACTGTGTTACGCAGTGTTATGATCTCATCTTCATTGGCATATTGGCCATTCTTTGGTTCGGCGCTAGATAATGCCGACTGGGCGTCCTTGAGTTGTATTTCGAGCGATTTGATTGTTTTGTTTTGTATCGCTTGCTCTCGTTGGTAATTAAGAATTTTTGTTTTTGCTACCGCAAGGTTGTTACGTGCAGAAACGAGTTCGTCCTTGGTTGCATTGTGGTTTTTCTCAAGATAGGCGAGCCGATCTAAGGATTCTTTGAGTTGAGTTCCTAAGCGCATGTTTTCTGAGATCAAACCTTGGATGCCTTTGGAATCACTTTTTTTCAGGGTGGATGCAAGTGTGTCACGCTCCACTCTTAATTTGTCACGTTGACTGGTCAGTTCCTTGATAGTGGTTTGGGACTCATCCAGGCTGGCTTGCATTTGATTGATGCGATTGTTAGCAGCTCCTAGTTCAGTGCGTGTTTTTTCGAGAGTGGATGATATTGCTTTGAGGTCTTTACGAAGGCCGGCGATGACTTGGTTGTTAGTCGCACCTTGCTGGGCCATGATCTCCTTAATTTGATTTGCACGCTGTTCGGCCAGCTTAGTTTGATCTCGATAAACTTCAGCGGCTTGCTTGGCTTCTGTAAGCTTTTGTTTTGACGACTGAAGTGCACGGGCAGTTATCTTTAGCTCTTGTTCTAGGGTTTCATTCTCACGGGATAGGCGATTCATGTCCTGCTGAAGTGGGGCCCTGGCGAGTACGTCACGTAGCATCGCCATTTTTTTATCTTTCTCTCTGATGAGGTCCTCTAGGCGTTTTCGCTCCGTCGTGTTTACTTTTAGTTTTGTGTTTTGGGACTTGAAGGTTTCTACGTCTTTTGTTGAGGCATTTAGTTTTTTCTGCAGTTCAGCGTTTTCTTGCTCCAATTTTTTGAGTTGAACACTCGCTGATTGATTGAGGGTATCAATGTTGTTTGCAGGGAGGGGAGCTTTGGATGTGTAACCTGTTCCGTTACCATTGGTGCTGGCATTACTTGGTATTGGGGCTTCAATGAAGTCCTCGGTTTTTTTTCGCTTTTTGATGAGCTCAGCTGTCGCTTGTGGCTCGATGGTTTGCATGCTTTTTTCTGTGCTTGCTATGCGGCTTGTCACTAAATTGGGTTTCCAGGATTTGTGAAATTTACGCAACACTTCGTAGTAGTTGTAAGCTTGCCGGTATTTTTGCCAAGACTCGTTAAACTCTTCTTTTTCCTGATGTTTTTCGGCACGCTTTATTTCTAGCCACGCTTGAAAAAAGATATCAGCGGGGTCGAGGGCCGCAGGGTTTTCTTGTGCTTTCAAGTTACACGAAAAAACTCCCAATGTGATAGAAATGAACAAGAAGAGCATGATGGCGCTTTTTGATCTAGAAAGATGGGAGAGACTCATAAGATTTTGAAAATTAGTTGATATTGCGAATGCTTGCAAATGCAAAAAAAATCCGCGAGTTGGTATGCAAGCAAAGTTGAAAATGAATCAAAATGTGCCGTTAAGTTTGCGGCCGATCCAAAAGCTAGACAGCAATAGAATGAGGCTTGAGGCAGTAATCCAGTGAGACCACAAGGGGGTGCGTGAAATGAGCGCCTTGGGTCTGGGTAACAGGCTGATTTCTTGATTTATTTTCTCTAGTGTGACGCCCTCTAGTAGTTGACCCTTAGCAACCCTGGTCATTTCTTCGATGACATCGGTGCGTGCGGGCATGCCAGTTCTTTCGACCTTTCTTCCTTGGGCAATCAAAGTAGTTTCAGTGCTGTGAGCGCTATCTTGGCCGATGGTGGCTCGTATTTTCCATGCGCCTGGTTGGGTAATTTTGAAGCGGCCAGAATAACTTCCCCAAATTAAGTCCTCTTTGTTGAGGCTGATTCTTTGTCTCATACGGTCAGGTGCTTCAATATCGACGTAGACATCACCCAGTTTGAGTGGCGAGCCATATTGATCAAAAGCATTAGCGCTGAGCGACACCGAGTCCCCTGGCTTGGGACGCTCTGGGGTGAAGTAAAGACGTATTCTGGATCCTGCAGCCATGTTCCTTTGGTAGGACATCCACCTGGCAACCTGACCCCAAAATCTGTAGTGATATAAATCTTCTACACCTCGCCGCCATTTCCACGCAGAATCATGCCCTAGGAAGAGAACTTTTCCATTTCCTGCCATTGCCGTCACGAGTAGGGGGATTCTCCCGTATTGATTGGATTTGTCAGCGTGGACAGCCAACACGTCGGTGCCGCCTTTGGCTTTTATGATGGGGGCATGCCAATTAAATCCAGGCAGTCTTTTCCAGATGCCTGGGTTGTCTTCCTCGGTGTCTCCAAGCATGGTCAGCAATGATTTGCTGCCATTAGTCGTTAAGTTTAGCTTGGATGAAATAGCACCACCGTAGCCTGATTTTTGCTTCTGGTCGAGTATCACGGGTATTAGCTCACCAAGAGGGCTTTGCAATAGTGAGTGCATATTTCCGGCTGGCCCGGGCAAGAAGACAATTCCGCTAGCTTGGTTTTCTATGAGACCTTTGAGTAAAGCAGCTTGCTTAATGGTAATGCCTTCTGAGGGGTTTTGACTGATTCCAACGTCGCCAATAAATACTACATCGTATTTTTGCAGGTCTTCGAGTTTCTCGGGGAATTCATCGATATAGCCTGGGCCCTTACCCATACCTATATTTGGATGCAATAACAAGCAATCCACCTGAACACCAGGATCTCTGTAGAGCGCATTTCTGATGAATCTGTATTCCCAGCGGGGTTGAGTTTCAATGACTAGCGCTTTGATGGCTTCTCTTCTGCCGGATATTGTGAATTCTTGTTTGTTGTTGGCCTCAACAAGCTCCCCATTGCTGACAGGTATTGAGATCTCGAGAGTGGAAGTTCCCTCCTTGCTCAGGCGCCATAACACTGAGTCGTAGTAGTCTTTGCCCGCAGGGAGTGTAATGGCTTTGGTGCGCTCTTTGCCCGTTTTGGTATTACGTATACGAATGGTCGTTCTCACGTCGCGGTCGAGAGATGATGTGATCGTGAATGGGATCTGAACATTCTCGCCAATGATCCCGTAGGTAGGGGAAGTTACATTTGAGATGTCAAGATCTGGAAGTCGTTTGTCGCTGCCGACAGGAATGCCGAAAAGGGGGATTTGTCGCTGCCTCATCATCTGGGCTGCCGCGACTGGCTGTGTGCCGATATTCCAGTCACCATCTGACAATAGAATGATTGCTTGGATGTTGTCGTGATTTTCTAGAGTTTTTTCAATAGCCGAGAAAATGTCCGTACCAGCTAGTGATTGAGCAACAATGTCGTTAGTTTGTGGGGGTGCAGAAAAGGGGAGTTCAAGAACACGGTTTTTATCATTTTCTTTGAGGGTAGTGAACGACTCGCTTGAGAGGACCTGCTTGATCCAATTTTGGCGACTGACGACGGCTTGGGTGCTGTTTAATGATGGCGGAAGGATAGCGTCAATTGTTTCGGTAGAGCTCGAGGCATCATAAAGAATGATGATTTCGGGCTTCGATGTAGGTTCGGTGATGGTGCGCCATTCAGGCTCCCAAAGCATTAATACAACGATGAAGGTGCAGGTGAAACGTAGCAGCTCAAGTATGGATGTTCTCTTAGGTCTTGAAGATCGTTTGATAGAACTAACACATAGAATTGCCATCCACAGTAAGGCGCCAATGCCGAGACCGAGTGTTAAAAAGCTTGGTGCAAATGACAGGTTATGGAGAGAGAAGCTCAAGGGAATAGACAAAGATATTAGGTTTTCAACTTAGGGTCTCCAGCTTTCGGCTGAAGGCAGAGCATGGCCTCAGTGATTAGGAATACCAACATGGTGATTAGCAATACTTTCCAAATTTCTTTGACGAGTGATTCGGACCCCTTTGTTTCTTCAAAAAGGCTGAATTGAGTGCCTTCAAGTAATACATTCAGGCTATTTTGATCCAATACTAGCCATTCATCTTCGCTGGCGGGCCGGTTCGTGGCGACAAGCCTATCGCCAAGCCTCCAGACACCGGCCTCATACGGGGCATTGCTGGATTTGGAGTCAAGATATTGGTCAATGCGACTTCTGATCTCTCCGTCTGTGAGTTGCGTTGATGAGCTTCCTGCTATAGCGGAGAATGCTGAGCTAAAACGCAGATCTCCTAGTCGAATCATGCGTTGTATGACAGGCAGTAATACGTCTGCGTCTGCAAGATTAGACCATGCGTAATTTGGAAGAGATGTTGCAAATATAATGGTGCCGTCTCCAACAATCTTGCGTGTGAGGAATGGTTGATCATCATCCCAAGTAGCTAAAGTGGTGAGTTCCCCATCGATTACACGTCGCTTGAGAGCTTTTAGTTTAGATGCCGGAATGCCGACTCCTTCGTTTCCATTTCGAAGTGGACCATCTGAACGATTCCAATCATCAATGACGAAGTATTGCCCTCGAGCGGATGTTCGTAAATCTTGCCATTGAATGCCCATGAAAGATGTTTCAGATTCCCCATTGGGTGGAAAGATGAGTAATGCGCCTCCGTCTTCGAGGTAATCAATGATTTGTTTAGCTACTGAGCCAGTCGGCAGGGCTGCCTGCCAGATGATGAGGGTAGCTTGAGCCCAATTAATCTGATCAGCCAGAGGTGGAGAGAGGGTGATACACTCATTGTGATTGAGCCCTGGTGGTGCGGACGCCAGAGACAGCCATGCCTTTGATTCTCCATCCTCAGAGATCAAATAGGTTTTTGCTGGCAGGTCATCTCCATATGCAAAGAATGATACATTGTCACGTGGGTTGGCATCCGTTGGCGTGGTGATGTAACCATACCCCTCGCCTTGTTTGTCTCCTAAGCTTAAGTTTTTCCTGTATTGGTAATTTTGGCCGTCAAAGTTGACTGTTTCAGAGCTTCGGCTGCCGTTGATAGAGTAGGTTATAGGTATTGAAGCAGTGGTGTTTGTATCGCTTCGGATGATTTCAATTTCTAAGCTGAGCTCATTTTCAAGTCGAGTCGCTGACAGTATTCGAGTGGCAACATTGTCCGTTATGGCGGATGCCATTGAGATGATGCGCAGTGTTGTTTTTTGTGGTAAATCAACAAGGCCAGCTCTTGCGGCATCCCAACGGCCATCATCAGGTGACCAGTTTGACTTTTGCAGGTCTGAAGCAAGCCAAATCTCGGTGCGTCCGAGAGCGTTGTCGGTAATATAATCAATAGCAATTGAGATAAGGGTAGGTATGGAAGCTTTTGTATCAGTGGCTAGAGTAGCACTTAGTTCATTCAGCGCATCTGGAGATGGGATACTTTGGGCGGTTGCGCTTGCGCTGTCTATTAAGATGAGCTTTGGGTTGTTGAGACTCTTCAGCGATGATTGAACGCTTTTTATAGCTGTAAGGCGCTTGCTTATATTCTCATTGTCGTCGATCTGTTCCATGGACGGAGAGCGGTCAAGGATAAGGATGACGGTGTCGATTTGAGCACCACCCCAGCTCAGAAAACCACCTGCAAGAGGACGGGCAATCGCAAATATAAGGGCTGCAATGGCTAGTGCCCGTGCTGTAAGAATGAGAATATACTTGAGCTTTTTTTTGCCTCTGGATTCACGAGTGGCCTTCAACAGGAAGTCCATTGCGGCCCACTGTATCGTTCGAAATCGTTTGCGATTAAGAAGGTGAATGATGATGGGTATACTGAGAGCAAACAGGCCCCAAAGTAGTGACTGTTGCAGAAAAGTGATAGGCATGGCTAAGCTTTAAGTTTGTCAGGATCGGGGCTTACTTTCTTCCTTTTTTTGGAAGCCTCATGCTCAGGAAATCGCAAATAATTTTCTCGTAACTTTGATTGGTAGTAATGAGATGGTAGTCAGCGCGGACATTATGACACGCAGTTTTAACTTCATTGAGAAAATGCTGCATAGCATTGCGGTAATCATCCGCAATGAGTGCGGGCTCTGCAACAACTGAGGTTTGATCCTCCATGTCGATAAAGCGATGTGGCCGCTCAAAATCAAAGTCTACCTCTTGTTTGTCGAGTAGGTGGAATACGGCGACATCATGTTTGCGGTAGCGCAGATGTTGTAGTGCATCTGTCAGCTTGTCAGTATCACAGAACAGGTCAGACATGATGATGACTAGCGCGCGCTGATTGGTTTTTTCAGCAATAGTATGCAGCGCTTCAACTAGTCCTGTTTCGCCAGTTGGCTTGGTTTTTGCCAATACATCAAGAATGTTGTTGAGTTGAGCTGCCTTACGTGTTGGTGGGATTTCTAGATGAATCTTCTCCTGACATATCGATAGCCCTGCTGCGTCGCCCTGATTAATAATGAGGTAAGAAAGTGTAGCCGCTAGTTTGCGCGCAAATTGTATACGCGGCTCATCAGCTGCACTGAACCCCATAGATGCGCTGGCATCTATGACAAAATAGGCTCGTAAATTAGTGTCGGCTTCGAATTCTTTAATGTAATAGCGGTCCGATCTTGCGTAAGCCTTCCAGTCAAGTCTTCGTGTATCATCGCCTTGGACGTATTTACGATACTCGGCAAACTCTACCGAGGATCCGCGGTGGGGAGAACGGTGTCTGCCAGCTACGCTGCCAGTCATTGCCTGACGAGCCTCGAGCGGCATGGCTCCCAGACGAGCAAGTGCTTCTGAATCGAGAAAGTCGTATTTCATCTATTTTCTTTGTCAGGCATTAACGCCATGTGGCCAGTGGCTTACTTATGCCTCTCTCATCTCATCGATGAGCTTGCTGACTACCTTAGATGAGGTCATGCCTTGAGATTCTGCAGCAAAATTGGTCAATACTCGATGGTTAAGAACTGGGCTTGCCACGGCCTCAATATCTTCAAGTCGTGCCATGTAGGACCCGTTTAGTGCCGCACGAGCTTTAGCTCCTAATATGAGATACTGAACCGCACGAGGACCGGCGCCCCAGCCAACATAATCATTGATCCACTCAGGAGCATCTTGAGATCCAGGTCGGGTTTTACGGACAATTTCCACGGCATAATCATAGATGTGAGCGGGAACAGGGATTCTGCGCACGAGGTCCTGGTATTGTTGAACTTTTTCGCCACTAAGGATGTGGTTTAATTTTGCATTGGAGCTGCCGGTGGTTTCGCGAGCGATGCGCAGCTCTTCCTCATGGCTTGGATACTCTACTTCGATGAGGAACATAAAGCGATCAAGCTGGGCCTCAGGGAGTGGGTAGGTGCCTTCTTGTTCGATGGGGTTTTGGGTAGCCAGGACAAAAAATGGCTTATCTAGTGGGTAGGTTTTACCCAAGACTGTGACCATGTTTTCTTGCATGGCCTCGAGCATCGCTGACTGAGTTTTTGCAGGCGCTCGGTTGATTTCGTCGGCTAACACTAAGTTGGCAAATACGGGGCCTTTGATGAACTCAAATTCACGATGACCAGCACCTGTTTCTTGAATAATGTCTGTGCCAGTGATGTCTGCGGGCATCAAATCGGGAGTGAATTGTATGCGGTTGAAACTAAGATCCATCGTCTCAGCGACAGAAGAAACGAGTAGAGTTTTAGCTAGGCCTGGCACGCCCATGAGCAAAGCGTGGCCTCGAGAGAAGAGACATATGGCAAGACGCTCAATGACATCTTCCTGCCCGATAATGACTTTGCCGATTTCTTTTTTGAAGTCATGATAGACTTCGCGTAGCTGATCGACTGCAATGACATCATCTGCCGGGAGTTCAGTGTCTATGGTGTGGGTATCATCAATAGCGCTATTTTGGTGTTCCTCGGGGGTGCTTTTGGTGTCAGCACCTTGCGATGTAGTTGATATGTCCATAATATTTATCGTTTTAAAAGTCGTGATTTTTTCTTAAAATTGAGTTCTCTGCGAGCTTCACTTGTTGTGTCATATGCAGCTGATAAAGTCTCTGCAACAGACGTTATATCAAGTAAACGAAGCTAAGTGGGCGAATTATTTTGTCGAGGCAGGAAAGTATAGATTTTTTATGAGATGAGAGTAAGCGGGTGGGGGATGAAATTTATTATTGCTTTGATTGTATAATAGGCGACTTTTATAAAAAACAAGCGCTTTCATCATGGCTAGTTTAGCACCCCCCTCTTCTATCAATCCTTATGATTATCCTTATGATCATTTTGGAGAGGCTACTGAGTTTTCAACAGAGAGTATTCATCAAGGAGAGTTCAATCGGCTATCTGATCTTTTATCCGTCGAAGGTGAGCAGAGAGGGCGAATTATTACCCTGCGTTCTCCCCGCGCGGGATTTGGAAAGACGCATTTATTGACTCGTCTTGCTGAGTATTTTGACGATTCCCATGAGTTTGTGGCACTGACGCCAAGCAAAGGTCGATATTTGAGCGACGAGTTAGTTTTGGATGCTTTGCTCCGAAACTTAACCAGATTACTCACAGAGGCTGGGGGCTTAACGCGGTTGGATTTGCTGGCGCGCCGGATATTGGCTAACGGCCTCTCATCATTGGTGTCATCTGGTGAGGTCCCAAGTGAGAATAAAGAGCAGGCACTGGAAGCTATAGCGAATCAGCCTGACGAGACATTTGATTTTCACAATGCTGAGGCTTCAACAGCACAATGGGCACTGTCTAACTTCTCCTTAATAGGACCTCGGCTTGCCACCACGCTCACCGAAAAAACAGGGGGCAGATATCAAGCAGTGGCATGGTGGGTCGAGCTACTTTTCCGATACAGCTCAGCACCTCTTTCTCGTGCTAGCAGAACAGGTTCGCTTTTTGAGACCATTTTTAATCGTAAACACATACAAGCAGAAGTTCATGAGCAGGCAGATGCACACGAGAAGTTAGCTACTTTTTTCAATCTTCTCTGTTTAGTGGCTTCGCCAGTTGTTGTTGTAGATGAGGTCGAGGGATTATCAAATAGCCCAGAGTCAGGGCTGGAATTCGTCACCTATTTAAATAAATTGCACCAGTCGTGTGCGAAGTTGAGTCTAGTAATCAGTGTTAGTGGTGATGTATGGCAAACGGCTTTTCTGCCGCATCTACCATGCGGTCTCAAAGATCGTTTGGAGGACGCTGTTGTCGACCTGAAGCCGATTAGCAAAAACCAGGCTCTCGACATATTGTATGAACGCGCTGGTGATCGAGCTGGGCCAATCGCTGATGCAATAGACTTTGATCGTGGTGTTTTATATCCGCGTGGCATAATTCGAGCAGCAGCGGCGGCTTGGGCAGGTGATGACTCTGACGAAGCGATATTGGCAGGTGAAAATGAAGCTGCTCTACCCAATTTAGATGGTAACTACGGAAAAGACACGATTGGCTCCCAAATTTGGAGAGAGTTAAATGATCTGGCCGAAACAAATGCTGCAGAGACCATTCAGAATAATGTTGTTGAGGATGATGCGCTAGCAGGGGGGGAGGCTGCAGACGCAGCTGATGGCGATGATGCGATTTTTTCCGGGGTAGATGTTCTAGGGTCGGATGCAGTTGAGCAGAATAATGCTGAAGCTGATCATGAAAATCAATTGGAGACTGAGCTGAGCTCTACTTCTGCAATTGATTTGCCAATATCCACTATTGCTCCAAAGGTGGATAACACAGGTGCGGCTGATGCGCCTAACGTTGAGTCTAAGGAGCCCAAAGAAATCAAGGAGCCTGTCGCGAGATCGCCTTTCAAGCCTTTATTCGAACGAGAGGAGAAAGAAGCATCGAGTGGCCTAATAGCGGAGGATTCTCGATCCAGTGATTTGAACAATCTGTCATCTCCTTTCGGCAGTATTGCTGACTCGGATCATGAAGCGCGGGAGATGAGTGAAGAGTCAGCTGTATCCCCATTTACCATACATAAAGCAGATGAGCCCAATGCTATTGATGCTATTGATGCCGTTGATGCCGTTGATGCCGTTGATGCCGTTGATGCCGTTGATGCCGTTG
>ERZ1048068.186-NODE-186-length-58205-cov-8.160000_pt1 | contig 58205 bp, 57 predicted proteins | sample MGYA00383098_ERZ1048068 | MGnify/ENA primary metagenome ERZ1048068 (study PRJEB29581, sample SAMEA5548368) | metagenome | biome: marine; feature: coastal; material: water | depth 1 m | study: Short-term variability in the microbial, nano- and picoplankton dynamics...
AAATATTAACTAATGAAAAAAATCAAGATTTTATTTTCGGCACTATTCATATTATCCTTATTCACTTGTGTAGGATGGATATGTAATGTGCTTGGGTGTTAAGCATATATTTAATACTAACTAAATGAAAAAGATACTTCAATTAGTCAATTTCTTAAATTACTACGGATTATATTTTGATTTAAGAATCAGCAGAACTAAATATATTAGGGTTAGATTTTTTTAGATTTTTACAACTTTACTAATCGGAAGTGGCAAGTCAGTAGCTTCTTCCTTATAGCTTCCATTGTCTGTTTTAGGCACTCTTGTGGTCCTAATTGGGTTGGTGGTTTTTTTATCAATATACAGGATAAAAGATTTGAGCCAATTGTGAGTATTTTAGTTTTAAACCAGCCACTCAACCTTTGTAGCTATACTTACTCGTTCTTTTATAGGAAGTGTCGTGTGGTCAAATGGCCCGAGATACATAAACCCTAAACAGCGCTCGTTTGCATTCAAGTCAAAAAATGAATGCATCTGTGCTGTATATTGGGGACTGCTCCAATAGCATCCAATTTTTTGATCGACGCAACTGAGCCAAATGTTTTGAACTGCCATGGCCACAGCAGCAACCTCTTCCCATTTGGGAATTGAAACCGCAGTGCTTCGCTTCATGAAAATCCCTAAAATACAATTGCTTAAGCGACATTTTTCGAGTGTCTTTTTTTGCTTGAAATCGACTCTTGGATCATCTGGATTGTGTGCTTCTATGGCTTGAACAATGGCTTGTCCTAGACGGGCTTTTGCTTTATTTTTATAAACCTTAAAGAACCAAGGTTGTGTCATTTTATGTGTAGGCGCCATGTTGGCATTTTCAAGCAATTGGTCTAAGGTCGCTTTGTCTATTTCTCCCTTGTTAAATTGGCTTGGATAAACCGCGCGCCTAAAGGCGATGAGCTTGTTGATATCCATAATTTTTTTAATATAGATGTAAAATTAATGTATAGGGCTCACATAAATAATTAAATTTGAAAAAATATCCTGTTCCATAAACCGTCAGACTGAAACTAAATTTATGCGCACTTGTGCGAAGACGGAAACTTTGAATAATAATACATTGAATAAATAAACGTACTTTTATGGAGCCTTTCAATATAAAAAACAATTTATGAGAAATTTGAAACTACTAACACTTGGATTGTTTTTGACTGTCTTTTGCTGTACATCCGATGAAGGCGCTGCCCCATGTATTGTTGAGCATAACTTAGAAACAAACGAGGCTGAAAACGTGACCGCTAATTCAGCCCGATTAACAGGAAGTATTAGCATTGTTTCTCAGAATTGCGAGATACCGCCTGGTGCGCAACAAGGCTTTGTTTATGCCACCAGCAGCACACCCAATGTCGATGATAATTTAATTATGGATACGGGGACAAACATAAGTGCCACACTGAGTGGCCTCGCTGCTGAAACAACATATTACGTTAGGTCTTTTGTTGCGAATTCAGTGGGAGAGCACTACGGGAATGAAATTAGTTTTACCACGGGGCAAAACAATACACCCATTAACTATGGTATTAATGAGTATAGCGTTGAATTCCAAGATTTGGATCGTGATTTCATAGTTTATGTCCCAGAATCGTATACCCCTGAAAACCCAACTCCAGTGTTGTTTGTTTTTCATGGTTTTGGCGGATCAAACACTTCAACGATGAATAGTACCGGTTTTAATCTCATTGCCGATCAAGAAAATTTTATAGCAGTATACCCTCAAGGCACAGACTTTTTAAACATAGCTCCCCATTGGAATGTTGGTGGATTTACAAACGGTAGCACTACAGACGACGTGGGCTTCGTTAATTTTCTAACAGCATATTTGCCGGAAATATACTCTATTAACTCTGATAGAATATATGCAACAGGTATGTCTAACGGCGGGTTTATGAGCTTTTTACTAGCCTGTCAATTGAGTGATAAAATTGCAGCTATTGCTTCTGTTACTGGCTCAATGACTACAGAAACTTTAGAAGAATGTAGTCCTATTAGAGAAGTTCCTGTGTTGCAAATTCATGGGACTAATGATGCTGTAGTGCCATATGATGGTGTGCAGGCATGGAATACCCCCATTGAAGAAGTCTTGGATTATTGGGTTATGAACAATGCGTGTTCAGACACCCCAGAAATAAATACTTTAGATGACGTGAATCTCAATAACAACCTAACAGTGGATGAAATAATCTATAACAATGGTACCAATGGAACCATTGTAAAACATTACAAAGTTTTTGGAGGACAGCATAACTGGTTTCAAAACGCAGATATTGATTCTAGCGCTATTATTTGGGAATTTTTCTCTAATTACGACCTCAATGGATTGATAAATTAAAATATTATTTATTCTATTTTAACTAATTTTGTGGTCAATTTATAGACTTTGAATACTAATGTTAGCAACAAACAAATCAACCTGCTGGCCATACCGGCCATTATTGCGGGTGTTTCCGAGCCAATTTTATCACTAACAGATGCTGCCATTGTTGGGCATATGCCTTTAAATGCTACTGTTTCTCTAGCAGCGGTCGGCATTGTTTCTTCTTTTTTATCCATGCTTATTTGGGTCTTAGGACAGTCTCGTTCAGCCATTTCTTCAATTATTTCCCAATACCTTGGCGCAAACAAACTCAAAGAGGTGAAAAGCCTTCCGGCGCAAGCCATTGCCATCATTCTGGTGTTAAGCGTTTTGATTTGCGCAGCTACCATTCCTTTTAGTGAGGCTATTTTTAAATTTTATAACGCTTCGGGGGTGCTATTGGATTATAGCGTTGACTATTATAAAATTCGGATCATTGGTTTTCCATTCACCCTCTACACATTTGCTGTTTTTGGGGTATTTCGAGGACTACAAAACACTTACTACCCCATGGTTATTGCCATCATTGGGACCGCTATAAATATTGCTTTGGACCTTGTTTTGGTCTATGGAATTACAAATGTTATAGCACCGATGAACCTTAAAGGTGCCGCCTTGGCAAGCGTTTTGTCTCAAGCCCTGATGGCAGTTATGGCGACCGCACTGGTGTTAAAAAACACACCCATTACTTTAAAAATTAAAAGTCCTGTAAACAAAGAACTACCAAAATTTTTAATGATGATTGGCAATCTAATTCTACGAACGCTTGCTCTCAATCTTGCCCTTTACTTTGCTACAAGTTTTGCAACGGGCTATGGCACCAACTATATCGCCGCCTATACCATTACCATCAATTTATGGTTTTTTGCAGCTTTTGCTATAGATGGCTATGCCAGTGCTGGAAATATTTTGTCTGGTAAACTTTTCGGGGCTAAACAATTTGAAGCTTTGGTTGAGTTAAGCCAACGGCTCACAAAAAAAGCGCTCATCGTGGGGCTCTTAATGGCTGGATTAGGAGGGCTATTTTACAAATCTGTAGGAGCAATGTTTACATCAGACCCGAATGTTTTAGCGGATTTTTACGAGGTGTTTTGGATTGTTTTAGCCATGCAGCCCCTCTGTGCAATTACTTTTGTGTTTGATGGTATCTTTAAAGGGCTTGGAAAAATGAAAGCCTTGAGAAACGTATTGTTTGCTGCCACTTTTTTGGTGTTCATCCCTGCCCTACTTTTAGGTCATTATTTTGAGCTCAAGTTGCACGGGATACTGTGGGCGTTTACACTGTGGATCATTGCCAGAGGGGTGCCATTGGTGGTGAAATTTAGAAAACAATTTTTACCGCAAGCCCGAAAACACTAACTTTGTTTGGATTTTGTTAAAAACAGAGTATTAGAAATGTCCAAAATAAGAATTACGAAACAGTTTTCCTTTGAGACCGGCCACGCGCTTTATGGTCATGATGGGAAATGTAAAAACATTCACGGCCATAGTTACCGTTTAAATGTAACATTGTTTGGAACCCCCATAACGGACGACAGCAGTCCAAAATTTGGGATGATTATGGATTTTTCTGATTTGAAAAAAATAGTCAAAGAAGCCGTTGTAACGCCCTTTGATCACGCCACGATCTTTAACAAAAACACACCACACTCAAAACTGGCAGAAGACCTAAAATCTAGTGGCCATAAGGTCGTTCTTGTCAACTACCAGCCTACCAGTGAAATGCTGGTCATTGATTTTGCTGAAAAAATTAAAAAACGCTTACCTGCTAACATCCATTTACACGCCCTTAAACTTCGAGAAACTGCCAGCTGCTATGCAGAGTGGTATGCGAGTGATAATGAATAAAGTGTATGAAAACCATTCAAATATCTAAGGGAAAAAAGATTTATTTCACATCAGACCATCACTTTGGGGCGCCCACAAAAGCGGCCTCTAAACCCCGTGAAGAAAAGTTTGTAGCGTGGCTGGATGACATAAAAAAAGATGCCGAAGTATTGTTTATTCTTGGAGATCTATTTGATTTTTGGTTTGAATACAAACATGTCATCCCAAAAGGGTTCACCAGAGTGTTGGGAAAATTGGCAGAGTTGAGTGATCAAGGAATTAAAATTCACTTTTTTGTGGGTAATCACGACATGTGGATGCGTGGCTACTTTGAAGAAGAATTAAACATTAAAATGTACCAAAAACCTGAGCGGTTTAAATTAAACAACAAAACTTTTTTTATTGGCCATGGCGACGGCCTAGGACCAAATGACAAAGGATATAAGCGCTTGAAAAAGGTGTTTACAAACTCATTCTTTAACTGGCTCTACCGCTGGCTTCACCCGGACTTTGGGGTGCGGTTTGCCCAATACCTATCATTAAAAAACAAACTCATTTCTGGAGATGAAGATCTTAAATTTATGGGGAATGATAATGAATGGTTAACCCAATATGCACACAGAAAATTAAAAGACAAGCACTTTGATTATTTTGTGTTTGGCCACCGGCACTTGCCACTTGAGGTGCCATTAAACTCAAAATCAACATATTTTAACTTAGGGGATTGGATTACGCACTACACCTATGGCGTTTTCGATGGTGAAAAGTTTATATTGAACAAACTAGAATCCTAAAAACCTACAATGCCTAGTCACTAAAGCTTGTACTGCCAATTAATTTATTTTGAGTGCTTTTGATGTTTATTGATTTAAAATAAATATCTTAGGCACGCAAACCAATTTGACTCAGATGGAATTTTTTGAAATCCCTTTTTTTGACGACGACTTCTATAAGATGTGTGTTCGCTTTTTAATCAATTTTACAGCACTCACAGCGCTTATAAAAGGCTGCTATTATGCCTTTTCAAAAAAGGCCGATTATGTGTTTACATTTTACCTGGTTGGTACTGTGGTTTTTTTCTTGTGCTTTACCTTAAAAAAATACGAAATTGACTTAGGGCTTGCCTTGGGTTTGTTTGCCATTTTTGGAATTCTGCGTTACCGAACAGATCCGCTCAAGGTAAGGGAAATGACCTACCTTTTTATTGTGATTGGGCTTTCAGTGATTAATGCGTTGTCCAATAAAAAAATGAGTTATATAGAAATTCTTACAGCCAATGCCGTGGTGATTTTAATGGCTTATTATCTAGACCGCTACTGGAGCCGTCAGAACCGTCAAAGAACCGCCTCCAAAGATGTTCTATACCAATCACTCGACTACATAAAACCAGACCAACACGAGCTTTTAAAAAAAGACCTTGAAGACAAGTTGGGCTTTGAAATTTTAAAAGTTGAAATTGGACAAGTCGACTTTGAGAAACAAACTGTCAAAGTGAAAATTCGCTATAAAAAACAAGTATGAAAAGACCCATTCCAAGATTATATGGCTTAGGCCTTATTGTTTTAATTCTATTTATAACAATGCCATCTTATGCTCAAGACACTGAAGATCTTGAAGGATGGAGCGCTGTTGAATTGAATTTAAAAGCAACTGATAAACTCTTCTTTTCTGTTTCCGAGCACCTCCGATACAGAAATGATATTAGTTCACTTAAAAACTACTTTACACAAATTAAAGTGAATTATGAGCTTTTTAAAAATTTCGAACTCGGCGGTGGGGTGCGCTATATAACTGACAACGATGATGTCGGTAATAAGCAAGGCCATGAATATCTATTTAGGTATCAATTTGAAGCGGTTTTTAAACAAAAAATTGATAGGGTAATGGTTTCATTTCGTTTGAGATACCAAAACAAAAATCAGCTTGGTCTTTCAGAAAGTGAAGGGGATATCCCAACAGAATATACCCGTTACCGAATGGGACTGAGCTACAAAGTAAAACCCCTTAAATTAAATGTAAAGCTTTTTGGAGAGGTCTTTAATGAGTCCCAAAGTCCAGAAGAAAACAAAGGGATTAACAGACACCGCTATACTTTAAAACTAAGTCGAAAATTTAAAGATTTTGGGACCTTTGGCATTTTCTATGCACTACAAGATGACTATTCCAAGCCCATTAAAAAAAGTAAATCTATAGTTGGCTTTAAATACAGCTATAACATAAACTTGAGTAAATAGCTGCCCTATTATTACTAATTTTTGTGTGTTTCCAAATCCTTTTCTAAATCTAAATTTCTAAAGCTTGGTGAGACTAAGCCAGTAGCAAGTGCTGTAATCAGCGTCATCGTCCCGCCAAACACAACGGCCGTTACAGTACCCATTAATTTGGCGGTCAATCCACTTTCAAAAGCGCCCAACTCATTTGAAGACCCAACAAACATGGAATTGACAGAGGAGACTCGGCCCCGCATATGGTCCGGCGTTTTAAGCTGTAAAATTGTTTGTCGAATGACCATGGAAACCCCATCGGTAATGCCGCTAAAAAAAAGCGCAACAACTGAGATCCAAAAGACAGATGAAAGCCCAAATACAATAATAGAAATCCCAAACCCAAATACAGCCACAAGCAATTTCATCCCTGCGCTACGGCTGATTGGAATATATGCAGTGGTTAGCATCGTTATAAAAGCCCCAACAGCCGGCGCGGCTCTTAAAACACCAAAACCCTCTGGCCCTACTTTTAAAATATCCTGAGCAAAAACGGGTAAAAGGGCGACAGCGCCCCCAAAAAGCACCGCAATCATGTCCAAGCTAAGAGCGCCTAATATGGCCTTTGTTTTAAACACAAAACGCACACCCGCTTTTAAGCTTTGAATAACGGGTTCTCCAATTTTTGGGTTTAAAACTGGTTTCTTGGAAATCAATAAGCCCAATAAAAATGAAAAAACAACCAATACAAAAACGATACAAAGCGACCAGTGTGTCCCTAGCCAGTTAATGGTTAAGCCTGCTACGGCAGGCCCTAAAATTGAAGCCATTTGCCATGTTGAACTGTTCCAGGTTGCAGCATTTGGATATGCCTTTTTAGGGACAATAAGCGCTACTAAAGAAAAAATGGTAGGTCCAAAAAAGGCGCGTAATAAGCCCCCAAAAAAAACAAACCCATAGATTGAGTAGAGAATTGATTTTTGATCCCAACTGGTCATAATGGAAGCCTCAGAAAGAAAAAATAGGCCCAGACTAATCAATGAAAATAAACCAATACAGCACAAAAATAAATTGCGTTTTTCTCGCTGATCCACAATGTGTCCGGCAAATAAAGCCATGCTCAAGGCTGGAATTATTTCCATAAGCCCAATTATGCCCAGAGACAAAGGATCTTTAGTTAAAGTATAGACTTGCCATTCAATAACAATAAATTGCATGGACCATGCAAACACCAATACAAAACGAAGCAATAAAAAAATATTAAATTCTCTAAATCTAAGTGCTGCATAAGGGTCTTTATTTGCCATAATTTAGGGTTTGATGTCTTTTAGTTTTAATTGCAAACTGACCTGGCCATTCCATTCATTTTCTTCAATGGCATAAGCAATATTAAAAGGGGTTTTATTCTGCACCAATCCTAATTTGCTACCCAAGCCAAAACCAATGCTATTGAGCGGTCTTGTATTGTCTTTGTAGACGCTAATTTTTAGGTGTTTATCGTCTTGTCCAACACATTTGCCATATCCTGAGTCATATACTGCACTTGTGCTAAAAACAGGGGCCATGTTTTGAGGGCCAAAAGGCGCAAATTGCCTTAGTATTCTATAGAATTTGGGAGTAATCGCACTTAAATTTAATTCAAAATCTATATGGATTTCGGGGGTCTTTAGCTGCGGCGGTAAGTTAGACGCCACCTCAACATCAAAGGCGGCCTTAAAAGCGGCATAATTGTCGGATTTTATGCTTAATCCTGCAGCGTATTTGTGCCCCCCAAACTGCTCAATATAGCGGCTGCAATTTTGAAGAGCTGCATATACATCAAAACCGCGAACAGAACGTGCAGAAGCTGTTAAAAAATCCCCGCTTTTTGTAAAAACCAAGGTTGGGCGGTAGTAGGTTTCGATCAGTCTAGAAGCTACAATTCCTATGACACCTTTATTCCATTCGGGGCTGTAAACAACAGTTGTTGCTTTGTCTTGCTCCTGGTTTTGTTCAATTTGTAAAAGGGCTGCTTTGGTGATCTCTTGGTCTAGTGTGCGCCGTGTAGTATTAAATGTTTCAATGGCTTCAGAAGCCACTTGCGCTTTTGTTACATCTGTTTCCTTTAACAAAGACACGGCATAATTTCCATGTTTCATGCGCCCTGCGGCATTGATGCGTGGTGCAATAACAAAAACAACATCCGTCAAACTTAAGGTCTCTTTTTTTATGTGTTGAATGAGGGCTTGAAATCCAACGCGTGGTTTTGAGTTTAATACTTCTAAGCCATAATAAGCTAAAATTCGATTTTCTCCAACAACAGGCACAATGTCGGCACCAATGGCCGTGGCAACCAAGTCTAAGTAAGGGGTTAAGTCGTCAATAGACTCGCTAAATTGTTGCCCCAAAGCTTGTATCAATTTAAAACCAACACCACAGCCGCACAGTTCTTTAAAAGGATAGCTGCAGTCCGAGCGTTTGGGGTCTAAAACAGCAATGGCTTGTGGCAGGGTATCTCCTGGGCGATGGTGGTCACAAATGATAAAGTCAATGCCTTTTTCCTTGGCATATTTAACCTTTTTAATAGCTTTTACCCCACAATCCAAAGCGATGATAAGACTGAAATCATTGTCCGCAGCATAATCAATTCCAGTGTAAGAGATACCATAACCCTCTGTGAACCGATCTGGAATATAGGTCGCAATCGCTTCGGTCTTCGTTTCAAGATAAGTTGCCATCAGCGCGACTGATGTCGTGCCATCAACATCGTAATCACCATAGACCAAAATACGTTCATTTGCGGACAAAGCCTTTTGAATACGCTGTACCGCTTTGTCCATATCTTTCATTAAATAAGGGTCGTGTAGGTCCTTTAGTTGGGGTCTAAAAAAAGCCTTGGCTTGCGCAAAGCTTTCAATACCACGCTGCACCAGAAGACGGGCGATGGTTGCATCAACCCCAAGTGCAGTTGCCAGATGCTGGACGCTTTTTTCATTAGGAGTAGGCTTGAGTGTCCAGCGCATTGTTAATTGGATTGAAAGTGAGTGTAAGTGTTAACGCTTGCAAATTTTCGGAACATTTCCATTACACCGCAATATTTATCTACGGATAATTGCACCGCACGATTACATTTTTTTGGATCGACCTGCGGACCAGAAAAATAATAATTAACCGCTACGCTATGGTAATATTTTGGGTGAATCTCTGTCAATTCCCCCTCAACAACAATTTTTAAATCATAATCTGTAATTTTCATTTTTTTAAGAATATCAACAATGTCAATCCCGGAACATCCTGCTAGGGACGATAACATCATCGCTTTAGGAGACAAACCTTTTTGTTGGTCGACTCCTACAGAAGTTGTATCCATAAGTACGCTGTTTCCGCTTGGGTTGTCCGACTCGAAGCGCATGCCGCCTTTCCAATGGGTTGTAGTTTTGTGGGCCATAATAAAATATTTTTGTTTCTTGTTCACTCAAAAATACCACTAAAAATTTAAAAATGCCGTTAGTCAATCCCTTAAACCCAGACCATGATTTAGAAACTAAATCACTTGCAGATTTTTTCAATGAAACTCTAGGCTTTTGTCCTAATTCTGTCCTTACAATGCAACACCGCCCTGCCATCAGTAAGGCGTTTATCAATTTGAATAAAGCGGTGATGGCAAACAAGGGGCGAATCACATCGGCCTTAAAAAGAATGATTGCTTGGGTCAGCAGTAATGCTACCGGCTGCCGCTATTGCCAAGCCCATGCCATACGCGCAGCAGAACGTTATGGTGCAGAGCAAGAAAAACTCAATCACATTTGGGACTACAGAACGCATCCTGCCTTTAATGAGGCTGAACGCGTCGCATTGGATTTTAGCTTGGCAGCATCCGTTGTTCCCAATGCGGTGGATGATGCCTTAAAAAAGCGGCTACATGCGCATTGGAATGAAGGAGAGATTGTAGAAATCCTTGGGGTTGTTTCACTTTTTGGTTACCTTAACAGATGGAATGATTCTATGGGTACAACCATTGAAAAAGGAGCGATAGAGAGCGGGAATTTATACCTTGGAAAACACGGTTGGAACCAAGGGAAACACAATCAATCTTAAATCTCTGAAGCGCCTGAAATTACAAGCACAATCTCACCTTTAGCGGGATGGTTGGTGTAGTGTTCTAAAATAGATTGAACCGTACCACGGCGGGTTTCTTCAAACACTTTGCTAAGCTCACGTGAAATGGATATGGGCCGCTCCTTTCCAAAATACAGCGCAATATCTTCCAAGGTTTTGTTGAGTTTATGAGGGCTTACATAAAGTACGATTGTGCGCTGTTCTTGCGACAATAGTCTAAGCCGTGTTTGACGGCCTTTTTTTAAGGGTAAAAACCCTTCAAAGACAAAACGATCGTTTGGCAAACCAGAGTTCACAAGCGCAGGTAAAAAAGCGGTTGCACCGGGCAAGCATTCTACAGGAATTTCTGCTGCTACACAAGCTCTTGTTAGTAAAAATCCAGGATCGGAAATTGCTGGGGTCCCTGCGTCGCTAATAAGGGCGATGGTGGTGCCGCTTTGCATACGGTCAATAAGACGATCTAAAATTTTGTGTTCGTTGTGCATGTGATAAGACTGCATGGGCGTTGCAATGTCAAAATGCTTGAGTAGCTTGCCTGAATTACGGGTATCCTCAGCTAAAATTAAATCTACTGATTTTAGTGTAGCAATGGCCCGAAGGGTGATGTCCTCCAGATTTCCAATAGGTGTTGGCACTAAAAAAAGTTTCATCAATTATGCTTTAAAACACAAAGGTACAATGTTTAATCTTAATTCTTTTTTGAAGGAAACGCGATAAAATCTTTTAAATAAAAGGGTTCAAAATAGGCCAGGTCTTCAAAATCTTCTGCTTTGTATTTTTGATAAGACAGTGCGCACATTTCTTTTGATGATGGAAGCTGGTCATCAAAATGAGCATTATGGTGGTCAATCAAATCCTGAGTTTTAGCGGCGCCATTGCCAACAAAAAAAACAGTATGTTTTTCCAATAAATCTGCATAGGACTCGGCGTTTAATATTTTCGCTGTAGTGGGGTCAATACATTGGTGATTGGTATCAAATACTGCCGAATAGACTTCCATGCGGCGGGCATCTAAAGTGGCTACAATACAACCCGCTTCTATCTGTTTTTTATGGGCAAGCACGTCTAATGTGGGCAGCGATATAAGCGGAATATCTAGGCCAAAACAAAGTCCTTTGGCTGCGGAGACACCAATGCGCAAACCAGTATAAGAACCAGGGCCTTTACTCACGGCAATTGCATCAATTTGACTGCGTTCAGTTTGGGTCTCCTTTAATACCGCATCAATGTAAAGATGAAGGCGCTCAGCATGTGAGTATTGGGCGCTATTATCTTCCTTCAAAAGAAGTAACTCTCCATTAAGTGAAAGTGCAACAGAACAGTTGGTCGTGGAAGTTTCAAGATTTAAAATACAAGCCATTTACAAATTTAAGGGTTTTCCAAGATAAAAGTCTAAGACTTTGGTCTTGAAAATAAAATCGTATTTGGAACGGACTAAACTTGATTGCGCATTCACCAGCTGGGTTCTGTTTTGTTCTAAATCTAATGTATTAAGCGCACCGATGTTGTAGCGCTCTTGCGCATTATCAAAGGATAGTTGACGGGCGGCAACTGATTTTTGGGAAGACACATAGGTTTTTAGGGCGGCTTTAGCATCCGTAAATGCGCGTTGTATATTGCTCTCTAAGTCGACTTTGGCCTGTTCTAATACCAGGTTTCTATTGTCAACCTGAATTTTTGCTTTAGCTAAGGCTGTTTTGTTTTGAAATCTAGAAAAAATAGGAATGTTTAAACTCAAAGCAAAACTATGGCCTCGGTTATCGTTAATTTGCTGAAAAAAAGAATTGTCACTGCTGAGGTTTGAAAAGTTAGCCCCTGTATTCAGACCGTAACTAATGCTGATATTGGGGTAAAATCCACTTCTTGAGATTGCTGTACCCAATTTAGCCGCTTCAATATTTTTCTCAGCCACTTTAATTTCACTTCTGTTTTTTAGAGCATATGCCAATATGGAATTGACGTCATTGTACAAAAATAACTCTGAGGGGGTATCTAGTGTTATTTGTTTAACCGCAAATCCTTCAAAAGGGACTTGTAATACTTGAGATAATGCCAAAAGCGCCAAATTATAGTTGTTTTCGGCAACTGTCAAGCGTTGTTGATCACTGGCCAACGTCGCTTCTGCATCAAATACATTGGCGCGGGGCTGGGTGCCAGCAGCTACCAATTCTTTAACGCGTTCGAGCTGCTCAATTGAAAACTTATATTGAATGTCTGCAATACTTAAATTTTCTTTATTCAACATCACATTTAAGTAAGTGTTGACCACATTGAGTGCCACATTGTCTTTTATACGTTGAAACTCTTCCTCATTAGCCGCCTTGTTGATAAGAGACTGTTTATAAATGTTGGTATTGCGAAACCCATTAAAAATCGTCTGGGAAACATTCAAGCCAATATTTGATGAATGGAAAGTCCGGTCTAAAAACTGGCCATCAAAAACCTCTACATTTCCTAAGTTAAGACGTTGAGAGGCGCCAACTCCAAGCATGGGTAAAAAATTACCTTTTGCGGCAATAATGTCTTGGTCATTGGAAAGTAAGTTGTTTTTTGACTGCTGAACACTAATGTTATTTTCAAGCGCATAATTGACACATGCTTCAAGCGTCCATTGTTCTTGTGCGTTGACGCTGAACAGGTTTATAAAGCACAGCAAAAGCAACAGGCTTTTTATTGGATAGGTTGGGGTTGTATTACGCATCGTTGTCGTCATTTTCTTCGTCTTCATTATTTTCTTCAGAAGCTTTGTTCCAAATTTTGATTTTATCTGAAAGCTCTAAACCTTCCGTGATTTCAACATTGATACCGTCTGAAATTCCAATTTCAACATTTTTTATCACAAAATCGCCATTGTCGTTTAAAATTTCTACAAAAGGTTTTTCGGTAATTCTATTGAATTGTAGCAGGGCTTCTTTGACCACCATTACGCTGTCCTTGCTGGCAACTTCTATTTCAGCATTTGCACTATACCCTGCTCGAATTTTATTGCTAGATTCAACGGCAACATCGGCTTTAATCACAAATTGAACGGCGCCATTTTCTTCAATACCTTTGGGCGCTACAAAGGTTAGTTTTGCAGGGAATTCTTTTTCATTAATGGCGCCAAGAATAACTTTAATGGTTTTTCCTTCCTCCAACTTACCAACTTCTGATTCGTCCACTTTTCCTTCAAAAATCATTTGACGCATATCGGCAATGGTCGCAATGGTCGTCCCAGCGTTAAAGTTATTGCTTTGAATCACTTGGTCTCCTTCTCTAACAGGAATTTGTAAAATGGTTCCTGAAATTTGAGCGACAATATTGGTATTGGCAGAGCCGCCGCCAGAAATAGAACCACGTTTGATAATTTGATAATCGTTTTGGGCCTGCATATAACTTTCTTGAGCTTGATTCAAGCTGAGTTCGTTGTTTTCAAAATCTTGCCGCGATATCACCCCTTTTTCGTAGAGTGCTTTGTTGCGTTCAAACAATATTTTGGCATTGTCATAGGTAAATTTTGAGGTTTTGATGCGGCTTTGGGCGCTTACCAAAGTCTGTTCGTTTGGAACCACTCGGATTTTGGCAATTAGATCTCCTTTTTGAACCAAATCCCCTTCTTCAACTAATATTTTGTCGACAATTCCTGAAATTTGAGGTTTGAGTTCTATTTCCTCCTCCGGATTTAACTTTCCAGTGGCCACAATTTTTGTGTCCAAAGAGGTGTAAAAGGCTTGGGCTGTTTTATAATCGATAACGTCTTTTTTGTTTGAATCTTTAAAGTATTTCAATACAAATACCAAAAGGATAAGCAAGACGATTCCTAATATAATTTTGACTGTTTTATTCATTGTTTTAATTTAATTATTCTTCTCTTAATGCTTCTATGGGTTTAACTCTTGTAGCCTTGAAAGCCGGAATCAAACCAATTAACGTCCCTAATAATACCAATAAAGCAAGGGCTACAAATACAACGGCTATGGAAACGGACGCATTGACTAGGGTAGCATCGTCTCCTTGTCCCCAAACTTTATCTATGACGATAAGGATCCAGCCTCCAGTAATGATGCCTAAAATACCTGAAAGTAAGGTTAAAAATACAGCTTCCACTACAATCTGACGTTTAATTTCAAAAGGCGTGGCGCCCAGGGCACGCCGTATCCCAATTTCTTTAGTACGCTCTTTAACCGTAATCAATAATATGTTCCCAATGGCAAAAACACCGGCAATTAAGGTTGCGATGCCTACAAACCATGTTAAAAATTGCATTCCTTTTAAAAAACCTGTGATTTTTGCAAATTCTTTGCCTAGGTTAAAACTGCCTAGCGCCCTTTTATCTCTTGGGTGTATTTTATTCAAATTACGCAACAGTAATTTAATGTCTTCCTCAATCTGTTTGATATTGTACTCGGGCTTGCCTGTCACAACCATCCAACCAATGCGATCGCCGCGGTTGTAAATCTGCTGAAAGGTGGTGAACGGAATGTGAATATCACTAGAAGGGCCCATATCCACATTTTCGTTTTGAAAGACCCCAATCACTGTGAAATTCATGCTGTTGACCTGAATGTACCGCCCAATGGGATTTTCGTTTTTATCAAAAAGTTGTTTATAAACATCCTCGGAAATGACCGCCGCCTTACGCTTGCTATTAATGTCATTTTGATTGATAAAGCGACCGCGCAGCATCTTTTTCTTTTGAATTTGATCTAGTAATGGGTAATCTCCATTGACGCCATAACGCCCAGACAGAAAATTACGGACCACCAAGGCTTGACTGCGACTCCTAGGTACTACGAGTTCTACGCCTTCAATATTTTCTTTTATTTTATGAACATGGGACAGTTTAAGGCGAACCATTTTCCCTTCCTGAAACCCTTTAAAGGGAATGCTGGTATTTTGACCCCAAATAAAAACACTGTTGGTGGCAAAATCTCCAAAAATTCGATTAAAAGAATTTTCCATTCCTCGGGCGGCGCCCAAAAGAGCGATAAGCAATAAAATCCCCCACCAAACACCAATCATTGTGATGACCGTACGCACTTTGTTTTTAGTCAAACTGTCGTACACTTCTTTCCAGGTATCGCTTTCAAATAAAAATTTCATACTATCATTCGTCTCTTAAGGCCACAATGGGTTTTATTAGGGACGCTTTTTTTGCCGGTAAATAGCCAGCAATAGCACCAGCAGTGATTAGTGTAAAAGTGGCCATTAAAACCAAAGTTTGACTGACACTGGGATCTGTTATAAAATAGGTTTTTAGGTGGGGGCTTGCCCACTCTAGTAAACCAACCCCTATTAGCAATCCAAAATAACCTGCCAAAGTTGTAATAAAAACAGATTCAACTAAAATGATGGAAATTATAGCCTTGGGGGAGGCGCCTAAGGCCTTTCTAATTCCAATTTCTTTGGTACGCTCTTTAACAATAAAAATCATAATATTACTGATGCCAACAACGCCTGCAATTAGCGTCCCAAAACCGATGATTAAAATTAATATACCCAAAACCGAAGTCATTTGATTGATCCCTTTATTTTGCATGGCCATATTAGAAATTCGTATGGCGCGCTGGTCATTTTTTGCCACTGTAAAGCGCGCTTTAAGTTGCTTTTCTAAGTCCAGCCCAAAATCAATGGCTTGATTCAAGTCTAATGCTGGATTGTAAGTTAGGTTGATTTGATCCACGTAATCATTATTGCCATAAATGTTTTGAGCCGTTGTAAGTGGCATATAAATAATGCGCTCTTCGTCATCGCCACCATCATCTTTAAAAACGCCTACAACTTTATAAGAAATACCACTTAAATTGATGTAATTACCAACAATATCTTTTTCCTTTAGAAATAAATCTTGTCGTACCAAATCTCCAATAACAATCACTTTGGTAATGTTTTGCATGTCCCGCTGGTTGAGGTAGCGTCCTTGCGAAATCTTTGTTTTTTCTAAATATTGATGGTCGGGATGAACCGCTCTTAACAAATAATTGTTTTTTTCGTTTTTATAACTTGCTACTACATTGCGGTAAATTCTTGCTGTTATAAACTCTATGTTGGGCTCAAAACCAGACTTTATAAAGTCAAAGTCTTCATTTTTAAATTGAATGCGGCGCCCTGCCTGTAGCCCCTTGTGGGCTTTGGTGGTGCGCCCAGAGCGAATAAAAATAGAATTGGCCGCATCATCAACAAATGCTTCCGAAAATGTGTTATTAAGTCCATTAGCCAAACCAAAAAGAACAGTAAATAGTAAAATCGCAAAGGCGACTGTAAAGCCAGAAAGTAAACTGCGGGTGCGGTTTTTGTCAATACTTTGAAATACTTCCCGCCAAAAGTCTATATCAAACATCAGCAGTTGCTCTTAACTGTTGTACAAAATTGTCTTCCATGATCAGGCCGTCCTTTAATCTAACAATGCGTTTACACATATTGGCAATATCTTGCTCGTGGGTTACAATTAAAATAGTTTTCCCCTCGTCATTGAGCTGTTGTAAAAAAGCCATAATATCATAGGAAGTTGTGCTGTCAAGAGCGCCTGTTGGCTCATCTGCCAGTAAAAGTTTAGGGTCTGATGCTAAGGCGCGGGCAATAGCTACACGTTGTTTTTGTCCGCCAGAAAGCTCACTTGGTAAATGTGAGGTCCAATTTAACAGACCTACTTTTTCCAAATGAAATTTGGCTTTCTCTTGTCGTCTTTTTCTTTTTAAACCTTGATAGTATAAGGGCAAAGCAACATTTTCTAAGGCATTTTTATAGTTGATAAGGTTGAAAGACTGAAATATAAACCCCAAAAACTTATTTCTGTAGATAGCCGCTTTTTTTTCACTGAGATTTTTAATGGGAACCTCGTCTAATATATAGTTGCCTTCATCGGCCTCATCCAGCATCCCAATGATATTAAGTAAGGTAGATTTTCCAGAACCTGAAGAGCCCATAATCGCCACCATCTCCCCCTTTTCAACAAACAGGTCAATTCCTTTTAAAACATGAAGACTGGAATCGCCAATAGGATAAGATTTATGGAGCTTTTCAATTTTGAGCATTTCTTTAATTTAGTTGTATCCTTAGGACGTTAAAACCTAAGTTTTGTTACAGCTTTGTAAAAAATAATTCATATTGAAAATTATAACATTTCAAATGGAATTAAATATTAATTGAATTTTATAGAATCAAAATTATTTTTATATATATTTAACCTAAGCATAAGTCTCCGTCCCAAAACTTAAGGCCCAACACAAGTTTTAATTTGATAAAATCCTGCTTATGAATCTCCAAAAATCTCAAAAACACCTTCTAAAACAAACAAGTCAACGCTTAAAAAGACTTCGCAAAAACAAACATCTGTCACAAAAAGGGGTTGCTGCTCGCTGCGAAATGGATTTTGGGAGTTATACAAATATTGAAAATAGTAAGCGAAACATCACGCTGTTTACTCTTCAAAAAATATTAATGGCTTTGAATGTAAGCTTCAAAGAATTCTTCAATTTTAAAGGCTTTTAATTTTTTTTGGATACCTTCTTAAAATAACGGTAGGTAACAAGCGCCAAGCCTCCCATTAAAATGTAAGGAATCAACATCAAATAGACAATACCATCGTTGACGCCTTTGGCGGTGGCTTGTCCTGTTTCACTTTCTAAAACAGCACGACACATTGCACATTGGGCCTGAGCAGATAAGGCCGCAAAAATCATAAATGTATATGAAGTTAGGCGTTTCAAATTTTAATTATAGTACGGTGAAATCATAAGGTAAACCACAACGCCTGTGATGGCGACATACAACCATATTGGATAAGCGAATTTTACAATTTTTTTGTGGGCTTTATAATCTTCCAAATAGGCTCTTATATAGCTGTACAACACCAAAGGTATGACCACAACAGAAAGAAAGATGTGGGTGATTAAAATAAAGTAGTAAACATACTTTAGGGCACCCTTACCGCCATAGGGGGTTGGGTCGCTCGTAATGTGATAGGCAATATACATCAATAGAAATACGACAGAGCAGCTAATGGCTGTTTTCATTATAGATTCGTGAAGGAAAATTTTCCTGCTTTTAATCGCAATTAAGGCGGCAATGAGCAAGGCGGCCGTAAGGCCATTTATGGAAGCATAAATTGGTGGCAGAAAGGTAAGTGGTTTTGCAATAGGTAAATTCTCAAATAGAATGATCTCTTTCATTAAGATTAATTGATCTTGGTCCCATTTGATTGTAAATAAAAGCGCCACAGCCAAAGGAATGAAAATCGAGATGATATTTGTCCACAGCTTAAGTTTTGATACTGAGTATTTATTTGAAGAATTATTCATGGTCTAATAATTTTAAAATATCCTCCTTAAGCGCAGAAATCTCTTCCAATTCCCCTTCCTCGCTTATTTGGTCTTTTTGACTGATCGTACCCTTGTAATATATCTTTGGGTTTCCAAAAGCATCCGTTCTGGAACGAATGTACCCCTCTTTATCAATGAGGGCGAAATTCCCCGAATGCTCAAAACCCCCTGCGGCCCCCTCTACTTGAGCAGCATAAAGGTTGAACCCAATGTTGGCCAGGTCATAAATCGTTTCTTGTTTGCCGGTGAGAAAATGCCAATTTGGATGGGTAACACCATATTGGTCCGCATAGTTTTTTAACACTTCAACCGTATCATAATTGGGGTTGATCGTTATGGAAGCGATCCCAAAATCCGAGCGCTTTGGAAATGTGTTTTGAATGTCTACCAGATTTTGGCTCATTTTAGGGCAAATGGTAGGGCAAGTGGTAAAGAAAAATTCAACTAGGTAGACACGTCCATCAAAGTCTTTGTTGGTGATGGTTAGACCGTTCTGATTTGTAAAACTAAAGGGCATTACCTTTTTGCGCTCTCCATTAATTATCAGATATGAAAGCGGAGTTGCGTCTGCCGTTTGTAAAATGACATTTTCGCTGCGACTTTCTGTTCTAGTGATGTCCCCAGCTTGGACCCGTGTCACAATTTTAGGAATAAAAATAATCCCAAAAACCAGTATAATAAAAGCGATGCCTATATATGAATAATTACTTTTGTTCATTGTTTTAAATCATTGGCTCGGCGGGTGGTCGAACTAAAATTACCCTTTCGTTTTTGACGGTATTCTGTGAATAAAATGCGGATGTCATCACTCATTTTGTTTTTTAAATCTGAAATTTCCAAAACATCGTATGAAGTCATGGCGTAAACAGAGGCATTACTTTCAATTTCAGATTTTATGCGGTCGTCTAAGCGCCCTCTTTGATGACGCTCTCTGTCCACAACAAACACTTGGTTGGATGATAAATTTAGGCTTAAGGGGCGTGTGATTTTGAAATTGGTATAAGCCTCTCTAATGGCCTGATCAGTTCCAAAAGCAAATTTCCAATATTGCATTGGCGCAAATGCATTGAGTTCTTTGTTCAATTCTAAAACTTGATGTTTTGCAGAGTATGGTACCAATACCAATACCTGAAATCTTTTAAAGCCTAGAAATTTATCATAAACGAGCTCCTTTAAATTCAAGGCAAAAGTGGCGTCATCCATAGGGCTATTGCCCAAAAATCCAACAACCGATAAATGGCCTTCCAACTGGATGCTGTCTCCATCAAGTGTTTTAAAATCGCAAAGTTCAGCAATATTTGTCTGAACTATGTCAAGGGTTTCATAGTTGTGTTTAGAGGGGTATAAAAATAACAGAAAAAGCACCGGCAAAAAAAACAAGACGGAAAGAACCAGGGGCTTTTTTATTTTTGATACAGACATAACACAAAAATATAAAAGACTGACATAATGCCAATCTTTTATGTTATAATATATTCTTAATTTTTATACTTACTGTCCCAGATTGACTCGTTAAAATTTTTCCGCATCATGAACAACAAATAAAATGTAATGAAAACAAACGTTTTAATGTTGAACACAAAGATTACGAACAATTGAGTATCAGAAAGCTTATTAAAAAGTAAAGCGCTGGCAGCAGTAGACACTAAGCTTAAGAAGATAGAAGTAAATATTAATGTATTGACATTTTTAAAAGGCCAAACCAGAAATTTCCTGTAAGTTTTTAGGTCATTCCCCCATTTGTGGACTAGGTAATAGTAGCCATTGCCAATAGGAACAAAGAGCAAGGGATCCTCTTTAGTTTTTAGCCTGAAAAGTTTGGAGGGCGCCATTATCTTAAAGTTTTCTAATTGGGTGTCGTGGGTGGCTTCTAATTCGGGAATGATGCTATATAATTCATTGGGGTAGTCCCCCTTAAACAAATGGGTATCCAAAAATCTAAGGCGGTACTTGATGCATAGCTTTTCAATGGAATCAATATGGAAAATCCTATCCACGTCAAGATCATCAAAAGTGATGCTGTTTTGGTAAGCAGTATTTTTTTTGTCTAGTTTCGATTTGATTTGGGCCTTGCTGGCTTCTTTTTGGTCAAAGATGCGTTGTACAATCGCTTTTAAGTCTTGGCTGCTTATGCACCTATCGCGGTCTTTCTTTAAAGCATTCTGAAGGTTTAAGTCAAACATTGGCCATTGATTTAGAATGTAAAATTAATCAATAGTATTCAGGATATAAACTGAATAATCTGTTTTAACACTTTTTTATTAACCGACTGAAATCTAGTTAGAAAAAAATATTGTGCTAAAAAGTAGACACAGGGTCTTTAAAAGTCTCTTTTGACGTGGCCTTGGGTGTAAACCGATTCTATATAACCTCCTTCTTGAAGTAGAATAAAGATGAGATAGCAAATTAAAAAGACCGCAGTCCAAACTACAATACGCCTTAGCGATTTTGTTTCGTCACGCATGTGCATAAAGTCCCAAGTAATGTAATAAGCCTTTATAATCGTCAATACTATAAAAATAAGGTTTAAGCTTTTGGTGTAAATAAAGGCAGAAAACGTAATGTTTAAAAGGGTCGCGCCTACACCGCCCTCAAAAGGGCTCATGGATGGTACCATTAAAATGTCAGGCTTGTAGATTCCTAGTACTACTTCTACCGCTGTAATAATAGAAAGCAGTAAAAGTACACCCCATATTTTTTGTGTATTGGATTTGAACTTTATCAGTCCTCTAAAAATTTCTAATTTATGTGCGTGGTCTGCCATTATTCTCAATATTTATTTTAAACAAGGTAAAAGAAGGTGAATACGAAAACCCAAACTAAATCAACAAAATGCCAATACAAGCCTACTTTTTCAACCATTTCATAATTTTTTCTGCGCTCGTAAGTGCCAATAATCACATTAAAGAAAATAATGATATTTATCACAACACCTGATAAAACATGAAAACCATGAAACCCTGTAATAAAAAAGAAGAAATCTGCAAACAATGGGGCACCGTACTCATTGACTTCTAAATTGGCACCCTTGACATAGCGCTTGCCGTTGGTCTTGAGTTGGCGCAAAGATTCTTCTCTTGATAAAACGGTCTTTTCGCCTTTTTTGTTAATCGTTTGGGTGCGCACCAGTATATTGGGATTGGCCAACAAACCAAGATAAACATCATTTACTGTGTATGCTGGAAGGCTGCCCTCAGATTTAAACCAAATACCGCTTTTACCTTCGTGCTGGATTCGTTCTGTGGAGGCTGCAACAGCAAATTCTTCAACCGGTATTCTTTTAAAAACAGCTTCTCCTTCAACAGATTTATAACTCCCGAATTGTAAAATATTACCGCCTTTGGTCTGAATCGCGCCGTAGTCACCCTGGATAAAAGTAGCCCATTCCCATGCTTGTGAACCCACAAAAATAGCCCCACCAATAATGGTAAAGAACATGTACCAAATTACTTTATTTTTCTTCATTTGATGGCCAGCATCCACTGCCAAGACCATGGTCACCGAAGACATAATGAGAACGAATGTCATAAAAGCCACATAAATCATGGGCAGCTCTTGTCCGTGTAAAAAAGGAACGTGCGTAAACACCTCATCAGCTATGGGCCAATAGTCAATAAATTTAAACCTTGAAAAACCATAGGCCGCTAAAAACCCAGAAAAAGTCAAAGCATCCGAAACGATAAAGAACCACATCATCATTTTTCCATAACTGGATTTGAGCGGCTGATTGCCACCGCCCCAAGTGGTCCCTTCTGTTCCTGTGCTTATTGCTGTAGAATCCATAGTCAATACATTATTTTGAGTTTCGCAAAAATAATCAATTTATTCTGTTAAAGAAATATATAAAGAAAAAGAGATACAGCCATAAAAAGTCAATAAAATGCCAAAATGTTGAGGCCAGATCAAATCCAGTTTTGTCTTTGGGTGTATACGCCTTTTTTAAATGCCTAACAATAACAACCGCGAGGCATATCAATCCTGCCAAAACATGAAGTATATGAAATACAGCGATGATGTAAATGTAAGACATGGTAATGTTGCTTGTGGGGCCTGTGAAATTATAACCCATGGTTATGAGCTCATTAAATCCCGAAAATTGGGTGTAAATAAAAGCCAGACCACAAATAAAAGTCCCTATAAGTAAAGCCACACTCCTTGAATACTGCGCTTTAATCAGCATTTTTTTAGAAGCAAAAAGCAAAATGCTACTCACCACAATGATTATTGTACTCCATGTGAATGAATCCGGCAACTGAAAATTACGAACCCAATCTTCTCGGGTACTACTCACTATAAAAGCACTGGTTAGACCTCCAAATGACATGATTAGAGATATGATACCAAACCACAACATCATTACTTTAGCGCGACCTTTCTTTTCTTGCAATGTTCCCTTTGTTAAATCCATAGCTTTCAAATAAACTTATCTAAAACATAAATAATTTGCATACTCATTAAATATACAATACTAACTGCCATCAATTTTTTTGCCGTATTCTCGGATTTGTTTTTAAAAAGCTTAAATCCATAATACAAAAAAACAAGGCCTGCAATAAGGACAGGTACGGCGGCGTATATTGAGAGTTTTAAGCTTCCAGTAAAGTCTGATAATGGAACCAAACATATTATTATTGTCCAGCAGATGTAACCAATAATTTGAAGCACAGTGCCTCTGTCTTTATTGCCCGTAGGTAACATTTTAAAGCCTGCTTTTTTATAATCTTTATCTAGCAACCAAGCGATAGACCAAAAATGTGGAAATTGCCAAAAAAACTGCATCATAAATAAAATGCCAGCCTCTAAACCAAAATGTCCTTTGCAAGCAACCCAGCCCAGCATAAATGGAATTGCACCAGGGATAGCGCCAGCTAAAACGGAAAGGGCAGTTTTCTGTTTAAGTGGTGTGTAAACACTGGTGTATATAAATATTGAAATGGCGGCAAACATAGCGGTGATCGGATTGATCGCATACAAAATAATCAAGCCAATTATTGTAAGAATTGTCCCAAGTATAAATGCATTTTTTACAGAAATTCTTCCCATTGGAATAGGTCTGTTTTTAGTACGCTCCATAACGGCATCCAAATCCCTTTCGATGATTTGATTGAATACGTTGGAAGCCCCTACCATGCAATACCCGCCAAAAGCTAGAAAAAGAAGTTTAGAAATATTTATAGTTTCTGCGGCAAGCAGATAGCCCGCGATGCAAGAAAAAACAACACTTAAGGACAGGCCCATTTTTGTAATCGTCTTAAAATCGCTTAAACGACTGACGGGGGGTTTAGACAAGGCAACATTTTGGGCCATAGCGTTGGTATCCATTTCTTAAGTTGACAAAGATAATTCTTAATTATATTTTATTCAATATAATATCATAAAAACGTTCTTGTTAAAACAAACGGCTTATAAATTAAAGCGGTAAGTGGCTTTTATCAAAAAAATATTTTGAGGCTGTTGCTCTAAAATTCCGCTTTGTGCCCCTCCAATGAGTCCATTTTCTAAGGAGACATCCGTTCTAATCCCTTGAGACCAAACCAAAAACAATTCAGATCCAGGAATGTACTCCCAACGCAATACCAAATTGGAATTAAATTGAACGACCGAAAAGTCTGGATTTGACATGTTGTAATCACTAGCGCCGTCTAAATTGTCATCAAAATAGTAGGTGTCATCTTCAAATTGCACTTGTGCGTTGTCATAAAGTTGGAATCGATCGGCAAGCCTATTGGCGGTAGCGTCTGTAACATACTTAAAGTCTGAGTACCGCCCTCTGGAAATAAAAGGCTGTGCATAATATTGAAGGCTCAAGTTGGGTTTTAATGTGTAATTGATGCGTAAAGTTGAACGAAATGTTTCATTGTCAATTGTTCCTAAAATGTAACGCTTTGTAGTCAAAAAGTCCTTTTGTGTGATGTATTGCGTTTTGTTGGGTCGCTTTGAATATTCTGTTGCCAAAGAAATATTAAATGCATCCATTATTTGATAGTTAAGATCTACTTCAAATTTTAAAAAAGACACATTGTTGTCCTTTGATTGTGAGTGTATCACTCCAATTTTGGTGTAGAATTTTTTGCGATCATCAGACCTAAAAAAAAGAGATTTAAAATTTTCTTCGGAAAAACGCCAGCGCGGACCACCTCTTAAAGTGGTATTGTCATAAATTCTAGGTTTGTGAGTGAGCCAAGAACTAATTCTTGAGTTGTTTAAAAACCGAAGTCTAGTTCTCAACTGGTACTGAGTCCTGTTGTGATTGCCTTCAAAATCGAAGGCATTGAATTGACTAAAATCCAAGTTGATATTTCTAAAAACCGAGATGGGCTTGGCCGTACGGTATTTTAAATTAAAAAATTGAAATTTTTGATCGGCACGCTTCAGAAATCCTATGTCGTTTAATTCCAGTTCTGGAGAGGACCATTTAAAACCCATGTCATAATTCCAGTTTTGTCCTCCATCTTTACCAATCTCTACAAGACCTCCAGTCCCTGTCAGCGAGGTCCTGGTGGGATCGAGCTGTACGTGAGTTGCGTCCACACGATCAAACAAATGTGTTAAACTTTGCTGAGTCGCAAGAATAGATTCCGGGCTTCCTTTTACATGACTCATCACAACATTCGTTTGAAAATAATAGGTCCTGTCGTTCCATTGATGCCTAAAATCGAAGCCGCCGGTGTAGGCTGCCGTTCTCAACTCAGAAGTAAGCGCGTTATTAGATCTATTGGTAGCTGTAAAAATCCCGCCCAAAAAAGTATTGCGGTTGTTCATGTCCTTTTGAACCCTTCCAACAAAATAATTTGTAAACGGTTCTACTAGTGACTCAGAAATAACTGCGTTGGTATTGATTTCAGAAAATTCTTTCGAGGTCATGCTCTCCAAAATTCCTATAGACCATCCTTTCTTTGTTTTACCGCTAAACTTTGCCGCCCCCAAAATTGTGGTGTTTTGAGGACGATCACTGTAAGAATTATCGGGGGTTTGGGGATACACTTGCGGCGACCTGCCAATGCGGCGAGAGAAAAATAAATTGTCGCGATTTCCAGCGTATCTATAGTCAAAAATATTTTTATTCTCAACAAAGAATGGCCGCTGTTCCTTGTTGAAAATTTCAAACCCATCCAACGCAATGGCAGCTGGGTCTGCTTCTACTTGTCCAAAATCAGGATTAACAGTAAGGTCAAGCGTCAAATCGTTGGTGATGCCGATTTTTACGTCCAACCCCCCATTAATTCTCGAGTCGCGCCCATCGCGGTATGGGTTTCCAACTTCTGCTTCATATGTTTCTTGCTGAACCGCTAAAAAGGGTTGAACCTCAATTTGCCCTTGAGGTTTTATGTTTTTCAGGCCTCTGAGCTCTCCTGCTTCACTCACCCAGCCCGCAGATCCAACGGGGATGCGATCCCAAGCAGATAATTCATTTTCCCTAAACAAGTTTCTAACGACATTCAATCCCCAAACCTGTTCCTTAGCGTTGCTAAAGCGCAACTGACTCAATGGGATTTTCATTTCAGCAGACCAACCCAATGAAATAATTTGTGCCTTTGCACTCCAAATCGGATTCCAACTGTCATCAATATCATCGCCATTATTGGTGACAATTTCATCGCCCCTTACCCCGGCGGCAGTAACTGTGAATAAAAAGGCAGTCCGTAGATCGTGGTAGCTGTCAATAAGTACATTGATACGATCACCTTCAAAACCATCCCTCCTCGAAAGGCGTTTAGTGATGTGTTCGGGGGAATTGTCTAAGGCCAAAAGTGCGATATATAAATATTTTTGGTCGTAAAGAATCTTAAATTTAGTCTGTTCTGAAGGGTTTGTATTTTCATCTGGACTAACTTCAATAAAATTTGCCCCCCAAGGTACCTTGTCCCATATTATATCGTTAATAAAACCATCTATTTTAGGGGCTTCCAAAAAACTGATTTCGCTAGTAGAATATACTTTTGGGGCTGTCGTTTGGGAGGTGATAATCCAGGGAAAAACGGCAATAAGTATTGAAAAAAAATTTATAACTTTTTGTATCATTTGTTTTAAGTAGGCATACCACGCAATAGTTAAGGGCAAATTTATAGGACTCCTGCGCATTAGTCCTAAAATTTAGAAAAATTTAACGCTAAAACACTATGAATAGATTAATTCGACACAAATTCGAGTTTTATTTGGGAAAATAAGCACAAATAGATTTTGTTAATAACAATTTATAATTGTAAGTTTGCAAACTCTTTTTTGAGAAGTAAGAACTAAAGAAAAAATTTACAACGTGGATACCTTAAGTTATAAAACAGTTTCTATCAACAAAGCGACACGCGATAAAGCATGGGTTTTGATTGATGCAGATGGTCAAACATTAGGCCGTTTGGCTTCTAGAGTTGCCATTCTATTAAGAGGCAAGCACAAACCTAGTTTTACGCCACACGTTGATTGTGGTGATAACGTTGTTGTGATCAATGCTGAAAAAATAAAATTGTCTGGAAATAAGTGGGATGAAAAAACATACATTCGTTACACAGGTTATCCTGGCGGTCAACGCTCACTAACTGCAACAGAGCTTTTTGCAAAAGATCCTGCCCGACTGGTTGAGAAATCAATCAAAGGGATGTTACCTAAAAATAAATTAGGCGCAAAACTCTTCAGGAACCTTAGTGTTGTTGTTGGGACGGAACATGCTCACGAAGCACAACAACCAAAAGCAATTAATTTAAACGATATTAATTAATGGAAGTTATTCACAAAATTGGCCGTAGAAAAACGGCAGTAGCACGGGTTTACCTTTCCGATGGAAAAGGAAAAATAACCGTAAACAATAAGGATTTTAAATCTTATTTTACGACCGCTACCTTGCAGTATAAAGTAAACCAACCTTTAGCTTTGACCGATAATGAAGGAAATTTTGACATTAAAATCAATGTCTTCGGTGGCGGTGTCACAGGACAAGCTGAAGCAGTTCGCCTTGCGCTTTCAAGGGCAATGTGCGAACTCAATGAAGAAAACAGAAATATTTTAAAACCAGAAGGCTTATTGACTCGTGATCCAAGAATGGTAGAGCGTAAGAAATTTGGTCAAAAGAAAGCGCGGAAGAAATTCCAGTTTTCTAAACGTTAACATACATTTAATTATAAACCAGTTATTGTTGTCCATGACAGAAAAACTGTCAGGATTTAGTTTAGCATCTAAATGAAAAAGGCCTTTTTAAGCCACTTTTTCATTGCTAATTCAACAGAACGTAAACTAATACAAAAATGGCACAAGTAGAAGTTAAAGAACTCCTCGACAATGGAGTCCACTTTGGACACCTCACCAGAAAATGGGATCCTAATATGGCCCCATTCATTTATATGGAACGCAACGGCATCCATATCATCAACCTTTACAAAACAGCAGCAAAACTTGAAGAAGCCTCAAAAGCACTTGCAAAAATCGCATCTTCTGGACGTAAGATTCTCTTCGTTGCCACAAAAAAACAAGCGAAAGGTATTGTTGCAGAAAAGGCTGCTGAGGTCAAAATGCCATACATTACTGAGCGGTGGCCCGGTGGAATGTTGACTAATTTTGTAACCATTAGAAAAGCGGTTAAGAAAATGGCGGCAATCGACCGTATGAAAAAAGATGGAACATTCAATACGCTTTCCAAAAAAGAACGCCTTCAAGTCAGTCGATTAAGAGCAAAGCTTGAAAAAAACTTAGGGTCCATCTCAGACATGACACGTCTTCCAGGAGCCTTGTTTGTTGTTGACATCAAGCGTGAGCATATCGCAATCAAAGAAGCTCAGAAACTGAATATTCCCATTTTTGCTATGGTGGATACAAATTCAGATCCAAGACAGGTAGACTACGTCATCCCTGCCAATGATGATGCTTCTAAATCTATCGATAAAATCATGACACATGTGACAGAAGGCATCGCCAACGGTCTAGCGACTAGAAAAGCTGAGAAAGAAGGCGACGCTGCTGAAACTGATGCAGTTGTTAAGACAGATGTCACTCCAAAGGCAGCTGCTGTTTCCAAAGAGGAAGAATAAACAAATTAAAAATTCAAAAACATAAAGCCGTAAAATTCTTCACTGTTAGATAAATTTTTCGGTCTTTTTTAAACTTTAAAATCATGATAAAAGTTACCGCTGCTGAGGTAAATAAACTCAGAAAAGCCACCGGCGCAGGAATGATGGATTGTAAAAAAGCACTTGTTGAAGCCGAGGGTGATTTTGACAAAGCAATAGATATTTTAAGAAAAAAAGGTCAAAAAGTTGCTGCCAAAAGAGCCGATAGAGATTCCTCTGAGGGGGCTGCTGTTGCCAAGGTAAACGCCGAAAACACCATGGGGGTAGCCATTGTTTTGGGTTGTGAAACTGATTTTGTAGGGAAAAATGAAAACTTTTTAGCACTTGCTAATAAGTTTGCGGAAATCGCACTTCATTGTGCGTCTAAAGAGGCCTTTCTAGAGGCAGATTTTGAAGGCATGACGGTCGCCGAAAAACTGACTGAACAAACTGGAGTCATTGGAGAGAAGCTAGACATCAAAGCTTTTGAAAAATTAGAGGCTTCATTTGTAGGATCCTATGTGCACATCAATAAGATTGCTGCACTTGTTGGGCTTTCTTCTAATGTCGAAAATGCGGCAATTTTGGTAAAAGACTTATCTATGCAGGTCGCTTCAATGGGAGCGACTACACTGTCTTACAAAGATTTTGGCCTTGACTATGTCGCTTCTGAAACAGAAGCGCGCATTGCGGTCATTGAAAAAGACAATATTGAACTTGGCAGATTAGGTAAAACTTTAAAAAATGTGCCTCAATACGTCTCCATGGCCCAACTCACACCCGAGGTTTTAGCAAATGCGGAAGCAGATGCCAAAGCACAGTTAAAATCAGAAGGAAAACCAGAACAAATTTGGGATAAAATTTTACCAGGTAAAATGGACCGTTTCATCTCTGATAACACGACTCTTGACAAAGAACAATGTTTGCTGGACCAAGATTTTATCAAAGACGAGAAAAGTACTGTTGCAAAATATGTTGCTTCTTTTGGTGATGTTGAAGTCACTAACTTTAAAAGAGTCGCCTTAGGCTAATTTTTTAAGTTATAAATGATTAAAAACCCTGCGATTTACGCTGGGTTTTTTTGTTGAACAGCTTGTGTGAAATAGTTGACCTGTTTTATCGCCATAAAACTTTGAGATATTGTTTATATTTGTCAAACGATCAAAACAACTATGTCTTATAAACGTGTTTTATTAAAGCTCTCTGGCGAAGCCCTCATGGGCGGTCGCCAATATGGGATAGACCCACTTCGCCTTTCTGAATATGCCAACGATATTAAAGGTGCGATCGCCCAAGGAATTCAAATCGCCATTGTCATTGGAGGGGGTAATATTTTTAGAGGAGTTGCGGGCGCCAGCAATGGAATGGACCGTGTCCAAGGGGATCATATGGGTATGTTGGCGACGGTCATCAATGGACTGGCGCTTCAAAGTGCATTAGAAAACGAAGGTGTCCCCACCCGCCTTCAATCTGCAATTAAAATCAATGAAGTTGCTGAGCCTTTTATCAGAAGAAGAGCACTGAGGCATTTAGAAAAAGGACGGGTCGTAATCTTTGGAGGAGGTACAGGAAACCCTTACTTCACTACCGATTCTGCCGCTGTATTGAGAGCGATTGAAATAAAAGCTGATGTTATTCTAAAGGGAACTCGTGTGGATGGAATTTATACTGCAGATCCCGAAAAAGATGCTTCAGCAAGCAAATACAGCTCGATAAGTTTTGACGACGTTTTAAAGAAGGGGTTGAAGGTAATGGACACAACAGCCTTTACTTTAAGCCAAGAAAATGAATTGCCAATTATTGTTTTTGATATGAATAAAAAGGGTAACTTGATTAAAATCCTTTCAGGAGAAAAAATTGGAACAACGGTAAGCTAATTCTAAGAGCATGAACGAAGAAATTGAATTTATTCTTGAAAGCGCAAAAGAAGCGATGGAAAAAGCACTAACGTACCTTGAAAAGCAGTTTGTAAACATCCGTGCTGGAAAAGCAAGCCCTTCAATGCTTGGGAGCGTAACTGTGGATTACTACGGAACACAAACCCCTCTTGCTCAAGTTGCAAACGTGAACACACCTGATGGGAGAACCATTACGGTTCAGCCATGGGAGAAAAGTATGCTACAAGATATTGAGCAAGCCATTATGGCTGCCAATCTCGGTTTTAATCCCATGAATAATGGTGAAAGTGTCATTATCAACGTGCCACCCTTGACAGAAGAGCGCCGGAAAGAACTCGCAAAACAAGCAAAGTCTGAAGCAGAAGACGCCAAAATATCCATTCGTGGGTCACGAAAAGACGCCAACGATGAGCTGAAAAAACTGAGTGAAATTTCTGAAGACCTAAAGAAAAACTCCGAAACGGACATCCAAGAAATGACAGATGCAAAAATTAAAACTGTCGATGCGCTTTTTACAGTTAAAGAAAAAGAGATTCTGACCGTTTAAAGTTATACTTTAAAAAAACAGTAATCTAAAATTACATTTTAACTTTTTTTAATGATTGTGAGGTGCTTTTATGACCATTAATCAAATAGTTTTCTCTAACTTTAGCCACTTCAAAAATTTGGTATGTTCAAATTGTTTTCAACTGGTTTTTGGGATGCTTTAGCGAGGTTAATTCTTCGAAACCGTGTAGTTATTTTGGTTTTGATAGGGCTATTTACAGCTCTTTTGGCTTCTCAATGGGGTAAAATGCGTTTTAGCTATACTGAAGCGAATCTACTGCCTGACGACCACCCCGTAAACCTAGATTATAATCGTTTTCTAGAAATTTTTGGCGAAGAAGGTAACTTAATTGTATTGGGTATTAAAGACCGTCGCTTGTTTTCTCTGGAAAACCTCAACGCTTGGAACCGCTTCTCTAAATCTTTTGAAAAGAATCCCAATGTGGAAACGATTTTAACGCTTCAAGATTTAAAAAAGCTGGTTAAAAATAAAAGAAAGCAACAATTTGATTTTATCCCTTTCATCAAAGACTCTTTAAAAACGGCAAAGGAGCTTGAAGCCGTTACCTCAGCCTTGTTGCAGGACTTTCCGTTTTATGACAACATTCTTTTTAACAAAAAGAGCAATGCGGTCCGCTCAGTACTCTTATTGGAGAAATCCATCGTAAATAGTCCCGCTAGAAAGTCTTTCATTGTTGACAGCTTAATTCCGAAGGTTCAAGCCTTTGAAAAACAGTACGGGCTAGACGTTCGAGTGTCTGGAATGCCTTATGCTCGGACCTTAAATTCTCAAAATATAATTGATGAAATTGAACTTTTTCTTATTGCGGCAATTATAATTACATCCCTTATTTTCTTTTTCTTCTTCAGGTCCTACAGAGCCACATTCATTTCAATGTGTGTCGTGATTATTGGAGTAATGTGGACTTTTGGAATTTTAGGTTTTTTAGAATATGAAATCACTGTATTAACTGCATTAATTCCACCACTTATCATTGTAATTGGAGTGCCCAATTGTATCTTTCTCATTAATAAATACCAGCACGAGTTTAACAAGCACGGGAATAAGGCAAAATCGCTGCAGCGAGTCATAACTAAAGTTGGAAATGCAACGCTAATGACCAATACTACAACAGCCTCTGGATTTGCAACTTTTATCATCACCCAAAGTAAGTTGTTGACAGAGTTTGGAACGGTCGCTTCATTAAGTATTATGGCTATTTTCTGTTTATGCTTACTAATAATACCCATTATTTACAGCTATATGCCAATGCCCAACGAGAAGCATTTGGAACACCTAAATAAACGTTGGATCAATACTTTAGGAAACTGGATAGAAAGAACGGTTAAACAAAAAAACATCGCTATTTATATAATTTCAGTATTGCTGTTGGCTGCCAGTATCATTGGAATTTATCAAATCAAAACCTCGGGAAGCCTGCTTGAAGACATGCCAAAAAATGCAGAGTTCTATCAAGACATTCAGTTTTATGAAACTGAGTTTAACGGGGTAATGCCTTTGGAGATCCTAATAAATACCAAACGTAAAAAAGGGGTTTTAAAGCCAGGAAACCTAAAGAGAATGAGCGCGCTTGAAGACCTTATTGTTGAGATTCCCGAGCTGTCCAAGCCAATCTCTATTGTTAGCCTGGTTAAGTATTCAAAACAGGCATTTTACAATGGAAATCCAAAATACTATCAATTGCCTACCGCGCAAGAAAATGGATTCATTTTATCTTATGCGAAAAACTCCACAAATGATCTGGGTTTGTTGAAAAATTATGTCGATTCAACAGGGCAGTATGCACGAATTACAACCTTTATACAAGACGATGGAATGGATCAAATGGACCAAATTGAAGACCGATTAAATAAAGAAATTGCAAAGCTTTTCGATAAAGACCGCTTTGAGGTCTCTCTAACGGGAAAAGCTTTTCTCTTTCAAAAAGGGACAAGTTTTTTAATTAAAAACCTAATCCTTTCACTGGCATTGGCCATTTTACTGATCTCTCTTTTCATGGCCTATTTGTTTCGCTCCTTCAGAATGATTGTAATCTCCTTAACGCCAAACTTGCTGCCGCTATTAATTACAGCTGGTGCCATGGGGTATTTGGGCGTTCCCATCAAACCCTCTACTATTTTGGTCTTTAGCATCGCCTTTGGTATTTCTGTAGACGATACCATCCACTTTTTAGCGAAATACCGTCAAGAACTTATTGCGAGCCGATGGAGTATCAAAAAGTCTGTATTTGCTGCGCTAAGAGAAACAGGAATCAGTATGTTCTACACTTCAATTATTTTGTTTTTTGGGTTTTCAGTCTTTACTTCTTCAGATTTTGGGGGAACAGTTGCTCTAGGTGCGCTGGTTTCTGGTACTTTATTACTGGCAATGATGGCCAACTTACTCTTGCTGCCTGTTCTATTGTTGTCACTGGAACGCAGTATTGCTAATAAAAGGGTCCTTAAAGAGCCAAGCCTTAAAATAATCCCCGAGAACATCAATTCTTTTGAAGATGACTGAACAATACTTCTAAAATTTTATATTTGTACCTAATTTTATTTAGAGATGATACAAAGTACTGTAGCAGAGTTATTCGAAAAAGAAACAAAACACATCGATATTGAAGTTAAAGGCTGGGTAAAATCTTTTAGAGCCAATCGCTTTATTGCCTTGAGTGATGGGTCCACTATAAAAACCATCCAATGTGTTGTCGACTTTGAAAATATGGATGAAACACTTCTGAAACAAATTACGACCGGTGCAGCTGTACAAGTACAAGGCAATTTGGTTGAAAGCCAGGGAAAAGGACAAGCACTAGAAATCCAAGTCTCTAGCATTACTGTGCTGGGTGCTGCCGATCCTGACCTCATTTCTAAGACCATCTTACAACCCAAAAGACACTCTCTGGAATTTTTAAGAGAACAAGCACATCTACGCCCACGCACCAACACCTTTGGCGCTATAATGCGTTTGCGCTCTTCACTGTCTTTTGCAATTCATAAATATTTTCATCAAAATGGCTTTAATTATATGCACGCGCCAATTATCACTGGCAGTGATGCCGAAGGTGCTGGAGAAATGTTTCGCGTAACAACATTAGATCCAAAAAACCCACCCCTGACCGAAACTGGTGCTGTGGATTACTCCAAGGATTTTTTTGGAAAGGAAACAAATTTAACGGTCTCAGGCCAATTAGAAGCTGAAACCTACGCCATGGCGTTGGGGAAAGTCTATACCTTTGGTCCGACTTTTAGGGCAGAGAACTCAAACACCTCAAGACACCTTGCTGAATTTTGGATGATTGAGCCCGAGGTGGCTTTTATGGATCTTGAAGGCAATATGGATTTGGCAGAAAATTTCCTTAAATCTGTAATTGGTTATATTTTAGAGCACAACCATGAAGACCTCACTTTTTTGGCGCAGCGCCTAGAACAAGAAGAGAAGTCAAAGCCTCAGAACGAACGCAGTGAAATGGGGCTTATAGAAAAATTAAAATTTGTAGCGGATAATAATTTCAAACGAGTAAGTTATACAGAAGCCATAGATATTCTAAGAAATTGTAAACCGAACAAAAAGAAAAAATTCAAATTCCTCATTGACAATTGGGGGGCAGATTTGCAAAGTGAACACGAACGCTATTTGGTTGAAAAGCACTTTAAATGCCCTGTGATTTTATTTGATTATCCTGCCAACATTAAGGCTTTCTACATGCGATTAAATGAAGACGGAAAAACAGTTCGCGCGATGGATATTTTATTTCCAGGGATTGGTGAAATTGTTGGAGGATCGCAACGTGAAGAACGCTTGGAAGTCCTCAAAGAGAAAATGGCTGCACTGGATATCCCTGAAGATGAACTTTGGTGGTATCTGGATCTTAGGACTTATGGAACGGCAGTGCATTCTGGCTTTGGCCTTGGTTTTGAGCGTCTGGTAATGTTTGCCACTGGAATGGGTAATATTAGGGATGTCATTCCTTACCCTAGAACTCCTCAAAATGCTGAGTTTTAAATAAAAACAGCAGCATAAAAATTAAATAATATTGGATTTTAAAAATCTAAATTGTTTTTTTTAAATTTATGCAAACCCAAATGCGCAATGCTAAAGCAACATTTACACTTTAAGCTCTCACAAAAACTGTCTCCTCAACAGATTCAGTTGATGAAACTTGTTCAATTGCCGACGCAAGCTTTTGAAGAACGTATCAAACAAGAACTTGAAGAGAACCTAGCACTTGAACGGGGTAAAGAGAATGCTACAGAAGAATTTGAAGAGGGTTACTCAAACGAAGAATTTGATGACAATACCCAAATAAATACAGAAGACATAAATGTCGATGATTACCTAAGTGACGATGAAATCCCGGACTACAGATTACATGCTAATAACTACAGCTCCGATCAAGAAGACAAGTCCATTCCTTACGCCTCTGGAAGCTCATTTACACAGCAACTTACAGACCAACTTAACACCTATCGGCTTGAAGAACAAGAGTATTTAATTGCTCAATTTCTCATTGGAAGTATTGATGACAGCGGCTATATGCGACGCCCCCTATTAGATTTGACTGATGATTTGGCTTTTACACAAAATATATATACAGATGTTGAAACCATTGAAAAAGTGCTCAAAGTAGTTCAACAATTGGACCCAGCAGGCGTTGGCGCTAGAGACTTGCAAGAGTGCCTTTTAATTCAATTGCAAAGAAAAGTACAAACCCCACAAACGGAATTGGCAGGTCTCATTGTTGAAAAAACATTTGAAAAATTTACCAAAAAGCATTATTTAAAACTTCAGAAAAAGTTTAATATCACAGAAAATCAACTCAAAGATGCCATTCAAGAAATTGAACGCTTAAATCCCAAGCCGGGGAGTTCTTTTTCAAACAATCTTCGGTCTGTTGAACATGTGGTGCCAGATTTTACAATTAAAATTATTGATGGAGAGTTAAGCCTCACGCTAAACGCCCGAAACGCACCGGAACTCCACATTTCAAAATCTTACAGTGAAATGCTTTTGGGATACAAAGCTTCAAAAGAAAAGTCAAAAGCACAAAAAGAGGCGGTACAATTCATCAAGCAAAAACTAGATGCTGCAAAATGGTTTATTGATGCCATTCGCCAACGCCAACAAACACTTTATGTGACAATGAGCGCCATCATGCAGTATCAAAAAGCGTATTTTTTATCTGGGGATGAAGAGCAACTGCGACCCATGATTTTAAAGGATATTGCAGATGAAATTGAAATGGATATTTCGACCGTTTCTAGAGTCGCCAACAGTAAGTACGTCAATACACCCTATGGGACCAAACTCATTAAAGAATTTTTTAGTGAGTCCATGACAAACGACCAAGGCGAGGAGGTTTCTACCAGAGAAATTAAAAGCATTTTAAAGACCGTTATTGTAGAAGAGGATAAGAAAAAACCACTTACCGATGAAAAGCTTGCTAAAATACTCAAAGAAAAAGGCTACCCCATTGCCCGTAGAACGGTTGCCAAATACAGAGAACAACTAGAGTTTCCTGTGGCAAGACTTCGCAAAGAAATTTAGATTATACTTTTTTAATCACATTGGTAACAATGCCCCAAATAACAAAGTCATTTTCGGGTGTTATCTTTATGGGTTTGTACTGTTTATTTTCGGGCTGTAACCAAACTTCATCGCCTTCAACTTTTAGGCGTTTGACGGTAAACTCTCCATCTAAAAAACAAACAGCAATCCTATTATGGGCGGGCGAAAGGCTTCGGTCGATAACCAAAAGGTCGTTATCGTTAAGGCCTGCATCAATCATAGATTGCCCACTCACTCGTGCAAAAAAGGTAGCCTCTTTGTTTTTAATAAGCTCCGAGTCTAATGACAGCCGTTCTTGCTTAAAGTCATCCGCTGGAGAGGGGAATCCCGCAGAAATACCCGTATCAAAGTAAATGGCACCCAGACTATTGTCTGGTGGCCTTGGAATAAAAAAGGTCAGCGCTTGCTGTGGGTTTTTTGACATTGAACAGTAATTATATCGTTTAAATTGGTGGTGTACTGTGGAGATAAATGCGCCTGCCGCATTTTCCATGTACGGGCTAAATCTTGATTGGCTAATTTTAATTTGGGTGCTGCATATTTTTTGTTGATGTGGTCTATGGTAGACATCAAAGGTTGGTGGCGGGCATCTTCATGGTCAAACAGCTGCATTTGACGGTTATAGGTGGGTACAATCCCCGTTAAGATAACCCCCGCTTTTTTGTAGTGAATACCTTTTTTATAAATAGAAGTAATGGCTTTAACAGCGCTAGAACTTAGAACCAAACTCGAATTTGTTGGAAACGGAATACTGACCATTCGGCTGGCGCGGTATTGCGGGAACTGTGTTTTAAACCGATCGCTGCGTAAAAATACAACCAACACATGACAGCTTGACTTTTGTCGGCGAAGTTTTTCGGCGCAACTGCTGGCAAATGTAGAAATACGCTCCTTTAGATCGGCGAGCTCTGTAAGGGTTGTTTCAAAGCTTCGTGTGGTGGCAATGGCGCGTTTGGTTTTTACTTGTTCCATCTCAATTTTAGAGATGCCCTCTAGATCTTTTTTAAGTTTCCATTCGGTAATAGAAAACGATTGCCTTACCCATAAATCCGGAAGCTGAACAAAATCAAAAGCCGTTTTACATTGCTTCTGCGCCAAGCGCTTGTGCAAGGCGTAGCCGATGCCCCAAACCTTTTCAATTGGAGTCCATTTCAATGCCTTAAGGCGCTTCGCTTCAGTATCAATGACATAAACGCCACCCGTTTCCTTTGGAAATTTACGTGCAATCTTATTGGCCACTTTGGCAAGGGCTTTGGTAGGTGCAATGCCTACGCAGGTTGGAATGCCTGTCCATTTTAAAATCCGCTTGCGAATGGAGCCTCCATAAGAATTCAAATCGTAATTATCAAAGCCTTGAAAGTGGAGAAAAGCCTCATCGATACTGTAAACCTCTACCTCCGGCGTGAACTGTTCTAAAATCCGCATAACGCGGCTGCTCATGTCGCCGTACAAAGCATAATTTGAAGAAAAGACTTGTACTTTATTCGTTTTAAAAAAGAATTTGTATTTGAACGCTGGTGCACCCATGGGAAGCCCTAAAGCCTTGGCTTCATCGCTGCGCGCAATCACGCAACCATCATTATTGGATAAAACAGCCACAGGCCTCCCCTGTAAGCTGGGGTTAAAAACCCGTTCACAAGACGCATAAAAATTATTACAATCGACCAAAGCAAACATGTTCTAAAGGTACCGCATTTCTGTTTTTTTTAAGCAAAAATTGTAATTTATTTTAATTCGAAAAGCCTCACCTTAGGTCTAAATTTTTAGTGCAATTTAATTGATTTTTGTGCGCTGTAGTGTTGGATTTATATACCTTTGACGCGCAAACAAAAACCAATTAAAATGAGAATTAGATTTAAGCTATTTACCATTTTGGTGCTTTTTTTAATGAAGCATGGTCTTGCACAAATGGTGCAGCCTTTAGATTCCATTACAATAAAATCTTCAAGAATTGATTTGCCTTTTAAGCAAAATTCAAGGACCATCAGCATCATAACATCAGAAACAATCAACGAAAGTCCTGCTACAAATTTAGTAGAGCTGCTGCAGCAAGAAGCAGGTGTCGATGTTCGCCGTCAAGGCATTTATGGCATGCAATCTGATCTGTACATTCGCGGCGGTGGTTTTGATCAGACGCTACTACTAATAGATGGTATTAAAGTGGAGGACCCACAAACAGGCCACCACACTTTAAACATTGCATTGCCATTGGAGGTCATCAAGCGCATTGAAATTATCAAAGGCCCTGCCGCAAGAATTTTCGGACAAAATGCCTTTACCGGAGCCATTAATATTGTGACAAAATCAAATGATTCTATAAAAAATAACGCTGGATTTCAGCTGGGCTCTTACAACCAGCAACATGCCGCCGCCACCTTGGGAACTAGGGTGGGAACTACCGGCCTTATGGGGCATGCCTCGGTCAACAGTTCAGAGGAATATCGCTATAATACCGATTTTAATAACCAAAACTTCTTTGTAAAAAGCAGTTTCAATACAGCAGCGAACCCCATTGAGGTCCTCGCTACCTTTTCAGAGAGAAAATTCGGAGGGAATCAATTTTATGCCATTGATGCCAAAGAACAATACGAAGAAACTCAAAGCAGCTTGGTTGGGGTATCTACAACATTACAAAAGGGCAATTTGAAACTCAGTCCACAGCTGTATTGGAAGCGGAACCAAGATATGTATCTCTACATTAGAAACAACCCTTCTGTCTATAGAAATTTACACATTTCTAACAAAATAGGTGGGCAAATCAATGCCGCTTATAGCTCAAATATTGGAGTCACAGGCTTCGGGATTGATCTTGCCAAAGTAGAAATGGAAAGCAACCGATTGGGGCATAGAAATCGCTGGATGGGCACGCTTTTTGTGGAACATCGCTTTTCCTTTTTAGACAATGCACTCGACGTGACGCCAGGGGTGTCCGTTGGCTATTTTTCAGACTTTGAGACCAATGCTTTCCCAGGGATTGATATTGGATATACAATCAACGAACACTTTAGGGTTTATACCAATGCAGGCTACACCTACCGCACCCCAACCTACAACGATCTTTACTATGTAGGCAGTAGGGATGAGGGCAATGAAAACTTAGTGCCAGAAGAGGCAATTTCCCAAGAGCTTGGTTTGAAATATTTTGGAGATAAAATGAGTGCAACTGTTGCATTTTTTAATAGGGATTCAGATAATTTAATAGATTACACCAAAGACAATGAGGGGGATAAATGGAAGTCCAATAACTTGACAAGTTTAAATACAAGAGGCCTTGAAGTTCAACTATCGGCCCCCTTTAAATTGGGGCAGTACAACCAAAGCTTTAACCTTGGATACACCCACTTAAATGAAGATTTAAAAGCGGTTCGTGCTAACTTTTCAAAATACATTATTAATTCCCTTAACCACCATCTTACGGCGCGCCTAAAATCACAGTTTACTAAAAACTTAACACACAGTTTTGTCTATAAATTTGCAGAGCGGGCTACAGGGGAGAGCTACAGTGTGGTAGATGCACAGCTTAAATTACTAATCCCTGGTCTAGAATTGACGGTTACGGCAAATAATATTTTTAATTCCGATTATGTCGAAACGGGCATTGTGCCCATGCCAAAAGGCAACGTCTTATTTGGCATTCGGGGCTTTTTCTAAACCAAAATTTTTGGATTAGCTCATTAATAAGTGTATTTTAAGGAAATTTATAATATGAAAAATAATTCTGAGATAATGTCTGAGGCTAGGGTTGCGCTCAATGGGAAATGGCCTTTTGCTATAGGAACTTTTTTTGTGATGACTTTAATTCTAATTGGCGCATCATTGATACCAATTGCGGGCACAATTTTATCTTTATTGATCACTGGACCGTTGATAGTAGGTGCTGCTTTTGTAGGTTTAAAAATTTATAAAAATGAAGCTGCTGAAACAAATGATTTGTTTTTTGCCTTTAAGCATTCTTTTACAAATTCCGTCTTGGCCTACTTGCTTATGGCGGTATTCATTTTGTTGAGATTCCTATTGCTTATTGTTCCTGGAATAATTGCTGCCTTGGCGTATTCTCAAACCTATTTTATTTTAGCAGAAAACCCATCGATGGATGCTTACGATGCCATACTAAAAAGCAAGAAAATGATGATGGGATATAAATGGCAGTACTTTAAGGTTGGGTTGAGATTATTCGGGCTTGGAATTTTATGTCTGTTTACCCTTGGTATTGGCTTCCTGTGGTTGGCCCCGTATCAATATGTGGTTTATGCCAAATTTTATGAGGAACTTAAGTCGGTAAATGCTTAATATTTCACTTTTTAAAAACTTGATTTACTTTTTCGTATACCATAGAAGACTCCCAGCCACGGTATAAAAGATAATCGGCTAATTTTTTTTTCTTCTTGAAGGCAGATACTCCTGTAATTGAAGCTACTTTTTTATGTGCTAGACTTTCGAAAGTCTCCTTGTAAGCTGTATCCGAGATTTGTTTTAGTGCTTTGTCAATGAGATATTTTGAAATGTTCCGCTGTTTAAGCTCAGAAGTGAGTCTATGCCTTCCCCACTTTTTGATTTTAAATTTTCCCCGAACATAAGCCAAGGCGAAACGTTCTTCATTTAAATAATCTCCGTCAATTAAGGCCATAATAATTTGATCAGACGCTTCAGGGATCATCCGCATTTCTTTTAATTTTTGTTCTACTTCTTTGTGGCAACGGTCTTGATAGCTACAGTATTTTTGAAGTTTCGAAAGGGCTTCGTCAACAGTATATGACTTCTTAGAATCGTACATTAATTCTTGTATGTAATCGCAAAAATTAAATGGGTTCCCGGACCACTTATTCCAGAAGCAAATGGGCGATAACCTTCGTTAGAAATGTTTTCTAAGGCGCTCACAAAAGAAAGGGTGTCCGTAAATTGATATTGCGCTCTTATATTAAAAGTCATCCATGCGGGGGCATATGGATTGCCATTGGCATCAATAGCAAACAAGTGGTTTGAAAGTTCATGTGAGATGTCTTTATAGCTTAAACCTGCACTGTAATTAATAAAGCCGTCTAAGGTAATCTTTTTGTGTTTCCAAATAAGATGTGCATTTCCAAAAGCAGGGGCTACATGTCGTACGGGAACTTCTGTATTATGAGTGTTCTTTTGACGTCCTTTTGTAAGGCTAAATTGAGATGTAATTTCTATATCTTTTGTTAGCCGCGCTTGAAAGCCTGCTTCAAATCCATAGATGTTTGCCTGCGCGTTGTTTTGTACTGCTTGTACAGTACTGGGTACGCCGTCATAATTAATTTCTGTAACCCCATTAATATTAAAAGCATCTCTTGTCATGGCATTGTCCAGATGCGTGTAATAGGAGGACAAATCCAAGAGTGCTGAATCGTTAAAATTAATTATCAAACCCAATTCGGCTCCATAAGCGTGTTCTGGCTTAAGTTGATTATTAGGAACTACAACACTGCCTGGTTCAGAATCAAAAACCTTTCCTATGTCATCAATATTTGGTGCTCTGAAAGCAGTGGTTAGATTGAACTTCCACAAAAAGGTTTGGCTTTGTTCCCAAGTAAAGCCTGCGGTTCCTGTCAATGCATTGGTCTGTAAATTGGCTGAAGTAAATGGGAGATCGTAAAATTCATTATTAGGTGTTAAATCTGTCGCGATAGAAACATTATTGTAGCGAATCCCGGATTGAAATGTTAACTTTGAAGAGGGCTTGTACTTGAAACTCAGATAACTTGCGAAACTTGACCATTGAGCTCCGTCTGGATAACGAGACGCAATATGTTGGATGCTATTGGTTTCAATTTCCTTAGAAATCCCTACAGAGCCAATTTTATTATAAATTAATTCTGCCCCGTAAGATAGGTTAGATGCATCTGATAATGATTTTTCTAAATCTAAATTTAAAGACAGGGCGTCAACCGTTTCTGTCCTAGTTTTCCGATCGTTGGCCTCAAATTTTCGGCTGATCCGACTTTCTTCAAAATTTTGATAAGCCATGCTGGCCTTTATTTTGTCATAAAATGGGGAGCGGCTACTGAGTTTTGTCAATTGAAGGTTGGCTAAAAACCGTTGTTGAGGGCCATATTTCCATTCAGAAAACTGTAATGCATTAGAGTTGTCTTGCTGAAGTGTCAGTCGGTCGTAACGCGGAATGTTTGAGGTGGTTGCGAAATGAAGGCCCAGGTCAAATGTGAGGGTTTCATTGGCCTTGTAATGAATTTTTTGGGCGGCATGAAATTGACTAAAACTTGTTCCCTTTTGTAATAAAGGTTCGTGATTCGGCATTAGCATATCCTGACCATTGCGCTGACTCACATAAAAGGGTGTTAAATAGGCATCATTGCTGGTTTTACCCATTTTTAAATCTCCAAAATCAGAAAAGCTAAGACTTGAATGAAGCCCCCATTTTTTCAAGCCCAGATTCAATCCAAACTGCAGCGTCCTTTCATTGTTAGCAGAGGCATAACGCAAATTACTTTTGGTAGAGATTTCGGGGGTTCCTGATTCTGAGATCCTTGGAGTCGTCGTATAAAAATTCATGACTCCCCCAATCGCATCACTCCCATAAATAACAGATCCTGCACCCAAAATAACTTCGGTTTTTTGAATGTTAAAAGGGTTTATAGAAATTATATTTTGAACATTTCCACTCCTAAAAATTGCATTATTTAATCGAACACCATCCACCGTAATTAATACGCGATTTGTAGAAAATCCGCGAATCATGGGACTGCCACCTCCCAATTGACTTTTTTGAATAAAAACCCGGCCAGTATTGGCCAATAAATCTGCGGACGTTTGCGGGTTTGCCAGTTCAATGTCGTTGGCGTTGAAGGTTATAATCTTTTGCGGAACTTCTTTTTTACTTTGCTCGAACTTCGAGGCTGAAATCACAATTTCATTCAAATCTGTTGCTTTGGGTGCTAAGAAAATGGTGTCATTAAGCTTGGACTTGAGACCAGATTTTGTTCGGTAAGATAGATGCTGAAAGTAGATACGTTCAAAACTTTGAAAGCGTACAATAGAGGCTTTACCATCTAAGTTAGAAATGTTTGATTTGGTCTTAACTAAATTATAAACAACGACTCCCGGGATAGGTTCTAAGCTTGTGGCATCAACTACCACAACCCTCTGTGCAGATACACTACAAATAAAAAAACCTACAAAAAAAGTGTAAAAATACTTTATCATTAATTAAATACTTGGTTTAGAATGACAAGAGATTTTGGAGACTTGAAGCCTTGCAAATGTAATTTAAAATACAGTAAAATCATATTTAACAACTCTTGCTTTTGAGCAGAATTCATTGGTTCTTTTTTGTAGTTATCAAATTCCATACCTAAAATTGAATTAAACAAGGTTAATTTAGAGCCAGAAATACAATAACGGCCTGAGCTTTTGGCTTGATAGAGCCCTGCTTCTAAGTTAAAGAAGGGAAGGGTTGGGTTAGAAAGTTCAGGAGAAACTCCGACGTATTTTGTCAATCCCATTAAAAATTGATGGTGGAAAATACTATTACAATCGACCGTATCGAACCAAAGCAGCGCCGTTTCGATATAGGTGTACAAGCCTTCATTGGGCGCTTCTTCTTTAAGCACCATCGTTAATATTTCTGCTAAAAAAATGACAACCGTTGATTTTAAAATGTCTGTATGCAAAGCGCTGTATGCTTCCTGTAAACGGACATTTTTGATGTAATGTAAATCCCTGTTGTTTTTGTAATCAATTTCCAGCTGAAGCAAGGAAAGTGGTTGAAAATAAGCGGGCTTTATTTTTGTCTTTTTTGAAGAAAAGGCCCCTTTTACTAAAAAGGAAACCACGCCATTGGAAGCCGTATAGGCCCTAACAATAAGATCGTGGTCTTTGTATTTCAACTTTGACAGAATAACCGCTTTTGTAGAAATAATCATTGGCGAATCAGCATAATCTTTAAAACTTTGGTTTCCAGATTGTCCAAATCCGAAATAAGTACTACATAAACTCCAGAGGCGACGGTGCGATTGGCTAAGTTTTTGCCGTTCCAATAAGCCGTTCCTCCATCAATTTCTAGGTTATAACCTTTGAAGCGTAAATTAGTATTGGACTGGGCTTCGGCCACTAAGTTACCTGTAACATCTGTGATTTTAATATTCACATTATCGCTCAGGTTTTTGATCTTTACTTTATCAATAGCCAAATTAAATCCTGGCCTTACAGGATTGGGGTAGGCATAGGCTTCACCAAGGGAATTTGAAGGACTTGATCCTCCCGCATTGAAAGCCACCAAGCCCCTATTGGTGCCAAAATAAATTTTCCCATTATTTTCATTTTGAACCATTGTTGTGACAGTATTTGAGGGTAGCGGAGAGTTGTCTTCTGTAAAATGATAAATGGTGTTTTGCCCGTCTGCACTTAAATAAAAAACACCCGAGTCAGCCGTAGACACCCATTTATTGTTAGACCCATCAACAATAATTTTGGTTATGAACTGTAATTCCAAGAGTTCTTTGGGGAGACCATCTTCCAAAATAATAATTGGCGATGTTGTCAAAACTTCTTCTGTAAAAAAATTAGTCGTGTTGTATAAAACTCTCAACCCTTTGTAGGTGCCAATCCAAAGGATATTGTTTTTGTCAAAGGCCAGTGCCTTTATGTAATCAGAAGGAAGATTTCCGATGTCTTCACCTAATAAACTCCTTAAAGAAGACACCCCTTGATTTACGTCGAAGCCTATCAGTCCAAAAAAATACGAGCCAATAAAAATCTTATCTTGATTAATGACGATATCAGAAAAGCCTAGATTTCCAGAAGGATCGGGGATCAGCGAGGTAAAATCATAGGAGCTCCACTGCCCATTTGAGTATTTGTTAAGCGGGCTGTCAACCCTACCGTTAAGGACCCATAAATTGCCAGAGTCATCAAAAGTGTTTCCCAGAGTCAAGTTGTATGTGTTGACAAATTGATCCAATGTGCTATTAGTGGAGTCAAAAAGAGGGCCAATGCCTTCTTGACTGAATTTTATAAGACCGCTGTAATAAGACCCTACATAAAAAACAGACGGGTCAAACGGGTCTACAGACATATGCGAAAGATAATAAGGCTCTTGGACTTGATCGCTAATGGTATCGTAGGTAATATTTTGCCATTCGTTGTTAACATAACGGCTTATCCCCGTCCGTTTTATGCCACTGGAAAAATTATAAAACTGAGAATATCCCCCCGATAAAATCCAAAGGTTTTCATTAAATTCTTTGATTGAAAAAATGTTATTAAGAAGTGGCCCATCTGGATGAATTTCTTCGAAGACATCACCATCACTTAAAGCAGTGCTGAGAACGCCAAAGCCTGATTTTCCTAGTGTTAAGTTGTTTTTTGTGCCAATATAAATTTGGTCCTCGTTAATAATTGAACACGACAATAGTCCTTGGTATTCAGTGGGGAGCGATAGGGTGCCTATCAAATTAAAATTTGTGTCGTAAATCTTAAGTGAAGCTTCTAAAGTCGTAACAAAATAGTCATTAGAGAAATAAACATCAACAGGCGGTTCAGAATTGACAACGAGCTGAGTCAGTGAATTATTATCATTCAGCCTAAAAGTAACTCCAGCATTTGATGTGACAATTAATTGACCATCATTGGATGCTAAAAAAACAAACTCGCCAGAAACAGCACTAAACCACTGCTGATAATCAATTAAATTGGGATTACTTAATGCTATAGATTTGATCCCTTCATTATTGCCGCAATTGGCATAAATTGTATTGTTGTAAACTGCCGTTTGTTTGACTGGTATTTGATTGCCAATATTTCCTATGTAAAAGGTGTCTCCAAATTCTAAGTTGTCGAGCCTATAAACTGATATTCCATAGTTTGTTGAAATGTAGAGTTCATCTTGGTGCTCATAAAAGTGGTTGATTTGTTTGTTTTCAGGTGGGATTGTTGCTTTATTGATAATATCTACAACTCTTAATGCTTCTTGAGTTGTTTCATTAAAAATTTCTATCAAGCCATTTTCGTAGCCGATAATCAATAATTGATAATTGGTGCTGTAATGAAATGTTGAAATAATATTCCCAGACAATCCGTCAATTGTGGTAATGGTTTCTAAGTCCTGAGACACAATGTCATAAGAAAAAATTGCATTATCGGCTGAGGCATAAATTTTGCCATTTGCATGAACAACTTCGGAGGTGTTCAAGTACGAAAAATAACCTTCCCAGGTTTGAGAAAAACTAAATAATGCGAAAAACTGTAAAACAAGAACTAAATATTTTTTAAAATTTTTCAATAGGTGTTTATTTTGAGTATTTGAACCTTGATCTAAAAATTTGTTTGTGCCTACTGCGGCGGCTTGGCGGCAAGAATGGTAATTCAATAAATACCCAAGATAAAAAAGCCAAAAACAATATCAAAGAAAAGATCCCTATAAACATTAACAGCGGTGTATCGGCCCTAAACAACTTCAAAGCAACGAAAACTTGAATTACTGGAAAATGATAGATGTAAATTCCGTAGGTAAAATCTCCATATTTCCCAAAATTATTTAAAAACTGAAGGGTGTAGGCCAAATAAAAGACCATAACCCCATAAGTGATTGGCTTTAAAATTTGAGTGTTAAAAATATACTGCTCCATAATGAAAAGAAATAAACACGGCGCAATAATATAGTGCTTCCAATCGAAGAGGAAATCGAAGTTTTTATACATTAAAATCCCCGAAGCAAAAAAGGCAAAAGCTCCAGGCAGTTGTTTGGCGATTCTGTAATTGTCATGCGCCATAAAGAAATTAAAATAGGCTATAGACGCAATATATGTGATGATGATTATGATGTAAAAGTTAAACCTCATCTTCTTTGATAGCCAATAAAGTATCGGTAAAGAAAGATAAAATGCTTCCTCAATTTTGATGGTCCATAGCGCTCCATTAACAACGCATATTTTCTGAGACTCAAAAACACCAGGCAAGCATGGTTCTAAATAATTTTGAAATGTAAGATTGGCGGCTAAATACCTCCAAAATTGTCCGTTTAAAAAATAGTTCGACATCGTGTTTGTCGAAAGGAAAAAAAGAAAAATTGCACACAATAAGATGACTGTAATATATCCTGGCAAGAGCCGTCTAAGGCGTCTAGAAATATAATTTTTAAGACTTGCGCTGTTTTCATAGCTTTTGGCAATTAAAAACCCGCTGATAATGAAGAATCCATCAAGCGCCAACCTACCATTTATGTAAACCATATAAGGCTGAAAAGATTGAATAGAAAATAACTCTATGAAGTGAGCGATTAGAATTGTCATTACAAAAACAATTCTCAAAAAATCGAAGTTATTAATATTAACGTTGCTCAAAACCGATCGTTTCATCAAATATATTTATAACTAACGACAAAATCTGCCATTATTATATATAAACAAAAAAAGCTGCTGTAGGACAGCAGCTTTTTCCAATTTTTACAATAAGGTGATTAAACAACCCCTTGTGCCAGCATAGCGTCCGCCACCTTTACAAAACCGGCAATATTGGCGCCTTTGACATAATCAATATAGCCTGTTTTTTCATCTTTGCCGTAGGCAATACATTTATCGTGAATGTTTCCCATGATATCTTTGAGTTTTTCATCAACCTCCTCACGAGACCAGTTGTATCGCAATGAATTTTGTGTCATTTCCAAACCAGAGGTTGCAACACCGCCAGCGTTGGATGCTTTTCCTGGAGCAAATAATATTCTTGCCTTTTGAAAAACAGCAACTGCCGCTTTGGTAGATGGCATATTCGCACCTTCGCTAACACAAATACAGCCATTTTTAAGAAGTGTTTCTGCAGCTGAACCACTCAATTCATTTTGAGTTGCGCAAGGCATTGCAATATCACACGGTTGATCCCAAGGGGTTTTCTTTGCAAAAAACTGAGCATTGGGATAAGTTTCAATATAAGCGCTGATACGGCCGCGCTGAGTGTTCTTTAACTCCATAACGAAAGCCAATTTTTCTTCGTTGACACCCTCTAAATCTAAAATATAGCCCGATGAGTCTGAAAGCGTAATGACTTTCCCGCCGAGTTGAATGATTTTTTCTGCGGCATATTGAGCGACATTACCAGACCCTGAGATGCACACTGTTTTACCCTTGATGTCATCCCCTTTAGTTTGCAGCATTTTTTCTGCGAAATAGACCGTACCATAGCCTGTGGCTTCGGGGCGAATTAAAGACCCCCCCCAGGTCATCCCTTTGCCAGTCAAAACACCTGTGAATTCATTTTGTAATTTTTTATACATCCCAAACAAGAATCCTATTTCTCGACCGCCAACACCAATATCTCCAGCTGGTACATCAGTGTTTGGCCCAATGTGACGAAATAGTTCACTCATAAAGGCATGGCAAAAGCGCATGATTTCATTATCGCTTTTCCCTTTAGGATCGAAATCGCTTCCCCCTTTGCCACCCCCCATTGGTAGGGTTGTCAAGCTGTTTTTAAAGACTTGTTCAAAAGCCAAGAACTTTAAAATGCTCATATTTACTGAAGGGTGAAAGCGCAATCCTCCTTTATATGGGCCTATGGCCGAATTCATCTGAACACGATAGCCTCTATTAACTTGTATTTCTCCATCGTCATCTACCCAATTGACTCTAAACATGATGGCGCGCTCTGGCTCTACCATGCGGAGTAAAATATTTTTTCCGTGATAAATGTCATTTTGAATAATGTAGGGAATAACGGTTTCTGCAACTTCTTCTACAGCTTGCAAAAATTCAGGCTCATGGCCATTTCTTTGACGAACTAAATCTAAAAATCCATCAACTTTGGGTTTTATTTCATTGGGTTTTAAAATCATAACATACTTTATTTATAGTACAAATATATAATTTCTTAAAAAACAATTGAAAAAAAATGTATTTCATAATTTTTAGATGCTTTAAGCGCCTTTTTTTGCGAATAATTTAAAAAATTTAATTTTTAGCTTTCAAGTGCTTGTTTTAAATCGGCCATCAAATCATCGGCGTCTTCAATGCCTACACTTAATCGAATCAAGGAATCTACAACCCCTGTTTTTTCACGGACTTCTTTTGGAATGCTGGCATGCGTCATACTGGCCGGGTGTCCTGCCAAAGATTCAACACCCCCCAAAGATTCCGCTAAAGTGAAAACCTTTAAACGTTCTACAACTTTAATGGTCTCTTCAAAATTATTTCCTTTCGTGGTAAAGGACAACATCCCGCCAAAGTCATTCATTTGATCTACTGCGATTTCGTGGTTTGGATGCGTTACCAATCCAGGCCAATAGACTTTTTCAACTTTTGGGTGTTGTTGTAGAAATGTAGCGACGGCCCGTCCATTTTCACAATGGCGCTGCATGCGTACGTGTAAGGTTTTGATTCCTCTTAATACCAAAAAGCTGTCCTGTGGCCCACAAACAGCCCCACTGGCATTTTGTATAAAGTACAATTGATCGGCCAGCGCCTTGTCTTTGACGGCTAGAGCGCCCATTACAACATCACTATGCCCTCCCAAATATTTGGTTGCAGAATGCATCACAATGTCCGCCCCCAAGTCCAAAGGTTGTTGTAAATAGGGGGTCGCAAAAGTATTATCAACAGCCAAAAGAATACCGTACTTTTTAGCAATCGCAGATACCGCTTTGAGGTCAATGATGTTTAACATGGGGTTGGTGGGTGTTTCAACCCATATCAATTTGGTTTTAGGGGTAATGTGCTGCTCAATTTGATCGGCATTCTCCATGCCAATGAAGTGAAATTTAATTTGAAATTTTTCAAAAATCTTGGTGAACAATCGGTAGGTGCCACCATACAAATCATTGGTAGAGACCACCTCGTCTCCAGGCTGTAGTAATTTAATAACCGCATCAATGGCTGCCAGCCCAGACCCAAAAGCCAACCCATAACGGCCGTTCTCTATACTTGCAAATGATTTTTCAAGTGCGCTCCTGGTAGGGTTATGGGTGCGAGAATATTCATAGCCTTTGTGTCCACCAGGTGTGGTTTGTGCATAGGTAGAGGTTTGATAGATTGGCGGCATCACTGAACTGTAAGCTTTGTCGGGTGATTGGCCCCCGTGGATGGTCTTTGTGTTAAATTTCATTCGTAAATTAATTACTGGTTTGTTAAGAAATGATTTTCTTTGTAAAAATAACGAATCAAACCCATGAAAAAAATCTATTACCTTAAAACTTGCAGCACTTGCCAGCGCATTATTAAAGCGCTTAACCTCCCCAAGGATTTTACGGAACAAGACCTCAAAACAACCCCAATTTCAGCATCCGATTTAGAAGCGCTCAAATCCTTGTCTGGGAGCTTTGAAGCGCTATTCAGTAAAAGGGCAAAGCTTTACAAAGAAATGGGGCTTAACGATAAAATATTGAAAGAAGCCGATTACCGCCAATATATTTTAAAACACTACACCTTTTTAAAACGCCCAGTGCTTGTCATTAAAGATCAAATTTTTGTGGGAAACAGTCCCAAAATTATAGCGGCCGCAAAATTAGCCTTGAGCAATGCGTAATCGAAAAGCTGCCCTAATCGCGCTCACTCTGGTCCAATTGTTTTACGGTTTGACTTTTACATTTGCCAACGACGTCATTGTGGGGGGGCACATCAAGCCTTTTGGCTTTATCCTAATAAGGGTTGTTTGTGGCGGAATGCTGTTATGGCTTTTTGGACTTGTGAAGTCCACTAAAAAAATTGACTCCAAAGATTTTCCAAAGTTAGTTGCGGCAGCGTTCTTTGGGGTGGCGCTTAATATGTTGGCTTTTTTCAAAGGACTGGAATACACAACGCCCATAAATGGTGCTGTGATTATGATTACAACGCCCATCATCGTTCTGATTCTTTCGGCAATTCTTCTGAAAGAGCCTATAAAAAAAATAAAGGTCTTTGGAATTACCTTGGGGCTTTCTGGGGCATTAATTTTAAGTCTTTATGGCGAATCCTCTGAAAATGGCGCCAATATTTTGCTGGGTAATTTTCTAGTTTTTGTAAATGCTAGCTCTTATAGCTACTATTTAATTCTCATCAAAAAATTAACTGCAAAATACCACCCCTATGATTTTATAAAATGGTTGTTCTTGTTTGGGGCCTTGATGGTGTTGCCGTTTGGTTTTCACGAAGTTGCTGCGGTGCAGTGGGCAACATTACCGACATATATTTGGTTTTCAGTGGGCTTTGTGGTTGTATTTGCAACGTTTGGTACCTACCTGCTCAATCCATTAGCGTTGTCAAGGTTAAAAGCCACCACAGTCAGCACTTTTATATACCTTCAGCCCATTTTTGCAGGTCTTTTTGCCATTTCCATGGGCAGTGACCGACTAGACTTGGTCAAAGTAACTGCCGCTATTTTAATTTTTATTGGTGTATATTTAGTCTCTAAAAATTACAGTCTTGACCACTAAGATTCACAAATCTATTGGGGCCGTTGATGCTTCTTTTTTAAAGAAGATCAACCCCCAGAACAATGTCTACTTTTCAAAAACATTGCTACATAGTTTTGAAGTCTCAAACCCCAAAATTGAAATGCGTTATGTCTGTGTTTCAGACAACGACAATCCCCAAGCGTTGGCATTGGTTCAAATTGTTGAATTAAGCGTGGATGTGATTTTGAAAAATATCAAGGCAACTGCTTTATCGCGGTGTATTTTAAGCCTCTTGCTTTGGAAAGAGCATATAAAAATCATGTTTTGTGGGAATGTTTTTTTGAGTGGGGAATATTGCTTGAGTTTTGCTGAAAAAACAAAACCGGAAAAGGCTGTAAGGGAAATTGGGCGCGCCCTAGACACCATCTCGAAATCGGTCAAACCGCTCCATGCTATTTTCATCAAAGATTTTGAAAAAAAGGCTTTGGATTATTCACAAGGGTTTGAATCCTTTGGGTTTACAAATATTAAAGTAGAACCTAATATGCTGGTGCATCTAAAACCTGAATGGAAAAGTTTTGAAGATTATAAAAATGCGCTGAAATCAAAATACAGGATCAAAGCGAATAAAGCCGACTCTAAAAGCCAGGCGCTAGAGGGTCGATTCATGTCGAAAAAGGACATTGAAAGCGCCCAAAAAGCACTACAAAATTTATATCAAAACACCATTGATAACGCCAATTTTAACGCCCAAGTGCTGAACCTAAAAACCTATATTGAGCTAAAAAGTTTTTATAAAGATGATTTCATCGTAAAAGGCTATTTCTTAGATGGTGAAATTGTAGGTTTTTTATCTGCATTAAAAAACAGGTCGCATTTAGATGCGCATTTTATTGGATTGAACTACCAATTAAATAAAGCCCATGCCATCTACCCCAGAATTCTCAATGATTATGTTAGAATCGGCATCGAGAACAAAGTTTCTGTCATTAACTTAGGGAGAACCGCCTCAGAAATAAAAACCACCATAGGTGCTGTACCGCTTGAATTGAGCTGCTATATCAAACATAAAAATCCGTTTATAAACGCATTGGTGCGTCCATTTTTTAGGAGAATTCAAATCAAAAGCTTCAAACAGCACAGCCCTTTTAAATAGTAATCGCTTTTCTGTATCTTTGATGCAAATATTAAGCCAACAGAATGATACAATCCATGACGGGTTATGGCAAGTTTGTTCTTGAACTGCCTTTAAAAACCATTCGCGTCGAAATTCGTGCGCTTAACAGCAAATCGATTGATTTGAACTTGCGGATGCCCTCTGACTATCGCAGTAAAGAATTAGAGCTTCGCAAGATTATTGGCGCGGCCCTCGGACGCGGTAAAGTCGATGTATCGCTAAATGTTGAGAAAAGTAAATCCGAAAGGGCGGCTAAAATCAACCTTGCTGTTGTCCAAAACTATATTCAGCAGCTCAAAGACATAGCGCCCACAGATTCGGTCTTAGAATTGCTGAAAATGGCTGTTAAAATGCCTGATGCCTTTGGTGCAGAAAAAGAAGAAATAGATGCTGAGGAATGGTCTCAAATCTTGGATGCGGTGGCAAAGGCTTTGGAGGGAATTAAAGCCTACCGGAGCGATGAGGGTCAAGTGCTTTTAACTGATTTCACAGCACGTATTAAAACCATAGAAAGTCTTTTGAAAAGTGTCGTAGAAATAGATCCTGAGCGGGTTGTAAATATGCGAAAACGCCTTGGTAAGGGGATTGCGGAATTTAAAGAAAGTTTGGATCAAAACCGTTTTGAGCAGGAATTAATTTATTACATTGAAAAATTGGACATTACAGAAGAAAAGGTAAGGCTTCAAAACCACTTAAATTACTTTATAAATACGCTAAATTCTGTAGATTCAAATGGAAAAAAATTGGGCTTTATAAGTCAAGAAATTGGACGTGAGATCAATACCATTGGATCCAAGGCAAACTTTGCGCCCATGCAAAAACAGGTCGTGCAAATGAAAGATGAGCTCGAAAAAATAAAAGAACAACTCCTTAATGTGCTCTAAGATGTTTAACGGTAAACTCATTGTCTTTTCTGCCCCATCTGGCGCTGGTAAAACCACCATCGTTAAGCACCTACTGGGGAAAGATGCGCTGAACTTGGCGTTTTCAATCTCGGCGACTTCCCGCCCCAAAAGAGGTGAAGAAATCAATGGTGAGGATTACTATTTTTTATCTATAGACGCGTTTAAAGACCACATCAAGTCTGGAGATTTCTTAGAATGGGAGGAGGTCTATCGAGATAATTTTTACGGGACTTTAAAATCGGAGGTTAAGCGCATATGGGCCCTTAAAAAGCATGTGATATTTGATATTGATGTTTCAGGAGGATTACGAATTAAAAAGAAATTCCCGGAAAAAACATTGGCTGTTTTTGTAAAGCCGCCCAGTATAGACGACCTTAAAATTCGGCTCAAAAAAAGAGAAACAGAATCAGATGATAAAATCAATATGCGAATTTCAAAAGCCTCTGCAGAACTCGCAACTGCCCCGCTTTTTGATTGTATTATTGAAAATAAGATTTTAGAAACTGCACAAGAAGAAGCGCATCAAACAGTCTTAGATTTTATCAAGCCTTAAAATGTTGGCATTATGAAAATTGGGCTTTATTTTGGTACTTTTAACCCGATCCATGTGGGACATCTCATCATTGCCAATCATTTTGCAGAACATTCTGACCTAGATCAAGTCTGGTGTGTGGTAACCCCTCAAAACCCCCACAAGACAAAGCAAAGTGTTTTAGACAATCGGCAACGTCTACAAATGGTTGATTTAGCCACAGAGGACTACCCTAAAATTAAATCTAGCGCGATAGAATTTGGATTAAGCCAGCCCAATTATACTATACATACGCTGACCTATTTGGAAGAAAAACATCCAGATTACAGCTTTGCGCTTATCATGGGAGAAGATAATTTAATATCTCTAAACAAATGGAAAAACGCAGAGGTGATTATCGCGCGTTATCCCATTTATGTGTATCCTCGAAGACTGAACTCCTCTACCCAAAATGTAATTGCAAAAGGCCGTATTACCAAAGTTGGGGCGCCCATTATTGAAATCTCGTCCTCTTTTGTACGGGCAGCAATCAAAGCGGGAAAAAATGTGCAACCCATGCTACCAGATGCGGTTTGGGTTTATTTAGATGAAATGAATTTTTATAAATAATATGGTTAAAATTGGTCCTATAGAATTGCCTGAATTCCCGCTCTTGCTCGCGCCCATGGAAGACGTAAGTGACCCCCCTTTTCGCGCGCTTTGCAAAGAGCAAGGAGCCGATGTGGTTTATACCGAATTTATTTCCAGTGAAGGGTTAATCCGCGATGCGGCAAAGAGCACCATTAAACTTGATATTTATGAAAAAGAACGCCCGGTGGGGATTCAAATTTTCGGAGCGAATTTAGACAGCATGCTCCGTGCGGTTGAAATTGTAGAAAAATCCAATCCCGACATCATTGATATTAATTTTGGTTGTCCTGTAAAAAAAGTCGTCAGTAAAGGCGCCGGGGCCGGTATTCTTAAAGACATCTGTTTGATGGAAAAGCTGACCGCTGAAATGGTCAAGCGCACCCATTTACCTGTGACTGTAAAAACGCGTTTGGGGTGGGATTACGATTCCATTCGAATTGTGGAGGTGGCAGAAAGGCTTCAGGACGTTGGCATAAAGGCCCTGGCCATTCACGGTCGCACCCGTGCACAAATGTATAAAGGTAACGCCGATTGGGCGCCCATTGCAGCAGTCAAAAACAACCCTAGAATGCACATTCCAATTTTTGGAAACGGGGATGTAAATTCTCCAGAGCGCGCCGTTGAAATGCGGGACGTCTATGGCTTAGATGGCGCCATGATTGGGCGTGCCAGTATTGGAAATCCTTGGGTTTTTAGGCAGATAAAACATTATTTTGAAACGGGGACACACATGGCCCCTGTTGGAATGACAGAGCGCATTGAAGCGGCACGAAGACACTTGAAAATGGCCATCGATTGGAAAGGCGAAGTCTTGGGGGTCTTAGAAACCAGACGGCATTACAGTACCTATTTTAAAGGGATTCCAGATTTTAAGCCCTACCGCACTAAAATGGTCACAAGCGACCACAGTGTGGATGTGTTTAATGCTTTTGATGAAGTCGAAAAAGTGTTTGGCGATTACCAGTTCGCCTAGGCTACAAAGTCTACTTTCTTAATGCGCCAAGAGGCCAGTCTTGAGGCAATGGTGCCTAAAACCAATATGGTTGAGAATGCAATACCGACATTTGCCCATGTCAAGACTACTGGGTAGGCCAATGTGGAAGTGATCATGACCAATTCAAAATGTTGCTGAAATAAAATCACAACGACGCCCAGCAAAAGCCCAGATAATCCGCCTAAAACAGTCATTAAAACGCCTTGTGCAAAAAACACCCTTTGAATTGTTTGTTTGGTGGCTCCCATGCTAAACAAGGTTTTCAAATCTCGTTGTTTATCTAAAATCATCATGATAATAGAGCCTACAATATTAAACAAAGCAATGCTTAAAATGAGGGTGAAAATAAGGTAGACTGCCAGCTGTTCAGTGTTGAGCATTTTGTATAATGCTGCATTGAGTTGCATTCTGTTTTTGACCACAACTTCGCCTTCAAATAACCGCTCCAGCGCTGCTATAATTTGTGGTGTATCGGCGGTTTCAGTGGTTATGATTTCAATGGCGCTAACGGCGGACTTGGGTAAGCCCAAAAGATATTTAGCATTTTCGATTCCAGTAAACACCAAGGAGTTATTAAGATCCTCATTGATTTGGAAGAGGCCAACATTAACAACTTTCATGCTTTTAAAAGCGTCTTTTACCGACATCAACTGTCCGGTTCCTGGCTTGGGCGCATACAAACGAATGGTTTTTGTAATGTCATAGGTTTTAAAGCCCAAGGTATTGCTGAGGTCCCAGCCCGAAACAATTTGAGGCAAATCGGGTTCCATCCAGTCGCCATAGGACACAATAGAATCAATGGTGCCTTGGGGGTAGTGTGTATCAACTCCTTTCAGACGTACGGCTAAAAATTTGTCTTCACAGCACATTAAAACCTGGTCTTCCGCAATTTCTGAAAAGGAGGCAATGCCATCGATATTTGCCATAGTTTGGCGTTGTTCCTTAGTGAAAATAAAGTTTTTGGTTTGTTTGGGGAATAGTTTTAAATCGGGATCAGTAAGGGTAGTGAATTCTAGGCTAAAAGCCTTGAGTCCTGCAAAACCCGAAAGAACAATAAAAAGAGCTGCCGTTCCCACAACGATGGCAATGCTGGCGATTATTGTAATGTAATTAATGGCCTTGCTTTTACTTTTGGTAAATAAATACCGTTTGGCTATGTAGAACGAAAAATTCAATCAGGATTTTTTTCTTTTATCAAGCAAGTCAGCATTTTGGATGGGGTTATCGGAATGCTTCAAAGAGTGCTCAATTTGGTCGATATATTCAAGGGAATCGTCTAGAAAAAACAACAGTTTGGGCATGCGGCGCAGTTGGTGCTTGGTGCGCTTGGCCAGTTCATGTTTGATGAGGGGGGCGTTAGAGGCAATACCCTCCATCAGGGCTTCTGCTTGCTGGATCGGGAAGATGCTGAGGTAGACCTTAGCAATAGATAAATCGACGGTCACACTCACTTTGCTGACCGAAATAATGACGCCGCGCAAGCCGCCTTCACGGGCAGCACCCTGTAGCACTTCTACCAAGTCGCCTTGGAGGACGGATGCAATCTTTTTTTGTCTTTGACTTTCCATTGGGTAAAAATACTATATTTATTATGGATTTGCGCTTTGACCATTTACGAAGTTTATAACAGGCTTTGAGATGTTTAAAAATGGTCGTAATATTGCAGCCACTAGGTCCCATAGCTCAGTTGGTTAGAGCATCTGACTCATAATCAGAGGGTCACTGGTTCGAGCCCAGTTGGGACCACCCTTAAACCCCTTCTTAA
>ERZ1048068.194-NODE-194-length-56763-cov-10.410365_pt1 | contig 56763 bp, 39 predicted proteins | sample MGYA00383098_ERZ1048068 | MGnify/ENA primary metagenome ERZ1048068 (study PRJEB29581, sample SAMEA5548368) | metagenome | biome: marine; feature: coastal; material: water | depth 1 m | study: Short-term variability in the microbial, nano- and picoplankton...
CAGTCTTCAGAGTCGGATGCTCTGTTCTATAAAAAACCCATAAAATTCAATAAAATGGTGGGCCCAGTAGGACTTGAACCTACGACCAATCGATTATGAGGCGGCGGGTGTGTGGGGACTGTGGCCAGTAAGCTGAAGAAAGGTAACGGGATTTCCTGATGGAGCGGGGCAGGGAAGCATAGTCACTTGCCAATACCTTTCCGAGAGTCGTTTTGGCGTCTTCTCCCGTCTAAAGTCAGTTCCCTATTTGACAAGTCGTTGTTCCCTTCAGTGCGTGGGTGAGAATTCGACGTTGCGTTACGGTTGCTCCAACATGACACGAAAGTCATCTGGATCAGCTGGAAAACGGGGAAAACAATGTATCACTCACGAAGAACGACACTGGGACCGAGATTCCCTCCGAGAACACCCATCGCAGCGGCTATCTTGAGCTCTGTTTTCTTGGGTAGTAGCACATTTAGTGTAGGCGCTGCGGTATTAGAAGAAATTGTCGTTACCGCGCAGAAGCGAGAAGAGGGTTTGCAAGATACGCCGATCGCGGTAACTGCCTTTACCTCCGCAGCACTCGAAGACAAGAATATCGACAATATCGCGCAGCTGGCGAATTTCACCCCCAATCTGATCTTCGATACGACGTCGCCTGTGAGTGGACTATCGTCCGGAGCGGTGGTCTTTATTCGCGGAATAGGCAACACAGATTTCAGCCTGACGACTGATCCAGGTGTTGGAACCTACGTGGACGGAGTCTATATCTCGCGTTCGGCCGGCGGTGTGTTGGATGTGCTCGACGTGGAGCGTATCGAGGTTTTACGCGGCCCCCAGGGTACATTGTTTGGCCGCAATACCATTGGCGGTGCACTCAATATTATTTCACGCAAGCCTGCCGATGAACTGGAAGGCAAGGTCGAGTTGAGTGTTGGCAACTACGATCGACAAAATGTCCGAGCCTCGATCGATATTCCCTTAGGGGATACGCTGCTTTCAACTTTCGCGGTGTCGAGTAAGCAGAGCGATGGCTATGTTGATCGGGTGCTGATAGGCGATGAGTTGGGCGATATAGACAAACTGTCCTTCCGTGGCTCAATTGTCTTTGAGCCCAGCGAGTCCTGGGATTTCCAATTGAGTTACGACAACACCCAAATTGATGAAGCCAGCGCTGGCTCAACCATTGCCGGTTTTACGCCAGGCGCCGGTACCGCCGGCTACGGACTTGCTGTATTCGGAGATGTTGGCCTGGGTCTGCAAGATCTGGCGCAATATATCACCGACGGCGAGGATGATAAGAGCTTTGGTACCGGCTTATCGGGTACCGACCTGGATATCTACGGCATCTCCTTGGCCAGCACTTATCACGGCGAAAATTTCGATATCAAGTACACGGCAGCCTACCGTGAAACCGAGGGGGAATTCTCCAGAGATCCTGATAATTCCCCGAACGCGATTACTGAAACGGATAACCCGGATTACGAGCACGAGCAGACCAGCCATGAATTGCAGATCACTGGAACGGCTTTTAACGATCGACTGACGTATGCCGCCGGCCTTTTCTATTTTGAAGAAGAGGGGACGGATAACGTGTTTGTATCTGTTTTTCTACCGACGCCTGACTTCGCTGCCGGCTTCCCCGCGGTCATTAGCAACTACGCTGATGTCGATAACACAAGCGAGGCTATTTACTTGCAGGCGAGCTGGAGTTTAACCGACATATTTTCGGTAACCGGCGGGTTGCGCCGTACCGAAGACGAGAAGGGCTTTGTGTACACCCAATACATAGGTGCGGACGCAGAGGGCAACGGCTACCCTTTCTTTCCTGGCGCAGTGAATGAGGACGGGGTTTTTGCGCCCGGGCTTCTGCCACTGGTCGGTGACGGCAGCGGTGCGTCCAGCGAGACCTTTGAACAAACAGACTTCAAGTTTGGTTTGGACGCGACTCTGTCTGACGGTACGCTACTCTATTACAGTTTTTCTCAGGGTTTTAAAAGCGGTGGCTTTGTATTGCGCTATGTTGAGTCTGTGCCGGATGTACGCACCTTCGAACCAGAGACGTTAGACACGCATGAAATCGGGCTAAAGTGGCAGGGCCTTGATGACAGGGTCCGTGTAAACACGGCGGTGTTTTTCTCCGACTATGAGGATGTTCAGGTTACATTCTTCGACAATCTCGGCGGACCTATTACCGCCAACGCAGGCACGGTGGATATCAAGGGTCTCGAGATCGAGTTGACTGCACTCCTCACGGATAATCTGATGCTGGATATGGGCTACGGTTATACCGATGCGGAGTACGACGGGATTAATCCCATAGAGGGGTTGTCGCTGAGCATCGACGAATCTGCCAAGCTGGTTAACACGCCGGAAAACTCTTTCAATATTGGCCTCGAATACACGCTACCGTTGGACGCCAATGAAATGGCCTTCAGGGTTGATTACGCCTACACCGATGACATCTACAACGATTCCCAGAACTCTCCTTTCCTGTTCCAGGAATCGGTAGAGGTAGTGAATGCATCTGTCCGCTTTTCCCTGGGGGAGTCCATGGACTTTGTAGTCTTCGGTAAGAACCTGGCTGATGAACGTTACATAGAAAGCGGAGATTCGAATTTTGGGCTGGGTTTTCATGAGGCGAATTACAATCGACCGCGAGAATACGGTGTGACCTTCCGGTACCGTTTCTAACAATCGCCCGGTGGCTCAAAGAACAAGGAGCAGTAAATGAGTATTCAATTTAAAGCAGCGGTTGTGCAGGCCGCCCCGGTATTCATGGACCTCGAAGGCTGTGTCGATAAGGGCATCTCCATGATTGAAAACGCAGCCAAGGAAGGTGCCAAGTTGGTTGCGTTTCCGGAATGCTGGTTCCCCGGCTATCCCTGGTGGACCTGGCTGTCCGCGGCTCCCTACAATATTCGCTATTTTCAGCAATACCATGAGAATTGTCTGGTGGTGGGCAGTGAGCCTTTCAAGCGATTGGCGCAAGCGGCTCGTGATAACGCAATATTCGTGTCGGTCGGTGCCAGTGAGCGAGACTACGGCTCGCTCTTCATTGCGCAGTTCATGTTTGATGATCAGGGGCAGTTGATTCAGGCGCGTAGAAAATTGAAGCCCACCCATATGGAAAGAACTATATTTGGTGAGGGCGATGGCAGTCACCTGGATGTTTTCGATACGGATATAGGGCGTGTTGGGCAGCTCTGCTGCTGGGAGCATTTACAGCCCCTGACAAAATATGCCATGTACAGTATGCACGAGCAGGTACATATTGCCGCCTGGCCATCATTCAGTGCCTTGCCCCAGGCTTACTCATTAGGCCCCGAGCTCAACCAGGCAGTCTCCCAGACCTATGCAGCTGAGGGCGGGTGTTTCCTGCTGGCGCCTTGCGGGGTAATCTCCCAGGAGATGTATAATTTGATGGTGGAGAATGATGACCAGGCCGCGCTTATTAACGTTGGCGGTGGGCACGCCCAGATATACGCTCCTGATGGCAGCCCTATGTGCGAGAAATTGGACGAGGCTGAAGAAGGTTTGTTATTTGCAGATTTGGATTTAGGCGCCATCGCCGTAGCCAAGTCGTTCGCGGATCCAGTGGGACATTACTCCAGGCCAGATGTGACACGGCTACTGCTGAACCGGTCACCTCAAATACCGGTGGAGGTATTTGAAATTGAACCCGCTGAGGACGATTCGGGGATTGAGGACAAGGAGCGGCTCGCTTATATCTTATAGCACTACGGGGTGCATCCCAAGATACTGATGCTAGTGTATGCGCTACTGGCGCTCAACTAGCACGGACTTATAACAAGAGAGGTTCACCGATGGCGTTTTACACAGAATCGCAAAAGTTGATGCAGGCTCAGTTCGAGAGCCAGCCACTGGCGGCATCCGTCGAACAGGCGATAGTGCGTGATGAGTTGGATGATATGCACCGCGCATTTATCGAATCCAGGGATTACTTCTTCCTCTCTACGGTAGACGCCGCAGGCTGTCCTACTGTATCGCATAAAGGTGGCCCTCCTGGCATAGTCACGGTGCTGGATTCTTCGACGATTGCATTCCCAAACTACGACGGCAATGGCATGTTCCTGTCCATGGGCAATATCTCTGATACCGCGAAAATCGGCCTTTTGTTCATCGACTTCCAGACCCCGAACCGGATTCGGGTTCAGGCCACGGCGACAATCAGTGGTGACGATGAACTGCTACAGCGTTATCCGGGCGCGAACCTGATCGTTCGGGCCCACGTTGACAAAGTATTCCTAAATTGTGCGCGCTATATCCATAAACATACGCGGGTTGAAACTTCACCCTATGTGCCTGCTAGCGACGGCGCCCAACCCTTTCCCGCCTGGAAACGCATCGATGCTCTGCAGGACTCCTTGCTTCCTCAGGATAAGGGCAAAGCGGAGCTTGAAGGCGGAGTTATTTCCCAGGATGAGTACGGCGCAAAACTTATGGCTGGCGAATCATGAAGATGCTGAGGGCTTTTGAGCATCGCGTGAAAGAGGCGTAAACTAGGGCGCAGGGTTTAAACTAACTGAGTATCAAAATGAGCTTTTTGATTTCAGACGGTTATAAGAAGAATACAACTGATCTCAAGGTGGAGGAGCGCTTCGATTATTGGCGGGAAATCATCTGTGACGAATTTGTCAAATTGGACTGCGAACGTGTTGCCGAAGGCGATTTTATAGGCGAATTGCGTGGGGGCGTAGCGGTTGGCAATTTGAAATTTTCGGAGGTGATGTCAAACCCGCAATTGGTGGAGCGCTCCAAGAGCCAGATATCAAAATCCACAGAGGCGGATTTTCTTATCAGCTTTCAAATCGAAAAACAGGGTTTGGTTAGCCAAAATGGTCGGGAGGCTCTGCTGACGCCGGGAAGCTTCGCACTGTATGACAGTACCCAACCCTACACACTTACCTTCAATGAACGGTTCCATCAACTGATAGTGCAAATGCCAAAGGACATATTGTCGCGGCACCTGATGAATCCGGAGCAGTACACCGCGATCCCAATCTCCGGGCAAGCCGGGCTGGGGGCGGTGCTAAGAAATTTTATATTTTCCCTCTCCAAAGAACTTCGCAATGTTCAACAGGCACCTGTTGAACTGTCTGAAAACCTGGTCAACATGATCGCCATGGCGTTCAGTTCTTCGGTAATGTTGGATCAGATTGGCGACAACTCCATTGTCCGCGACTCGCTGAAACGTCGGATACTGCAATATATTGAGAACAATCTGTGTAACTCCAAGCTGTCAAATCAGCAAGTAGCCGAGGCGCAAAACATATCGACCCGTTACCTGCACAAGCTGTTTCAGGGGGAGACGGAAACAATACATTCTTTGATCCTAAATAAGCGCCTCGAAAAAAGCGCGATGCTACTAAAAGACCCAGCGTATGCCGGACACAGCATTGAAAAAGTTGCATACAGCGTGGGCTTCTCCAGCCCGGCGCATTTTTCCCGAGCCTTCAAAAAGCACTTTGGCCAAAGTCCCAGCGAATGTCGGTAGGACATCTCTCTCATAGTCGGAGGGTGTGTCTCCCATAACTCTATGATTCTATTATAAATAAATTCTCGAATACGATTCTAGAGATACACCCTCCGCTTACGAGGATGGGGGAGGGTCCGGCTGGACTCTTCTAAGAGGAGGATTCGTAAGAGCTTTTAGGGATGCTGATTCTCGAATTGAAGAGACCCGAAACTATACGGAACCTCGGCTGGACTTTAGACCAATACGAACTCAGCAAGATTAGTCTGGTAGACAGGTGTGGGAATGCTTAGGGCGATGCCTGGGATTGTGGCGCTTGTAGCTGTGAAGTGCAGATGCTTCGTCCCCTATCGCTCAGATGAGCCAGAAGGCTAATTATCACTCCCATGGCTTTTGACGCAGGCGGTCATTATAGCCGGGCGCTACTGCATTCTCCGAGTAACTACCCATAGTAAGATGCTCTTGCGACTTAAGACTTTGTGCCGTGTATAAAAGTGCTGGGCACAGTAGGGTGAGGTGGGGTTTCGAGAAGCACGGCTTCGAGCCGGCGAACGCCCAAGCGTCTCGCGCGGGCTGGAATAGTCCTACCGGTTCAGCACGAACGCAGTGAAGTGGTGGGCCCAGTAGGACTTGAACCTACGACCAATCGATTATGAGTCGGAGAGGGTTTACCGGTGCGCTGTATCGGCGTCTTACAGTTGTTGTGAGAGCGGCGTCAGTGTGGCCGCTAGCTGTTTAAACTGGCCAGCTCCGATTCCAAACGCTTTTTTGCGGTGCCCCGAGGCTTTGCGAGTCGTGCAATGCCCAGGTACACCACCGGTGTCAGGTAGAGGGTGAAAATCGCGGCTAGGCCCAGTCCGCCAAAGACCACCCAACCCACTGCTTCGCGGGCCTCAGAGCCGGGCCCAGAGGCTAATATCAGTGGAACAGCCCCGACAATCGTTGAGACCAGTGTCATGGCGATAGGGCGTAATCGGGTGTGGGCGGCTTCTGCGATCGCTTCACGCACCGAGAGCCCCTCATCGCGCAGCTGGTCAGCGAATTCAACCAGTAAAATGCCGTTTTTTGCGATCAAGCCAATAAGCATTACTAACCCAACTTGAGAATATATGTTGAGCGAGGTGCCCGTCATAAACAGCGCAAAAATAGCGGCGGCGAGCCCGAAGGGCACGATGGTCATGATGACGACAGCCGATGTCACACTTTCAAACTGGGCAATGAGTACCAAAAATACGACTAACAGCGCGAAGCCATAACTCATTAAGGTATCTTGGGTTGCCTCATCGAGGGCAGCAGCTTCTCCTCGAGTAATAACGGATATATCTGCCGGTAAAACTTCTTGCGATAGCGCCATGAGGTCGTCAATGGCGGTTTGGAGTGCAACCCCAGGTTGAACTTCAACGTCTAGCTCAATCGCTCGTCGCTGCACGCGTCTGTCTAGCTGACCGGCGACACCGCGTTCGGCGAGGGTCACTACACTCGACAACGGGACCACCGCGTTACTGGCGGTGCGAATGTACAGGTTGACCAAATCGCTGGGGTCGTTGATTTTATCCGCGCCGGCTTCTAGAACAATGGGCACTGTCTGATCATCAACGTTAAGGTCAACCACTCGGAAGCCATCGACCATAACCCGCAGGGTTTGGGCAACATCGTCGAGTGAAACATTAAGGTCAGAAGCGCGTTCGCGGTCTATTTGCACTGATAATTGCGGCTGAGATGGGTCGTAGCTCAATCGTGGCCTGCTGACACTATCCAGTTGCTGGCGAATGGCATCGCTGTAGGTTCTTGCCGCGGCAAACAAACTGTCGTAGTCGGTACCCAGTAGCGCCAGGCTAATGCCTCCAGAAGAAGCGCCGCGTATGTTTAGCGAGTTGCCGCTGAAAATTCGGGTGGTCATACCCGGAATACTGGCGAACAAGGGCTTGAGCTCTGCGGCAATTTCTTGCTGAGAACGGTCTCGTTGATCCCAAGGTACCAACCGCGCATTAATAAACACAATGTTGGGATCCCACCGGCCGATAACGGTGTAGAGGCTTTCGATTTCACCGTTATCAATGAGAGGTACCAAAATATTTTCGAGTCGATCACCCTGACGCTCAACATAAGCAAGGCCAACGCCATCGGGCCCCCTTGAAAATATATTGAGAGTGCCTCGGTCCTCTGGGGGCAGCAGCTCGCGGTCCAGCTGCCAATACAATGCGCCAGCGGCACTGGCGGCCGCCACGCAAACTAAAAGGGCAAAGATTGGCCAGCGCAGCACATGGTTTAGGCTTCGCTGGTAGAAGCGACTCAGGACCCCGCCTAGGGCGTCGGCACGGCGGGTGCGCGGGTTGTGCGTGGCGAGTCTCGCCATTGCAGCGGGCACAAGGCTCAAAGCGACAAAAGATGAAACGGCGACTGCAATGGCCAAAAGCAGCCCAAATTCTCGAAACAAGCGACCCGCTGTCCCGGGTAAAAAGGCAATCGGAATAAATACGGCAACGAGTACAGCGGTGGTCGCGATGACGGCGAAGAAAACCCGTCGGGTTCCGATCACTGCGGCAACGCTTGACGGGTCACCTGCTGCGCGCCGTCGCTGTACGCTCTCAAGCACAACAATGGCATCGTCAACGATTAGCCCCGTGGCCAGCACCAGCGCCAAGAGGGTGAGAATGTTGATGGAAAAGCCAAGAAGCCAGCAGGCCGCCATAGTGCCCAGCAACGAGATGGGGATAGCGATGGCGGGAATTAATGTGAGCCGCATCGAGCCTGAAAAAAGCCTAATGGTAGCAATCACCACTAGCACGGCGATGCCCAGCGTGAACAGCACCTCTTTTACTGCACCTCGAATAAAGACGGCGTTGTCAGAAATGATCGACAGCGTCAGTTCGCCAGAGTCGGCATTGACTCTATCAATAGCGGTTCTTACGCCGTCTGAGATTTCGATGGTGTTAGAGCCAGCTTGTCTAACGATACCAATGCCGACAACCCGTTCTCCGTTTAAGCGCACAATGCTGTTGGCATCTGCAGGTGAGAAAGTCACCCGGGCGACGTCGCTCACCCGAATTCCGTCTCGAATGACCAAAGACTCGATATCTTGTTCCTGGGTTACGGCGGCATCAGCGCGCACTAGAAGCTGTTGTTCCCCGGCTCTGAAGCTGCCTGCGGGGACGTCGAGTGGAGCACCTCGAAGCACGCTGGCCACATCGGTCACCGTGAGTCCGTAGCTCGTAAGCCTTAGAGGGTCGAGAATAACCCGCAAGACCCGTTCGCGAGCCCCGAACAGTGGCACATCGGCAACCCCGGGAAGGGATATAAAGCGCGGCACAATATCTTGCTCGATACGCCTTGCTAGGGCTTCCTCACTAAGGTTGTCAGCCTTGACCGCTATTCGGAGTATTTCATCGCCTTGTTGATCGGCTTTGAAAACTGATACCGCCTCAATGGCGTCGGGAAGGTCTCGTTCAATACGACTCACCGCTTCCCGCACGTCTGATGCGGCTTTGTCGACGCTAGTACCCGGGCGAAACTCGACCCAGATCCGGGTGTTATTTTCCTCGCTGGAAGAGTTTATTTCCTGAACGCCAGTAACCCGCGCCACAGCGCCTTCGAGGAGTCGAGTCACCTCGGCATCCATTGTCTCTGGCGATGCCCCGGGGAGCTGTGCTCTGACCATTACCAATGGCCTATCGACATCGGGTAACTCCCGCACCTCAATGGCCATAAGCGCGGCGATACCCGCTATAGCAATCAGTAAATTGAGCACCAGTGTTAAGAGGGGGCGTTTGACTCCTAGCTCGGGAAGGCCGCCGCTCAACGCACCGCCAAATCGATCACCCATTGTTGGGGGCATCCGAATCTGGGCGGAGCTCTGCCGCCGTTCTGGAAGTGTCTTGACCGTTGCTTACTGGGTTGAGGTCCTTGAGCGCCGCGCCCGCGCGTACGGCTTGAACCCCCTCAGTGACAACGCGAGTGCCCAAAGGGGCATCTACCTCAATGAGTATTTCACCCGCTAGTCGTTTCACCAGTTGGACATCGCGGCGCACAGCCTTGCCGTCTACGGATGTCCAAATATAGGCACCATCTGCTCCCCACTGTACGGCAACATCGGGAACTGCTTTAAATGCGCCACGTTCAGCGCGAACGCTTATTTCAAATGCCATACCCGGGCGATACTGATCAGACGCATTGTCGATGGCGGCCCTTGCAACGAACGCTCTTGAGGTGGGGTCTATTCGTGAGTCGACGGCAATGACCTCTCCAGACAGTGGTTGATCTGCTCCATCCCACAGTCGCACTTCAACCGAGGTGCCGGGCAAAATCTTCCCCACATAAACCTCCGGAACTGCGAAATTCACTAGCAGCTGGCTGCGGTCGTCAAGAGTAGTGACTTGGGTGCTCGTATCGATACGGTCGCCAGCATCTATTTCAGTGATGCCCACAACCCCGGCAAAGGGCGCTCGAATGAACCGCCGATCTAGGGTGACTTGAGCTTGATCTAACGTAATGCGCGCGGTGTCAGCCGTCGCGATTGCCGCGTCAATTTGGCTTTCCGGGAGGTTGGTATTTTCAAGGTTGACCTGCTTGTAACGCCTAACTAAGCGCTCGGCGTCGGCCAACTGCACTTCGGCAAGTTCAACGGCTAACCGCTCATCACGGGTGTCCAGTTCAAGGAGCGTGTCGCCAACATTGACCCAAGTATTGGCACTGAGCTGCACCCGGCGCACGATGCCCGCAGCCTCGGGATACAAAACGACGCTTTGCAGGGCTCTGGCAGTACCAACAGCCTGAATGGTCTCGACCAGTGGCTGCTCAACGATAGCTTGGGTCACGACGTTGGTGGCGCCGCTGCGCTGACGAAAATCCTTGGCTCCGTTGGTGCTGCTTTTATCGCCACCGCTGCAGCCTGCGGTTGCCAGTGTCATTAAGCCAGCCAAGCACAGCACCGATGCACCACCACGTCTGCGGTTGGTGCGCGGATGTAAGACTAAGTTAGGAATGCTGGAAGCCATAAGTGGGCAGCCTTGGATGACCTTTAGGTATACGCGGAGTCTTACCCTTAGGATGCATGTTGTCATGACGACATAGTACCACCGAGTCATCATAGGACCGGTGACGCCGGAGACTCTATTGCCTATCGACCCAGTAAGATAGTTGGGCTCAAGGGCTCTTTGAAAGACTGTGTGTCCTAAGACGTTTAGCTAGTAACAAGGTGAGTGGCCACCGGCTTAGTGGCCGAGGAACCTTCCACACCTTTGGGTCAGCTTCGAGTCAGCCTTGGGGATTGGAAAACATGTAACCGGGTAAGATAACCTCAATCAGGCGCGGACCCTGTTGTTGCATTGCATCAGCAAACTGCTGATCAAAGTCAGCCACGCTCTCTGCGCGGCTAGCGGACATTCCCATGCCTTGGGCAATATGTACCCAGTCGATAGTGGGATTGCTCAAGTCCAGTAAAGACCGTGCTTTGTCAGAAGGATTCACTACACCGACACGCTCCATTTCAATATTGAGGATGGCATAAGAGCTGTTGTTGAGAAGGACCACGGTGACGTCAAGGTTTTCCCGAACCATGGTCCAAAGTGATTGCACGGTGTACATAGCGCCACCGTCTGCTTGCAGGGCGATAACTTTTTGATCAGGGCAGGCTACTGCTGCTCCCAGGGCTAAGGGCAGCCCTTGGCCGATAGCACCTCCGGTTAGCATGAGCCACTCGTGGGGAGCCGAATAACCGGTGTAAGCAAAGGCACCCATGCCATTGGTGGCCCCTTCATCTGAAACGATTGCGTTTTCGGGAAGGTGGTTGGCGATGACTTTACCCAGCTCCAACATGTTCATGGGCCCGGGTTCCAGCGCATGGGTGGTGGCTGCCTGTAACACGGCCGGTGATTCCGGTGCATCGAGGGCATCCGCTAGCCGTGTGAGAGCATCCAGTGCATCGTGGCGCACGTCGGCCAGTGTTAGGACATCAGCTGTTTCGGCTGGCAGATAACTGGGCTTATCAGGGTAGGCAAAAAATGAGACGGGCGCTTTAGACCCCACCACAACAAGGGTCTCCATATCTTGGAGAAACTCGGCGGCCTGTTCGCCAAAATACGGTAATCGCTCAACGGGAACACGGCCAGCCCCTCGCTGAATGCGTGCGCAAAATGTTTCGCTAATAAGGCGAGCGCCGGTAGCCGCAGCGATTCTGCCAGCCTGCCACAAGGCATCAGCTCGCAGGGCTCGACCACCCAAAAATAGGGCGCTTGTATCCCCTTGGCGAAGTGCTTGGGCCGTTATCGCGATGGTGTCGTCAGTAACGCGGGGTGTCGTGAGCGCTTTAGCTTTTGGGGCGGCTGCGGAGGTTTCTGACCAAGCATGATCAGCCGGTGCGATGAAACTGGCAATTTGCCCCGGGTAAACTTGGGCCGCCTCCAAGGCTGCGACACCAATTTCGGCGAGTTGCTCGGGGCTTTCAGAGTGCCCAATCCAATCGGAGACGGGAGAGGCAAAGCCTTCAATATCGGATGTGAGTGGTGCGTCGAATTTTCGGTGATAGGTTGCGTGGTCGCCAATCATATTAATCACTGGAGACTGGGCGCGACGGGCATTGTGCAGGTTTGCAGAGCCGTTACCGAATCCTGGGCCAAGGTGTAGCAGCGTTAGCGCCGGTTTGTCTGCCATTCTGCCGTAGCCATCTGCGGCGCCGGTAACAACACCCTCGAATAAACCAAGGATAGCCCGCATTCGGGGTTCGCCGTCGATAGCGGCGACGAGCTGCATTTCCGAGGTGCCGGGATTCGCAAAACAGACTTCCACACCCGCGTCTGCCAACGCTTTAATCAATACATCTGCACCTGTCACTGCGTTTCTCTCTATGTTGGTAGGAAGCGCGGCATATTAGCATCTTGTGCTTTTGGGTGGGGCACAGGTGATTTCTGTTGTTGTCATTGAATTTACTGGCGTTGTGGTTTAATTTGAACTTCGCGTATGTTTTTCTACGCTAAAGAAACCTTAAGCTTGGTTTGTGGTTTCCGGGGCACTGTCTGCGGTTCATCGAGTGTTAGGTCCCTCAAGTGGGCATGGCCTGCAGTTAGCTTGACGCGCGCGTCAGGCGTGGCTGAAACACCAACTACGGTTGCGTTTTTTGGGCGCGGGCTTTGTCGTAGGGCGCTGCGTTTTGTTGGAGCGCTACTTACAACCGTTAAGGTGCCGGCAGCCGCTAAGGCCCCAATAACGGCTCAGATCCCGGGTACATAAGCTTGGACGTGCTTTCTCTGTGCCGGCGGCAAAACGATTAACATTGATTAAGCGGTGTACTTTAAAACGAATAGGCAAGGGCCTCATCATGATTCCAAGAACATTATTTGATTCCGAGCACGAGCAATTCCGTGAGTCTTTTCGCCGATTTCTAGAGGCAGAGGCGGTTCCCCATTACGACCAGTGGGAGAAGGACGGGGAAATAGATCGAAGCCTGTGGACGAAGGCGGGTGCTCAGGGCTATTTATGCCCCACCGTTTCTGAAGCTTACGGCGGCGCTGGTGCAGACTACCGCTACAACGTCATTGTGGGTGAAGAGCTGTCTGACCTGGGCATGGCTGGTGTCGGTTTTATTTTGCACTCAGATATTGTGGTGCCCTACATCGAGAACGTAGGAAACGAAGCGCAAAAGCAGAAATTTTTGCCCAAATGTATTTCTGGAGAAATTGTCACGGCTATTGCGATGACTGAGCCCGGTACCGGTTCAGACTTGCAAGGTATTCGCACATCCGCCGTCGATTGCGGCGATCATTATGTTCTCAATGGTGCCAAAACTTTTATCAGCAGCGGGCAGCAGGCCGATGTTGTGATTGTGGTTTGTCGCACGAATGACGCACCTGATGCCGGTGCAAAGGCCTTCAGCCTGTTAATGGTTGAGCGCGGCATGCCCGGCTTCGAGCGCGGCCGCAATTTAGACAAAGTCGGTCAGAAAGCGGCAGATACGTCGGAGTTGTTTTTCAATGATGTGAAGGTGCCAAAGGAGAATTTGCTTGGGGAAGAGGGCATGGGGTTTATGTACCTTATGCAGGAGCTGCCCCAAGAGCGATTGACAATTGCCGCCTCTGCGGTAGCGGCAACTGAAGCGGCTTTGACGATGACCGTAGCCTACGTCAAAGAGCGCTCGGCGTTCGGTAAACGCATTGCTGATTTCCAACACACCCAGTTTCAGTTGGCTCAGCTCGATGCCGAGGTGACGGCGATGCGCACGTTCGTCGATCGCTGCGCTGAATTACACTTGAGTAAAGCCCTCAGTGCAGTCGATGCCTCCAAGGCAAAACTGCTCGCGACGGAATTGCAGTGTAAGGTGGTAGACGATTGCGTGCAGATGCATGGCGGCTATGGCTATATGACCGAATACCCCATCGCCAGGGCGTATGCCGATGCCCGAGTACAGCGCATTTACGGCGGCACCAGCGAAATTATGAAGCTTATTATTGGTCGTGATTTGTTGGCAGCTTAGCGCCGCACGGGTCAAAAATAGCTCAGATTTCGGCGAAACAAACCCTCTAAAAAGATTAGGAGTTTTCAATGTCCCAAGGACCACTCGCGGGTGTCAAAGTTGTTGAATTGGCGGGCATTGGCCCCGGTCCCTGTGCGGGGATGATGCTGGCTGATATGGGCGCTGAAGTTACCGTAATCGAGCGACGATCTCCCAATGCCAATGCTGCGCCAACCAGTCAACAAATGGCGGCGCATACGTTTTATAACCGCGGCAAACGTTCAGTAGCTGTTGACCTTAAAAATCCTGCGGGGGTTGAGTTGGTGCTTAAACTGGTGGCTGACAGCGATTTGTTGATCGAGGGATTTCGTCCGGGTGTTATGGAGCGATTGGGGCTCGGCCCTGATGTTTGCTTAGCGCGCAATCCCCGGTTGGTCTTTGGTCGCATGACCGGCTGGGGCCAAAGCGGGCCATTGGCCCACGCAGCAGGGCATGACCCCAACTATATTGCCCTTAGCGGTGCGTTGTGGCCGGGCGGCAGCACAGATCGCGTGCCCTCGGCTCCGTTAACGCTGGTTGGTGACATTGGCGGAGGCACCATGATCTTGATCTTTGGTTTGCTCAGCGGCTTGTTCCATGCGCAAAAAACCGGTCAAGGCCAAGTGGTCGATGCTGCAATTACCGATGGCTCAGCCTACATCTCGTCACTGCTGCGCATGATGCACAACACCGGTCAGATCAGCGATGAGCCCGGGTCTGGCTGGGCAGATTTTGGCGCGCCATGGAACGACACCTACGCCTGTTCAGACGACCAATACATTACGATTTGCCCCCTTGAACCACAGTTTTATGCAGACCTTCTCGCACGGCTGGGGCTTGGGGACGATCCGCTGTTTGCAGATCAGTGGGATAAAACGCAGTGGCCCGCAGGGAAGCAGCGCATGGCCGCGTTATTTCGCGAAAAAACCCGAGATGAGTGGTGCGCGTTGCTAGAGGGTACGGATGTTTGTTTTGCTCCCGTGCTTAATTTAACCGAGGCAGTTACGCACCCACACAACGTTGAACGAGAAGTCTTCATCACTCGCGACGATGTGGTACAGCCAGCGCCAGCGCCCCGATTTAGTGTTAGCAAACCTTCGGTCGGTAGCTGTCCAATTCCGGGAGAGCACACAGCTGAGATTGTTCAAGCCTTGGGTCTCGATGAAGCGGAGCTTCGTGAAAGTGGTGCAATCTGAGCTTGTTTTAGCGCCTACTGCCGAGTGGCAATGGCGCAGATTAGCTGCGAAAACGCATCTCACCCAAGAAGTCGAGTTTACCTAGGGTGACGCCAAGGTGCCGCAAGATGGCGTATGTGGTTGCGGCGTGAAAATGGACGTTGGGTAGGGAGAAGCTTAGGAGAAAACCGTCAGTGGTGAAGGGCATTTCGCGTTTGCCAATGCGAAAAACCATGTCGTTACCCATGAGCGCATTAATCGCCTCGGGCTCTTGCGCGACGAGATAGTCTTCGGCTTCGGTAAGCAGGCTTTGCAGTTTTGACCAGGTGACATCAGCGACCTTTGGTGGCGGCTCGAATACACCCGCCTGCATGCCCTTCAGTGCACCCATAGAATGGTGCCAAACCGAAATAACCTGAAAGGAAAAAGGCAGCATGTTGTCTCTCAGCTGAAAGTTTAAGGTGGCGTCTAAATCCAAGATATTTTCAGCGGCGGCGTCTTCAGCAAGGGTCAGTGTTTTTGAAACAGCTCGTACCGTTTGTAGATACGATAGAACGCTGGCGTCGTATAGGCTGATTGACATCGATAAATCTCCTGTTATCAACTGGTAAGTCATGTATTAAACGTAGTTAAGGGCGGAGCATACTATGGAAGCGGCAACAGAACTTGGCGGGCACGCACATTATCCTCGTCTTTTTACCCCATTAGATCTAGGTTTTACGACGCTTAAGAACCGCAGCATCATGGGGTCGATGCACACCGGCCTAGAAGAAATGCCCGACGGTTTTGATCGTATGGCGGCTTTTTACGCTGAACGAGCTGCCGGCGGCATTGGTATGATCATTACGGGTGGCATTGCTCCTAACGAAGAGGGTGGCATTGTTGTAAAGGACGAGCAGGGCAACCCGGCTTTTTCTGCTTCAAAGCTTAATAACGACCAGGAGGCCCAGGGCCATCGGCGGGTAACCGATGCGGTACACAAAGCCGCGCCCGACGCCAAAATTTGCATGCAAATTTTGCACATGGGTCCCCTTGCCTACAACGATCAGTTAGTAGCCCCCTCGGCTGTGCGCTCGCGTATTGCCGCCTACACACCGCTAGAGCTGGATGAAGCCGGCATTGAGAAGCAAATAGCCGATCACGCTAATTGCGCTAAATTGGCTCAGCGGGCGGGTTACGACGGCGTCGAAATTATTGGTTCGGCGGGCTACCTTCTGTCCACTTTCTTAGTTGAAAAAACCAATCAACGAACCGATCAGTGGGGCGGCAGTTATACCAACCGCATGCGCTTCCCCTTAGAGGTGGTGCGTCGGGTTAGAGAGGCCGTGGGCGATGATTTTATTGTGATCTTTCGCATCGCGGCCATGGATATGTTGCAAGGAGGCATGAGTTGGGACGAGGTGGCTGAGCTGGCGCGGGAGCTCGAAAGCGCTGGCGTCACGATGATTTCGACTCACTTTACCTGGCACGAGTCTCAGGTGCCTACCATTGCTACCATGGTGCCCCGCGCGGCCTTCACGGGGGTGACTCATCGCGTACGCAATGAGGTATCAATACCTGTGATTACGTCGAATCGAATCAATACCCCCGAGGTTGCCGAATCGGTGCTGGCACAAGAGGATGCCGATTTAGTATCCATGGCGCGCCCCATGTTGGCAGACAGCCAATTTATGCGTAAAGCCGACGCCGGCGCCGCTGATGAAATCAACACCTGTATCGCCTGTAATCAAGCATGTTTAGACCACACGTTTAACTTCAAAACCACCTCCTGCTTAGTCAATCCCAGGGCGTGTCACGAAACGCTGCTCAACTACAACCCTACCGATAACCCCAAGTCGGTCGCAGTTGTGGGTGCGGGGCCTGCGGGGCTTGCCTATGCCACTGTCGCTGCTGAACGTGGCCACCGGGTGACCTTGTTCGATGCCTCAGGTGAAGTGGGCGGTCAGTTTAATTTGGCGAAGCAGGTGCCCGGTAAAGAAGAGTTCCACGAAACGATTCGCTACTACAAAAAACAACTCGAAAAATTAGGTGTTGATGTGCGGCTAAACACTCGTGTCGATGCTGACACCATTGCTGCGGGTAATTTTGACCACACGATGGTTGCCACGGGCATCATCCCGCGGCAACCCGATATTCCCGGTATCGACCACCCGATGGTGATGGGCTATATCGACGCGATTAATGGCACTCGGCCTATTGGTAAAAAAGTGGCTGTGATTGGCGCGGGGGGAATCGGCTTCGACGTGACCGATACAATTACCCATGAGGGTCCCTCTGCCGCTCTTGATATTGACGTGTTTGCTAAGGAATGGGGTGTCGATTTTGAAAACCATCCTCGAGGGGGTGTGACCGGTGTAGAGCCTGTTGTTGCCAAAGCAGATCGTGAAGTCTGGCTGATGCAGCGTAAGGAGACAAAAGTCGGTCGTGGGCTAGGCAAGACCACAGGGTGGACCCACCGTCTCACTTTGGGGCGCCGCGGGGTAAACATGCTGAACAGCGTTGAGTACGTGGGCATCGACGACGCGGGTCTGCACCTATTGATCGGTAATCAACCCCGGACCCTTGACGTTGACACCGTGATTATTTGTGCGGGCCAGGAACCTCTGCGCGCCCTGCACGATGAACTGCAAGCTCGGGATATTTCCTCTGAGCTTGTCGGTGGCGCTGAAGAAGCCCTGGAGCTTGATGCCAAAGAGGCAATCAATCAGGCCAGCTGGCGTGCTGCAATGATTTGACGGCCCGCAGCTGATGGCCCACATAGGCGTATGCAGCGCATAGGTGCCATTGAAGCATCAATTCTGGGCCTAAATTCTAAGCCTAATAGTCACTAGAAATGGTGTAACGCCGCTCTACCTTCGCTGCTCTGTCTCGACTGCGAAAAAGGGCTTGGTGGATTATTTCGTTAGCGAAGTCTTCTGTTTGGTCATGAAAGTGAGGGTCCAGAGGGTCATCAAAATGATTGCCGTATTGATGGGTGCCTTGAACGGTTTGTTCGCCATTAGCGTCCCATCGTACGAGGTAATAGAGTCCATCACCCCCGGTGACTCGATTGAAAGTGGCATCATCTTCGTTGGGCGCCGCGTAGGCTGCTCGTAGCGTGTCGGGTCCGCCCGCCATAGCGTAGTGGGTGTCGCCGCGGCCATGTCGGTTTACCTCGCCCCAAGTAGGGCGCATTCGGCCGGTCATTTCGACAATTTGCTCGACACAGTCTTGCAGTGTTGCTCTCGCGTCGGGCACCGCGGTGCCGCCGCTTTCTGACAGCCATTCTGCCGCTAGCACGCACACCCCCAGAGGGGCGTTTTGATTGCCTTTATTGGTGGCACGATCCCACTCCTTGAGGACACGTTGGGCTTCTTGCAACTGCGGATCGACGAGCTGCAGCGTTGCCACCTTTCGAAGAAAATCCATTCCTCGATAGTTTTCGTCGTAAGTGTGGTCATGCTTTATGTCTAAAAGCTGTTGTTCCGAGACGGTGCTGTGCCGCGCAAACAGTGAAAGTCCGCGCACGGCTCGATTGGTCATACGGGTTTGCCAGCCGCCATTGGGTGCGACGCTACTGGGATCCGGGTTGCTACCGGCTTCGGTAATGGCGAAGGGCGATTGGTTAGTACTGAGCAGGAAGCCTGAGTCAGGATTGGTGACCTGCGGCATCATGCGCGTGTCGTAATAGCTTTTCCAGATAAGATCCGAGCGATCTCCCGGCAAATATTGAGACCAATCCCAGCCGGGGGCGCGTTTGGGCATTTGAGCGTTGTGAATAAAGTGGATGTTTCCGCCCTGTCCGGCATAAACGAAATTGAAGCTTTGAATATGATTGAGGGCAATCGCGTCTTGCCATGCTTCAAAGCTCCGGGCCCGGTTCATGGCCCGCCACTGCTCAACTTGCTTTAACTCGCCCATACCTGAGTAGCGCACGGCATAGGTACCGTGCGCGGTTTTTAGCACTGGACCATGCACCGATCGGTAAACGGTTTCCGTGACTGACCAGGGTATAAACCCCCAGATCAGAACTTCGATTTTTACCTTTTTCTGTTCCAATTCCAGCCATTGCCCGTCAAGTCGGTATCGGTCCTCATCGTCGGGATCAATGTCTAAAACGAAGACATCGACAAGATCCGGCTTGTTAACGGTTGCTCCCCAAGCCGTTTCAGGGGTGAAGCCCACGCCGATAGCGGGCGCGCCGGGAAACAGGCCTCCCATCACATTGAGGCCGGTTTCAGATTGGAGGTGTGCCTCGTACCAGGCTACTGGTCCGGTTAACGGTTGGTGGGAATTAATCACTAACATGGTCGAGCCATCAGCACTTCGCTGGGGCCCTACCGCGATTGCATTAGAGCCGATGGGTTGTTCATTTAGCGTGACGCTGCCGGCGGTGGCAATGGGGCGGGCTCGAGTCTCTCCTAACAACTCAGTCACTGTGCTTTGGAAGCCATAGAACAGCGGGTGTCGCAGCATGTGACCGGCAATGACATCCTTGCCCGTGACCGGCAATACATCGAGTGACACCGCCTCTGGGTGCTCTTTGGCGTAGCGGGTTACGCCCGCAGCATAGGCCTCCACGTACTCCCGGGTTTCTGGCTTTAAATCACTTTCGTAGCGCAGCTCAAGATCGTCCCAGAGGCCTAGCCAATGAACCACATAATCTTGCTTGGCGGCGTCTGGACCAAAAAAGCTCCCTGCATTACCTCGATAGTAGGGGATCATGGCTTCGATAACTTTCCAGGTATCCTCAGCCATTGCGTAACCCAGCCCATAGGCAGCATCGGCATCCGTAGCGCCCTTGATGTGCGGCACGCCCCAGATGTCTCGTTCTATGGTTGCTTCCCAAGCGGCCACGGAGGCAGGGAGCCCCAACAGGGCTAGGGAGAAAATGATTGGCGCAAAAAACTTATGCATGTTGACTCCGAGGTTCGGGGGCTCGTCTGTCTGCTTAGACTGCAGCGGTAAAATGCGGTCGAGCAGCGCCTCGATAAAAAAGGCTGCGGCGTTCAGTGTGTTAGAGAGTAATTGGTCATTATGGCTACGAAAATTCTGACGGGCTAGACCAAGTTTGCCCTTAGATTTTCAAGCTCGCTGCTGTGAAGGCAGCGATAGCTTCAGGTGATATAGGGCCATCTTTGGGTCCAGTGTTAGGCGGTGCCGCGTTTGACCGGTTTGCTCTATAGTGACGTCGATACGCGCCCGGTTCGCTGGGCCTTGGCAATCAATTTATTAGGAATCTCATTACTAGTGGACCTTATTCAGCTCGCAGTTCCCTTTTTCTTGTTGGCGATGGTGTTTGAGCTTGTTTTTGGCATCGTTCGGGGTCGGAATACCTATCGCTTAAACGATGCGTTTAGCAGTTTAATGCTGGGGATTCTGAGCCAGGCAAGAAAGTTCGTCGTTTTGGGGGCGGGAGGATTTGCATACGCTTGGGCGGCAAAACAGACGACGATTACGCAGTGGTCAGTAGATTCGGTTGGGGCCTGGATCATCGCGTTCGTGCTCTACGACCTTTGCTACTACTGGCAGCACCGAATAGGTCATGAACGGCAGTTTTTTTGGGCTGCACATGTCGCCCACCATCAAAGCGAAGATTACAACCTATCGACGGCTCTGCGCCAAACTAGTACCGGCTTTTTACTGGGGTGGGTCTTTTATGTGCCATTGTTCCTGCTAGGAATCCCCGCCGAGATGGTGGTAACCGTTGGAGCGCTTAACCTCATTTATCAATTTTGGGTGCACACACAGCATATCCCTGAGCTGGGTTTGATGGAGCGCGCATTTGTAACGCCCTCCAATCATCGGGTGCATCACGCGCAGAATGATTGCTATCTGGACCGTAATTATGGGGGTGTGTTCATTATTTGGGACCGCCTTTTTGGGACTTACCAACGGGAATTGCCGGATGAGCCCTGCGTTTATGGTATCAGGGGGCCTATACGAAGCTGGAACCCGCTAGTGGCTCTGACCCACATTTACCGAGATATGTTCGATGACATGCGTCGAACCGCGAGTTGGCGCGATCGATTTCGCGTTCTGTGGGCGCGAACCGGTTGGCAGCCCTCAGACGTGCGTGGGACTTGGCCCCGACAAAAGTCTGATCTTGAGCAGTTCGTACGCTATGACCCTGAAGTGTCTGTGCCTCGAAGGGTTTATGGCGGATTGCAGTTGGCCGCTGCAACGGCTTTATTACTTTGGGGCCAACTTGAAGCCCTTTCTGCTGCAGGCTACTGGATGTGGTGGCTATTGTTAATTTGGACGGGCGTAGTGACGGCAGGGTGGCTGCAGGGTTGGCGCTTATCAACGCTGTGTTTACTGGATGTGCCTCGTTTAGTAGTGGTTGCAGTGGCGCTGGTCGTTGTGATGCCTAGCGTGGGTTGGCTGTTGGCTGGTTACCTGTGGTGCGGCATCAGCCTGGCGATCATAGCTTGGGAATTTGGTGATGCGTTTAGGCGCGATACGGCTAGGGTTTGATGGCCAAAATATAAGCATTGCGCCTTCGAGCCCAGTTGGCATTGCTGCCCGCGCTGCGAATTGGCCGCGAAGTATGAAGTAGGGGATGGCGCAGCGGTGCGAGGTTTGCTCAAACAACGGCCCCTAAGCAGGACACGCTTTATCGCCGGAGACGGCGAGCTGCATGCTTGTAACTCGAGGGCCCGAGCGGGGCGGCAAGGCCGTCGTTGACGCCCTTACCCCCTTTACTTTGCTTTATAGCGAAGAAATGTAAGCGGCGAGATTGTCAATATCTGAATCTGCCATTGGCTTGGCGACTGGCCACATCATCGCCGACTGACCGCCGCGTTGCTCACCGCCGCGATAGGCGGTCAACTTCATTGCAATGTCGGATCCTGGCTGCCCCTGCAGTTGAGGCCCAATTCCGCCCTCGCCGTTGCCGCCATGACAAGCAACGCACTGGCCGTAATACTTTTCCCCTAACGCGGCCGGGGAAGCTGCTGCAAGCGCTTCCTGTTTCACTCGCTCGACATCAGCAATGCTGCCACCGTTTTCGGCCTTCCAGTCGGCATAGCACTCATCGACGCACTGGTTTTTGTTGCCAGTCCAGCTGGGATCGTTGTTCTGCATGCCTGTCCATGTCAAACCGGAGATCACGAGCATAAACAGGAGTATGGCGAAATTGCTATTCATCGTAGTACGGGCTCCAAAAGGACGGGGATAGAGAGTTTGCGGTGGCGAATGTTAAAGGGTTTTGGCGGGAAGTAGAACCCATGGCCTAGGCACTATTGCCGAAGGGTGAGGGTATCGCCTTGCTGGACCATTTCTAGATGCTTTAAAAATGACATGCCCAGCAAAACTTCGGCAGTGGCGAGGCCTGGTGCGATCTGTGCCGGCACATTGTTTTGCTCAATCGCCCCCAGTTGTACTGACTTGAGTTGTGTCAGGAAGCCTTGCGCATTGCCATTGGCTGTTCGGGTCACAATGGCTTTGCCTCTCGGGGCACCAGCGCGCTGGGCTAACTCGGGCGAAATCGCTACGCCAGTAGCGCCTGTGTCCAACAGAAACGTCACGCCCACCCCGTTTATCGTACCGTTGGCCACGTAGTGCCCCATGCGGTTTCGCTGCAGAACCACCTCGGTGCGGCCATCTTCCCCTCGGGTGGAATTGACTGTTCGATTAGGGTTGCTTCGATCATCGAGTTTCCCCTGAAAAAATGAAGTCATCATGCCCAGTAAGAGCACCCAGGCAATAATAGACATCCCGCGGCTTAGCCCTCGAGTTGACTCTGGTTCTTCGGGGGACTTGGAGGGTTGTTGTCCCAAACTGGGACTCCTTTTCAATGGTTAACAACAGGGTTTTTGCGACGACATGGGCCATTTTATTGGCCCTTTGGTGACCCGCAGTGCTGGATGAAGAGCGTCCCGGGGACTCGGGTCAATGTGCTGCGGCTTAATGATCGAATTCCGCTCCTAGGCCGTATGGTGACAGTGTTACGGCTTTCGGTGCATTCTACAACGTAGCGCCTCCCTGTGTTGACTAAGCGGGAGGCCTGCATAATCCGCCGATTACTGAGTGGCTTTGTTGACGGGGCGCGCCGTTCAGCTGATTCAGGTTGTCGTTAACAACTGAGCAATTAAAAAACTGAGGTTTACTATGTCCTACCCTTACGTCGGAGAGCAAAAGGTTCGCTTTGCAGACACAGATGCTAATGGCCACGCTTATTTTGCCACCTATCTGGTCTTAGCCGATGAGGTGTCTGCAGACTTTTGGGCGGAGCTGGGCTGGGACTTCAACAAGATTCATGAGCAGCCGACACTCACGTTTACGGTGAACGCTAACATCGACTTTGTTAGCGAATGTTTACCTGGCGACTGGGTAGATGTTGGTGTTGCTTTTACAAAGCTAGGTAACAGCAGTCTTACCTCAGAGTGGGAAATGACAAACCGCCGAACGGGTGAGGTTGCGGCCCGAGGAAGTTTTGTTAGCGTTTTTGTCGATAAGAGTGATCGCAAACCCTGTCCTATTCCTGCGGCTTTGCGCACGGCTATCACTGCGCTGCAGCCCGAGTTAGCCTAATGACGCATCCGGTTATTCCCGAAGGTAATCCTCAGGGCAAAGGGCTGGTGCCGATACTCGACTCTCTCAATGCGCTACAGCCTTGGTCCGTTGATAAGAAGTCTGGAGAGGCAATTCTTAGAGATTTCTGTCTTTCGACGCTGGTGCTGTCTGCCCGTTTTGATTTTAGGGTCGTGCCGGGGAAAACCTATTTTCTCTATCGGCAGGACGACGGCTGGCGTCTTTCTCTCATTTCTCCTCAAGAATGGGGGGAGCGTTTAGCCGGGCGTTGGGTTGCGCAATGTGATCTGCGCACGGATATGACTTGGGATGTCAATCTCGCCCCCGAAGTTGCTCATGATGCTGAGCTGGTAAATGCACTGGAGGCGCATTTGCGCGGTTTTGTCGAGAGGATTGATGGCGCCGATAGCTTGGAGGCAGCCCTCCCTGTTTATGAGCAGCAATTGCCATATCAGCAACGCATGATGGCAACTGCACTGTCTTCGTCGCTGCAAACATCGCTGTTGCTGTCCGGATTATCAGGCCAGTCAGGGCAGGCATGGTTGGGCAACGGTGAATTGAAAACGCTATTGCTGCGTGCTGAATAATCTGAGTTTCATCCTCAGCTTGCTGTCCAGTTGCCCCCGCCAGTTGCGCTGGGTAGCCCACGTCATCAGCGGCGCGGGGCGCAAAGTATCTTAGGCGTTTAAACAAAAGTCTTGAACTCAAGTCAATGCCGCAACAGGCTGAGGGCTTTGGGGTCGCAATAGGATTCACCATGACGCGCAGTGAATTAAGTCGGCGGCTGAGTGCAGTAATACCCAATGCTGATTTGGAGGTCGTTGCGCTCCCCGAGGTTCCTGGAATACGACTCGCGCTGCTGCAACAGTCTTACCCTCAGCATCTGCTGGACAACGATACAGTCGCTAAGATCATGAATACCCCCATGTATTGGGCGTTTTGTTGGGCATCTGGACAGGTTCTGGCCCGATTTATCTTGGATAACCCCCACTATGTAAAAGGGCGCAGAGTACTAGATTTTGGCGCTGGCTCTGGTGTTGTTGCAGTGGCAGCCGCAATTGCGGGCGCGAGATCGGTGGTAGTTTGCGACACCGACCCACTCGCGCTGCTTGCCTGTACCTGTAATGCCGAGCTGAACGGTGTGGTGCTCGAATATGCCTCGTCATTAGACAGCTACAGTGGTGAGATCGATATTATCTTGGCCTCTGACGTTCTCTACGATAGGGCGAATTTGTCGTGGCTACAGGTATTTCTTAACCGAGCGCCTTCAGTGCTGGTTGCCGACTCACGGGTACGAGATTTCAGTGCTGAGAACTATCAGCTACTGAGTGCCAATAGTAGTTACACTTTTCCCGACCTCGATGAATCTCAAGAATTTCGGCGGGTAAAAGTGTATCTTGGCTGCCGAACTTAACGGGTTGTATACGACCTACTTAACAGAGGTGTTTTCGATGTCTAATCCCGCGTTCGTCAGTGTCCCCTGGGTACAAGCCAATTTTGAGGCGCCGGGTATCAGTATTATTGACGGCTCTTGGCACATGCCTGCCGCGGGGCGCGATGCCCGCGCTGAATTTGCGGAGAAAGCACTTCCCGGTGCCGTATTCTTCGATATTGAACAAGTGGCAGATACCGCTGCAGAACTACCTCACACCTGTCCCACGACAGAACAGTTTGCCCAAGCCATGTCGGCGATGGGCATAAAAAACACCGACTTTATTGTTATCTATGACACGCAGGGTTTGTTTACTGCGGCCCGTGTTTGGTGGTTATTTCGTTTGTTTGGACACGAGCGGGTCGCGATTATGGAGGGCGGGCTGCCGGCATGGGAAGCCGCTAACCTGCCCACGTCTCCCGGCGAGGCCTCTCAATTGCAACCTGAGCCCTATTCTGCCGTGTTTAATGACGCGCTTTTTGCGGCCCATCACGACGTTGAACGTGCTGTTGAAGCGCAGGATGTCACTATTTTTGATGCGCGGTCGGCCGGGCGTTTTTCTGGCGCAGAATCCGAGCCCCGACCGAACCTCCCGAGTGGGCACATGCCCGGTGCTGTCAATATTCCGTTTAACCTGCTCATTGATTCAGTGACCGGTGGATTTAAGTCAAAAGATCAGCTGCGCAATATTTTTGGCGACTCACTGTCTGTTGAGCGGGGCATTATTACGACTTGCGGTAGCGGTGTAACGGCCTGCGTGCTGGCTTTGGCGCTGTATCACCTGGGCATCACAGCTCGAGTGTACGACGGGTCTTGGACTGAGTGGGCCAGCCAACCCGATGCTAGCATCTGCGTTTTGAGCTCCTGAAAATCGCTGAGCAGCGTGGCTGTATTTTGGTGTAGGCTTTGGCCTATTGGTGCTTTTAACCGCTTGAACATGTCGCAGATATAGAGCGCCGTCTAGGGTAATGGCTGGATGAAGGTTGGGTCTTTGAGGAAGCAAACTTTCTGTCGAATTTGTGAGGCAAGCTGCGCACTGGAGGTATCTGTCGAGGCCGGTGCCGTGGCGCGCATAGAACCCCGTAAAGGCCACCATGGAACCCTAGGCTTCGCCTGCATGAAGGGGTTGGCGCAGGGTGAGATGTATAGCTCGCCTGACCGTTTAACCACACCCCTCAAACGCGTGGGTGATCGTTATGAACCGGTGAGTTGGCAAACGGCGCTTCATGAAATTGGCGCTGTTGTGCGCGCAGAACGCGAGGTTAGCCCCCATCGGATTGGCATGTACGTAGGGACAGCGGCAGGTTTTAGTTTACTGCACCCAATTTTTGCCCAGGGCTTTATGGAAGGCATTGGCTCGCGCAATGTTTACAGTTCCGCAACGCAGGATTGCGCACATCGTTTTGCTGCAGCCCAAGAAATCTACGGCTTTCCGTTTACTCAGCCCTTTCCCGATTTAGACAAGCTCGAATTTTTACTGATTCTTGGGACCAATCCAGTTGTTTCCAAATGGACGTTTTTGCAAGTCGCTCATCCGGTAAAGAGGCTTAAAAGCATCGTAAAACGTGGTGGTCGCGTTGTGGTTGTTGACCCTCGAGAGACTGAGACCGCCAAAGTGGCTGGTGAGTATCAGGCTATTCGTCCCGGAACGGACGTGTATTTTCTGCTCAGTTTCCTACACGTGCTAGTTGATCTGTACCCGCCGGAAAAAGCGCTGGACGCACAGTATTTTGATGGCATCGAACAACTCGAGTCTCTTGCCAAAGATTGGGCCCCAGAACGCACAGCCACAATAACGGGTATTGCCCCCGGCCAATTGAGAGACCTTGTTGGCGCATTTTGTCATGCTCAAGGTGCTGCCATCGCGACGGGTACGGGGTTGGGTATGGGGGGGCAGGGCACCCTCGCCCAGTGGTTGGTTGAGGTCATTATTGCCCTCAGTGGTAACTTGGATCGGGAAGGCGGTCATTTAATTGGTGAGGGAATCTTCGACTTTGCAGCCTACGCCAAGCGCAAGGGGTTGTTTGCCCGAGATACGCGCTCGAGGGTTGGCAACTTCCGCAGTTTAAACGGTGCCATGCCCGGTGGCATATTGGCCGATGAAATTCTGACACCGGGAAAAGAGCAGGTCTCAACCTTATTTGTCACCGGGGGTAATCCTTTGATGACAATGCCTAATGCCGAGCGCCTTCGTTCTGCCTTCACAAAATTGAAGCTTTTAGTGGTGACCGATATTTATTTAAATGAGACGGCCAGCTTGGCAGATTACGTCTTGCCGGCGACTTCGCCGTTAGAGCGACCTGATTTGCCCTTCGTTTTTCCACTGTTTTTAGGCTTGCAGTCGATTCCCTATTTGGCGGCAACCGAAGCGGTATTGGCGCCTCCGGGCGAGACCCGCGACGAGGCCACAATTTACACACAACTCGCGACAGCCTGTGGAGTGGGATTGTTTGGTTCCAAGTTGCTTCAAAGCGTTTTGAGTGGTCTCACTTGGCTGGGTACGTTGCGGGGTAGGGGCTTCCCTCAGCGCTGGCTACTTAATCGTATTTTAAAACACAATAAGGCACCCGGTTTTCGGGAACTACTCGACCATCCCGACGGGTATCCTGTGGCTAGCACCAAGTCCGGTAGTTTTTTGGGTAAACGCGTAACCACCGAAAACGGTAAAGTACAGCTGGCGCCTTCAGATTTTGTGGCACGGTTGGCAGCGTTGGCAACACCCGCTAGCGGTACCACATCGCCGGGTGACTTCAGACTGATTTCAAAGCGACGCCACAATACCCACAACAGTTGGACCCAGAATGTGGCTTCTTTGACGCGAGGCGATAACGAACAAACGAATGTGGCTTATATGAACCCAGCCGATTTGGCAGGCTTAAAACTTTCGGCTGGAAGCGCTGTTGATATTACTTCTGCAGCGGGGAGCATCCGCTTGCCCGTAGCGGCCTTGCAAACCTTGGAGCGGGGCTTGGTCTCGGTACCTCATGGGTGGGGGCACCAGCATGCTCAAGGACTCAATATCGCCAACAAGCTGCGGGGGGCCAACGTCAATATTCTCGCATCTGATGGCCCTGAGGGTTTGGAGCCGCTCTCGGGCATGGCGCACTTAACCGGTATTCCTGTAAACGTTGTGCCATCTTCAGAGCCTGTGAATCCCCACAGCTGGTCGGGTATTTGATCAAATGGTTGCTGTCATCTTGCGAGATCTTTGCGATCAGATATTCAGCGTAGCGCGAGCCATCGGTGGTGTGAGATTAATGTGCGTAGGAGCGTTTGATGAGGCTACTTGAAGCCTGGGTCACTCGCTGCTTCGCTAACCCAACAGTAACGCTGCTGTTACTGCTGGGCGTTACCGTATTAGCCGGCGCCTTTGGAGCGAATCAATTCCGCCTTAATTCTTCCATGGACGAGGTCATACTGCCCCGCGACTCAGAGCATTGGTTCAGTGATGACGAAGCATTAAAAACGGATTTTCCTCAACTCCGTAATTTGACCATCATTGTAGTGGCAGGTGCCGAGGCTGCGCAGGTCTCTGAAGCGGTTGATACGGTTTTGGCTGCCGCTCCCGATTTTGTAGAGCTCGATCAAATCGCTACTCCTATGCGGGAACCCGCGATCCGTAATGCGCTAGCGTTTTATCTCGACCGTCCAGATTTCTTGGCGCTTATTGACGGCGTGCAACCATTGGTGACGCTAAGCACGGCACTGCAGGGTGAGGGTGCCCTGACCGGTGCATTAGGCGTGCTCGGTGTAACCTTGCCCAATGAGACGCCGCCGGCGTTGTTAGATCTCTTACAGGGAAAAGCGACGACATTAAAAAACCTGGATCTGGTCAAAAATGCCGTGCCAGCCATGCTCAGCCCCTATGATGATTTATTTTATGAATTGATTCTTGTCAGTGATAAGCCGAATTTTGATGCGCAGTTTCCCGGCGCTGAGATTGTTCAGAATATAGAAAAGTGGATTGCACCTGTGGTGGCAGCCCACCCTGCGCTAACTATAGCTTTGACGGGTGATATCGTGCTCGCTCATGAAGAAATTTCCGATGCTCTAGCTGGGGTTAAATTGGCGGCAGGGTTATCGACTGTATTTCTCATATTGGTGTTGGCGCTGGGTGTAAGGTCAGGGGTTTTGACCGCAGGCATGCTGCTGCTAGTCGTTATCGGAAGTCTATGGACCCACGCTTTAGCTATGATCACGGTGGGTCAGTACAACACCCTGTCCCTCGCCTTTCTCGTCATGTTCTTTGGTTTGGGTGTCGACTTTGGATTGCACTACGGCTTGGCGGTGCGCGAAGTCCGAGCCGAAAGTAATGCCGTGGCGAGTGCGGTTCGCAATACGGGTGTTGCTCTGATGCTGTCGGCGGCAACAACGGCCTGGGCGTTTTTATCTTTCATGCCAACAGAATACAAAGGGCTTGGGGAGCTGGGGATAATTTCCGCTGGCGGTATGTTGGTCGCTATTTTTCTAACAGTCACCTTATTGCCAGCACTGTTTGGTTTGCTGGGTTTACCCGGCAGCCTACCCTCTAGAGTACGGCCATTGAAATTACGGTGGCCTAGCATGCAGTTAACACTGGCTATTTGGTTAGTCTTAGGTGTTACAGCCACATTAAAAGCGCGTGATGCCCACTTTGATTACTCTGTAGCGGGGCTGCGCGATCTCGAGACGCCGGCCATGACGTTACTTGATCGACTGCAACGCGGTGGCTTCAGTACCGACTACAGTATTTCTACCATGGCCTTACCGGATGAGCTGCCAGACTTGAAAGCACAGCTCGCCCAATTGGAAGCTGTCGGCTACGTAAGATCTATCGAAGATTTTCTACCGCAGTCCGATCACAAGGATCGTGTCTTAGCGCTGACTCAATTGCGCGAGGCCCTAGACCTTGTTTCAGGGTTTCCAGCTCTTGAGCCTCAAGTTGTAAGAGCGCAATTAGCGGCGCTGTCAACGATGCCGACATTGCCCGCGGAGATTTTAAATTTAATATCCACGCTGCAGGGCTACGATGACGCCCAGTTGATTGCCCTTGATGGAGACATTCGTGAGGCCATTTCACAGTGGCGCAAAGACCTAGAGCCATTACTCACTAGTGAGCCGCCCCAAATCAGTGATTTATCGCAACAGTTGCAACGTCGGTGGATCCTGCCGGATGGACGTCATCGACTTGAGTTTGGACCTGCCACGCCGACCCAAAGCAGAGAAGGGTTGAACACATTTGTCAGTGCGGCAAACACAGTTGTGGATAACGGAGGTGGACGCGCAGTCATTGAGTACGGTGTAGGCAGTGTGGTTGTTAGAGCCTTTCAGCAGGCCTCGATTCTGGCAGTGCTGGGCATTGCTCTGATGTTAACGCTTTATTATCGAAATCTGATTATGCCCATGGTTGTTATTGTTCCACTGATGCTGACAACCGTACTAACCTTTGCGGTTATGGAGTGGGTAGGGCTGTCTCTCAACATGGCTAACGTTTTAGTAGTGCCACTCATCTTTGGTTTAGGGATTGATTCAGCGATTCACATTGCGCACCGTTATCAGACTTTGGGTTCTGTCGAGCGACTGATGCAATCGAGTACTCCAAGGGCGGTCATGCTGTCAGCGGTAACGACGGTGGCAACCTTTGCCTCTTTGATGACAAGCACCCATCGAGGTGCGGCGTCTTTAGGTCAGTTACTGACTATCGCAATTCCTATTATGGTGGTTGTGACTTTCTCCTTGGTGCCGGTTTTGATGACTTATTTCGGACGATTTACCGACCGCCCCCTACACAATTAAAAGGTAGCTCTACCATGCATGCAATTTGGCAAAGACCCCGTCCAGATATCCCAAAGTCTGAAGCCTTAGTCAGAGTTACTGTGGTTTACGTGATTGCCTTGTTTGTCGCGGGGCTGGTGCTCATTTTGTCAACGGCTGAGCCTTTGTGGCGCGCATTATGGGCTGATTTGGCGGCAACCGTCGTGGTATTTGGAGCTAGCCGTTGGCACCGTAATAGCAGTTTTTATGATGCGTTTTGGTCTGTGATTCCGCCTGTGCTGATGCTTTGGTGGATGGTGGTAGGGAGTAGTGCGTCAACGCTTCGTGAGATGCTGGTCCTTGCCTTATTGCTCTTTTGGGCGACGCGACTGACCTGCCACTGGGCGTATTACTGGCCGGGCTTGCACCATGAGGACTGGCGATACGGCATGCTTCGAGAGCAGGCGGGTCGCAATGCTGTTGCTGTGGATTTAATGGGAGTCCATGTATTTCCGACCATACAGGTGTTTTTGGGTATGTTGCCGGTTTATGCCGTTACGGTACTCGGAGATCAACCCCTCAATGTAATAGACGGTTTGGCGGCGCTTGTTATGTTCGCTGCGATTACCTTGCAGATGACCGCCGATGTCCAACTGCACGCATTTGCGGCACAGGCAAAGCCCGGTGATACGTTGGAAACGGGGCTCTGGTCACGGAGTCGACATCCTAACTACCTGGGTGAAATCGGTATGTGGGTGGGTTTGGCGCTTTTTGGACTGGCTGCTTATCCTCAGGGTGCATGGTGGGTAGGGCTAGGCGCTCTGGCCATGATTCTAATGTTCCGCTACGCCAGTATTCCCATGATGGAGAAACGCTCTTTGGCGCGTCGGCCTGAATACGCGGACACAATGGCACGAATCCCCATGTTGCTTCCGCGGCTACGCAGTCATCCCAAAGGTGCGAGCGACTGATGACCTGATGGGGGCTTTAAATAGCCGCCTAGCAAACGGCTTTGCTGCCGTATCTGCATCGCTATCTACTTGAGACAGCAATCTAGCCGCAGGCATGAGATTGCAGACATTTCTGTCAGATGCACGGAGCCATGACTTCTGGTGGTAGCGGAAGGGCATGGGATGCCTTGAGGGCGGCAGATGCTCAGGAAAAACTTTGTGAGTCTCCAGAGCGTGGACTCGACCCGTTGGCAAAAAACGCCTTGCTAGCGGTGGGCGCAATATCATGCGCGTCACGCAACTGCGCGTCTTATAAAAACCCATTAAACGACGGACATTTTATTTTCAGTCGTATCAGTTGACGTCACGGAGTAAACGAGCGCTTAGTATGGCCAGACAAAAAGCGAGCTGTATTGCTATGCAAAGAGTCACTGCTGTCACAACCGTTCGTATATTAGGGCTGCTCGTCGCTCTGGGCTTTTCCAGTATCTCCTCGGCTCAGGGTGCAGGAAATACCTTCATAGACCTTTTACGTGTCGTTAAAGAGGTCCGTGGCGAGTTCTTTGACGATAACTTTGGCGACCCTGAAGCCGATGCCCTACCTTTCGCGAGTGAGGCCAGTACATCCCGATTTCTCTCTCAAGCGACCTTTGGGGCTACGCGCAGTGATGTGTCGGCCCTGGTCGGTACCAGCGTCTCTGATTGGCTGCTGCAGCAGTTTAGTGAGGATCCTTCTGATTATCTTGCGACTCTCGATAGTTATCAGGCTCGGCTTCCGTTCCTGATTCTAAACCCATGGAATCGCGGGGCGACGACTTTTGCATTTTGGCAGCACAGCATCACGGGGAGCGATCAGCTCCGCCAGCGGATGGTGTTCGCGCTGTCTCAAATCTTAGTCTTATCCAATGCGACGGCTAATGCGCTCAGCGTTTACCCGGAGGCTGTGGCATATCATCAGTCGTTGTTAACAGAGTTTGGCTTGGGCAGTTACCGCGACCTCCTTGAGGCCGTGACGTACTCTCCGGGGATGGGCTTTTACTTAACGTATATGGGTAATGAAAAGGAGGATCCAGAAACAGGTCGTCAACCCGACGAAAATTATGCCAGAGAGATTCTCCAGTTGTTCACGATGGGGACGGTTTCGCTCAATGACGATGGATCCTTGGTCACAGATGTAGAGGGCGAGGGCAGTGCATTGGAACTTTACGATAACGATGACATTACCGGCCTTGCAAAGGTGTTTACGGGTTTGGATCGCAACGTAACCCGTGCTCAGGCGGAAAATAATCCTGAGTCCCCGGAAGTCTTGAAGAGTTGGCGGGAGCCGATGGTTGTCTACCCGGCCAAACATTCTGAGGCCGTGAAAACCTTTTTGGGGCTGACGATCCCAGAAAATACGAATGCCTCAGACAGTATTACGCTTGCTCTGAATCATCTGATGAGCGTGCCGAGTGTTGCCCCGTTTTTATCCCGGCAGCTCATTCAGCGCTTTACTACATCTAATCCCTCGCCTGAATATATCGCCAGAGTCACTGAGATCTTTAATGACGGCCGTTACACCCTTCCCAATGGGGTGGTCGTTGGTGGCGGGATGCGCGGCGATCTAAAGGCAACGATTGCGGCTATATTGCTCGATCGCGAAAATCTTGATCCCGAGGAACCAGACTACTTTGGGAAATTGCGCGAACCTGTTTTACGTTTTACTCAATGGGCCAGAGCTTTCAATGTCGGTACCGTTACGCCCGAATACACCTTAGAGTTATACGACCTGTCATCGGTTACCCAGTACGGTCAGGATTTAGCTCAACACCCCTTTCGTGCGCCCTCGGTGTTTAATTACTACCGCCCCGGCTATGTCCCGCCTGGAACAAATAGTGGCGCTGCAGGTATGACAGTGCCGGAGCTGCAAATAGTGAACACAGAAACTATCCCGGCTTATATGAATTTTATAACGTTCTTTGCTACGTCCAGCACTCAAAACGCAGACCTTTCACCCTATCGCGAAATCGGGGGCTTGACCGGTGTCGATTTTGATCCAGAGCTGGCGCGCACCAGCTTTGTTCCCGACTACAGTTACGAGGAAAGTTTGGCCGATGATTTGCCAGAACTTTTTGCGCACTTAAATCTGTTGTTGGCGAGTGGTGCTCTGTCGCAACCGGCGGTGGACAGCTTTATCGATGTAGTGGCTGGAGTGCCTTCTGATACTGATGATGATTGGCGTACAACTCGCGTTGGGCTGGCTGTTGCGCTGGTCATGACGTCAGCCGATTATTTGGTCGCGCATTGAGGACTATACAATGAAGCATCCTCTCAATAGACGGCAGTTTCTCTCGAGCGGTATAGGCTGCTTGAGTTCGTTGGCCTTAGCCTCGCTCACCAGTCCTGTTAGGGCACAAGTCAGCGACGACTACCGAGCTTTAGTTTTGCTCTTTCAATTTGGCGGGGTGGACTGCCACGATACGGTAATTCCCTACGGCACGAGCGAATACAACGAGTATGCCAATATTCGTAGTGACCTTTTGAGTGCTTATGGAGATGGTCGAGCGCGCAGTAGCTTGCTGCAGTTGGCGTCTTCTGGGGTGGGCGCAGAATTTGCCTTGCCGCCTGAGTTTTCGGGAATGAAAACATTGTTTGACGAGGGCGCGGCAGCTGTAGTGGGCAACATTGGCCCCCTAGTTGAACCGGTGACTCGAGACAGTTACTCGGCTGGGGGGATCGCGTTACCGCCACGGCTATTTTCACACAATGATCAACAGTCACTTTGGCAGTCGGGCTCACCCGAGGGTGCTTCCGCTGGCTGGGGTGGGCTGTTTTCAGATTTACTGAGCACCCAGGGCATCAGTTCTGTTTCAGATTTTTCCGCATTAACAACGGCCCGGGATCGCCTTTTTGTTACTGGATACGAGACCGTACCTTATACGGCCTCAGCGGGCGGCTTAGGTGTTGATCTTAATGGTTTAGTCAAGGATCAAGCTAACGGAACTTTGGCGGATGTCTACCAGATGCTGACGGCCCAAGGCGAATCCGCTGCCCACATTTTAACCCGTGATCTTGCGGCCACTACCGTTGACGCTTTTGCTGCAAATATTGAATATTCATCCATTCTTCGCGAAGCCCCCGATTTGGGCGTTACGTTTGAATCAGGAGCGCTGGGCAATCAGCTCGAGCGTGTCGCAAAAATTATCGCAAGCCGCCAGCAGTTTGGGGTTAACCGCCAGATCTTTTTGGTGGGCGCTTATGGTTACGATACTCACAGCTCTCAAGCCCAGACTTTGTCCAGTCTGCACAATCAGCTCGATGCTGGAGTAAGTGCCTTCAGCGAGGCGATTAAAAATCTGGGTATTTTTAATCAGGTGACTCTGGCAACGGCGTCGGACTTTGGACGCACACTGACAGATAATGGGGACGGCACCGATCATGGTTGGGGCGGCCATCAATTTGTTGTGGGAGGCGCGGTTAATGGCGGGGTGCTGTACGGTGACATACCACCTCCGAGCCTTGAGCACAGTCAGGACGCCGGCAATGGCAGACTGATTCCTACAATTGCCGTGGATCAGTATGCGGCCTCACTGGGGCGGTGGCTGGGTCTCGATGAAAGTGGCTTGGCACAAGCGCTACCCAACCTCGGTAATTTTGGCGCCAACCCACTGGCCAACCTCCTTCTCTGAGAGAACCCATCTGACTTGAGCTGGCAGAGGCCCGCTGGCCGAAGAGGGCGGCAAACCGATATGATTGGCGTTCTCAAAAAGGCTGAACCTGTCATGTCCCCACACAGCTTCATTGAAACCTACCAAGTCGATCATGCTGTCTGCGACCGTATTGTGGGCTTCTTCACAGATAATAAGCATTTGGCCCAAGCTGGCCGGCTTGGGGAAAATCCTCGAGTCGATAAATCGATGAAGGATTCACTCGATCTGAGTGTTCCTATTCGCCTGTATGGTCAGGTTGATCCCTTTTTCGAATTGCTCACGGACTTTGTGAAGCGTTACGTCGATAAATATTATTACAACACTGGCGCAAATGGGCTTGGGCCCCTCGGTTTTTCAGAGTGGTCAAACATTCAGGAGTATCCGGTAGGAGGCGGTTACCCCGCTATTCATTGTGAGCGCGACCGACTTGAATACTGTCATCGGGCTTTGGTGTGGATGCTCTACCTTACGGATACCCCGGGTGGTGGCACTGAGTTTCCACATCAAGGTATGACCACCGAATGTGTCAAAGGGAATCTCATTCTTTGGCCCAGTGATATGACGCATATGCACCGGGGGGTTGTGTCTAACAGTCACGAAAAAATGATATTCACGGGCTGGATAGATTTCATTACTGCCGAACGCAGCCAAGGCGCCTGAAGGAGCTTCTGCGGTTTCCTAAAAAATTGGAAAACCAAGCACTTTGAGCGGGGTGGTAGACTAAGCGCACCAGCCGAAAACTGCCTTTAACACTCCTTAACCTGTCGCGGGGTCGTGAGTGAGCTTCACGTTCGCCTTTCAGAGCGTAGGGCTGGCAGCCTCCCCCCAGGGTTCAGTAGAGCGATCGAATAAGGGTAATTATTTCATGGTGGTACCAACAGACACGTCAACAGCGAATGACTCGGGGCTTCTATGGCAGCCTTCCGCAGATCGGCTGGCGCAAAGTCGCATTTACGATTTTATGGGTTTCCTTAAAACACGGGGCCTCGGTGATTTCGACGATTATCGCAGTTTGCATCAGTTTTCGGTGACCCAACGGGAGAGCTTTTGGTCGGCGTTTTGGGACTACGCGAACATTATTGCAGCGCACAAGGGCACTGTGATTGTAGAAAACCCCGATACCTTTCCCTGCCAGTCGGTTCCGGGAGTGTGCTGGTTCCCAGAAGCACGCATGAACTTTGCGGAAAATTTGCTGCGTTACCGTGACGATCGGCCCGCACTGATTTCTCGCCTGGAAAATGGCCAGCGTCGGGTCGTTACCTTTAAGCAGCTCTATAACAACGTGGCGGCACTTGCGGCGAGTTTGCGAAGCCAAGGCGTGGGCCCTGGAGATCGCGTTGCTGGCTTCATGCCGAATATCATCGAAACTGTCGAGGCGATGCTGGCGACAACGAGTTTGGGTGCAATTTGGTCATCCTGCTCCCCCGACTTCGGTATTAACGGCGTGCTTGATCGTTTTGGTCAAATTCAACCCAAGGTCTTAGTCGGCGCCGACGGCTACTTTTATAACGGTAAAGTCTGCGACTCACTAGAGCGCCTAGCTGCAATTAGCGGTGCCATCGACTCCTTAGTAAAGGTGCTTGTGGTGCCAGTAATCTCCGAGCAACCTGACTGTTCTGGGATTTCCAATGCTGTGCAGTGGCAAGATTTTCTCGATACCTCGGCAACTGAGGTGCAGTTTGCGCAGCTCCCTTTTGATCACCCCTTATTCATTATGTATTCCTCGGGTACCACGGGCATGCCCAAGTGCATTGTGCACGGCGCAGGTGGCACATTAATTCAGCACCTAAAAGAGCATCAGCTGCACGTTGATCTGCGTCGAGATGACGTTTTGTTTTACTTCACGACCTGCGGGTGGATGATGTGGAACTGGTTGGTGTCAGGGCTTGCTAGCGGTTCGCCACTCGTCTTATACGACGGGTCGCCCTTTGCCGAGGAAGGGCTGTCATTACTAAAGGCAATAGAGGCAGAACGGATTTCTATTTTTGGCGTGGGGGCAAAGTACCTTGCGGCGTTAGAGAAGGCGGGCATTGTTCCCAATAACGAGGTGGATCTGGCGAGTCTTAAGACGATCCTCTCGACGGGCTCGCCGCTTTCTCATGAGAGTTTCCGTTACGTTTATAAGGGGTTTAAAGCGGATATTTGCCTGTCATCAATTAGTGGCGGCACCGATATTTTGTCCTGCTTTGTAGGAGGGAGCCCGATTCTCCCTGTGCACGTTGGAGAGATTCAAGCACCGGGCTTAGGCATGGCGGTGGAAATTTGGGGCGATGCCGGTGAGGCGCTTTTGGAAGAGAAAGGGGAGTTGGTCTGCACCAAACCGTTTCCTAGCATGCCCATTGGTTTCTGGAACGATGCTGATGGCGACCAGTATCGCCAAGCCTATTTCGGCAGTTGGCCCAATATTTGGGCCCATGGTGATTATGGTGAATTAACGTCTGCGGGGGGTTACATCATTCACGGGCGCTCCGACGCGGTTTTGAACCCCGGCGGGGTGCGGATTGGTACGGCGGAAATCTACCGTCAAGTTGAGCGGCTTGAAGAGGTGCAGGAAAGCATTGTGGTCGGTCAGGAGTGGGCTAACGACGTTCGTGTGATTCTGTTTGTGGTGCTGACTCCTGGGGTCACACTCAACGAGGACCTTCGGAGTCGTATTTCCAAGGCCATTCGGGAGAACACGACCCCGAGACACGTTCCCGCAAAAATTCTTGAGGTTAGCGATATCCCCAGAACTTTGAGCGGAAAAATTGTAGAGCTCGCGGTACGGAATGCGATTCACGATCGACCGGTAAAAAACACCGACGCCCTCGCTAATCCAGAGGCCCTAGATGCCTTCAGGGACCGCGAGGAGCTTCTCACCTGAGCTGCCGGCCCTCTGGCCAGGCGTTGGGTGCTAGGGTGGGCCGGCGAGGGCCTACCCTTTGGTCAAGTCACGGCCTGACGATGGAAGATCTCCTTTAGGCGGCTCGAAGCGCCTCCCCTAAAGTGTCTCGCCCTAACGCCTCCTGCGCTTCGCCATTGGCCCACGCCAAGACGCCCTTGATAAATACAGAAGCAACAATCCCCTTGGGACGATTGACCATTTGCTTGTGATCAAATATCTCACGGTGCTCCAGCACTCGTGTCTGATCGGGCTCCCAGTCATCGAGGGCATTTGGATTGATCAAAACCATATCGGCACGAGCACCGATAGCGAGAGAGCCCGCGTCCAGTCCAAACACAGTGGCAGGCTCTTTGGTGAGGCGATGAACCATTCGCGCCACGGTTGCCTCGTCGCGCTCCTTAGCCAATTTAAGTGACATTAGGTTGCTGTCGAAAAACGCCATATTAGTAATGTGGGCGCCGGAATCATTAAACCCCGGTAATGCCTGATCATCGAGTAAATAGTCGAGGGTGGCTTTGTTTCCCGCGTTAGCAATGTCGGCATAAAATCGAAACGTTTTATCGTAGCGGCGCATCATGTGAAGCATAAAATCAGCATCGTCACGCAGAATCGCGGGAAACTCCTCAAAGGCGGTTTGTTCTCCCCGCGAGCGTGCGGCGGTTTCGTCTCCAGATTTAAAGCGTTGTACCCGCTCCATGACCTGGGCCATTGATTCACCATCCCAGTGGCTAATGGGTGCTCCGTCAAATATTAGTTGGTGGGCATCGCGTATCACGAGGCTGTCAGGGAACCCATGCCGAGTTTTCCAGCTGGCAAAATCGCCGCCGGTGCGACCGTGCATCCACTCTTTGCGAAACAGCGCCACCCAGTCGGGGTCGTGCATCAGCGCTTTTCGCCCCTCAACGTCATCGTATTCTCTAGCGATGAGTTGCGAAGTGGCTGTCATCTCCTCAAATAGGGGGCTAACAATGCCATCTGACCAGACCCTAAAATTGGTTCCCAGGGCTTGAAAGTGCAGCTTGCCCTTGAATAACCACGTATTTAAAAGGCGGGCGACTTTGAGAAATAGTCGTCCCGATTTAGGTGCCGCCGTCATCTCCATAGCAGAGAGCGCTGAGGTTTTTAGCGGCTTGCCAAACAAACGGCCGCTGGTCAGTGAGAAATAAAGCAGCGCTGTCAGACGATTCTCAAGGATGGGCGTGGTTTGCCAGACGCGATCATAGTTGCGCACCACTTTTAACAAACGACGCAGCTCCTTGAAGCTTGCAAACTGCGTGGGTATGCGTTTTGCCGTGTTGGGATCATTTGACAGGTAGTGAAAAGGCAGTCCGTCAGTGCTCAGCCCCATGTACCCCTGTTGCATGGCTGTTTCGAGCAGCGTTTCCATCTTCACTAGCTCGCTTTCGGTGGGCGCTCGGCTGACGCTTGCTTCCAAGCCCATGGCCTCGATGCGCAGCATCGAGTGCGGCACGAAGGTGGCGATATTGGGGCCAAGGGGAAGATCGGCGAAGTGATCCATGTAATCCCCGGTATTGTCCCAGGTTATTTTTTCAGAAACTTTGCGCAATACGGCTTTGGGGATGTTTTCGACGCGCGTAAAGCAGTCAACGATCGGCTCCTGATCGCCGGTTTTTTGGCTGCCAAAGCTGGTCCCCAAGCTGCAATTACCCACGACCACTGTCGTCGTGCCATGCCGAACAACCTCGGGCAAGGCAGGCTCGACGTCGACTTCAAGATCGAGGTGGGTATGGATGTCGAGTAAGCCCGGCATCAGCCACTGGCCTGAGGCCTCAACGACGGCCTCTGCATGGCCAGCCGGCAGATTTTCGCCCCTAGCTACCACTTTACCTTCTCGAATCGCTACATCTTGAACGGCTGGAAGATCACCGCTGCCATCGAAAAACGTCGCGCCCTTGATTAAAAGGTCCCATGTGCTTGCCACTGATACTGCCCCCGGTTTGATCTCTGGCCTCGGTACGGCCGTGGCCGGCAATTTTAGCTCAGTTAGGCGCTGGCTGTGCAAAGTTTTATCGGGGGATGAGATAGGGTTTTTATGACCTCCGCCCGGCGTAGGTCCCAAGCTCTAAAGCTTTGAACCTGTCGTCATTGCGGACTCGTTGGGTTATGGCCCTCAGTCGCTCCCAAAAGCGTCATTTATGGTCCAATTGACGCGCTTATGAGCGACATTTTGAGTCAAAAAAGCGACGTCAATGCAGCGGGATTATGCACAGTCCGGCACGCAGAAAAGACCTGCCCGAATCGGCTCATGGTTAGCGTGCAACGCAGAAAGGCTAGTTTTTCCCATGTTAAAGCGATAAACGCTGTTTGAAGAGCGCAACGCTGATGTCCCAGCCGAAATCCGTCAGGTCACGTTTAGGGCACACCGTTGTAACGAAACACGGTGGGAGTGATTGCTATGCGCAATCATGTCTCCAATAATGCCGGGGTGCGCAGGGTTTAGGGCGGCATCTGCGGTCAATCCCGTCGGTAACTTTGAGGGGGTGTTTGAAGGATTATCTTAGGCCCTACGGGCTTTGGGGACCCCTTTAAAACATAAAATAAAGATAACAACACAACTCGAGCTGCGACCTGCCTTTGGGAGCGGTTGTAGCCGCCTCTTAAACGTACAAACAAGCTCGGATAATTCGAGCAGTTTACCAATGGCCATCTTGAAGGAATCCTGAACCATGCCTAGTGATATCGATATTGCCCAGGCGGCAACCCCACAACCCATAGCTGACATTGCAACGGGCTTGTCTATACCTGAAGAGGCTTTGGAACCGTATGGTCGTACAAAAGGGAAAATCAACCTTAACTGGCTGCTGGATCAGCCTGTAAGGCCCTCGGCGCGGATGATTTTGGTCACCGCGATCAGCCCAACGCCCTCGGGTGAAGGCAAGACCACCACGACGGTGGGGTTGGGCGATGCCCTGCGACATATTGGTAAGGACGCGATGATCTGCCTGCGGGAGCCATCTTTGGGGCCCGTGTTTGGCATGAAAGGCGGTGCTGCAGGCGGTGGCTACGCGCAGGTGATTCCCATGGAGGACATCAATCTGCACTTTAATGGCGATCTGCATGCCATTGGCGTTGCCAACAACCTTCTCTCTGCCTTGCTCGATAATCACATCCATCACGGGAATGCGTTGGGAATTGATGTGCGTCGTGTGACCTGGAAGCGGGTGCTGGACATGAACGATCGAGCGCTACGAGACATCACCGTTGCCATGGGAGGCGTTGGCAATGGTTATCCCAGACAAGATGGCTTCGATATTGTCGTGGCATCAGAAATTATGGCGATTTTTTGCCTCGCTACGGACTTGGCAGATCTCAAAGCGCGTATTGGTCGCATCGTTGTTGGCTACACTCGGGATAAGACCCCCGTGCGAGCTTCCGATTTAAAGGCTGAGGGAGCCCTCACCGCGGTTCTCAAAGACGCGTTAGCGCCCAATTTGGTGCAAACCCTAGAAGGGACTCCAGCGTTTGTTCACGGCGGACCTTTTGCCAATATTGCTCACGGCTGTAACAGCGTTATTGCGACAACGGGTGCGTTGCGCCTGGCCGAGTATGTTGTCACCGAAGCGGGTTTTGGTGCTGACCTGGGTGCTGAGAAATTTATCGATATCAAGTGTCGCTCAGCAAACCTGAGACCTTCAGTCGCAGTGTTGGTCGCTACTATCCGGGCTCTTAAGTTCCACGGTGGCGTCGCTAAAGAAGACCTCAACGGAGAAAACCTTGAGGCATTGGGTGCGGGCATGGTTAACCTTGAACGCCACGTTAAGAATATTCGTGACAACTACGGGGTCACACCGATCGTCTCGATCAATCAGTTCGTTAGCGACACTGATGCAGAGCTGGCGTTGCTGGTGGAACGGGTCGAGGCTATGGGCGTGCGCGTAGCCATTGCGAGTCACTGGGCAAACGGCGGGGCAGGTGCTGCGGACCTCGCTCACATGGTTGCCGAGGTTTGCGATGCGGATGAGAAATCTGCGAACGCTGGCCATGACACCTTTGTTTACCCTGATTCGGCAACGCTGAAAGAAAAGATCGAGGCGGTAGCTACAAAGGTGTACGGTGCCAGTGAGGTGACGATGAGCGGTAAAGTCCGCAATCGTCTGAAAGAACTGGAAGCAGAGGGCTACGGTGGCATGCCGGTTTGTATTGCTAAGACCCCCTACTCGTTTTCCACCGACCCTTCGCTCAAAGGGGCTCCCTCGGGGCATGTGATGGATATCCGAGAAATCAGACTGTCAGTGGGCGCAGGTTTTGTCGTCGCCGTCTGCGGCGATGTCATGACGATGCCAGGTTTGCCGAAGGTGCCTGCCAGTGAAAATATCGATGTTGTTAATGGACAAGTGACCGGACTTTTCTAGATGCCAGCACATGCAACCGATCCAAGGCCTATGCTCCGCGTTAACGACGTGACGGAGACGAGCACGCGCTCAGTGGATCAGTTTGATCGCGTTGTTGTGGAGGCGCCACTGGCGATTTCAGTAGACCAAAAAACGCTACTGACCACGATGCGAACGCCAGGTCACGATGAGGAGCTGGCAGTTGGATGGTTGTTGAGCGAAGCTGAAATAAAGGCGCCAGCTGACATTATTAGTGTCGAACGGGTGAGTGCCTCTGAGCTGCGTCATTGGGGCGTAGAAGAAGAGTCAGCAGTGGATACGGTGCTGGCTGAGCTGGGGGCTGGCGTTGTTCCCCCAAGGCCAAGGGCCTACCTGACCTCAAGTTCATGCGGGGTTTGTAGTAGTGATGTTCTGGCGACTACGCCGAAGCCCGGTGTGGCTTTGCACAGCGAAGATTGGGTGATCACGCCACAAGCCGCCCATGTTCTTATCAAGCAGATGCGCTGCGAACAAAAGATGTTTGACTTAACGGGGTCTCTCCACGCCGCGGCTCTGGCCGGCCCCGATAATCAATTGCTAGTCGTTCGGGAAGACGTTGGGCGACATAATGCGGTCGATAAAGTCTTGGGGAATGCATTTCTCGAAGGTAACTTTCCCCTCACTGACCACATACTGGTGGTGAGCGGGCGTGTTTCTTACGAAATTGTGACGAAGGCTTTGAGCGCCAGTGTTGCTGCGATTGTGGCGGTTTCTGGGCCTACCACGTTAGCCGTGGACCTCGCCCGAGCACATGGTTTGGTGTTGATTGGCTTCACACGCGATGATCGACTCAATGTCTACTCAGGTAAGGAACGGGTAAAACTCTGATGGAATCACCTATTAAAACGCCCGAGCAGATTGAAGTGCTAAAGGGGTTGCTCACGCCCATTGTGGAACGAGAACCCGGCCCAGTTTTGTTATGCCTGCAGGCGGCACAGACGCATTATGGTTACGTACCTGATGGCGCGGTGGCGGTTATCGCAGAGGTTTGTAACGTCTCGCGCGCGGATGTGCACGGCACTTTTTCGTATTACAGCGATCTTAAGAAGGCGCCCCCTCCCGAGATTTCCGTGCGTTTGTGCGCTGCCGAGGCCTGCCAAGCGGTGGGTGGTCGAAGGTTGGCTGCGGCTTGGGACGAGGCTTGCGCGGCTGACCCGGAATTGGCCGCAGCTACGGGTACTAACGAGCCGGTGTTCTGTCTCGGTAATTGTGCCTTGGGTCCAGCAGCTCTCGTGAACGATGAGCTTATTGGGAACGCGAATGTAGAAGCGCTAAAATCCGCGATAGAGGCCGCTCAGAATGCGGCGGAGACAGCGTTATGACGGTTTGGTTTGTTCCCCGTGACGCGGCAGCACTTTCGGTGGGTGCCAATGCTGTGGCGGCTGCGCTTGAGGCGCAAGGCGAGCAGGTGGTGCGCACCGGAAGCCGCGGGTTGTTGTGGCTGGAGCCTTTGGTCGAACGCGCTGATTCGCGCAATGGAACACGGGTGGGCTGGGGCAATGTGCAGGCGTCAGACTTCGCCAGTGGTGACCTAACAGAGACTGCCCCTAATTATCTTGGAGTTGTCGAAGAGCTGGATTATCTGGCGTGCCAAGAGCGCTGGATCTATGAGCGCGTCGGCATTACCGACCCGGTCGACCCGGAGGATTATCTGTCCCACGGTGGGATGGTGGGTTTGCAACGCGCCCTGAATCTGAGCCCCGCCGATGTCGTTACCGCAGTCACGGCATCGGGCCTTCGAGGCCGCGGTGGTGCCGGTTTCCCTACGGGTATTAAATGGCAGACGGTGGCTGAGCAAGCTGCCGTGCCCCACAAAGGTGACCCCATTGACGCCCCGCGTCACAAATACATTTGTGTGAACGCAGACGAGGGCGACAGTGGCACCTTCGCAGACCGCATGCTGATGGAAGGCGATCCTTTTTGCCTTCTCGAAGGCATGGCGATTGCGGCACATGCTGTGGGCGCCGATCGAGGCATGATTTATTTGAGGTCCGAGTATCCGGCTGCCATAGCCGTGATGCACGAGGCGATTGACAAGGCGAGAGATCGGGGGTGGTTGGGGCAGGGCATTATGGGTTCGACCTGTAACTTCGACGTCACCGTTCGCGTCGGTGCTGGCTCCTATGTTTGTGGTGAAGAAACCGCCATGCTCGAAAGCTTAGAGGGCCGTCGCGGGACCGTGCGAGCCAAGCCACCACTTCCTGCTATTGAGGGTCTATTTGGTACGCCCACGGTCATCAACAATGTACTAACGATTGCCAGCGTTCCTTCAATTCTCGCTCGTGGGGCTGAGGCCTACGCGGCGCTAGGACAAGAGCGGTCTCGCGGAACGCAGGTTTTTCAACTGGCTGGAAATATCGCTAGAGGCGGGATTGTCGAGGTGGCTTTCGGGATCTCTGCCCACGAACTCATCTTTAATCTGGGTCAGGGCACCAAATCGGGTAGGCCCTTGAAGGCTGTGCAAGTGGGTGGACCTTTGGGAGCCTATTTGACGGCAGAATCACTACAGGTGCCTATGGCCTATGAAGCGTTAGCTGCCGAAGGCGCGATGCTGGGTCACGGTGGCTTGGTGGTCTTTGATGATTCGGTCGATATGGCTGAGCAAGCGCGGTTCGCCATGGAATTCTGTGTCGAAGAGTCTTGCGGCAAGTGCACGCCATGCCGCATTGGTGCGGTGCGAGGCGTTGAAGTCATAGACGACCTTTTGGCTTCCGATACCTCGACTAACGCGGAGCAGCTGTTACGTGATCTCTGCGATGTTATGACTCAGGGGTCACTGTGTGCGATGGGCGGGCTGACACCGCAACCCGTGCTGAGTGCCCTAGACCAATTTCCTGAAGATTTTAAGCGTTCGGTGAGCCAAAGTAGTGACGCCGTGCAAGGAGCTGTCCGTGAATAAACCAATAGAGATTGCCATTGAAGATTTGGATTTAGGTACCCCCGCAGCGCTCTCAGAGAGCACGGTTACTGTCCATATTGACGGGACCGCTGTCGAGGTTCCTGCAGGTACTTCGATCATGCGCGCGGCAAGTCTCGCTGGCACACAGATCCCAAAGTTGTGTGCTACCGATAGCCTCGATGCCCATGGTTCCTGTCGCCTCTGTCTCGTGGAAGTCGAAGGTCGTAAAGGGACTCCTGCATCCTGCACGACGCCCTGCCAAGAAGGTATGTCAGTAAAAACTCAAACGCCGCGTTTGGATAAGCTTCGAAAGGGCGTTATGGAACTGTATATTTCAGACCACCCCCTCGATTGTCTGACTTGCTCTGCCAATGGTGACTGCGAGCTTCAGGATATGGCGGGCGTGGTGGGATTGCGCTCTGTGCGCTACGAAGAGGGCTCGAACCACTTGGCGGCGAGTAAAGATGAGTCCAATCCTTACTTCAGTTTTGATGCCAGCAAGTGCATTGTATGTAGCCGCTGCGTGCGCGCCTGTTCCGAGGTTCAGGGTACGTTTGCGTTAACCATCGCCGCACGGGGTTTTGAATCCAAGGTTTCTCCCAGTGAGGAAAATGCCTTCCTCGACAGTGAGTGCGTGTCCTGTGGTGCCTGTGTTCAAGCCTGCCCTACTGCAACGCTGCAAGAAAAACAGGTTATCGACTTGGGTGTGCCTACTCGCAAAGTCAAAACGACCTGCGCGTACTGCGGTGTGGGTTGTTCCTTCGTCGCCGAGCTGCGCGGGGATGAGCTGGTCCGTATGGTTCCCGATAAGCAGGGTGGCGCCAATGAGGGACACTCTTGTGTGAAGGGACGTTTCGCTTGGGGTTATGCGACACACTCTGACCGCATTACGCGCCCCATGGTTAGGGAAACCACCGACAGTGAGTGGCGTGAAGTGGAGTGGCCTGAGGCCATCGCTTTTGCAGCAGATCGCTTTAAAGCGATTCAGCAGCAGCATGGCATGGACGCATTGGGTGCTATCACCTCCTCGCGCTGTACCAATGAAGAAGTTTACGTGGTTCAAAAAATGGTGCGTGCTTCGCTGCAAACCAACAATGTGGATACCTGTGCCAGAGTCTGTCATTCGCCCACGGGTTATGGTTTGAAACAGACGTTTGGCACCAGCGCGGGTACTCAGGATTTTGCTTCGGTGCAACAGGCTGATGTCATCATGGTCATTGGTGCAAATCCCACCGATGCCCACCCGGTATTTGGCTCGCGCATGAAACGGCGCCTGAGACAGGGTGCCAAGCTTATTGTCATTGACCCACGCTCTATTGACCTCGTGCAGTCACCGCACATTAGGGCAACTGAACACCTTCAACTGCAGCCGGGAACTAACGTCGCTGTTGTCAATGCACTGGCCCATGTCATTGCCACAGAGGGCTGGATTGATGAGGCTTTTGTTCAAGAGCGTTGTGATGTGGCGTCTTTTAACGCTTGGCGGCGGTTCATTTCTCTTCCAGAAAACAGCCCCGAAAATCTCGCTGAGATCAGCGGTGTAGCAGCAGAAACCATACGATCAGCAGCAGCGATCTACGCTAAAGCCGGCAATGGCGCTATTTATTACGGACTGGGGGTGACCGAGCACTCTCAAGGTTCAACCATGGTAATGGCCATGGCGAATTTGGCTATGGCGACTGGAAATATTGGTCGTGACGGCGTTGGTATAAACCCGCTGCGGGGCCAGAACAATGTGCAAGGCGCCTGTGACATGGGCTCTTTTCCCCATGAGTTCAGCGGCTATCGACATGTTTCTGACGAAACTGCTAGAGAGCAATTTACCGCACTTTGGGGTGTAGACCTGCGCGAGGAGCCGGGGATGCGGATTCCTAACATGCTCGATGCAGCTATCTCTGGAAATTTCCGAGGTATGTACATTCAAGGAGAGGATATTGCGCAATCTGATCCCAACTTGCAGCACGTGACAGCTGCGTTAAGCGCCATGGATTGCGTGGTTGTTCAGGACCTATTTTTGAATGAAACCTCCAAATTTGCTCATGTGTTTCTGCCTGGCACTTCCTTTTTGGAAAAAGATGGCACTTTCACCAACGCGGAGCGGCGAATTAATCGCGTTCGCCCTGTGGTACCTCCAGCCTCAGGGTTGGCGGAGTGGCAGGTGACCTGTGCTCTCAGTAAGGCGATGGGTTACGCCATGGATTATGCCAATGCCGCCGAGATCATGGACGAAATCGCAGCAATGACGCCCACTTTTGCTGGCGTATCTTTCGACCTGCTGGATGAGCGGGGCAGCATCCAATGGCCCTGTAATGAACAAGCGCCTGAAGGTACACCGATTATGCATGCTGAGCGTTTCGTACGCGGAGAGGGTCAATTCATAACGACCCCCTATGTGCCTACCGATGAGCGTTCGACTCGGAAGTTTCCATTATTGTTAACGACGGGCAGAATTTTGAGCCAGTACAACGTAGGGGCTCAAACTAGGCGCACCGACAACACGGTCTGGCATGCCGAAGATATTCTCGAAATTCATGAGGCCGACGCCGAGTTAAGAGGCGTGGCTGATGGTGATTGGATCGAAGTTGCCAGCCGGGCGGGTAGCACCCGTATGAGAGCGCATATCAGCGACGATATTCCTGCGGGGGTGGTGTACACCACCTTCCATCACCCGGTAAGTGGCACCAACGTAATCACTACCGATAATTCAGATTGGGCGACCAACTGCCCTGAATACAAGGTGACGGCCGTCGAAATTCGTCCCTCCAGTGCGCAAGCCGTGGGAATGTAACGTGACCCTTGATTACAGTCAGCAACATCTCATTAAGATGGCCAATCAGATAGCGGGCAATATGCCGAGCAGAGAAAATGTTCCCGCGCAAATTGTCCAGCATATGGCGCAATTTTGGACGCCACCAATGCGTGCCGACTTGAAACAACTTGCCGAGCAACTGCCCGATTCTTTGAATGGTGAGGTGTTAGCGGCGTTGGCCCTTGAGGGTTGATGAGTTTGTGTAAGCGCAGCGACTTGTAGCCTTAAACGCGTCGGCGCGATCGGCTTTTGAATTCGCAATGTGAGCAGGAACCCTCTGTTGGCATAAGGCGGCTCGGTTGTGAGAGATTGCGACATTTAGGGTGGCGTTTTTAGACGCATAAATGTCGTAAATAATTGAGCGTAAATTGGCTAAAAAGCGCCAAATCCGTGGCGATGTAACGGCATATTTTTAACGTTTTTTCAGGGGGCCTCATGGCAAAGTTACCCGAACATGCACGCGTGGTTATTATTGGACAGGGAGGCATTGTTGGTGCCTCCGTCGCACACCACCTGATCGAAGCGGGTTGGGACGATATTGTAGGACTTGAGAAGTCCGCGATTCCTACCGACATTGGTTCAACGTCCCATGCGTCTGATTTTTGCTACATGACCTCCCACGACAAGCTCAATGTCTTTACGAGCACCTACAGCCGTGAATTTTATCGCGCTAGGGGCAATTACATTGAAATTGGTGGCATGGAGGTTGCGAGAAAAGGCGACGACGAGCGAATGCTGGAACTGCAACGCAAGGTCGCTTCGGGTAAAGCCTTCGGCAGCAATGCTTACATGATTTCAGCGGAGGAAGCTAAAGAGAAGTTTCCACTCGTTGAGGAAGACATGATCCAAGGGGCTATGTGGGATCCCGATGCCGGTTTGGTGACGCCACGATCTCAGAAAGTCGCAGGTGACCTGGTGGATGAGGCCGTTGAAAGCGGCAAGTTAACGACCTTTGCCTACACGGCAGCGAACAAAATAATTGTGGAAGACGGTCGCGCGGTCGGTGTTGAGACCGAAAAAGGGACCATCATGGCGGACCATGTCGTGCTTTGTGCGGGTATTTGGGGCTCTTTGGTCTCTAAAACTGCCGGAGTGAAGTTGCCGCTGATGCCGCTCGAACACCCCCTTCTGTTTTTTGGACCTTGGGATGCCCTCAAAGGCACTGGCAAGGACATCGTTTACCCTTTGTTCCGGGATCAGGGCAATTCAGCTTACGTGCGTGACACTGGCGACCCAACAACACCTGAAGGGGGCTTGCTCGAGTGGGGCTACTACGAGCCTCATAACCCACGACTCATCGACCCAGAGGAAATTTTAGAGGCTGGTGATGCCAGATTGTCGCCGTCAATGCGGGACCTCACGCTTGATCAGGTCATGGAGGCTTTTGAGCAAGCTGTTGAGCTGACACCTGTGCTGGGTGAGCTGGGCTGGGAAGAGCGGCGCTCGTTTAATGGTTTGTTGTCGGTGACAACTGACGGCACCTCCGTCATCGGAGAAGCTCCCGATGTCGATGGCTTGTGGTTGTGCGAGGCTGTTTGGGTTAAAGATGGCCCCGGCGCCGGCAAACTAATGGCAGATTTAATGACCCACGGTCGCACTGAGATGGATTCTCACAATGTGGATCCGGCCCGGCATTACCCTATCCAGCTGACGCCAGAGTACGTGCGCAACCGCAGTTACGAAATTGCTCAGAAAATCTACACCCCGGGTGTACATCCTCGAGAGCCCTACCTGTCTTCCAGGGGTCTTCGCACTAGCCCCTTCTACGAGCGTGAAGTGGCCCTTGGAGGCTACTTCATGGAGGTGGCGGGCTGGGAACGAGCTCATGGCTATGCTGCTAACGAAGCGACATTGCTGCCGAAATATCGGGATCAGGTACCCAACAGAGAAGCAGAATGGGACAACCGGCATTTTTGGGAAGTTTCCAACGCCGAGCATTTGGCGTTGAGCGATGGGGTTGGCATGATCAACCTGTCGCACTTTGCGATCTTTGATGTCATCGGGGCCGATGCGGAAGCGTTGCTCGAATATCTGTCAGTCGCAAAATTGGGCACCAATACGCCGATCGGTAAAGGCGTTTATACCCACTTCCTTGATCATACTGGAGGGGTCCGCTCAGACCTTACCATTGTCCGGCTAGCTGAAGACGCCTATCGCGTTATCTGTGGCGGCGATACCGGTTATCGTGATTACGTTTGGATGAAAAAGTTCCGAGGTAAGCTTGGCTTTACGAACGTGGAGTTCATCGACCAGTCTGAGCAGCTGGCAACCCTAGGTTTGTGGGGGCCAGAGGCGCGAGCTACGTTACAAAAGCTGATGGACAACCCTGAAAGTGTCTCAGGTGAGGCTTTCCCTTACACGATGACTCGGGAAATTGATGTTCTGGGCATTAAGGTGTGGGCATTCAGAATCTCTTATGTTGGTGAACAGGGTTGGGAGCTTTATTTCCCATTCGCTGATGGATTAAAGCTTTGGGACGCACTTGCAGAACTCGGCGTTACGCCCGTGGGCATTGAGACCTATGCGAACAGCCGGCGTCTGGAAAAAAGTCTGCGGTTACAAAATGCCGACTTGGAAACGGATTACAACCTGTACGAGGCGGGTTTGGCACGGCCAAAAGTAAAAGCGGCAGATTTTCACGGCAAAGAAGCCTATGTGGCGCAGCGTGAGTTGCCCGAACAGGTCGCTTACCTATGTACCTTTGCGCTTGAGGATACGACCGATAGCGACGGTGTGGTGCGCTACCCGGTAGGGCAGTGGCCGCTGTTGGACAAAGAGACCAAGGAAGTTATTGTCGACAGCCATGGGCGACGCTCCTATACCACTAGCGTGGCGTTTGGCCCCTCTTTGGGTCAAAATATTGCCATGGGTTATCTGCCCGCCGACCGCGCTAAAGAGGGCGATACCGTTTATATGGAATATTTCGGTAATTTTTTCTCCGCAAAAGTCACCGCGGTGGGATATCGTGCGATGCTAGACCCCGACAATGTAAGGGTCAAAACCTAATCCCGTAAAATAAAAATTTGGGGGTATGCTGTGCACGATTCAACAGTAAAAGGGGCATCTCAGACCCCTTACCGCGTTGGGTTTTTGCTGGTTAACCAGTTCACGTTAATCTCGCTTTCCAGCGCGGTGGAACCCCTGCGTGTGGCTAACCAGCTGGCAGGGCGCGAGTTGTACACTTGGGAGCTACTCGGTGAGGGCCCTGCGATACAGTCTTGCAGCGATGGCTTCGCCGTTAACCTCGACAAAACACTAGCAGATGCTACTGACTACGATCTCGTTATTGTGGTCGGTGGTTTATCAATTGAGCAAAACCTCGAAAGGTCCGTACTCGCGTGGCTGCGTAAGCAAGCACAACGTGGTGTGGTGATTGGATCGGTGTGCACGGGGGCCTATGTGTTGGCAAGCGCGGGCCTGCTCGATGGCTATCAATGCAGTGCTCACTGGGATTGCCTCACAATACTGACGGAGCGATTTCCTCGGGTCGGCTGTAACAACCAACTCTATACCATCGACAGGGATCGCATGACCTGCACAGGCGGAACGATCCCAATGCACATGATACTGGCCATGCTGTCCTCGCGACACCCTCAGGCTTTAGTCGATGCGGTGGCCGATATGTTGATCTGTGAGCGCTACCGTGCCGATGTAGAAATGCAGCTAGTGCCAATGTGGTCAAGAAAAGTCGAAATGCAGCCCAAGCTGAAAGAGGTATTGCAGCTGATGGAGGCAAATCTAGAGGAACCCATATTGCTGCAGGAACTGGCAGACTTCGTACACCTGTCTCGCCGGCAGCTCGAGCGGCTGTTTTTAAAGTATTTGCACTGTACGCCCTCGCGCTATTACCTAAAGCTTCGACTTGACCGCGCTCGACGCCTAGTCAAACAGAGCTCACGCTCAATCGTGGAGATCACCTCGATGTGCGGGTTTGTGTCCACGACGCACTTTAGCCGTTGTTACCGCAAGTATATTGGGGTGTCTCCCCGGGTCGACCGACTCAACTGCCAGCCCGATTACCAGTCGTCGGCTAATGAGCAGATTACTGCCTGATTGGGTGTAGGTTCGTCCCCTTCGAGGGTCCTGAAGCCACGCCTAGGTTTTACTTCTTGAAGGCGGGGCGTCGGTCTAATGAGCGTCCGAGTCACTGGCCGAGGGTCGAGTACCCTGTTTTTTTTACACAAATTGTTGATGGCGGTCGTCAACAGTCCGCTCCGCCGAACGTCAGTGTGCGGCATTGTCCCTGTCACCGATCTGGATACTCCGAGCGTCAGCTACCAAAGCATCGACGTTGCTTGCGGTCAGTGCCTTCAAAAACTCAATTAGGGCTTTTTGCTCTTCTGCCGTTATGTCTAAAGGTCTGATGCGTTGATCTTGATTGGGATCATGCCCACCCCCTTGAACGTAGAATTTCACAACGTCCTGCAGGCTTTGAATCGAGCCATCGTGCATATAAGGGGCAGTTAACGCGACGTTTCTCAGCGATGGCGTACGGTATCGCCAGCGGTCCTCAGAGCGCCCGGTGACCTCCTGGCGCCCCTTATCGATAAATGTTTCTGTTTCAACGTCGACCCGAGGTGTCACGAAAATCCCGGGTGCAACCTGCACCTGTCTGGGCATGATTCCTCGTTCCTCGCGCAGCAGGCCTGTGCCGGTGTTATGGAATTGGCCGTCGGTGAAAAGGGCATACTCCTTTGTAAAGGTGTGACATGAATGGCAGCCCTGTTCTTGAAAAATCGCAAAACCCTGCGCAGCCTTGTCACCGAAATCAGCGAAGTTTTCTGGGTCTTTTAGGGGCTCAAAATACCAGCGATCAAATGATGAGTTGCCGCTGATAAGGGCGCGCTGATAAGTGGCAAGTGCTCGACCGAGCGTTGCCGTCGTTAAGCCTTCGTCATAGAGCTTTGTGAAGATCGATTGGTAGGCAGGGATTGCCGTTAACCGTGACAGCACAGCTGTCTTTGACGGGTTGGCCATTTCATTGCGTGCCAGTAGCGGTGACCATACTTGCGCTTCAAGGGAATTTTCCCGACCGTCCCAAAATAACGTTGATTGAAACGCTAGGTTGTAGAGCGAAGGTGCATTGCGCCGTCCTCCGCGGCCTTCATCGCCTACAGGGGTCGCCAATTCATTTTGAGTAAAGCCCTGCTCAGGCACGTGACACATGGCGCAGGACAAATTGGCATTGGCAGACAGGCGACGATCAAAGAACAGTTGGCGCCCTAGATCAACTTCTTCGCTGCGCAGGGGGGCAGCTATCCGGGGTAGCCCTAACTGCGGCACACCGGCTTGCTCTGCCAGCGGCAATCGCTGCCCAGACTGCTCAAGTATCGCTTCTGATTGTGTTTTGTATTCCGTGGAGTCGTAGCCGTCCCTGTTGTCGGCCAGTCCCACGCGATGTGTGGCCTGCCCATGGGCAAAAGGCGCTAATAGCCCCAGCAAGCACAGCATTTTTACGAGCATCACAGTTTGATTTAAAAGTCCCGTAAAGGGCTGCGATTTTATTTTAGAAAGTGCTAGTCTCATGGTTATAAGGATAAACCATTGGAGTGAAAACTATGAGTCGGATGTTAATTGCCTTACTGGGAATTTTAATGGTGGCTGTAGCCCCGATATCCTTGGCAGATGAGACCTGTATGTCGCCGTATATGGCGAAGATTGTGGGTCAAGAAGACTATGTTTATATCTGGACCTTGGGCATGGAGGATGTCGGCGACGGCGAGGACAAGCTGGTTACCGTTGACGTTAATCCCGATTCAGAGCACTACGGCGAAGTGGTGCACAGCTTGTCAGTGGGTGGCCGCAACGAAGCACACCACTCCGGTTTAACTGATGACCGCCGCTATCTTTGGGCCTCGGGCTTAGACACTAGCAAAATCTTTATCTTCGATATTTACACTGACCCTGCCCAGCCTCGTCTGCATCGCGAAATCGATGATTTCGTGGCAAAAACCGGGGGTATTGTCGGACCCCACACAAACTATGCGTTGCCGGGTCGTATGTTGATCACTGGACTGTCGAATAATCGAGATCATGGCGGACGCACAGGCATGGCTGAGTACACCAACGATGGCGACTTCATTACCAGTGTTTGGATGCCTACCGATGATAATTTGCAGGGTGCGGTTAAGTCGGGGAACTATGCCGATGGCTACGGTTACGATGCGCGAGCGCTGCCCCGCAGAAATGTGTTGGTGACGTCCTCATTCACGGGCTGGAACAACTACATGATGAACCTTGGCAAAATGATGGGTGATGCGGAGGCGATGAAGCGCTTTGGTAATACTGTGGTCATTTGGGATTTACATGCTCGCACACCCAAAAAGGTCCTTGATGTTCCGGGCGCGCCACTAGAACTGCGTTGCGCCTGGGGTTCGCGCTCTAACTACTGCTTCACGACAACCGCACTCACTTCAAAAATCTGGTTAATTTATGAAGATGACGCTGGAGAGTGGAACGCTAAGGCGGTTGCCGATATTGGTGATGCCAGCAAAATACCGCTGCCGGTAGACATTTCCATTTCGGCCGACGATAACCACCTCTGGGTGAATACCTGGAATGATGGCTTGGTCCGTTTATTCGATATTTCGGATCCCCATGCACCTGAGCAAGTCTTCGAAAAACGTATTGGTGAGCAAATCAATATGGTCTCCCAGAGCTGGGATGGTGAGCGTGTTTACTTTACCTCGTCGCTGCTAGCCAACTGGGACAAGACCAGCTCGAGCGCTGAAGGCGAGGAAGGCGATGTCCAGTACTTCAAGCTCTATAACTGGGATGGCGCCGAGTTGACGCCTGAATTCAGTCTCGACTTTGTAGAAATGGGTCTTGGGTCACCGCATCAAATGCGTTTTGGGGCCCATGCACTTTACGGCAACGCACCTGCTAAAACCGGCCACGATGATATGGCCGCGCGCTAACGCTATGCGGCAGTGGTTAATAGGCCTGCTAGGGTGGTGTGCGTTATCAGCGTTTGCTGCACCCCACCAACACGAGCCCCCGGTGGTATTGGCGCCGGGGTATGAGGATCTTCAGTTTGAACCCCCGTCTGCGGGCAGCTATCAACTTCCGTCTATGGGTGATGCTGCAGATGGCCTGATACTCAATACCTCGGGTAATGCTGGTCGTTTGCATGATTACTTGGGTGATAAAGCGACGGTGTTGAGTTTTATCTTCACCACCTGCAACGATGTGAACGGCTGTCCCCTTGCGACCTATGTTATGAGCGGTGTTCAAAAGGCCGTCCTAAAAGATCCTGATCTTGTCGATCAAGTCCGTATCGTTAGTTTTAGTTTTGATCCCGAGAAAGACACCCCTTCGGTATTGGGGCGCTACGGTGATCAGTTCAGGGCTGAAGGTTTTGATTGGGAATTTCTTACGACCGCCTCAGAGGATGCTCTTCGACCTACCCTCGATGCCTATGATCAGTGGGTGATTCGAGATTACGATGAAGAGGGTAACTACTTAGGCACCATGTCGCACATATTACGGGTGTACCTGATCGACAGTGATCGACGCATTCGCAATATCTATAGTACGTCTTACTTGCACGCGGATACTGTTGTAAATGACTTGCGAACCCTGCTCATGCAGTAGGCGCGACTTTTGATCTATGCGTAACAACCGAACCGATTTATAAGCGACGTATCCGCCGCCCTAAATTTAATCCCTGTTTCTGCTGTACGCGGCGGCTGAAGTTGCTCTGGCAGGTTTTAAGGGTGTGCCTGAGGAGTATTGGCATTCAGAACAGAGCATGCCACTTTGGGTAATAGGCCTAATCGGCAGTCGTTTTTCTGATGCTGCTCGCCGTAGTCCCAGCCACAATCCCCGTCCTGTAGCGGGGCTAATCAAAGTAGTCAGTGATAAGTAAGGAGTAGATCATGTATATCAACGGACAGTGGCTTGAAGAAGGGCCCACCTTTGAGGTGTACAACCCTGCAACTGGCGTCTCGATAGGCTCGGTAATCGATGTAAGTAACGAGCAAGTTCTAGACGCGGTTGCCGCAGCCGAAGCGGCCTTTCCGGCGTGGTCAAAGACAACCGCTTACGAGCGATCGGCAATTTTGACGCGGTGCCATACCTTAATGATGGAGCGCCAAAGGACGCTGGCCGAGCTTATGACCACCGAGCAGGGCAAGCCCTTAAAAGCGGCGATGAACGAAGTGAAATACGCCGCCGATTTTCTACTGTGGTTTGCTGAAGAGGCCAAGCGTATATACGGCGAGACGATTCCCTCCGCCCGATCAGATCAGCGTTTTCTCGTTCACAAGCAAGCCGTCGGCGTTGTTGCCGCAATTACTCCGTGGAATTACCCCATTTCTATGCTGAC
>ERZ1048068.202-NODE-202-length-55638-cov-12.370671_pt1 | contig 55638 bp, 53 predicted proteins | sample MGYA00383098_ERZ1048068 | MGnify/ENA primary metagenome ERZ1048068 (study PRJEB29581, sample SAMEA5548368) | metagenome | biome: marine; feature: coastal; material: water | depth 1 m | study: Short-term variability in the microbial, nano- and picoplankton...
ACAGTTTCAAAAACATTTTTCAAAAGCCCTAAAACCTTAGAAGCACAGAAGTATATCAATGGAGAAATATTAATTTAAGATATTCTTATTCCAGAGTTTTTTCAGCTAAACTAGCCCAATACTCAGCGCCTATAGGGAGAAGCTCATCATTAAAATCATAATGTGCACTATGAAGTTTCTCAGACTTTTCGCCTGCCCCTAGCCAAATATATGCTCCTGGTTTTTCTTGTAACATATATGAAAAGTCTTCAGAGGTCATCGTGGGTTTTTCTTCTTTGTTAAGTGAATTCATTCCAAAAGAATTTTCAAAAACTGATGATGCAAATATAGCACTTTTCTTATCATTGATTGTTGAAGGATACCCTGGTCTTATTTCAATGTTTACTGAACAATTGTTAACAGAACATGCGCCTTGGGCTGCGTGTTTAATTTTCTCAAGCATGTCATTTCTAGTGTCTGTATTTGTTGATCTTAAGGTTCCACCAATAGTCACTTTATCCGGTATAACATTAAAAGCAGATCCGCCTTCAATTTTTGTTAATGAAAGTACTGATTGATCAAATGGATTTAATTGCCTTGAAATACAACTTTGAAGGGCGGTAATTGTTAATCCTGCGGAAACCATAGGGTCATTGGAAAATTGAGGTTGAGCTGCATGTCCTCCCTTTCCTTCTATTGTAATAACAATAATGTCACCACCAGCCATGGCAAAACCTTCATGAATAACCGCCTGTCCAACCGGAACACCAGGCCAATTATGAATACCCCAGACACTATCAATATTAAATTTTGAAAAGAGCCCATCCTTAATCATTGATTTAGCTCCAGCGTTTCCACCCTCTTCTGCAGGTTGAAATATACAATAGACAGTTCCTAAAAAGTTTTTAGTTTCTGCAAGGTATTTTGCTGCTCCTAAAAGCATTGTAGTATGTCCATCGTGACCACAGGCATGCATTTTACCATCATTTTTTGAAGAGTAAGATAAGTTAGTTTTTTCTGTCATAGGCAGGGCATCGATGTCCGCTCTTATACCTAAAGATCTTTTGCTTGCACCATTATCTTTTCCGTGAATAACACCTACTATTCCAGTCCCACCTAAACCACGATGAATTTCAATATTAAATTCAGTTAATTTTGTTGCTATAAAATCAGATGTATTATGTTCTTCGTATGCTATCTCTGGGTTCTCATGAATGTAATGCCGCCATTGATTCATCTCAGGTATTAAGTCTTTAATGTGTTTTCTAATATCCATTTTGTGTATAAGATTATGATTATTCAAATAAATTAAAGTTTTTCAATCGCTAAGCATTCTAACCTTGACTTGAAAAAAAGGTCAATAAATAACTTTTTATAAATTATAAATTAAAATTTATATCTAACTACTATAAGGCGTAATAAAATTATGGGTTTTAAAAAAGAACTAAAGGATTTACCAAAGCTACAATTTTATAAAGATTTAGATTTAAACTTGATTATTTCCTATAGGTATAGAAAAGAAATCAACAAAGATACAATCTTATTTTTACATGGATTTAATGGTAATAGTAAAAGTTGGGCTTACCAATTTAATTTTTTTAAGAATAAGAGTTCAGTTATCTCTATTGATGCTCCTGGATTTGGAAAATCTGATCCGTCCTCCATAGATATGGATGTTATTGCGGATGTTGTAGTTAGATTACTAAAATCATTAAAGATTTCTAAATTTCATGTTGTAGGCCATTCAATGGGAGGAATGTTGGCACAAATTTTAGGATCAAAATATTCTAATAATGTTGGTAAATTAGTACTCTCTTGTACGTTCAAAGGTTATAACTTGCCAAAAAACACTCCACTAATGGAGCCTTATCAAAGAAGAATTAAAGATAGAATAAACATGTCAGATGATGAGTATGGGAGGAAACGTATTAGAGAAATGTTACCGAAACGTTCAGAAGATGAAATATTTGAATTTTTATCTGTTATAAGTGGAGAAATTTCAGAAGGATCTATTAACTCAGGTGGTATGGCTATGCAATATTTGGATACAACAAATTATTTACCCTCTATCATAAATAAATGTTTAATTATTTTAGCTTCGGAAGATGTTGTGGTATCTAAGCAAAAATCAGAACTACTGATAAAAGATATACCGCATGCTAGTATAATAGAATTATCAAATGTTGGTCATGCGCCTTATTGTGAAGATGCTATTTCTTACAACAATGTATTAGTAAAGTTTTTATTAAAATGACTGCGTTTTCCAATAAGGCTTTCTTATCTTATTTTGTTAGTAATTCTTTAGCTTTATTAGGAATATGGATCCAAAAAATAGGAGTTGGTTGGCTTACCTGGCATATAACAGAATCAACATTTTGGACTAGTTTTGTTACGTTGGCTTTAATGGCTCCTGCAGGAATTCTAGGTCCATTTTTTGCTGTTTTAGCTGAAAAATGGAATATGAGAAAAGCCAGTTTAGTATTAAAAATATTAATGTTTTTAATAGGAGTTTTAATTTGGTACCTGCAATTAATTAATGCTCACACTCTATTTACTCTTGCTTTCTTATCTATTCTTCAAGGTCTTTTAAGCGCTTGTTACCATCCTGTAAGACTAGTCTTTGTCTCTATTGTTGTTCCTCGGGCATTATTAGCAAGTGCGATTGGTCTAAATTCTGCATCTTTTAATGCTTCAAGAGTGATAGGGCCTGCATTCGCAGGATTTTTTATTGCTTTTTACGATTTACAGGTAACATTTTTAATAGCTATGTTGTCTTATATTCCATTAATACCAGTTTTGATTTACATGCCCTTAAGATCTCGAAAAATAGATCTGACCGTTGCCACAAAGTATATAGATAGTCTTATTGAAGGCGGAAGGGTTGCCTTAGATACTCCAATAATTTTCAAAGGGTTATTTATAGTTTTAATCAATGCTTTTTTTGTAAGAGGAATGCTTGAGATACAACCAACTATTGCTGGTGAAATATTAAATGCTAATAGTTCAGGCCTATCTTTAATCACAGCTTCTGCTGGATTAGGTGCGTTATTAGCTTCTATATGGATTGGCTTTAGCACAAAAACCATTGGCAATCATATTAATTTATTAGTGCCAATGCTTTTAGCTGGTTTAATAATAAGTTCTATAATAGGCCTAACTAGTAATTTATACTTTATGTCTCTATTATTTATTTTTATTGGGTTTAGTACAACAACGGTTGGAATTGGAACTCAAACTATTATTCAGTTGGAAGTTGACGATATTCATAGGGCTAGAGTTTTGACATGGTGGTCAAGTATTTCTTTTGGATCTTTGACAGTTGGCGGAATAATTTTGGGAGGGATTGGTGAGTTTATCCCAATGAAATTTGGGTTAATTTTTTTACCAGTTTTAGGGTTGGTCATATTTAAGTTATTCGTGTATTTTCGTTTTAAAAATAATTTTATTTAGTTGATTTTATTTTAGCTTCTCTTTTAAATATATAAATGCCTGAAATAGTAATTATTATACCACCAAATATTGTGGCAAACATTGGATTAGCGTTCCAAATTATATAATCAAATATTATAGCCCAAACAATACCTGTATAATTAAATGGGCTAACTATAGATGCAGGCGCTTTTTGAAGAGCATAGGTCATTAATAATTGTGTTAAAAAAGCTGCTATACCAATGCCTATAAATAATAATATTATTTCGAATGAGGGCTCTTTCCATAAAAAAGGTTGAAAAATTGATGTTACTATTACACTAACAAGCATAAAATAGAATACTGTTTTTACAGGATGTTCGGTAGAACCTAACAATCTCAAAAAAATTATTGTGATAGACCACATTAACGTACCACCAAGAGCATATAAAGATGCAACTGCAATATTAACTGACGGGTTGATTGCTATTATTACGCCAAGAAAACCAATTGTGATTGCTGTCCATCTTCTCCAACCAATAGTTTCTCCAAGGAAAATTATGGCGAGGATACATGAAAAAATTGGAACAGCTTGCGATATGACTGTAACATCTGCTACTGGCAATCTTTGAAATGCTAAAAAAAACATTACATTACCAATGAGGCCAGCTAGACCTCGAAAAAAATGTAAAAATGGTTTTTTAGTTTTAAGAAAATTAAGTCCCCCTAACTTATAGATAAAAGGCATTAATAAAATTAATACAACTATGGCTCTTGCAAAAGTTATTTGAACAGCATTATATTCTATTCCTATTAACTTTGCTTGAACACTCATAATAGTTACACAGAAAACAGCAAGTAACATGGCTGTTATGGCTTTAAAGTTATTTGACTGTTTTTTAAAAAAAATTATCAAATAGATTCCCCAATTTAATAAAATAAATTATTCAAGCTTAGAATTTATAGATAGTGATGAAGGAGATTTTAAAAATATTATAATTATAACCGCCATTATTATTGGATAAACAGATAAATATCTAATTGTAATTAATGAACTCCCTAAGTAATCAATTGCAAAACCTACTGGTAAAGGTCCTAGGGATGCTCCAATAACACCAATCATTTGTCCTGTCCCTTGAATGCTGCCCAGGTGTTTCCTTCCAAAATATCTTGGCCATATATATCCAAACATTGTCATACTAAAAGCGTTATTTATACCGAAGGAAACAGCATAAAATAACGAATAAGCATCATTGTTTGAGTATGTTATTGATATAAGAGAAATAGAATTTATTAAAAGGCCAGTAGCTAGAACATATTTAGTTGGAAAGTTATCAAAAAATTTTCCAACGAGCGGCATAAATACAACCATTGCAAAGGCTGAAACGGTAAATAAGCTGGCAGCAAATTCGGTTGTAATTCCTTGATTGGTTAAAATAGTCACTTGGTAAAAATGTAGAGTAGTGACTAGCATGGCCATTCCAAACCACATTGCAGCTAATATATAAAACGAATTTTCTTTTAAGGCTTCGGTTAAATTTAACCCTTCAATGGCTTCAACTTCATCGTTTTTAAGATTAGATTTTTTTACTCCATCTGGCTTAAGACCTATGTTTTCAGGATTGTTCCAGGCTAAAATAAATAAAGCTGGAACCATTATTATCCATGTAGAGATACCTAAAATTATCCAGGCGTATTTCCAACCATATTGATCTATTAAAAATTGAGATACTGGAGGATGAATTGCCATTGACATTCCAAATCCCAATGCCATAAGGCTCATAGCAAAACCTCGTTTGCTATCAAACCATTGTGAAACAAGATTTGCACAACCTAGCATCAGAGAACCTTGTCCAAAAAATCTTAAAAAACCAAACCCAACAGTAAGCATTAAAAAATTTGAAGCAGCTCCAAAAAATATACATGAAATACCTAGAATTATACTTATTATTATCAGGGAAACTCTAGCACCATATCTATCAATGATTTTTCCCATATAGGGAAGTAGAAATGCGGCAATTAATGTTGCTAATCCATAAGCTGAAGCGATTGAAGCACTTGATAGTTCTAGGTCTTGACTTATTGGTTCGACAAAAACACTGAAAGTATGTGATTGACCAGGTCCACTTGAAAAAATACCAATGTTTGCAATTCCTACAATTATCCAGCCATAAAAAAACTTAGCATTGACGTAATTTAAAATATTTTTTCTCATGAAATATACATCTTTGAAATTAATAAGAGTACTTTATTATATAGTTTATATGTTAATTAAAATAAAATATATAAATATGTATATCTACTTTTTTAATGCTTCAACATACATATCTAGAGCTTCTATTAGTGATCTATTTTGATCAACAGTCTCTCTTGTTTCTTTGGCAATAGGAGTTTTATTTGCCAACTTCATCATATCAGCTGAAGCTTGGTGAAATTTTGGGGTAATACCAGCATCTGAAAATGTATTGGCAATTTCGTGCATCTCACCTTCCCATCTTGCAGCATCAAGAGGTATTCTTGGAACCATTCTTTCCATAGCCAATAACATTTCTGGTTTACTAAATTTTAATTCTTCAAAATACTCAGGTGATAGTCCTAATTTATGCGCAGTTGTTAGAACAGCTGCATGAAGAGCAAAAGTTCCTTTAGTAGCACTTGCGTATATCATTTTCATGGCAGATGCTTTTCCTATATCTCTTCCTAAATCCTTTATTATAAAGCCGTTACCATTAAGAATTTTAACTGGATCTGTGTTGGGTCCGGATACATATAACCTTGTTTGTCCTTTTTCAACAATAGGATTTAGACCTATAATACCAGCATCAATAAAATTACAAAATTGTGAAGAAATAGTATCGCTTATTTTTTTTGCTGTCTTTGGTGATATTGCATTACAATCTACATAAGTAATTTTTTTTTTAAGCTTTAAAATTTTTGAATTAATAGCTTCAGCTTGTTTAAGAGCTGACTCTGGAGGAAGAATAGATAAAATCAAATCAGATGCTTTAATTACATTGTCAATTGTTTTTAAGTCTTCTATACCAGCAGCATACGCAAGTTTTTTTGTTCTTTCACTTCTTTGATTTAAACAGCTAACTACATTAAATCCGTTTTCTTTAAAAGCTTGACCGCAACCGTGCCCCATATCTCCAGGCATTAAAATGGCTATAGTTATTTTAGAAATATTTTTATCCATTTAAAAAATTATTTCTTCATCGGGCCACCATTTTTTTCCCATTCTGGAATTCCTCCAACATTGAGAACATTTTCGTATCCCATTTCTATCAGGGTTTTCCCAGCTAACGCTGCTTGTCCACCAACTCCACAAATTAATATAATTTCTGCGTCTTTCTTTAGTGCTGGATTATAAAGTGGAGTGGCTTCGTCTGCTACAAATTCAATCAGACCTCTTGGTATTTCTAATCCATCAAGAATAGTTCCAGTTTTCTTTATATCTGAACTATCTCTAACATCTATAAAAACTGATGACTTAGATTTATGTTTTTCAATAGCTTCATTAACATCAATTTTCTTAACTACTTCATTAGCTTCTTTAAGGTAATCTTTGGCTGTTTTCATATTTTCCTCCTTAGTTTAATTCAATTGTCCTATAAACTGAGGTTGTGTTACTACAGTTGTCATCCAACAATTTTTACAATCCTTATTTAGTTTGGCTTTTTCAAGAACCCAATCTAATTGATAACGTTTATTATCAAATGCGTCTATAACCACAGAATATTTTATAACTTTATCAGATTTTGAGATTAATTGAGTTTTAAATTTTATAGAATTCAATAAAATTTTATATGATGTGTCTGCGATCATCCTTTTGAAATTTGAAAAGGGACCTGTATTTTTTTTATTTTCTGGATGCGCAAAAAGCCAGCATTGGTAAATACCTGCATTGTTTATCTTAGAGTTGGTTTGAAGAGAAGTCATTTGCAATTCAACAACCTCTATCGCTGAAAATATATCATTAGGTAAGACGTTACTTAAAGCCTTGTTGTTGTTAATAACAAACAAAGATAGTGTTAATATTAATAAATATTTCATTAGTAACCTATAATGTATTATTGTTTTTATATAATTATAAATGGAGATTAAAATTGCAATATAAAATAGATTCTTTTCAATATAAACTTAAATTAACTTTAGTTGTAATAGCTTGTTTATTATATATACCTGCTTTTGCTGCAGGTTCTAGCTCAGACAGTAAGACTAATATATCTAAATCTACAAATTATTATGATGCAATGAAGTTGATAAAAAATAAATCTTTTGTTTCAGCAATTAAAAGTTTGAAGAAAGCCGAAATAAATTCAAAAAACGATCCAGACATATATAATTATCTTGGTTTTGCTAATAGAAAATTAGGAAATTTGGACAAGGCTTCATATAATTATAGAAAAGCGTTGGAGATTTCTCCTAAGCATAAAGGCGCTCTTGAATATCAGGGTGAAATGTATCTCACCCTAGGAAAGTTAGAAAAAGCTGAAGAAAATTTAAAAAAGTTAGAAAGTATATGTTTTCTTGGTTGCGAAGAAGAAAAAATATTAAAAGAATCCATTGCAAAATATAAAGCAGGACAAAAGAGTAGTTATTAAAATATAACTCTTAAATAGAGGAATTTAAATGAAATCATTTGATAAGTTGTCTATCAAAGACATAGTTGACGAAGTAGAGAACGGATGCATTTTAGGAATTCCAGCTGATTATTCTGGTGTCCCTATGGCATTTACAAAAGAATTAATTAAAAAAGGAATCAAAAATTTAAAGCTTTATTGTCTTCCTTTGACAACTATTCAAGGAGATATGTTGATTGGGAGTGGTTGCGTATCAGAAATTGAAGCAGCAGCAGTAACACTTGGTGAATTTGGTTTAGCGCCAAGATTTTCTGAAGCAGTTGAGAATGGAAGTATTTTGATTAAAGATTCAACTTGCCCAGCATTACACGCTCAACTTCAAGCTACAGAAAAAGCTGTTCCTTTTATGCCTCTTAGGGGAGTTATCGGATCTGATATTCAAAAGCATAGACAAGATTGGTGTGTTATTGAAAATCCAATGCAATCGTCAGGAATTCAAAACGAACCTATTTTATTGCTTCCAGCAGTGCAATTAGATATTTTAGTTTTTCATGCATCATGTTCTGATAGAAACGGAAATATACAAATTGGGAGAAGAAGAGAACTAGCTACATTGGCTCATGCCTCAAAGAAAGTATTTGTTACTGTTGAAAAAATTTTAGACGTTGATTTTTTTGATGATGAGTTATCCGCCGCAACTTGTCTACCTGCACTCTACATTGATGGTGTATCTGTAGTCATGAATGGTGCCTGGCCATGCGCACTTCCTGGGGAATATCCTGCTGATAATAGTGAAATAAAAAAATATTCTCTAGCAGCTAAAACTAAACAAGGTTTTGATGATTATATGGATCAATCTTTATAGATTTAATATTAAGGAAATGTAAGTGCATTCAGATATCAAAAGGGAAGAGCTTTTAATAAGTCAATTATCTGATTTATTAGTTAATGATAAACATGTAGCTGTAGGCGCAGCATCACCAATTCCTGGAGCAGCCGCTCTTTTAGCAAAAGAAGAAGCAAAATTAGTTAACAAAAGATTAAGAGTAACTATTTTACATTCAAATAAGTATAATAATTTTACAGATGGAGCCAGAGAGCTTTTTGATTGCGCAGCACAAGGAAGGATAGATACTTTTTTCCTAGGTGGAGTTCAAATAGACGGACAAGCTAATATTAATTTAGTAGGTACTGGATCATACCCGAAAATAGAAAAAAGATTTCCTGGTTCTTTTGGCTCTGCACTGATGTATTTTGTGGTACCTCAAATAATATTATTTAGAGAAGAACATTCTCCTCGTACATTAGTTAATCAAGTAGACTTTGTTTCTGCTCCAGGCGTGTCAGATGAAAATATTTACAGACCTGGAGGCCCTAAATACCTCTTAACCAATAGAGCTTTATTTAAATTTAATAAAGATCTCAAAAAATTCTCTTTACTAAAATTAAATCAGAATCAGACAATTCAAGATATAAAAGAGTTAACAGGATTTAAATTTGATATTAGTAAAAACATATCAGACATGTTAGATCCTGATACTTTAAGATTAAAAATTTTAAGGGACAAAATTGCTCCTATGGTATCAGAGTTCTATCCTGAGTTTACTAATAGAATTTGGGGTATTTAACTTAGCATCAACAATACATTATCTATTTTTTCTGTTTTTAACTAAGTTTTCTACCACAAGAGGGTCAGCTAATGTTGAAACATCTCCAAGTTCATTATGTTCATTTGCAGCAATTTTCCTTAAAATTCGTCTCATTATTTTTCCTGATCTTGTTTTTGGAAGGCCAGGAGCAAATTGAATTAAATCTGGAGTTGCAATAGGACCTATTTCCTTTCTGACCCATTTTTTTAATTCATTCAATAATTCGTCTGATGTCTTAACATCAATATTCACAGTCACATAAGCATAAATACCTTGGCCTTTAATGTCATGAGGATATCCCACAACAGCTGCTTCAGCAACTTTAGGATGAGAAACTAGCGCAGACTCAACCTCAGCAGTACCCATTCTATGGCCAGAAACATTGATTACATCATCAACTCTACCGGTAATCCAATAATACCCATCCTCATCTCTCCTACAACCGTCTCCCGAAAAATATCTTCCCGGAAAAGTAGAAAAGTACGTATCTATAAACCGTTGATGATCACCATATACCGTCCTCATTTGACCAGGCCATGACATTTTAATACACAAATTACCTTCTGAAGGACCATCTAATTCATTATTTTCTGAATCTACTAAAATTGGCTGGATTCCAAAGAATGGTTTAGTAGCAGATCCTGGCTTTGTAGGTGTTGCACCTGGTAATGGTGTTATTAATATACCGCCAGTTTCGGTTTGCCACCAAGTATCAACTATTGGGCATTTTCCTTTTCCAACGACATTATTATACCAATTCCAGGCTTCTGGATTTATGGGTTCTCCAACACTGCCCAAAATTCGTAAGCTATTTCTACTTGTTTTATTTACAGGTTCGTCTCCTTCGGCCATTAATGCTCTAATAGCAGTAGGAGCAGTATAGAATATATTTACTTTATGTTTGTCAACAATTTCCCAAAATCTGCTTACAGAAGGATAATTTGGTACTCCTTCAAACATTAAAGTAGTTGCTCCATTAGATAATGGTCCATAAACAATATACGAATGACCCGTAACCCAACCAACGTCTGCAGTACACCAATAAATCTCATGTTCTTGATAATCAAAAACATAATGATGTGTCATGGATGCGTAGACCATGTAACCACCAGTAGTATGGAGTACACCCTTAGGTTTTCCTGTTGAACCAGAAGTATATAATATAAACATAGGGTCTTCAGCATTCATTTCAGTTGGTTGACATTCATCTGATGCCATTTCCATTTCTTCATGGTACCAAAGATCTTGTCCCTCAATCCAATTAACATTTGCTCCTGTTCTTTTGACTACAATTGAAGTCTTACACATTTTTGCTTTTGATATAGCCTCATCTGTATTTGATTTTAGAGGGATAGCTTTACCACCTCTAACACCTTCATCAGCTGTAATAATAATTGTTGAATTACAATCTTCAATTCTTCCGGCTAACGCTTCAGGAGAGAAGCCACCAAATACCACTGAATGAATGGCCCCTATTCTTGTACAAGCCAACATAGCAATTGTTGCCTCGGGTATCATTGGCATATAAATTGTAATTCGATCACCTTTTAGGGCACCTGCTTTTTTGAGAACGTTTGAAAATTTGCAAACTTCTTTATGAAGTTCTTTATATGAGATGTGTTTAGACTCTGTTGGATCATCCCCCTCCCAAATAATTGCGGTTGCGTCTCCTTTAGTTTTTAGATGTCTATCTAGGCAATTGAAGCTGGCATTAAGAGTCCCATCCTCATACCATTTTATATAAACGTCATTTCTTTTATATGAAACATTACTGACCTTAGTATACGGTTTAATCCAATCAATTCTTTTTCCATGATTATTCCAAAATATATCTGGGGAGGTAATAGATTCTTTATACATTTGATCATAGGTTGCTTTATCTACATGGCAATTATCAACAATATTTGATGCTGGTTTAAAAATATTGTCATTTTTCATTATTTTAACTCCTAATTACTTCTGTTATTTCATGTTACCTTCTAAAATTAAATCAGCGTTATTAATATCTTCAATATCAAGAACTTTTTTTACTATTTCTAGAGAAAAACCTCTTCTAGCCAGAGCACCATACCATTTATCTTTTAAAGTATGATTATCTATTTCATCATTTATTTTTTTATTTTTATAAAACACACCTATTTTTTTTTTCTTTATAAAATTAACTGCAGCAATTATTTCTGGGTTTTCATAACCTTCATCTACAATGTTAAGGGCAGATTGAATAACTTCCTTTGAAATACCTTTTTCATTTAATTTTGCGAAAATTAACCTTTGTGATCCACCTTGTCTCCTTATCGAACGGATTTTTGTTTCGGCGTATCTATTATCATCTATGAAACAGGATGAAACCATTTCTAATTTAACTTGGTTGATTAATTTGTCTTTTTCTAATTCATTTAAGTTGTTTTCAAAGTAAGATAGCTTTCTTTTCATGGTATTTTGAAATTGAAATTCAGAAACTTCATAACGAGCTAAATAAGACATTGCCGAGTTTCTTAATCTTTTAATTATTTTTTCTTCATTATTCATAAAATTGTTCATTGATGTTTATTCAGCCTACTTATATATAATTATATATTCATTATTAGAGTAATGTGAATGTTTTATTTTGTTGAGCAAAAATATGATTAATAAAAATTTAAATTTAGGCGTTAGAAGAGATATTGGAGCTATAAATTGGACTGGTTTATATACTCTCTATTTAAAGGAAGTTAAAAGGTTCACTAACGTATTTTTGCAAACTATTACAGCCCCTATGATAACAACGTTACTTTTTGTAGTAGTTTTTTCAATTGCAATTGATAGGAGCGCGGGCTTAAAAGGTATCTCCTTTATAACGTTTTTAGTTCCTGGTTTAATTATGATGAGTGTTTTACAAAATTCATTTGCAAATGCCTCATCTGCTTTTATGACGGCTAAAGTTCAAGGTTCAATTGTAGATCTTTTAATGTCTCCTTTAGGACCAATAGAGATTTTGATTGCACATACACTAGCAGCAATCACTAGAGGTTTATGTGTTTTTACAGCATCTTTTTGTTTACTTTGGGCTCTAGGAATTCTTAATCTTCCACATCATTTTTTCTGGATGATTTTGTTTCTATTTCAAGGTGCATTTGCTCTTGCAACCATAGGCATGATGGCAGGTATTTGGGCTCAAAAATTTGATCAATTAGCAATAATTTCTAACTTTGTTATCCAACCTTTAGCTTTTTTATCCGGCACATTTTACTCTATAGAAAGGTTGCCAGATTCTCTTAAAATTGTAGCTTATTGCAACCCAATTTTTTATGCTATTGATGGTCTCAGATTTAGTTTTTTAGGACTAAGCGACGCATCTCCCGTTACAGGAAGTTTAATCTTGTTTGCTTGTAATATAGTTCTTGGTTATTGCGTGTGGTATATTCTAAAATCAGGTTACAGGCTTAGATCTTAGAGTGTTAATTACTTTTGTGGAAAATCTAAAATGAATAAAGAAAAAAAAGAAAATGGTGTTTTATCAAGCCAAGAAATTTTTAGTTTAATTAATAACAATACTATTTATAGCGAGCAAGAAATTGATAAAGAAATTATACAACCGGCTTCTATAGATTTAAGGCTAGGTGTCAAAGCATGGAGGGTTCCTGCGTCATTTCTTCCAGGTAAAGGCAATAAAGTCTCTAATAGGTTAAAAACACTAGCTATGCACGAGTTTAGTCTTATGGACGGAGCCGTGCTTGAGTGTGGTTGTGTTTATATAGTAAAACTTTTAGAAGAGTTATCTTTACCAAATGATTTGTCAGGAATTGCCAATCCTAAAAGTTCGACAGGTAGGTTAGACGTTTTTACAAGATTAATAGTAGATGGCGCTCAAGAGTTTGAGGATGTTCCTTCTGGATACCAAGGGCCTCTTTATGCCGAAATTTCTCCTAGAACCTTTTCAGTTTTAGTAAGAACAGGATCTAGGTTGAATCAGCTTAGATTAAGGAGAGGTGTGTCAATTACTAGTGATAAGGAAATGGAAATTTTACAAGAGCATGTAGGTTTAGTAAGAAGTCAAGATGATGAAAATCTACCTGACAAAATTAAAAATGGTGTTCCTCTTTCAGTAGACTTGATAGGTAAAAATGGTCTAATAGGTTACAAAGCTAGAAAACATTCTATGCTTATTGACATTGATAAACCTAACTTTTACAAAAAAGAACTCTTTTGGGAAAAAATAACAACAGAGGACTTAATTTCACAATCTTACTCTTCTAAAAATGATAAAAATGTAGGTTCTCTAATTTTAAGTCCAGATGCTTTTTATATTTTGGCAAGCAAGGAATATGTATCTGTGCCCTCTAACTATGCAGCTGAAATGAGAGCATATGATACTAAAGTTGGAGAGTTTAGAGCTCATTATGCAGGTTTTTTTGACCCTGGTTTTGGTTTAAACGAATTAGGAGCTTCTGAAACTAGGGCTGTTTTAGAAGTTAGGTCTCATGATGTTCCGTTCTTAATCGAGCAAGGTCAGACAGTTTGTAGATTGGTTTATGAACCAATGGCAAGCGTACCTAATCATTTATATGGTGAAGCCGGAGGAAATAGTAATTATCAGGCTCAAGGATTAAAATTGGCAAAACATTTTATATAAATCAATTTACAAATTTATTTCTTTTTCTTTTTATAATCTTCTTGGTATATTAGTTTTTTATAATTAATAAGAATGAGTTTTTTATGGCTATAAGCCCGTCAATCATGACAACCTATGGAAGAATAGATATTGCTTTTACACATGGTAAAGGCAGTTTTCTGTTTTCTGAAGATGGCAATAGATTTTTAGATTATGCTAGTGGCATAGCTGTGAATGCTTTTGGGCATTGTCATCCAAAGTTGGTTGAAGCTCTTACAGAGCAAGCAAATAAGCTTTGGCACACTTCAAATTTATACAGAATTCCAGAACAAGAGGTGGTGGCAGAAAAACTTGTTGCTAACTCATGTGCTGAAAGGGTTTTTTTCTGTAATTCTGGAGCAGAGGCTACTGAAGGTGCTGTTAAAGTTGCAAGAAGGTATGCGTGGGCAAATGGTGAAAAAGACAGAACTGAGATTTTATGCGCAACTGGTGCTTTTCATGGAAGAACTCTTGCTATGTTAGCTGCTAACGATAGGCCTTTATTTAGAGAAGGATTTGGCCCATCTGCTCAAGGCTTTACTCATGTAGAATGGGGTAATATAGAAAGTTTAAAAAAGCTTATAGGTAAACATGTTGCAGCTATATTAGTTGAGCCTGTTCAAGGTGAAGGTGGAGCTAGGAAAGCTCCCGATGGTTATCTTAAATTACTAAAGGATATAGCTTTAGAAAACGGATCTTTATTAATTTCAGATGAAGTGCAAATAGGGATGGGTAGATCAGGAACTTTATTTGCCTATCAGCAAGAAGAAATTGAACCAGACATAATTGCGTTAGCTAAAGGACTTGGTGGTGGTTTTCCTGTTGGAGCTGTAATGGCAAAAGCTGAAGTAGGAGACGCCATGGTTCCAGGAACTCATGGAAGTACGTTTGGTGGTAATCCATTAGCTATGCGTTCAGCAAACGCTGTTTTGGATCTTTTATTAGAAGACGGTTTTTTACAATCTTTAAGAGATACCATTAGATATTTTGATAATAAAATGGATGAATTGATTTTAAATGATAAGAACAATTTTTCTGTAATTGTTAGAAAAAAAGGTTCTGGAATGTTAAGAGGTTTCGAGTTAAACGAAAACTATACAGCAGCAGATTTTGGAAACATTGCTAGAGAAAAAGGTCTTTTACTAGTAGGAGCTGCTGAAAATACTATTAGATTGTTACCTCCTTTAAACACCTCAAAAGAAGAGATTAACATGGCTTTTGAGTTGCTTAATCAAGTAATTCTCGAGATTAAGAAAAAATAAATCATGCCTAATTTCATAGACTTAAAAGATCTATCAAGAGATCAATTGTTACACATAATTTCACTATCGATTGAATGGAAAAAACAAGGTCATTCAAAGTTTATGATGGATAAGCACGTTGTATTAATTTTTGAAAAACCTTCGCTTAGAACTCGAATTTCATTTGAAGTTGGCATAAATCAGCTTGGTGGAATGACTTATCTACTCAATGAAAAAGAAATGCAATTGGGTGAAAGAGAGACTATTGAAGATGCAGCCAGAGTTCTGGAGAGATATGCTGATATGGTTGTAATTAGATGTTTTGGGCATGATCAGATAAAGAAGTTTTCCAAAGTTTCAAATCTTCCAGTTATTAATGCTTTGACTGATTTCAGCCATCCATGTCAGGTCGTCGCTGACTTAATTACAATTAAAGAACATTTTGGTGACCTTAAAAATAAAAAAATTGCTTGGTTTGGTGATTGTAATAACGTTTTACAAAGTTGGATTGAAGCGTCTGTTATACTAGACTTTGAACTAAATATAGGTTGTCCCAAAGGAATTATGCCTAATTTAAATACTATTTCCTGGGCCAATAAAATAAACAAAAAAATTAAAATCAATCATAACCCACTCGAAGTTTCTAAAGGAGCTGATTGTGTTATTACTGATACTTGGCAGTCTATGGGGGATCAAGAATCTATTTCTGAAAAAACATTTCTACCATTTCAAGTTAATAAAAACATTATGAGACAAGCAAAAGATAATGCAATTTTTATGCACTGTTTGCCTGCATATCGTGACAAAGAGGTTAGTTTAGAGGTTCTTGAAGGGAAACAGTCTGTCGTTTTTGATGAGGCAGAAAATAGATTACACGCACAAAAAGCTATTATGCATTTTTGTTTGAATTTAAATTAATTTTATTATAATCAGAATCACATGAAACTCGATAACCACATAATTCCATTTCAATTAGGCGGTAATAGAGTAAGAGGCAGCATAGTAAGACTTGGAACAGCAGTTTCAGAAATTATCAAACGTCATAATTACCCCAAAAATATTGAGAGTTTGCTTGCGGACACTCTAACTATAACTGCATGTTTAGGCTCTAGAATGAAGCATGACGGTGTGTTCACTATACAAGCTAAAGGTACTGGAGAAGTCCATACTTTATTTTCTGATGTAACAAACAATGGATTTCTCCGAGGATACGTGGGTTTCAACCCAGATTTGTCAATTCTGCATAAAGACTTAATTTCATTAATGGTTTCTGGCCACATAACCTTTACATTGGATCAAGGTAAATACTCAAAAAGGTATCAAGGTATTGTTGCTCTTGAAGACAAAAGTATTTCTAAGTCTGCAGAGTTATATTTTAATAATTCAGAACAACTAGAAACTAAATTTGTTGTTTTTAATAATTATGATTCTGATGGTTTGTCCAAAGAAAAATTATTTTCGTCTGGATTAATAATGCTTCAAAAAATGCCTAATAAAACAGATATGGATGAAGAAGAAAATATAGAAGTTTGGGAAAATTCATTAAACTTTTTGTCAACTTTAAAAAAAGAAGAGTGCTTATCTGTTTCCTTAACATCGAGGGATATTCTTTTTAGGTTATTTAATGAAGTTGGTGTAACTGTATATGATGAAATAGTTATTCAAGATAAATGTAGATGCTCAAAAGAGAAAGTAGAGTTAGCTATAAAAAAATTAAATAAAGATGAATTAAATGAGATTGCAGACGAAAAAGGAAATATCAAAGTAATATGTGAGTTTTGTAAAATGGAAAGATCTTTTAGTTATGTGTAATAACTATATTTTAATTTTTCCAAAATAACGGAGAAAACATCACTAATATAGCAAATATTTCTAATCTTCCTAAAATCATGCCAGCGCACAAAAATAATTTTCCAATGTCTGGAATTGATTTATAAGAACCTGATGGACCTATAATATCTCCTAATCCAGGACCAACGTTACCAATCGCTGAAGCTGCTCCAGATATAGATGTTATTAGATCTAAACCTAACCCTCCTAACAAACAAGCAAGAATTGCAAAGGAAATTATATAAAGAAAAAAGAAACCCATAACAGATTCAGCAACGTTCTCAGGTATTGGTTTCTGGTTGTAATAAGAAACTACCACTGCGTGAGGTCTAATGAGTTTAGATATTTGTGCTTTTGCATTTGCAACTAAAACTTGAATTCTGGCCATTCTAAGTCCACAAGTTGTTGAACCTGCACAACCTCCAACAAACATTAGTATCAAGAGTAAAGTTGTAGGAAAACCACCCCAATTATTAAAGTCAGATGTGCCAAAACCAGTTCCACTAATAATTGAAATCACATTAAAAGAAGCTAATCTCAGCGCATCGAGGTAAGGGATGTTTTTAAGATTGAGATAAATAGTGATAATCAGAACTGCTGATATTATCAGAATAAAAAACCACTTAACCTGATCATCTTTAATTAAGTTTCGCCAACCATTTTTTGTTATAGATAAATAGTGAACAAAAGGTAAAGAACCTACAATCATTCCGAAAATTATAATGATCTCAATAGTAGAAGAATTAAATGCAGCTAAAGAGGATGACTTTGTGGAATAACCTCCAGTTGCAAGAGTTGTCATAGCATGGGCAACTGAATCAAAAATTGGCATTCCCGCACCCCATAACATAAACGCCCAAGCGGTAGTCAATGTTATATAAACTATACTTATTCCTGCTGCAAAACTTGCTGCCTTTGGAACAACCTTGTCAGGTGTTTCGTATGACTCAGTTTTAAATAGTTGCATACCTCCTATTGATAACATTGGTAAAATTGCAAGTGCCATTACAATAATACCAACTCCACCTAACCATTGAAGCAGTGCACGCCAAATTAAAATTCCATGAGAAGTTGAATCTAATGTATCAATTACCGTTGCACCAGTTGTTGTGATACCAGATGTTGATTCAAAAATGGCATCAGTAATACTCATATTAATATCGGAAAATAAAAAAGGTAATGAACCAAATAAAGCAATAGATATCCATGCACTGTTGGTTAATAAAAAAGCTTGTCTTAACTCTAAATGTTCCGTAGCACTGCCTCTAGCAGAGAGAAACAATGCCCCGCCAACGATTAAAGTTGTAAGAGATGAAGCAATAAAAGCTGGCCAATCTCTACTTCCATAAAACCAATCTACCAATGCAGGAATTAACATAAATAAGGATAATATACATAGAAGCATGCCTATAAGATAAATTATTGGTGCAAATTTCATAAAATTGTTACTTCAAACTAATTGTAAAAATATGTAATGATTATTTGATCATGTTCAAAAATCTATCTTGTAAATTCACATTCTCTAAAAAACAACCGCTAAATTGGTTAGTGGTCATGGTAACGTCATTTTTTGATACGCCTCTTGTGCTCATACAGTGATGCTCTGCGTCAATAAAAATAGCAGTTCCTTTTGGTTTTAAAGCTTTATCAATACAATCAACTATCTGTGCTGTCATCGTTTCTTGTGTTTGCAATCTCTTAGCAAAAGCGTCTAAAACTCTAGCCAATTTAGATATTCCTACTACTCTTTTATTAGGATAATAACCAATGCTAGCTCTTCCAATAATAGGAACCATGTGATGCTCACAGTGGCTTTCAAAATTTATGTTTTTTAATAATACAATATCATTATAACCTTCGATATCTTCAAAAGTTTTAGACAATAACTCTTCTGGATTTTGATCGTAACCAGCATAAAATTCTTTAAAAGATTTAATTACTCTTTTAGGTGTTTCTAATAAACCTTCTCTATTAGGATCTTCACCAATGTATTCAATTAAAATTTTGACGGCTTTCTCAGCTTCGCCTTCAGAGATTTCAGATTTAACGTCTTCATCAAAAATAATTTTTGAAGCATTTAAAGAAGAATTCATTACACACCTTTTTAGTTTAAAATAATAATAAGTAGCAAATAAAATTATTTTAGAAAAGAAATATTATTTAAAAATATTTAAAATTCTTATCTATGAAACGAATTCAAATCCAAAGGTTTATAATCACTAATAGCCTTATCACTCTCATCGTGTGTTACAAGTATACATGGAATATTTCTATCCTTAACTTGCTTGATTACAAATAATCTAAAGCTATTTCTTTGGTCTGGGTCTAAAGATGAAAAAGGTTCATCTAATAATAAAGCAATAGGCTCTGATAATATAGCCCGAAGACAAGCAATTCTCGCTTTTTGGCCACCTGATAGAGTGTTGGGATACCTTTCTTGAAATCCATCCATATTTGATTTTTGTAAATGATTTTCAATTAACAATGATTTTTCTTTATTTTTGAGATTTTTATTCATACCAAAAAGAAGATTTTGTTTTACTGTTAAATGAGGAAATAACACTCCTTCTTGGAGCAAAAGACCTATTCTTCTGTTTTCAGGAGCTGTTTCGTTTAATCTTTTATTATTTAGAATAATATCGCCTGTAAATGATAAATTATCTTCAAAAATTCCAGAAATTACGTTTATTAACGATGACTTTCCAACTCCACTGACACCAAAAATAGTTAAAATTTTTCCTTTTTCGACTTTTAGATTTAAATTCTTGATAAATTCATCCTCTTTAGGAGAGGTCCATTTTAAAGATATATTTTTCAATTCAAGCAATTTTTTTTAGTTCCTTTAATTCAAAATTTATATACTAATATCAACTTATACATTGCTTAAAAGATAATATGATAAAACATTTTCTAAAAATAAAAAAATTATTAAATGGATCTGTAAATAGACCTCAAACAAAGAAAAGAACAACAACTGTTGAGAATACGCAAGTCTTTAAAGACTTTCTAATTTTAGCAAGATCTGAAATGGATAAAAACAACCTTTTTGATTGGAATCTTGAGCTTGATTTTGCAAAAGTTAGAGCTGGCGCCTGTCATTTTAATGAAAAAAAAATATCATTTTCAAGAAATTTTATAAAGAATTCATCTAAAGAAGATATTCAAGATACTATACTTCACGAAATTGCCCATGCTATAGTTGGTCCTAAGCATGGACATGATAAAGTTTGGAAAGCAATGGCTAGTAAATTAGGATGTTCAGCAAAACGTTGTCATACTCTTGAGTTTTCAGATTATAAGTGGATTAGGTTTTGCGCCAACCATTGTTGGAAACAAAAGGTTCACAGAAGGAAATCAAATTTAATTTGTAAAAAATGTGGTTCTCCTGTTCAATATCAGCAAAATATTTAATTTGATTTAATTTCCTCTAATTCAATTAATGTTCCTGAGAAGTCACCAGGGTTAAGGAATATGACGGGGTTACCATGAGCGCCAATTTTAGGAATACCGTCACCTAAAATCTTTACTCCAGCGACTATAAGTTTTTCTATTGCATTTTCTAAGTTTAACACTTCATAACAGATATGGTGCATTCCACCATTTGGATTTTTTTCAAGAAATTTAGTAATAGGGCTCTGTTTATTCAAAGGTTCCAGTAATTCTACTTTTGTATTAGGAGATTCAATGAATACTACTTTAACGCCGTGTTCAGGCAATGATTGAGTTGAGCTAATGTTTGCGCCTAAGGCACTTTCCCAAATAGTGGAAGCTTTTTGTATATTAGGTACTGCGATAGCAATGTGGTTAAGTTTTCCTATTTCTGATAATACTTCTTTCATAAACTCTCCTAAAAATATTCGTAAAATATATTAATTTCTTATTTGCTTTCTAAATATTACTCAAAAAAGCTCTTAACAGCATAAAACACCAAAATTATAATCAAACTAGCTTTTTTTAGTCATTCATTTCATTTATTAAATGCTAACATAATAATGTTTATTACTAGTTAATTTTCTTAATTTTTGATAAATATATATTTTATGCACTTTGGGGAGACTACGTTATTAAAAAATCAAGCAGAGAAATTATTTTGGAACTGCAGTCTAGAAGGGATCAAGCTCGCTTAGGTGGTGGTGAAAAGCGAATTGACAAACAGCATTCTTCAGGAAAACTTACAGCAAGAGAGAGAATAATAACACTCTTGGATGAAGGTTCTTTTGAAGAAACAGATATGTTTGTTGTTCATCGTATTAGAGACTTTGGTATGGATGGAAAGACAATTCCAGGTGACGGTGTAATAACAGGTTCAGGTAAAGTAAATGGAAGATTAATTTACGTTTATGCCCAAGATTTTACAGTTTTTGGTGGTTCCTTATCTTCAGATCACGCAAAAAAAATAGTTAAAATAATGAAATTAGCAATTCAAAACAGGGCGCCCATAGTTGGCCTAAATGATAGTGGAGGTGCTAGAATTCAAGAAGGAGTTGAATCTCTAGGTGGATATGCTGATGTGTTTTTGCAAAATGCTTTGGCGTCAGGAGTGATACCACAAATTTCTATGATTATGGGACCGTGTGCTGGTGGAGCTGTCTATTCTCCTGCAATGACGGATTTCACTTTTATGGTTAAGGGTACAAGTTACATGTTTGTCACCGGACCTGATGTTGTGAAAACTGTAACTTCTGAAGAAGTTACTGCCGAAGAACTTGGAGGTGCAGAAACTCATACCACAATTTCTTCAGTGGCAGATGCTGCGTTTAATAATGATGTTGAGGCCTTAACAGTTCTTCGTAAGTTTATTACTTATATTCCTTCCAATAATGCAGAACCAGTTCCACATAGAGAAACAGAAGATTCCAAAAAAAGAATTTCACATGCTCTTGACACAATAATTCCAGAAAACCCTAATTTACCATATGATATGAAGGAACTTATTCTATCAATTGCAGATCAATATGATTTTTTTGAATTACAAGAAAATTATGCCAAAAACATTCTAATAGGTTTTATTAGGTTAGATGGCCAGACCATTGGAGTGGTTGCTAATCAACCAATGGTCTTAGCAGGCTGTCTCGATATAGATTCTAGTAGAAAAGCAGCCAGATTTGTTAGGTTTTGTGATGCTTTTAACATACCTATTTTAACATTAGTAGATGTGCCCGGGTTCATGCCAGGAACAACGCAAGAATATGGAGGAATTATTAAGCATGGGGCAAAGCTTTTGTTTGCGTATGCAGAGGCAACCACTCCAAAGGTAACGCTTATTACTAGGAAGGCATATGGTGGAGCCTATGACGTTATGAGTTCTAAGCATCTCAGGGGAGACGCAAATTATGCATGGCCTACTGCAGAAATAGCAGTTATGGGTGCAAAAGGTGCCGTTGAGATATTGTTCAGAAATGAATTAGATGATCCTCAAAAAATAGAAAAAAGAACTCTCGATTATGAGGAAAGGTTTGCAAATCCCTTCATAGCAGCTGAAAGAGGATTTTTAGATGACGTTATCATTCCAAGTAATTCACGTTTCAGATTAATTCAGGCTTTTTCAAAATTGAAGAACAAAACTCAAAGTAATCCAAAGAAAAAATTTGGTAATATACCCCTTTAACAATCAAAGAAGTTTACGATGTTTAAAAAAATCTTAATTGCCAATCGTGGAGAAATAGCTTGTAGAGTTATAAAAACTGCAAAAAAAATGAACATCAAAACTGTCGCTGTTTATTCAGATGCAGATAGATATGCTGAACATGTACGTATGGCTGATGAAACAGTTTATCTTGGTAAATCTCCAGCTTCAGAGAGTTATTTAAAACCTGAGCTAATAATAGAGGCATGTAAAGATAAAAAATGTGATGCGTTACATCCTGGATACGGTTTCTTATCTGAAAATGCTAATTTTGCAGAAGCATTAGATAATGCAGATATTGTTTTTATTGGGCCTTCCAAAAAAGCTATTGCCTCGATGGGAGATAAAATAGAGTCAAAAAAAATAGCTAAAGCAGCTGAAATTAATACTGTACCTGGTTATATAGGAGTAATTCAAAATAAAGAAAAAGCAGTCCAAATAGCTGACGAAATAGGTTATCCAGTTATGATTAAGGCTAGTGCTGGTGGTGGCGGTAAGGGAATGAGAATTGCTTTTTCAAGGGATGAAGTTGCAGATGGGTTTGAAAGAGCTACTAGTGAAGCAATTAATAGTTTTGGTGACGAACGTATTTTTATTGAAAAATTTATAACGGAACCACGACATATTGAAATCCAAGTTTTGGCTGACAAACATGGAAACACAATTTATTTAGGTGAAAGAGAATGTTCTATACAAAGAAGAAACCAAAAAGTTATTGAAGAAGCGCCATCTCCATTTTTAGACGAAGTAACTAGAAAAAAAATGGGTAATCAAGCAGTTAAATTAGCTAAAAAAGTGGGTTACTCTAGTGCAGGTACAGTCGAATTCATAGTTGATAAAAACAAAAATTTTTACTTTTTAGAAATGAATACAAGATTACAGGTTGAGCACCCTGTAACTGAATTAGTTACAGGTATAGATTTAGTAGAACAGATGATTTGTATAGCGTATGGAAAAAAAATAACAATTACTCAAGATAAAATAGTTCTAAATGGATCTGCTATCGAAAGTAGAATATATGCTGAAAATCCTTATAAAAACTTTTTACCTTCAATTGGAAGGTTGACAAAATATCACCCACCTCAAGAAAAAACACACGATGATGGCTCAATCACAAGGAATGATACTGGTGTTCGGGAAGGTGATGAAGTTTCCATGTTTTATGATCCTATGATTGCTAAACTTTGTTCTTGGGGTAAAACAAGAGAAATTTCTATTGAGAGAATGGAATCTGCGTTAGATAAATTTTTATTAGAGGGCATTGATCATAATATACCCTTTTTATCATCTATTTTAGGAAGTAAAAGATTTAAGTCTGGTGATTTAACTACATCATTTATTGAAGACGAGTATCCTAATGGGTTTCATGGCCGAGTGCTAGATAAAAACGAGGAATGGATATTATCAACATTGTTTTTAGCTTATCACTTAAGCGAATTATCTGAAGATTTTTTAATTGATAATGGTATTTCAGAAGAATGGGAAGTACAAATAAAGAATAAAAACATAGCTTCAGAAACAATAAATTTTCAATTTAAAATTAATAAATCCTTAATATCTAACCATGAAATTTATATAAAGCCATTACCGTTGAAGAATGTACCAGACATAATTAATGATTATATCAAGATAAACCTTCAAAAAAATTACGTCACCAAATTGGTTACCGCTAATATAAAGTTATTTGATACAAATAAAAAATCCATGCCGGAATTAATTCAATGTAGAATTAATAATACTGTTCCAAATCTAGAATTGAGTTATAGAGGAATTACGTTATCTGCGCTTATTTTACCAAAACATGTCGCTAATTATCATAAGTATATGAAACCAATAAAAATTATAGATAAGTCAAATCTGCTTTTATGCCCCATGCCTGGTAAGCTAATCAAGTTATTGGTTAAAGAAGGTGATACTGTTGAGGAAGGTCAAGCTCTATGTGTAGTTGAAGCCATGAAAATGGAAAATACTTTGTTGGCCGAAAAAAATTGTATGATTAATAAAATAAAATTTAGACAAGGTGACATAGTATCAGTTGACGAAACAATAATGGAATTCAATTTTGAAAAATAAAACAAAATTAAATTTATGAGGTCCAAATGACTGATGAAAATTCTAATTTAGAAAATTGGAAAAGAAATGCTCTTAAAGAGCTTAAAAAGCAAGATATTGATGGTATTTTTATTGAAACTCCAGAAGGAATAAATATTAAGCCACTATACACTTCAGAAGATATAAAGAATATACAGCATCTTAATTCATACCCTGGAGCAGAACCTTTTTTAAGAGGACCGAAGGCTACAATGTATACTGGACGGCCTTGGACTATTAGACAGTATGCAGGCTTTTCAACTGCAAAAGAGTCAAATCAATTTTATAAAAAAAATTTGGCTTCTGGTCAAAAAGGATTATCCGTTGCTTTTGATCTAGCAACTCATAGAGGTTATGACTCAGACCACGAAAGGGTTCACGGTGATGTAGGTAAAGCTGGCGTTGCAATTGATAGTGTTGAGGACATGAAAATCTTATTTGATGGAATCCCTCTAGATAAAATGTCAGTTTCAATGACAATGAATGGGGCTGTTCTTCCAGTATTGGCTGGATATATTGTGGCAGCAGAAGAACAGGGTGTTGATGTTTCAGAGTTAAGTGGAACCATACAAAATGATATTTTAAAAGAGTTCATGGTTAGGAATACTTACATTTACCCGCCAGAACCTTCAATGAAAATCGTTTCTGATATTATTAATTATACATCTAAGAAAATGCCTAAGTTTAACTCTATATCTATTTCAGGTTATCATATGCAAGAAGCTGGCGCCTCGCTTGTTCAAGAATTAGCTTTTACAATTGCTGACGGAATAGAATATATTAGAGCTGCCACTAAGACAGGTTTATTAGTTGACGACTTCGCACCAAGATTATCTTTTTTCTTTGCTATTGGCATGAATTTTTTTATGGAAGCAGCAAAACTTCGAGCTGCGCGCTATTTATGGTCAGTGTGGACTAAAAAACTATTTAATTGTAATGATCCAAAATCACAAATGTTAAGAACACATTGCCAAACTTCTGGTGCAAGTCTGCAAGAGCAAGATCCATATAATAATATAATCAGAACAACTATTGAAGCTTTAGCTGCCACTTTAGGTGGGACACAGTCACTTCATACAAATTCATTTGATGAGGCTATTGGATTGCCTACGGATTTTTCAGCTAAAATAGCAAGAAATACACAATTAATTCTTCAAAATGAGACTGGTATTGCTGATACTGTTGATCCACTTGCTGGAAGTTATTTTGTTGAAAATCTTACAAAAGAGTTAATAGAAAAAGCAAATGAATTGATTGAAAAAATTGAAGAAATGGGAGGAATGACAGTAGCGGTTATTGAAGGATTTCCAAAGTCTGAAATTGAAACGTCAGCTACAAAGCGACAAGCAAAAATAGATTCTGGTGAGCAGGTTATAGTTGGTGTTAATAAATTTAAATCTGAACAACAAGATCCCATTGACGTTCTTGATATAGATAATAATGCTGTACGTGATGAACAGATAAAAAAGCTGGAGAAAATAAAAAGCCTAAGAGATTCTGATCAGGTTTATCATGCTCTTAATAATTTAAAAAAAGCTGCGAAAGAGAATTCAGGAAATTTGCTTGACCTTACTATAATTGCAATGCGAGGAAGAGCTACTGTTGGAGAGGTTTCATATGCCTTGGAAGAAGTCTATGGTCGTTATGGTGTTAAACAAGAAATAGTAAAAAATGTTTATAAAAACTCATATACTAATAAAAATGATTTTATAGAAGTTGATAAAGCCCTTGATAATTTTAAAAATATTGCTGGAGAAAGTCCTAAAATATTTATGGCTAAGTTAGGTCAAGACGGTCACGATAGAGGAGCCAAAGTGATTGCTTCAGCATTCACAGATATTGGCTTTAATGTTGAAATTGGTACCCTGTTTCAAACACCAACAGAGGCTGTCGAAATGGCTATAAACTTAGGTGTACACGTCATCGGGGTATCTTCTCTTGCAGCAGGTCACAAAACGTTAATACCTGAATTAATAGATGAGCTTAAGAAAAGGCAAGCAGATGACATTCTTGTTGTATGCGGAGGCGTAATACCTGCACAAGATTATAATTTTTTATATGATGCTGGAGTTTCTGCAATATTTGGTCCTGGAACCTCAATTCCTTTTGCAGCGTCAACTACAATTAACAAAGCATCAGCACAATTAATAAGAATGCATAATTATAGGAAATCTAGAACTAATAATTAACTAGTTATTTTAGGGAGAAATAATTGGCAAAATATAAAGATATTTATAAAAGTTGGAAGAAAAATCCAATTCAGTTCTGGAAAAATTTAAGTAAAGATATTGATTGGAACACAAAACCAAGTAAAATTTTAGATGATGAAAAAACACCTTTCAACAGATGGTTTCCAGAAGCCACATTGAATACAAGTTATAATGCCATAGATAGACATGTTATTGCTGGTAAAGGTGACCAAGACGCTATAATTTATGATAGTCCAATAACAAATGTAAAAAGAAAAATATCATACTCTGAGTTGCAGTATCAGGTATCACAATTTGCAGGCGCGCTTTTGAAGCAAGGTGTTCAAAAAGGTGACAGAGTAATTATTTATATGCCGATGATACCTGAAGCAATCGTTTCAATGTTAGCGTGTGCTCGAATTGGAGCAGTTCATTCAGTTGTTTTTGGTGGATTTGCATCAAATGAGTTGGCTATTCGTATCGACGATTGTAAACCAAAAGTGATAATTTCAGCTTCCTGTGGTCACGAGCCTAACAGAATAATTGAATACAAACCACTCTTAAATAAAGCTATTGAAATAGCTAAACATAAAGTAAATAAATGTATAATATTTCAACGTGAAGCTTTAAAGGCAGAACTTTATATTAATCAAGACATAGATTGGTACGATGCAATTAAAGACGTTCCATTAGCTGACCCCATAGAAGTATGCGCGAATGACCCTCTTTATATTCTTTATACTTCAGGTACAACTGGAAAGCCAAAGGGAGTTGTCAGGGATAATGGAGGTCATGCTGTTTCATTAAAATGGTCAATGAAAAATATTTATAATGTTGAAGCTGGAGATGTTTATTGGGCGGCTTCTGACATAGGTTGGGTGGTTGGTCATTCTTATATTGTTTATGCACCGTTATTTCATGGTTGTACCACTATACTATTTGAAGGGAAACCAATTGGAACACCTGATGCTAGTACTTTTTGGAGGATTATATCTGAATATAAAGTGAAAGTCCTTTTTACTGCACCTACTGCCTTAAGAGCAATAAAAAGAGATGACCCTAATGGTGAATTTATTAAAAATTTTGATTTAACTAATTTTAAAACTTTATTTCTTGCAGGAGAAAGAGCAGATCCTGATACAGTTCTGTGGTTAGAGAACAAACTAAAAATTCCAGTTATAGATCATTGGTGGCAGACAGAAACTGGTTGGCCCATTGCTGCAAATCCAATGGGTATAGAAAGTTTGCCAATTAAAATAGGATCTCCAACATTAGCTATGCCAGGGTATGACGTCCAAGTACTATCTGAAGATGGTAAGGAAGTAGGCCCAGGTATTCTAGGAGCCATATCAATTAAACTGCCTTTGCCTCCAGGTTCTTTGCCTACTTTGTGGAATGCAGATGACAGATATATAGAGTCATATTTATCAACTTTTCCTGGATACTATGAAACAGGAGATGCGGGATATCAGGATGAAGATGGGTATTTATATATAATGTCAAGAACTGACGATGTAATAAATGTTGCTGGTCATAGATTGTCCACTGGGGCAATGGAGGAAGCTGTATCAAATCATATTGATGTTGCTGAGTGTGCAGTTATAGGCGTATTAGATAATCTTAAAGGACAAGTACCCCTAGGTCTGGTTTGTTTAAACAATGGATGTAACAAACCTGATGAAGTTATTTGTAAAGAGATTATAGATTTAGTAAGAACTGAGATAGGTCCAGTAGCAGCTTTTAAGTCAGTAGCTGTAGTGTCTGCTCTTCCTAAAACTCGTTCAGGCAAAATACTCAGAGCTACGATTAGGAAAATAGCAGACAATGTAGACTGGGAAATGCCTGCTACTGTAGATGATCCACTGGTCTTTGACGAAATTAAAAAAGCAATAAAACCATTAGGATATTGAGAGTTTTAATCAGAAACTTTCATAATAAACTTTCCAATATGATCTCCGTTTTCAAGAGCTTTATGAGCTTCACTAGCTTGATTCAAATTAAATTCCTGCTGAATAATTGGTTTTATTTGATCTGACTCTAACCACATCCAAGCTCCTTCTATTAGACTTTCAACATACTCTGACTTGGCTTGGCTTGACTGAGGCCTTAATGTTGATCCAGTTATTGTTTGCCTCTTAATCATAATATTAGCAAAATTAACTTGATCTTTAATTCCACCTTGAACAGCAATTATAATTAATCGTCCATCAGAACTTAAACATTTTAAATTTCGAGGAACATAACTTCCAGCTACCATATCTAGAATTACATCAACACCTTTACCATTAGTAAGTTTCATTATTTCATCTTCAAATTGCTTTGTTTTGTAATTAATACATTTTGAAGCACCTAATTTTTCTGCTGCTAAACACTTTTTTTCATTTCCTGCTGTTGCGTACACTGTTGCGCCAAAACTTTTAGCTAACTGAATTGCTGTAGTACCTATTCCGCTTGCACCGCCGTGAATAAGCACTTTATCATTGGCTTTCAATTTTCCACGAACAAATAAATTACTCCATACTGTAATAAACGTTTCAGGTATGCACGCAGCTTCTTGCATTGAGAAAGTTGAAGGTATTTTCATACAATGGCCACTATCTACTGCTACATATTCAGCATAGCCTCCTCCATGACATAGGGCACAGACTTTGTCACCTAAATTGAATTTTGAATTAGTATCTTTTATGTCAACAACAGTGCCTGATACTTCAAGTCCTGGAATATCAGAAGCAGTTTCAGGGACTTTATAGTTACCTTGCCTTTGCAATAAATCAGGCCGATTTACCCCAGCAAACAAAACTTTTATTAAAACTTGACCATTTGAAAGTTTAGGAGTTGGCCTTGTACAACTTTTTAAATTTTCAGGACCTCCAAATTCCAAGATCTCAATAGCTTGCATTTCTTGTGGTATTTCGAATTGATTTTGGTTCATATTTTTTTCCATTATATAAATTTTTAAATGCCGTAATTTTGTCTTGATTTGTCATATTATAGCCATTGATTTAAAGGAATATATAAATATTAAAAGGAGATAATATGATATTTTTTATAATGATATATTCTATAGTAGCTATGCAAGAAACACACGTTAAAAATTTTTTGATAGAATCATCTAAGGCTGGCAAGGCTGAATACAGATTTGTTAAACCTGTAGTTTGTCAATCAGGAAGATTAAAAAACACTTATGCAATAACTCAAAACGGGAAAGTTGTTCTTAAACAATTATCTGCAGATGGATCAGCAGGCCCTGTTTGTATTAAGTAGTTAATTCAATTAGAAGTTTCAATCATTTTTTTAACTCTTAATCTGAGTGCATTTAACTTAATAAAACCCTCTGCATCGGAATGATTATAATCGGCTGAACCTTCTTCGAATGTTACTAAACTTTCGCTGTATAGAGAAAATGGTGATTTTCTTCCAGTTATAATTACATTCCCCTTGTAAAGCTTCGCTCTAACTGTTCCAGACACATTTTTTTGGCTTACATCTATTGCGGCCTGTAGCATAGTTCTTTCAGGTGAAAACCAGAATCCATTATAAATTAATTCAGCATATTTAGGCATTAATTCATCTTTAAGGTGAGAAGCACCTTTGTCCAGAGTAATAGACTCAATAGCTTTTCGCATATGAAATAAAATAGTTCCACCTGGGGTTTCATAAACTCCTCTAGATTTCATACCAACAAATCTATTCTCTACTAAATCAATTCTACCTATACCATTATCACCTCCCAAAATATTTAATTGATGAAGCATTGACGCTGGCGATAGAGTTTTACCATTTAAAGCAACAGGATCTCCGTTTAAAAACTCTAATTCTATTTCAGTTATTGTATTAGGTGCATCAAAAGGTGATTTTGTTCTTGAATATACAAATTCTTCTGGTTCCACCCATGGATCTTCAAGAATTTTACCTTCGGCAGATATGTGTAATAAGTTTGCGTCAACACTGAAAGGAGCTTCACCTCTTTTGTCTTTAGGGACAGGAATTTGGTTCTTCTCTGCATAATTTATTAAACTGGTTCTACTAGTTAAATCCCATTCTCTCCAAGGGGAAATTACTTTTATATCTGGTTTTAAACTATAATAGCCAATTTCAAATCTGACTTGGTCATTACCTTTACCAGTTGCGCCGTGAGAGACAGCGTCAGCATTAGTTAAGTTTGCTATTTCAATTTGTCTTTTTGCGATTAAAGGTCTTGCAATGGAGGTTCCTAACAAATAAATACCTTCATATAAAGCATTTGCTCTAAACATTGGAAATACAAAATCTTTAACAAACTCTTCTTTCAAGTCATCTATAAAAATTTCTTTTACTCCTAGCATTTCTGCTTTTTGTTTTGCTGGCTGAACTTCTTCTCCTTGACCTATATCTGCGGTAAAAGTGACAACTTCGCAATTATAAGTGTCTTGAAGCCACTTTAATATAACTGAAGTATCCAATCCTCCAGAGTAGGCTAAAACTACTTTATTTATTTCAGAATTTGTGTTGATCATTTTTTTTCCTTAAATCTTAATTAATTCAAAAATATTTAAGTTATAAATATATTTATTAAGAAACTAATAGAATTTAATTATGGAATATATTTAAGTTAATTTTAACTTTTTGTAAAAAAAAATATAAATTAATCAATTAGCTATTGTCAGTTTTATTAATCATTGATAGTTTTAATTATCATTCGACTGTTCATATTATATCGTTTTTATCATATTAAAGTTAGAATTTAATATTTACTGGTCAGGTTATTGCATATGATATGCAGTATTGTGGGAATAAGTATGAAGAATTTTGAAAAAATTATTTTATTAACTTTTTTATTGTTTTCGCTACCTTTTTCTAATGTTGTTCTGGCAGAAACTAAATTATTAGGTTCTGAAAAATATTGGAAAGCTTATTCAACTAAAATTAGTAAAAGTAAAACTTGCTTTATAACTTCTACGCCCATTAAAACTACCGGCAAATTTGATAGAGAAAATCGAGGTGAACCTTTTGTTTTTGTAACAAATACAAAAGGTGGCGCAAAACACGAAGTTTCAATTAAGGCAGGTTTTAATTTTAAACGTAACAATGATGTAATATTCAATGTAGATGGAAAGATAACAAAATTATTTCCAGTTGACGATAGAGCATGGTCTGAAAGCTCGAAGATCGATAGGCGCTTAGTCCAATCCATGAGAAAAGGTAAAAAGCTTGTTGTAACAGGAACTTCATCTCCTGGAAATAAAATTGTAGACACATACTCATTATCTGGGTTTACAAAAGCTCTTAGACTTATCGACAAAAGTTGTTCATGAATTTCAAGTATTCAATAAGGTACTAAGAAATGTTTAAACAGGATCTGTTAGATTTAAGTTTAGAACAATTACAGGATTTTTGTGCCTCAAATGAGATGTCAAAATTTAGAGCCAATCAAATTTCGAGATGGATTTATTGTTTCGGACATACCTGTTTTGATGATATGAACAATATTGCTAAGTCTACTAGAAACCTTTTAAATCAGATATCAGTAATATCTCGCCCAGAAATTATCGAAAGACAAGACAGTAAAGACGGTACAATAAAGTGGTTAATTAAGCTTAAAGATAACTCTGAAGTTGAGACTGTCTTTATCCCTCAAGATGACAGAGGAACCGTTTGCTTGTCTAGTCAGGTAGGATGTACTTTGAACTGTACTTTTTGTCATACCGGTACACAAGCTTTGGTTAGAAATTTAAACTCAAGTGAAATTCTTGGGCAATTAATGTTAGTTATGGATCATTTAGATGATTGGCCATCTGGGAAAAATAATAGAAAAGTTACCAATGTTGTTATGATGGGTATGGGAGAACCTTTATTGAATTATAGCGAGGTAAGTAAAGCCATAAAAATTATGATGTTAGACGATGGTATTTCTTTATCTAGAAGAAGGATCACCCTTTCCACTTCAGGCATTGTACCAATGATTGAAAAATCAGGGATAGATTTAGGTGTTAATTTAGCTATTTCACTTCATGCGGTGAATGATGAACTTAGGGATAAGTTAGTGCCCATAAATAAAAAATATAATTTAGAGAATTTAATTGATGCTTGCAAAAAATATCCTGCTTTATCAAACTCAAGAAGGATTACGTGGGAATATGTTATGTTAAAAGACGTTAATGATACTAAAGAAGATGCTAGAAATCTTGTAAAATTAATCGAGGGAATTCCATCTAAAATCAATTTGATACCTTTTAATCCATGGCCTGGATCTTTGTTTGAAACTTCAACTCAAAAAAATATTGATGTATTTGCAAACATAATTATGGATGCTGGATTTGCATCACCTATTAGAAAGCCAAGAGGACAAGATATATTTGCAGCTTGTGGTCAATTAAAGTCAGAAACTCAAAAGATTAGAAAATCGCAAGCTAATAAATTTGTCCCGGTTCATTCTCTTTAAAATATTATATTTTTATGCAACTATTGCTTACATGTTATTAAAGTACTATATTAATTAAATAATTAAATAAAAATAAGGAAAAAATTTCATGAATGATAATCGTTTTATGTCAAGCTCAAATGCTCAGGCTTCCCAAATCGATTTAGGGTTAAGAACTTATATGCTTGGTGTTTATAATCATATGACAACGGCCCTAGCATTAACTGGTTTGATGGCTATGGGATTAAATTTTCTTGCAATCTCAAATGGTGCATTAACTCCTATTGGAGAGCTTTTCTTTTTGAGCCCATTAAAATGGGTTTTGATGCTTGCTCCTTTAGGTATGGTATTCTATTTGTCGGCAAAGCTTAACAGTATTTCTGCAGAGAAAGCTAGAAATCTATTCTATGTTTATGCAGGATTAATGGGATTGTCACTTTCTTCATTACTGCTTGTGTATACTGGAGCATCAGTTGTAAGAGCCTTTTTTGTAACTGCGGCAGCATTTGCAGCCTTATCTATATATGGGTACACAACAAAAAAATCATTATCTGGTCTAGGTTCATTTTTGATGATGGGAGTTTTTGGTCTAATAATAGCGCAGATTGCTAATATATTTATGGCTTCAACACAATTAGATTTTATAATTTCTATTGTTGGGGTTTTGATATTTGCAGGATTAACAGCATATGATACTCAAAAAATTAAAAATATGTATTTAGCTGGAGATAATAATGAAGTTTCTGGAAAAAAGTCAGTATTAGGCGCTTTAACTTTGTACCTAGACTTTATATTAATGTTTCAGTTCTTATTAATGTTTTTAGGAAATAGAGAATAATAGTTTAAATTTATTTATAAAAGCCATCTTCGGATGGCTTTTTATTTGTCTAAAATTATTTTTTCTATATTTGTTATTATTTTTGTTGATGTTGGTTTTGTTACGCTGGCGTACCAAGATACTAATTTACCGTTTCTGTCGATCAAATATTTATAAAAATTCCATTTTGGAAATGCAAGAAATCCCGCTTCTTTTTTAACCCAGTTAAAAAAAGGATGGCCATTCTTACCTTTAATATTTGTTATTTCTGTTAGTAAAAAAGACACATTAAAATTTGTAGTACAAAAATCTTTCACTTCTTTATTAGAGGATAATTCCTGATTACCAAAATCATTTGAAGGGACAGCAATAACAGTTAAATCTTTATTTGCGTAGTTTTTGAAAAGCCGTTCAATATCACTATATTGATTTGTGAAACCGCATAATGAAGCGGTATTAATTATTACTAAAGGTTTACCTTTGAAATCACTTAATTTTATAATTTTGCCATCAATAGAAGTAAACTTAAATTCATATACATTTGCAGTAACTTGATTTATCATTAAAATTCCAATTATAATTGTTAAAAAAAAAGATTTATTCATTTATATCAGATGCCCATATTGGATTTAAAACAGTTTCCAAAACTTCATTTCCATAAGCCTTTAAGCTTAAATTTCTAAAGTGCCCTATTAATTTTTGAGCGCTAAGTATCTTTCCGATAGATCTTGATTTCTTAGAGATTATATTTTTTTTTATATACCTGTGTTTTATGAACATGTTTATCATTTGTTTAAAATTATTATTTTCTTGTAAGCATTTTTTGATAAAGGCGGTATCTTCCAATGTTTGATTACCTGCCTGAGCTATGTGAGGAGGCATTGTTATAGAGGCATCTCCAACTAAAAATACGCCATTTCTATGGATTACATTATTTTCTTCATTAGTGTTTGTAGCAAAAGTTGTATCCCAATTAATATCATCAGGTATTAAATAACTTAATATTTTATCATGAATAATTGGAGGGATCGATTTATCGTCAGCAGGAACAAAGATATAGTTAGTTGCATTTTTTTTATCAATGATCGTAGGATAAATAACGAAATGACCAATAGAGGTAATAATAAGTTGAAGTGAGTTTCTAGCTAATTGATAAGAGCTGGTTTTAAAAGAAAAGGCTCTAAAAATTTTTTTTTGTTTTGATTTAATATCTGATCCAATTACAAATTTTCTTGAAACACCATTTATGCTATCTGCGCCAATTATTGATTTTGCTAAAAAAATATTTCCATTGTCGTCTATAATTTCGTTTGTTTCGTTATTTGAAACTATATGTTCAATGTAAGAATTATGTGTTGTAATCGATTTATTTTTAAGTGCATTTTCTTTTAATAACTGCACAATACTCTTTCTTTCAATAGATCCATAATTTGTAGTTTTATTTTCAATATTAAAATTAGATAGTAATTCTAATTTCTGATTATTATCCATATATTTAATTTGGATATTATTAAAAGGCTCAAAATAAGGTTTAATTTTATTAATATCTATTAAGTTGGCTAATGCTAACCAACCATTTGGTGAAATTTGTTGTGAACCAAAGTTTTGGCTTTGTTTATCGTAGATATTAACATGATATCCATTTTCAGCAAAAACAGACGCAGATGCCCAACCTGCTAGACCACCTCCAATAATAGTTACTTGGTTTTTCATATTGTTTTACTTCTAATAAATTAAAGTGACAATATCATGTAAATAATTTTGAAATATAACATAATATTATATATAGAAAACATATTAGAATAAATAATATTTTACATCATTAATTTTGATTTTTTTTAATGATAATTTTTAACTATGATTGACTTGATAGATTTCTCATAATAATAAATATTAATGAATACCTTTACATAATAAATTGTGGACATTTAAATGGATAAAATAATACAAGAACAGTTATTAGATATTGGAATTAAAAATATCAAAGACATTGTATACAATCCTTCATACGAAACTCTCTACCAACATGAAAACTCTCCAGAATTAGATGGCTTAGAGCGTGTTCAAAATACACAGTTTGGTGCAGTAAATGTAATGACTGGCATCTACACAGGAAGATCTCCAAAAGATAAATATATTGTAAAAGATAATACTACTGAAAATAATTTGTGGTGGACATCTGAATTATCAAAGAATGATAATAAGCCTATTGACAATAATGTATGGAACAACCTTAAAAAATTAGTAACTGATCAACTTTCAAGTAAAAAACTATATATCATTGATGCTTTCTGTGGTGCAAACAAAGATACTTGTTTAAAAGTTAGGTTTGTAGTTGAAGTGGCGTGGCAAGCTCATTTTGTTAAAAATATGTTTATTAGGCCATCGGATCAAGAGTTAAAAGATTTTATTCCTGATTTTCATGTGCTGAACGGTTCTAAAACTGCTAACACTAATTTCAAAGATGATGGATTGCATTCTGAGACGTTCATAGCCTTTAATCTAACAGATAAAATTCAAATAATTGGAGGAAGCTGGTACGGCGGTGAAATGAAAAAAGGTATGTTTTCTGTAATGAATTATCTTTTACCTCAACAAAATATTGCTTCAATGCATTGCTCAGCAAATAAAGGTTTAGACGGATCCGTAGCTTTATTTTTTGGATTATCAGGAACCGGTAAAACCACTCTTTCTACTGATCCAAAAAGACAATTAATAGGAGACGATGAACATGGCTGGGATGAAGAGGGGGTTTTCAATTTTGAGGGTGGATGTTACGCAAAAACAATAGATTTAGACTCTGATAAAGAACCTGATATTTATAAGGCTATAAGAAGAGATGCTTTATTAGAGAATGTAACAGTTAGTGAAAGTGGTAAAGTTGATTACAGTGATACTTCGGTTACGCAAAACACAAGAGTTTCATATCCTATATATCATATTGATAATATTGTTAAACCAGTATCAAAGGGAAAACATGCCTCAAAAATTATATTCTTGGCTGCTGATGCCTTTGGTATTTTACCTGCGGTTTCAAAACTTTCCTACGAACAAGCGGAATACCATTTTCTATCTGGCTTTACGGCAAAACTAGCTGGTACAGAAAGAGGGGTAACAAAGCCTGAACCAGCCTTTTCTGCTTGTTACGGTGCTGCTTTTTTAATGTTACATCCAACAGAATATTCCAATGTGTTATCTCAAAGAATGAAATCGGTAAAATCGGATGTCTTCTTAGTCAATACTGGATGGAATGGAGAAGGTGAAAGAATATCACTTAAAAATACTAGATTAATAATAGACGCTATTTTAAATAACGAACTTGATGATGTATCAACAAAAAATATTCCAATATTTAATTTAGAAGTTCCACTAAAAGTTAATAATGTTCCACCAAAATTACTTGACCCTAGATCAACATGGAGTTCTGATGAAGAGTGGAACAAAAAGGCTAAGGAATTAGCGCAATTATTTATAAATAATTTTCAAAAATTTTGTGATAATGAGCAAGGAAAATCCCTTTTAAAAGCCGGTCCACAACTATAATATGCTAGTAATTTTAATGTAAACTAAAATAAGTTTGGAGAAAGATTGAAACTTTTTATTTCTATTTTAACATTTTCGTGTCTTCTTCTTGCTTCCCCACTGTATGGTCAATCTAAATTTAAAGATAAGGGTAAAAGGGCATCGTTAGTTGAAATTAAAAAAGTTAAAGTTGTCAAAATTTCAGAAAAAACCAATGCAATTGGACGATTAGTTGCACTAGATCCTATAATTGTTTCTTCAAAAATTAATCAAGAAATATTAAAGATTCACTTCAAAATTGGAGATAATGTAAAAAAAAATGATTTGTTATTTACTCTTGCTTCAAAGGATATAATTAGAAATATTAAGCAAATTACAGCTGAACTAAAATTAGAAAAGAAAACATTAAACCTTCTAAAAGAACAACTTTCTTTAAGAGTTTCAAAAGCGAAAAATGCAAAAAACTTAAAAGAAAAAAAGATTATTACTCAAGATAATCTAGATAATGTAAACATTTCACTTCTTCAAAATAAGCAACAAATTGCGCTAAGAGAATATAATATTCTAAAACTTAAAATTTCTTTAGATGAAAATAAAGAAAATCTTGCATTTGCCAAAATTTTATCGCCTGTTGATGGAAACATCATCTCTATCCAAGCTCAAACAGGAGCCCTGATTTCAAAAGGGAAAATCTTAGCTACAATTTTAGCTAATGGCCTTAATGAGATAGAAACAGATTTAAGATCTGAATTAGCCTCAAAAATTATAATTGGATCAGAAGTGAATATCATAAATGATAAAGCTAACTATGAAGGTGAAGTAAGAGGGATAGTGAATTCAGAAAACATAAGAACTGGAACACGAAAAGTGAGAATATCTCTAAATGAAGGTTTGCCCAAGAGTTTAAGCGCCTCTGGGACAAGATTTTCCCTAGAAATTCCAATTGGTAAAAGTTTACCCAGATTGTTAATACCTAAAGATGCCTTGATATCAAAGGGTAATAAACAAATTGTATATTATTTTGAAAAAGGTTTAGCAAAACAAAAGTTTGTTAAGATAGGCAAATCTGTTGGGAATAAAATAGAAATCTTAGGAGGCTTAGAAGAAGGACAATTAGTGGTTGTTAAAGGAAATGAAAACCTAAGACCAAACCAACCAATTAAAATTAAAATGCATAAACAAAATAAAAAGAAATAAAAATAATTTTAAAACGTAGGATAATAAATAATGAATGGTTTAATTAAACTTTCAATTAAACAACCTATTGCAGTTGCAGCATTTATTTTCTTAATTATAGCTTTTGGTATAGTGGCTCTTAACAAAATACCTATACAAATGACACCAGATATTGATAAGCCAGTTTTACAAGTAAGGGTTGCTTGGCCTGGAGCTTCTCCAGAGGATGTAGAAAGAGAAGTTGTAACAAGACTTGAATTGGCTGTTGTATCACTTTCTGGTGTAGAGAATATAGAATCAGATAGCAGATTTGGATCAGCACGAGTAACTCTTACTTACAGCCTTGATCAAGACATGGATATCGCACTGATACAACTTTTAAGTAAGGTCGCTTCAATAGATGGTCTTCCATCTGAAGCAAGACGTCCAACGGTTAGAACGTCTAATTCAGATGATAGTCCAATTTCAAGATTAGCGATGGTTAAATTACCTAACTCCAAAGTAGAAGATTTAGGAACTTTAGGTGACTTTGTAGAATTTGAAGTAATAGAAAAATTATCTCGTATTGAAGGTGTCTCAGAAATAACATTTCGAGGAGGACAAAAAAAGGAGCTAAGGGTTGCATTAAATACACAAAAGTTGGCAGAATTTTCAATTGCTGTACCAGGTGTTTTAGAAGCGTTAAGAGCAAGTTCTGCACAAGTAACTGCAGGAGAAATAATAGAGGGTAAAAGGTCTTATTCTCTTAGAGCAGAAGCTATATCTTATACTGCAGAAACAGCAAAGAATATAATTTTAAGATCTGAACTGGATAAAGAAGGTAGACTTGTAAACATAAAACTTAAAGACGTAGCGAAAATTTTTATGTCTTATAAAAAACCTACAAGCTTTAGGAGAATGAATGGTCAAGACGCTATCACGTTTGCGGTAATTAGAGAACCAAATTCAAATGTAGTAGAAATTATTAATAATCTTAAAATAGAAATAAAAAAATTGAATGAGGGAGTACTTGCAGAAAATGGACTTGTTTTAAACAATGTATACGATGAGACAATATACATAAATGCTGCCATTGCATTAGTTCAACAAAATATAATTATAGGTGGGATTTTAGCAATTTGCATACTTATGCTTTTTTTAAGAAGTTTTCGGCCTACTTTTATTATTATGTTAGCTATACCTGTCTCTGTGATAGGAACATTTGTAGCTATTTCCTGGTTAGGTCTATCTGTAAATGTCATCTCATTAGCAGGTTTAGCTTTTGCAGTTGGTATGGTTGTAGATGCTTCTATTGTAAGTCAAGAAAACATATATAGATTAAAGCAATCAGGAATGACATCATTAATGGCTTCTTATAATGGTTCTCGGCAAGTGTGGGCTCCAATTCTAGGTTCTGCTCTCACAACTGTAGTTGTTTTTATACCTATTTTGTTGCTTGATCTCCCTATTGGGCAGTTATTTAGAGACATTGGTATTGCAATATCAGTTTCTGTTTTAATCTCTGTTTTGATCTCTGTTACATTAATCCCAACTGTAGCAGCCAAAATATTAAACGAATCCAAGGAGAAAATTGATAAAAAACGTTCCATAATCTTTGTAGATAAATTTGCATCTAAGTTTGCCAAAATAATTCAAAATTATGCTTTTTGGTCAACAAATTCACTCAAGTTTGGCTTATCAGTTGTTTTTGGTTTAATTTTTACAGCAACAGCTATTATTACCTTTTTCTTACCCCCATTAGATTATTTACCAGATGGAAATAGAAATTTTGTGTTTGCTCGTATTATGGTGCCATCAGGCTATAACAAAGAAGCTACTATTGATATATCCCGCGCTATGGAAAAAGCGGCACAACCGCTATGGGAAGCAGAAACAGATGGACCTTTTGGTAAACCAAAAATTGCTCGATTTTTCTTTGTAGCTTATTCAGGAGGTGCATTTGCTGGAGCTGCAACTGAGAACCCAGATAGAGTTAAAGAAATATTACCAGTTCTTACAAAACCAATAAGATCACAACCGGGTGCCAGAGCATTTGCTCAGCAGGCTTCATTATTTGGAAGATCAGTTGGTGGATCGAGAGTAATTAAATTAGAAATAACTGGATCTTCTCTGGAATTGATTCAACCAACGGCTCAGAGAATGATAAGATTAATTAGAAACGAATTTCCGCCAAAAAATGGACATCAGGTTCGGTCTGTTCCACAAATGGGATCAGGTTCTCCTCAAGTGATGATCCAACCAATACCTGAAAAATTAGCAAATGCTGGAATGACTGCTAGAGAATTTGCTCAATCATTAGACGCATATAATGATGGGGTTCGAGTAGCAGAAATACCGTTTGAAGGTAGGTTGATTGATTTAGTACTAACTTCTAATAAAGCAAATACTAATAAAATAGATGATTTAAAAGATTTACCTTTAATAACAAAAACTGGAGAACTTGTAAGGTTATCTCAAGTAGCAGATATTAAATTGTTAGGAGTCCCTGAGCAGATAAAAAGGTTATCAGGTCGACGTGTTCTAACTATACAATTGCGCCCACATGAAAGTATTTCTTTAGAGGATGCAGTCTTAAAACTCCAAAAATTAGTTGTCGAACCTATTGAAAAAGATAAACCTCAAGGTATTTCTATAAATCTATCTGGAGCAGCTAGTGAATTAGAGCGTACATGGGTGGCTATGAAAAATAATGTAATGATAGCACTTTTTGTAATTTTTTTGTTGCTCACAGTTTTGATGAGATCATTTATTCTTCCCTTAGTTATTATGATAACTGTTCCGGTGGCAGGGGCGGGTGGAGTTATTGGATTAGTAGTATTAAATCAGTTCTCTCCTCAACCCTTGGACATGCTAACAATGTTAGGTTTTATAATTTTAGCAGGGATTGTAGTAAATAATTCAATTTTAATGGTAGAGCAAACCTTATGGCATATAAGGTATGAAAATATGGAAATTGCGGATGCTATAAGAGAAGCAACAAAGAATAGAATTAGACCAATATTTATGTCAACTTTAACAAGCTTATTTGGATTAATCCCATTAGTTATTTTTCCTGGATCAGGTTCAGAGTTGTACAGAGGTATTGGTACAGTAGTTTTTGGAGGTTTGGCGACTTCAGCTATTTTAACTTTGCTAATGGTTCCTCCATTACTGGCTTTGGCTTTAAAAACTGAAAAAATAAAACCTGTAACAGAAAGTGAAGAAGACGTATTTGTCTGATTTAAAGTTTGTATAAGATTTAATAAGCATATAATTTTTTTATTTAGTGACAAAATGCCTAATAAAGGCCTATATAGGCAATCTTAATTAATAATAAACAAAACTAGTAGAGTTTTAAAATGAGTAATAACCTGAAACCTGAAGATAAAATCAAGCTAATTAGAAATATTGCAATCGTTGCTCATGTTGACCACGGCAAGACAACTTTGGTTGATACTTTGTTACAGCAATCGGGAACCTTTGCTGCGCATTCTCAGACAGTTGAAAGAGTAATGGATTCTAATGATCTTGAAAAAGAGCGTGGTATAACTATTTTATCCAAAAATACTGGTTTAAAATGGAAAGAGTTTAGGATTAATATTGTAGACACTCCTGGCCATGCTGATTTTGGAGGTGAAGTTGAAAGAGTTCTCTCTATGGTTGACTCTGTTTTATTGCTAGTTGATGCAGTTGACGGACCGATGCCACAAACTGGTTTTGTTACGAAAAAAGCACTTCAAGCAGGTTTACGACCTATTGTTGTAATAAACAAAATAGATAGAGATGGAGCAAGACCAGATTGGGTATTAGATCAAACTTTTGATCTTTTTGATAGATTAGGTGCTGACGAACATCAACTTGATTTTCCTGTAGTTTATGCTTCTGCAATTCAAGGCTGGGCAACTGACGATTTGTCTAATAAAAAACAAAATATGGATACTATTTTTGAAACTATCATTAAAAATGTAGACTACCCCAATGTTGATCCTAATGGAGATCTTCAGATTCAGATTTCAGCTTTGAGCTATTCAAGCTACGTGGGTTTAATTGGAACAGGACGAATTAGAAGAGGGCAACTTAAAAAAGGGCAATCTGTTTTAATTGGAAATGTTGATGGAGATGCAAGACAGGGTAAAGTATTGCAAATCATGAATTTTCATGGTCTTGAGAAGCAAGAAGTAGACGAAGCAAGTGCTGGGGATATAGTTGCAATTAGTGGTTTGGGTGAATTAAAAATTTCAGATACAATTTGTGAAGTTGGTAAATTGGAAGTACTTGAAAAGCTCTCAGTTGACGAGCCTACTATTAGTATGATGATACAAGTTAACGACAGCCCATTTGCAGGACAAGAAGGTAAATTGGTTACAAGCAGGTCAATTAGAGACCGTTTGCAGCAAGAGCTTAAAACAAATGTTGCTCTTAGAGTTGAAGATACAGATAATCCAGATAAATTTAGGATTTCTGGAAGAGGTGAACTTCATTTATCAATTTTAATTGAAAATATGAGAAGAGAAGGTTTTGAAATGGGTGTCTCTTCTCCTGAAGTTATTACCAAGCATATAGACGGAATTAAAAAAGAACCTTATGAAAATGTAACTGTTGACGTTGAAGAAATTCATCAGGGTAAAATCATGGAAAAAATGGGTGAACGAAAAGCTCAATTGTCAGATATGGTTCCAGATGGTAAAGGTCGTGTCCGCTTGGATTATAATATGCCAAGTAGAGGACTAATTGGTTTTAGGGCAGAGTTTCTAACTTTAACATCTGGATCTGGGTTGTTGTACCATACTTTTGATACATACGGTCCAATAATCCAAGGTCTTCAAACAGGTAGAAGAAACGGAGCACTTATTTCTATAGGCCAAGGCAAAGCACTGCCATATGCATTATTTAACCTTCAAGACAGAGGTAAAATGATTATAGAGAATGGTATTGATGTATATGAAGGTATGATTATAGGTATTCATAGTAGAAATAATGATTTAGTCGTCAATCCACTTAAAGGAAAACAGCTTACAAATGTAAGAGCATCTGGAACTGATGATGCTGTTACTTTAACAACGCCTATTAATGTAACTTTAGAGTTTGCATTAGAATTTATTAATGATGATGAATTAGTTGAAGTTACACCGGACAGTTTAAGAATTAGAAAAAAATACTTAAAAGAGCATGAAAGAAAAAAAGCTGCAAGAGCTGCGTCTTAGTTTTTATAAAATATTTTCAGCTTTTTTTAGATTTGAAACTGTATCTATATCAAAAATAGTTCCTATGTCTGTGTTTACAGTTATTATATCAGTTTTGTTAATTTGAGACTTTGCTCCGAAATCTCCTTTTAAGCCTTCTAATATATTAAAGTATTTTTTAGGAAGTATTACAGGGTTTCCAACTTGAGATTTATATTTAGGAAATATAACTTTACTACAATTCAATTCTAGGAACTTATTTTGTAATTTGATTAAATCCTTTGTTGATATAATTGGCATATCAGCAGGAATTATCATTACACCTCTAATGGTTTTATCTAACTCTCTAATCCCAGCAGATATTGATGTCCCAATCCCTTTTTTGTAATCATTATTATATATACATTCAATATCAGAATTATTTATCAAATTGATAATAGTTTCATGTTCATATCCTGTAACTATTAAGAGTTCACTGGTATCATATATGCTTAACAACTTGTCCATTAGACAATTAATTATTGGTTTATTATTGATATGTTGAGTAAGTTTGTTTTTTAGTCCATATCGTTTACTTAAACCTGCGGCTAAAATTATTTTTTTTATTAGGGATTTGTCACTTTTGTCTGCCATCAGTTAGCACGTCTAAATTGTATTATCTCTCCTAAAATAGATATAGCAATTTCAGCAGGATTTTTTGCCTTAATATCTAAACCGATTGGGCCATGAATTTTATTCAAATCATTTTGATTGAACCCTAATAAGGATAATCTTTCACACCTCTTTTGATGTGTTTTTTTACTTCCTAAAGATCCTACATAACCTATATTTTTTTTAAGACTATATATTAAAGCTGGATCATCAATTTTTGGATCGTGAGTTAATGTCACTAGGTGTGTTGCTTTATCGAATTTGAATTTTGATAAAGCATTATCTGGCCAATCATTAATAATTTGACAGTTTGGAAATCTTTTTTTAGTTGCAAAATGATCTCTAGGATCAATTAATATTATTTCAAAATCAGCTATAGTAGCTAGTTTTACTAACTCTTGAGCTATGTGAACTGCTCCAATAATGAATAACCTTGGTTTAGGGTCAATAATGTGAATGAACTCATTCATCAATTGATTAAAAGAGCTTGATTGTTGAGATATAGATTTATCTATTGTTCTTAAACCTGATTTAGTATTAATTTTTAATTTTATTACTTCCCTTTTTCTTATACTTTCAACTATAGAAAAAATAATTTTATCTTCAATTTGAAGAGGTTGAATTAAAACCTTAAGTTCTCCACCACAAGCAAGCCCAACTTCCCAAGCCATATCATTTGAAATTCCATAATCTTTAACTCTAGTTTTGCCATCGCTTAACGATTTTATTCCTTCAGTAATTACGGCCCCTTCTATACAACCACCAGAAACAGAGCCAATTATTTCACCATTTTGATCTATGGCCATTTGACCTCCCACAGGTCTTGGTGAGCTTCCCCAAGTTGAAATTACAGTAGCAAGAGCAATTTTTCTCTTATCTTTTAACCAAATACTAAGTGGTGTTAATATGTCATCGACTTCAGCCATGAAAGAGTCCTACAAAATATAATTTTATAAAAAAATAATTTATGTTATAAGCCTTATATAGATACTAATATTTAAATTAATGGAATCAAAGGGTTTTTATTATGAATAATCATACATCTTTTACATCAAGCTGGATTGAAAGTTTTATTTTAAAAGGTAAAATTGAAGATAATTTCTCATTTATTACTAAAACATTCACTGTGATATTGTGCAGTCTTATATTAGTATTGTCAGCAAAGATAAAAGTAGATTTATATCCAGTCCCTATGACTTTGCAACCTCTAGCTATTTTAATGATTTCTATGTTATGTGGTAGGAATATAGCAGTCGCAACAGTTAGCCTATATTTGTTTCAAGGAATGATAGGTTTACCTGTCTTTGCTTATGGTGGTGGGTTACCTTATTTAATGGGGCCAACAGGTGGGTTTCTTTTTGGGTTTCTTGTAGCTTCCCTAATTATTGGTGAGTTAGCTGACAGGGGATGGGGAAAAGTATTATTTAAGTCAGTTTTTGCAATGATGTTAGGTATGTTAATAATTTATCTTTTTGGAATTGTGCAGCTATCTATAATTAAAGGTTTTGAGTTTGCCATTTTAAAAGGTATGCAACCATTTATTATAGGTGATTTTTATAAATTAATACTTGCATCAATTTTGCTACCTCAAATTTGGAAATTAACTAAAATATCCAAATAACACTAATTTATAATGTTAAAAAGGTATTAGTCATCATTTGAAGCGTCGTTTTGAGCTTCCTTGGTAGTTAGCCCTATGCTGTCATTTTCTAAAGCATCTTCAAAAGCTAATATTTCTATATTATCATGAGTATCAATCTCGTTGATGAAAAAATCTTCTGGGGAAATATTTTTAGGATGTTCTATTTTAACTGCTAGTATTGCCGCTATTGTAGATGTGACTGTCTCATTTTGGTTTTCTTTGAACTTATGAAATGATATAACGTTAGAATTTGGTTTTTCAAAATTAGACTTTTGTTTCATTTAAAACACTCCATTAAACACTATCAGAAAAATTTAGTTCCATTTCATAATTAATTTATAATATTTAGCGAATAAAATATTAATATATTATTGACCCACTCTTCTTATAATAATTCTACCTGAGGGCTTATTATTAATATTTTCAACTGTTCTTGTTGCTTGACTAAATAAATTGGTCTCAATACCAAAATTGTCAACAACTGCAACTCTGGCTCTTATTTGAGATCCCACTAATGTTTGATTTAGAGAAAGGGCTGGTCCACTTAAGCTATTTAATACAATCCAATTACGACCATCCTTTGATTTTTCCCAGCTTATAGAAATAGAGGCGATCCCATCCTCGTCTGTCAGAGAATTAGACAAAGCGGTTAGAGTTGCGCCTTCTATAGGTTCACCATCAATAATCACTTCCCCTTGGACAGGGTCGTCTAAATTATCGATAGTTTCAGAAGGGCTAGTATATAAAACTTCTCTTGTTCCGTGAGAATCAATGTATGAAACAACTGCTCTATATGAAAATCCCACTTGGTTCTGAGTTAATCTAAGAACTTCACTTTGTGCGGCAGGATAAGCTTCCCATGACGATTTAGAAGATGATCTTTGCCATGTTATGTCGAAGCCTCCAATACCATCTTCATCAGCAATATTAGACGTATCAACAACAAGCGCACTATCTTCAACTGAAGAACCAATAAGTCTAGCTGAACCAGTAGGTTTGTCATTTACATTTTTTACTGGAGTAGAAGGAGGGCTTGTTAGAGGCTCTAAATTTCCTTGGCCATCGACATATGAAATAACTACTCTTAATCTACTACCAACATGGATTTCTCTAGGTGTAAACGATTGAGTAGTAGCTGCACTAATATTCGTCCATTTTTCATTATCACTGGATATTTGCCATTGTACGCTAACTGTGCCCATTCCATCTGCATCTGTTACAGATGATAAATCAATAATCAATGGAACATCTTCTATTGCAGCAAATCCAGTAATTTCAGAATCTGTATTATTGTTTGATTTAGTGTTTACTGTTGAATTTGTTGTGGAAGACAAATTCTTTTGTTTGGTTACATAAGTTTTGGCGTGATTATGCTGTTTAATGTTGCTCTTAGAGCTTTTTACTTTTTGATCCTTTATTGTAGGGTCACCCCCAGCAAAAGAAATTTTTGAATCAAGTGTTGTAAAACTTGCTAAAACACATAGTGATAATGGCAAAAAATTATATTTTAAAAAACGCATATGAACCTCCACACACTTAATAACTAGCACACAATATATAACACACAACTAAAAAAGATACATGTTTTTAATAATAGACACCTTCTTTACAAATTTTACTGAGAAAATGCCAGAGAAAATTGTTATGAAATAATCAAAATATTATTTAATTTTAAGTAATATTTCTGTAAGAATTTGTTCATGTTTAATTAAAGTAGATTTTAATAAATTTAAATCTTGTTTAATATCAGCTAAAATATTTACATTTGAGGCACTATTTTTAGTATCAACTATCTTTGTCAAAGTGATGGTATCATCTTCACTATCATTCAAATTATCATCATTTGAAAGTTGTTTTTCATCTATACTACTATTAGACATAACAAAATCTCTAATTTCTGAAATATCTGATTTGATAGCGTTTAGTTTTTTTTCTTTAACTGTATTCAAAATAAACCCCTAAATTCGTAAAATACTAATATTATTTGTTTTAAAAAACACAATTGTATACAATTGTAAATTGTTATTCGTATATTATATCCAAAGTATTACTATAGCTCAATATAAATTAGTCAGGAAACCAAATGACCATAATTGATTCTATTAAAACTTCTATGTTAGTTCCAATTCATTCTGCTGGAATACCCTTTATTGCTATTTTTGCAATTTTGACAGTAATAATGGGTTGGTTTTGGAGTCCTCTGTATTTTTTTGGTTTAGTCCTGACATTCTGGTGTATCTATTTTTTTAGAAATCCCGTTAGGGTAACTCCAATATTATCAGGAACAAATAAAAACAACCTGATTATTTCTCCTGCTGATGGAAGGGTTATAGAAATTTCAAAGATAACTCCAGATGAAGAAATTGGTTTGCCTGTAGGAAACTGGACAAGAGTTTGTGTTTTTATGAATGTATTTGATGTACATGTAAACAGGTCACCAATGCTAGGAAAAATTTTTTATAAAAATTACATACCAGGATCTTTTTTTAATGCCAGTCTTGATAAAGCTTCTTCGGAAAATGAAAGACTTATTCTTGGAATGGAGACTGAAAATGGGAAGAAAATAGCTTTTGTTCAAATTGCAGGTTTGGTAGCTAGAAGAATAATTTGCGATGTGGGTATAGGGTCATCACTTAAAGCTGGAGAAGTTTTTGGATTAATTAGATTTGGAAGCAGAGTAGACATTTACTTTCCATCAGATGTTTCTGTCATGGTGCTAAAGGGACAAAAAATGATTGCAGGAGAAACTATAATTGGTGATTTCACTAAAAGTTCTAAATCTGTGAAAGAATATTTAGATGAAAAATAGAGGTGTAAAGTTAGCAAAAAAAGCGTTCCAATTAAGACCTAAACGTTTTTCAGTTGTCTGGATGCTTCCAAATTTTCTTACAATTTGTGCTCTCATTTTTGGTTTACAAGCCATGTATCAAGCTCTTTTTGGTAACTGGGATAATGTTATAATTATGATAATTATAGCATCAGTTTTTGACATGCTAGACGGAAGAGTAGCTAGATTATTAAAATCTACAAGTGAATTTGGAATGCACCTTGACTCACTTTCAGATTTTGTTGTTTTCGGTGCAGTACCTGCCTTTGCGATATATTTATGGATGGATAAGCCACAAGACAACATTTTTTGGATTGTTATTGTCCTATACGTAATTTGTTCTGCGCTTAGATTAGCAAGATTTAACTCAGAGCTGTCTGAAAGACCTAGTTATGCTAAAAATTATTTTAATGGAGTGCCCACACCAGCGGCAGCTTTTTTAATGCTTTTCCCGCTTGCTATTGAAGGTTATTTAAATGAATATATGTTAAAATCTTTTGATATAATTGGATTTTGGATAGTGTTTATTTCAATATCAATGGTTAGTAATTTGCCAACATTCTCAGGTAAAGTTTTTCAAGTTCCAAAGTCACTTGTTATACCTATGTTAATAATTTTAGCTCTTCTAAGTAATGCCATTATTAGCAACCCTATCAAAGGTTTTATAACGTTAGTATTAGTTTATATTATTAGCCTTCCATTTGCCTCTATTTTCTATCTGCGTTTGAAGAAAAAAGCAGACGCTCTAAATATAAAAACCTGATTTTTTACAAGATTATTTACTTCCAAATAGCTCTTTCCATGTTGGTTTTGACTTAATAGTTGAAACTGCTTCATAAACTGCTCTATTACATGCTCTGGCCACACAATCGCTGATTCTAGATCCCATTGCTAAAATATCTATATTATCTAATTCAGATTTGTTATTTTGGTGAGTGCTGATAGCAAAAATCGTATCTCCATCCATTGGTGTGTGCGCTGGACTGAGAGATTTTGCAATCCCATCGTGCGCCATAATTGCCAATCGTTTTAAATTTGTACGGCTTAAAGGAGCGTCGGTTGCAACTACGCCAATAACTGTATTGCTAGAAATTTGATTAAAAGTGTCTGCTATCCCGATGGAACGAGGTAGTCTTTTCGATCTAATAACATGATCAAAATTTTCATTTCTAGTTCCATATCCACCAAATTCTTTGTCAATTTCTAAATATCCCGATAGGAAACATGGACCTTTATTTAGCAAAGGGTTACCTACAGCGTTATTGATTACAATTGCACCTACAGTATACTCTTGACCATTGGAATACTTTTGTTTCCATGAAGATGATCCTTGTCCACCCTTTAAAGTTGCAGTTGTTGCTCCACAACCAGCGCCATAAGATCCTAAAAGAAAATTATTACTACAAGATTTATAAGCCTGATTTGCTAAATTTCTCCAAGGTGATCTATGTCCTAGTTTATTCACATGAGGATTATCGTTAATATTGAGATCAAAAATTACTGCGGATGGAACTAAGGGGATAATTGCTTTGCCTAATTGATATCCCTTTCTGTCGTCACGAAGTAAATCCTGTATTTCTGAACTTGCGTCAAGTCCATAGGCAGAGCCACCAGAAAGGACAATTGCATCTGCACGTCCTATTGAGTTTTCTAAGCTAAGCATGTCAGTTTCTCTAGTACCAGGTCCACCACCTCTAACATCCACAGCAGCAGAGAATGGATTGTCACCAGTTATAACAGTTACTCCTGTTCCTATTTTATAATCTTCTGCGTGACCTACTTGTACTCCAGAAACATCTGTTATAAGGTTCTTAGATCCAGGAGCGGTGATCGTTTTCAAATTTATCTCCTTAATTAATTTAATTAGATTGAGTATATTGTGAAGTTAATATCATCTTTAAATAAAGACAATAAGTAGTTGGAATTAGAAAAACGAAATACCCTGATATTGTCAGTTGCACAAGGTTTGTCGATAACTACAACAAGCATTAATATGATTAATACCGGCTTGGTTGGAGCCATGCTAGCCACAAATCCATCTTATTCGACTATCCCACTATCCCTTCAATTTCTGACAATTGCGTTAACACTTATACCTGTTTCGTTATTAATGGGAAAATTTGGTAGAAGATCAATGTTTTTATTGGGATCCTTGGCGGCTTTTATTGGTTGTTTAATAATAGCTTTTTCGATCATTGATAAAAGTTTTTATTTATTTATTCTAGGATCTATATTCCTTGGTTTTTCACAAGCTAATCAACAATTTTATCGATATGCAGCTGCTGATAATGTTTCAAACAATTTAAAAAGCAAGGCTATTTCTTTAGTCTTAGCTGGAGGTGTTATTGCCGCTGTTGTTGGTCCTGAAGTTTCAAGATACTCATTTGATCTTTTCCCAGACTATATTTACCTAGCAACATATCTTTTGGCAGCATCAATTCAAATTATAAATTTTACAATCTTAATCTTTATTAAAATTAAAAAACCAGAAGTAACAGCAAAAAAAATAAGACCATTGAAAGATATTTTAATACAAAAGACATTAATAATAGCAATTTTAGCTGCTGCTGTAGGTTATTCCCTTATGAGCTTTATAATGACAGCAACACCGCTTCAAATTGTAAATATTTGTAAATTAGGAAACAGTGCGAGTTCTACCGTCATTCAATGGCATATAATCGCAATGTTTGCCCCATCTTTTTTTACAGGCTCTATTATATCTCGTTTTGGAAATAGAAAGGTAATGCTTGTTGGTATAATACTCTATGCTTTTTCTGTATTTTTTGGAATCTTAGGTGATACTGTTCTAAATTTTTGGATAGCTTTATTTTTATGTGGCTTAGGCTGGAATTTTCTTTATGTTGGCGGAAGTGATATCATTGCAAAATCCGCTTTACCTGAGGAACGAGCAAAGGTTCAAGGTGTGACTGACTTTATTATCTTTGTATTTGTTGCAATGGGTTCTTTTTTAGCAGGATATCTTCATAGTAATTTAGGTTGGGAAATAATGTTGTTTTACACTATAATTCCTATTTCACTAATTTTTATAGGTATAATAATCATCAAACCACAAAACCTTAAATTAAATTAAGGTCTACCCACCAGTAAGAGACATATGTCTGTTTACAGACACGTTGTTTGATTGTCGTGAAATTTCGAAATCATGACCTTTAGGCTTTCTTCCAATCGCAGATCTTATGGCATCCTCAAGTGCATCAGGACCTTGTTCTCTTAATACAGTTTTTAAATCTGCATTATCGTCTTGTCCTAAACACATGTATAAAACACCAGTACAAGTTAACCTTACCCTATTACAACTTTCGCAAAAATTATGTGTTAAAGGTGTTATAAAGCCGAGTTTATTATTTGTTTCTTTAACCGATACATATCTGGCAGGCCCGCTAGTTCTTTCTGGAAGATCAACTAAAGTAAATTGTTTTTCTAATTCCGTTCTTACTTGTGATAAAGGTAGATATTGTCCATACCTAGTATCTCCTCCAATATCACCCATGGGCATGACCTCAATGATAGTCATGTCAAAATTCTCATCACCACACCATTTAAGAATGTCAGCTAAGTGACTTTGATTAAATTCACTTATGGCAACGGTGTTTATTTTTATCTTAAGGCCAACTTCACGTGCTTTTTTTAATCCAATTTTAACCTTTTCAAGGTCACCCCATCTAGTAATCTCTTTAAATTTAATAGGGTCTAAATGATCCATAGAAACGTTAATTCGTCTAACGCCGGCGTTATAGAGATCTTCAGCTTTTGATTCTAATTGACTGCCATTAGTTGTTATAGTTAATTCATCTAACTCACCGCCAACTTCTTTACCTAGATTATTAATAACCTGCATTATTCCTTTTCTAACTAATGGCTCACCACCAGTTAAACGAATTTTTCTAGTTCCAAGCTTCATAAATGCTCTACAAATCTCTTCAATTTCTTCGAGACTTAGAATATCTTTCTTAGGTAAAAACTGCATATCTTCAGCCATGCAGTAAGTGCATCTGAAGTCACATCTATCAGTCACAGAAACTCTTAAATAGTTTACGTCTCTTCCAAATGGGTCAATTAATTTATTTTGAGTTTCCATACTATTTTCAAAGCAGTTCAATATAATTAATAAAATACTATCATATTTTGAATATACTACCTGATTTTAAAGATAAAATCTTATTTTTTTATTTCAGTAATAATTTTTCCTTATATTATGTAGTATGAATTCAATTAAATAAAATATAAGGTTTGTAATGAATAGTGAGAATAATATATACAGGCGCCCGCCAGCAGCCGGTGGTAAGGCGAGTAACTTAGTGGTGTTTCTTCATGGTTATGGAGCCGATGGAAAGGATTTAATTGATTTAGCAAAGCCTTTTTCAATGGCTATGCCTAATGCGAGTTTTATTTCGCCAGATGCTCCACATCCATGTGCGATGTCTCCTTCAGGAAGACAATGGTTTCCGATTGAAGAGATACCTAATGGAGCAATTCATGCTTCTGAAAATTTACTTAATTTACTTAAAACAGAAGCAAAAAATCTTGATTTATCATCAAAGGAAGTGATTTTGATAGGTTTTTCACAAGGTGCAATGATGAGTATGCAATGTTTGTTAATTAATGAGTATCAATTTGGAGCGATAATAGGGTATTCAGGAGCTCTTAGGGCTGAGAATGTGAAGGCAGCCGAATCACACATCATAAATGGCAAGCACAAATATGCAGATACACCTGTGTTATTAGTACATGGTCAACAAGATGAAGTTGTTCCCTTCCAATCCCTTGAAAACTCTAAAAATCTCTTAAATGAAATTGGCTTTAATGTTCAAACACTATCCAGGCCTAACCTTGCACACGGCATTGATCCTGAAGGTATAAGTGCTGGTATGGAGATCTTAAAAAAAATAAATTAATATTTGTTTTAAAAATATTTTTTATATTTAATAATAATTAAATATTGATAAGCTTAATTAATATCAAAGATTTTCAAATTAGGACTTTATGACTTCATCTTCTTTTTCACCTACTTTAGTTTTAAATGCAGACTATCAACCTCTAAGCTATTTTCCTTTGTCACTTTGGTCATGGCAAGACACCATAAAAGCTGTGTTTCTTGATAGAGTGAATATTGTTTCTGAATATGACGAGGTAGTGAGATCTCCAGGTTTTTCAATGAAAATACCGAGTGTTATTTCTTTAAAACAATATATTAAAAACCAAAAATCTCCAGTATTCACCAGATTTAATGTCTTTTTAAGAGATAGGTTTTCCTGTCAATATTGCGGTTTAACAAAACAATCACATGATCTGACTTTTGATCATGTTGTTCCAAGATCCTTAGGTGGAAAAACTAATTGGAGTAATGTTGTAGCGGCTTGTAGACCATGTAACTATAAGAAAGGAAACAAGCAATCAAAAGAAATAAACATGTTTCCTTTAATCAAACCAGATGCCCCTAATATAAATCTTTTGAAAAAGAATGGTAGGTACTTCCCTCCAAATTATTTACATGAATCGTGGCGAGATTTTTTATATTGGGACACAGAATTAGAGAATTCTTAGATAAACAAAAAATTTATATTTTCTCAGATATTTTTATTGCGGTTCTGCAACCAAATTGAACAATAGTTTTCATGATTTCGTAACCAGGAGCATTCTCTCCGTCATGTTGAACGCCTGTTTCAAGATGATCTAATTCATCATCTCTAAATTTTTCTAGAGTAGACTTTAGTTTGTCATCCTTCTTATCAAGTGTTTCGGCTTGTTTAGCGTAATGTTCGCCAATAACTTCTTCAACGGCTATAGTGCATGCCATAGCAGCTTTTTCACCCATTAAGGCGCTTGCAACTCCAAGCCCGTATCCCATCACATTCCACAAGGGAAGTAAAGCAGTTGGCCGAGTATCATTTTCTACTAAAAGTTTATTAAATGTATCTAAATGTTCTTCTTCCTGATCTTTCATATGTTGTATTGTTGGTCCAACAGGTGTGTTTTTAAGTATTGCTAATTGGCCATCATATATCTTAGCAGCTGCGGTTTCACCGGCATGATCAACCCTTAGAATTGAATCTAGATTTTTTTTATTTGTGTCTTTATTCATGCGTTTTAAACTTTCTTTTAATTATTATAATATTTATAAACAAAAACATTCCAAACGATAAAATTGCGTTCCAAGCTGCAAGTGATAATCCAAAAACACTGAACATTACCTC